>Ga0207421_10004454_pt1 | contig 16096 bp, 14 predicted proteins | sample SodLakKL_010_SED_4_FD_187542 | JGI IMG/M metagenome (GOLD analysis project Ga0207421, IMG submission 187542) | Alkaline sediment microbial communities from Lake Tanatar, Kulunda Steppe, Russia - 8KL_010_SED (SPAdes) (version 2) | ecosystem: Environmental > Aquatic > Non-marine Saline and... | reverse complement strand
GTATTGCCCGTTATTACCCTTATCATGTTGGCCATTCCCGTTATGTTTGGCGGAGCAGTAATTACGGAAGCCGTTTTTGTCTATCCGGGTATGGGTCGTTTATTCTGGCATTCACTTATCAACCACGACCAATTCGTAGCCATGTCCATCATAATGATCATCGCCGTTCTGGTTGTTGTTTTCAATCTGCTGGCCGATATCATCTATGCCTGGGTTGACCCACGGATCCGCTATGACTAATCTCAAAAGGGAAAGGTGAATGGAAATGGCTAATAACAAGGATAAAAGAGAAAAAGAATCTCAAGATATAAGTCAATCCGAACAGACGCGAATTTTTGAAGAAGGAATAATTGAAGAAAAACCCACCAGCTTTTTAAAAATTGCTATTAACCGTTTTTTCCGACACAAGCTGGGTATTATTGGGTTAATCCTTTTTATCATCTTCGCCGGCTCGGCAATTTTTGCTAATCAAATAGCCCCCCACTCCATCACCGACCAGAACCTGAGAAATCGCTTCTCCCCACCAACCTTAAACAGAATCGTTCCAACAGGATCCGCCGCTTCTGCAAATATTGCGATTAATACGATGAACAACGGGGAAATTTACTCCCGGGATTTAACCTTTGGAATTCCTTCCTGGTATCAAAACCTGGAAGTTGGAATTGTAACTCCTCCGGCTATCTCCCACGATACCCTTTTCATCGGAACTGCAGATAATACTTTGCAAGCAAGAAGTCTGGCTAATGGAAGCGAAGAGTGGGAAGCTGAAATGGACTTCCCAATTGATATGGTCTGGGGAACTGCTGATGGAGTACTGGTAAAGGGTGGAAACAATTTTGCCCATTTTAGTCCAGATGGCCAAAAATTCTGGGAAGAAGTTGTTCCTAGTGCCATTGATAAATTTACAGGGACCATGGAACGCCCCTTAATAATCACCACTGATGGCGACCTTCTTACCTTTTCCGTTGATGGTGAAGAACAACACCTGGCCTCTTTTAGTGAAGCCATCCCGGAAATGGGATTCTACAAAGATGGCAATCTCTACTTTTACAGCGGGGGTTACGTTTTTAATTATGATTTAACCCAGGAAGAATTAAAAGAACTTGGTTCTCTTAATGAAGTCACTAACCAACCTTTAGAAATGAACATGCATGGCAATAAGCTTTTCCTGGGCTTCAGCAACGGCCTTTCCTTTGGTTTTGATCCCGAACAGGGTGAAAAAGTCTGGGATAGAACCGATACAGGCCAGTTGATCGCCTCCCGTCCTGGAGAACAAGGGCGACTGGAAACTTTCTGGAACAATGGCCGCCATCGAATTATCAACATGGAAACCGGAGGGACAACCTCTTCCCGGATGGTTCAGGGTTTTTCCGATATTCATTTCCTGGGAACAGATGAACTGGGAAGAGACGTGTTCTCTAGGATCCTTGCCGGTGGAAGAGTATCTCTCGCCCTGGGTCTTATTGTTTCCGTTATCTGTGTTTCAGTTGGGACTTTGGTCGGAGCAACTTCCGGTTACTTCGGCGGAGTGGTAGACAGCTTGATCATGCGGTTTGTTGACTTTATGCTTTCAATCCCCGCTCTACCAATGCTGATGATCCTGACTTACCTTTTGGGACCAAGTTTTGAAACCATGATTGTGGCCCTTTCAATTCTCGGCTGGATGTCCATATCCAGGGTTGTTCGAAGTCAGACTCTCTCCCTCAAGGAACAGGATTTTTCTGAGGCTGCAAGAGCACTTGGTGCAAGCAACCGCAGGATAATTATCAGGCACATTATCCCCAATACTCTGGCTCCCGTCCTTGTGGCCATGACCCTGATGGTGGCCAGCGCCATTCTCTCTGAAGCACAGCTTAGTTACCTGGGCCTTGGGATTCAGCCCCCTACCCCTTCCTGGGGTAACATGCTGATGAACGCCCGACAGTACCTTACAACCGCCCCCTGGCTGGCCGTCTGGCCGGGCTTGTGCATCTTCCTCACACTCCTTTCTATTAACTTTGTTGGAGATGCCATGCGGGACGCCCTTGATCCCAAACTGAAGGGGCGAGATTAATAAAGGAGTGTGGTTCAAATTAGCAGGACAAATATCCACTGGGCCTTTTTATTACTGCTCGTTGTAATATTAGGGTCAGCAGCCTATGTTTATTATGCTGCAACAACCTCTCAGGGAGTTTTAGACGTAACCACTTACCCCGAAGGTGCACGAATTTATATTGACGGGGGGGAAGTCGGAATTTCCCCTGACAGAATTACCGGAATCCAACTGGGCTTAAGAGAAGTCAGCGTTGGAAAAGAAGGATATGAAACCTACAGCAGATTATTTCAATTCAATCCAGGCAGTCACCGGGAGATGATTGTTTACCTCTCTGATAGGGATATTGAAATGGGTCCCTCTTTTGAGGTTATTGCCACAACTTCCGGTGGAAGCCTATCTCATGGAGACAAGCTATTTTTACCAACAACAGATGGACGCCTATTCGCCGTAGACAAAAAAGGTAAAGAGCTGGCCTGGGAGCAGGAAATCGAAAACGAAACCTTCCTCTATCAGCCGGTAACTAAAAACGATCGCCTCTTCATTCCTTCATTTTACGGACCAGTATACTCCCTCGATATTAATACTGGCGAGGTAATGTGGGGAACTTCTGTTCCTGAGCGTCTAGTAAAACTTGTAGGAACCGAAAATGGGCTTCTAGGAATGTCCTTCCGCAGCCAGCTAATTTTTCTTAATTTCGATGGGACAATCCAGTGGGAAAGTGACCCTGGTGTATCCCTGGTAGCCGGAAGTTTATTCATCCAAAACGGTCAGGGCATAGCCCTGTCTGACCAGGGCCGGTTGATTTCCATTAATCTGGCCAATGGGACTACGGAGGAGATCGCTGACTTTGAAATAGGGAAAGTAGTCCAGGTGGCACAAAACGAATCCACCCTTGCTGCTGCAGGAAATCAGAGGAAGGTTCTTTTCTGGGATAAAAATGATTTTTCCTCCGAAACCAAAACTCTCGAATTTCCCCAATTAAACAGACTATTTTTAACTTCCAATCAGGTTGTTTTTGGAGATGCACAGGGAACAATGCGTGCTGTAGATATTGATACGGGTAATGAGGCCTGGAGAACCCAACTTTATACACCAACATCATCTTTCGCCTTTTTCGAAGACCATCTTTATTTTGGCACCCATGACGGCAGCGTTTTTATCCTGGACAAAGATACCGGGGAAGTTTTAGGGAAAAGAGCCCTCCCCGTTCAGAGCCGAATTACAAGTATCTCTACTGATGATGATCCAAACCTGCTCCACGTAACCAACCGGGGAGGGAAAATTACTACACTCTTTCTCCCTTCCTACTAACAAACTTTCCAGCCTATAACAAAACTAATCCAGATCTTCTAAAATTCTTGACCACTTGGTGATTTTACGTTATAATAATGCAGGCAGGCTGGCGTAGCTCAGTCGGTAGAGCAGGTGACTTGTAATCACCAGGTAACCGGTTCGAATCCGGTCGCCAGCTCCATGAAAATTAAGCGGGGTTATTCCACCCCGCTTTTTTATTCTTAAATACCCGAAATTTACTAAAAAATCCGGGCGGAAAGGAATTGTACTTATGGAAAAAAAGAAAATTGGTTACGGTTTGATTGGATTGGGCAACATAGGGCTTTTACACCTGATGGGCCTGAAAAACCTGTCAATTTGGAACACCTTCTCCGAAGGAGAAATATCCCTCACGGGGCTATATTCCACCCATCCCAAAAAAAATATTAACCAGGCCAAAAAAATTGGTTTTTCCCGGGTTGTTGCCACTCTTGACCAACTCCTTGAACTTCCGGACCTGGATGTTGTCGACATTTGCACTCCAAACTACCTTCACCACGCGCAGGTTCTTGCTTCCGCAGCAGCCGGAAAACACATTTACTGCGAAAAACCCCTGGGTTTGAATAAAAAAGAAGCCCTAGAAATGCTAAAAGCAGTTGAAAAAAATAACCTGCACCATCAAATCCCCTTTGTTCTTCGCTTTTTGCCTGCAGTTGCAAAAACCAGGGCCCTCTTAAATGCTGGAGCAATAGGAAATGTTTATTATCTCAGAACTGAACTACTGCACTCGGGATACCTTGATCCTTCCCGTCCTTTCGCCTGGAGACTGGAAAAGAATAGTTCTGGCGGAGGAGCCCTTGCTGATCTGGGCAGCCATCTTCTAGACCTCTTACTGTTTTTATTTGGTGAAATCAAAACAGTCCAGGCCCAAACAAGGACAATTATTAAAAGCCGCAAAAACCCTGAAGGGGAATTCTGCAGCGTCGATGTTGATGACTGGGCTGAAATGTCACTTCAGCTAGAAAATGATCTTGTAGCCAGTTTAGAAGTATCCCGCCTGGCTGTGGGTAACGAAGGCCTGAGTATTTCCATATATGGTGATAAGGGAGCCCTGCACATCAGGGATAATGATCCTCTTTCCCCTTCTCTTTATAACCCAAAAGGTCAACAGGTTGCAATCAAAGAGGTTCCCTCGGATTCTTATTACAAGCTTTTACAGGCCTGTTATCCCCCCTCCAAACTATCAATTGGCTGGCTGGGTGACACCCACGCCGCGAGCCTGGCCTGGTTCCTTAACTGTATAGTAAAGGATCAAAAAAGAACTGAAACCCCCGATTTTTCAAGCGGACTTGCTGTCCAGGAAGTTCTTGACCTGGCTTACCAGTCCTCTGCAGAAGGTGGTAATTTATTAGTTTTAAGAAAATAACTGGAAAGGGGAAACTTAAATGCCCCTCTGGGAAGCATGTGTTGATAATTATACCCAAGCAATTGCCAAAGAAAAATTAGGCGCCGATAGGCTTGAACTCTGTACAAATTTAGCCCAGGGAGGCACAACCCCAAGTTTCGGGACAATTAAAACTGTGCTCCGGGATACTTCAATTCCCGTTATGGTCATGATCCGCCCCCGAGGAGGCAACTTTCACTTTTCTCATGAAGAAGTTGATATTATGCTGGAGGACATCGAGGTAGTAAAAAAACTTGGTGCTAATGGAATTGTCCTGGGAGCATTAAAGGGAAAAGAGATTGACCTCGACCTTACTAAAATCCTCTCAGACAAAGCCAAACCGCTCGAAATCACTTTTCACATGGCTTTCGATGAAGTTAAGGATAAATTTAAGGCCATCGATCAATTAATTGAACTGGGCATTCAACGCATTTTAACCCGGGGAGGGGCATCAGATGCTCTTGCAGGAAAAAATTTAATAAAAGAATTAGTTGATTATGCTGGAGAAAGAATTGTTATTATGCCCGGAAAAGGAATTACGAAAAATAACCGTGACCATATCGCTCGCTTTACCAGAGCCCGGGAACTACACGGAACCAGAATTGTGTAAAATAGTTGATTAACAAATTAAGGAGCCCGGAAAACCCCGGGCTCCCTTTTTATTGTTTTTTTGTTGCGACAACTACTTCTAAATTGCTTTTTATCCGGTCAACATCCGATTGTAAGGGTTTTGCAAACTCAAGGTAATTAGTTTTGGTTTTCTTCCATCCAGACCAGGCCAATCATATTTGGGCCCCCATGGACCGCCAAACCGGGACCCATTTCTGTAATAAAGGATTGAGAACAATTGAATCTTTCTCTTGCTTTTTCCAGGAAATCATTTGCTTTATCCATTGCATTGGAGTGAATAACAGCAACCTGAAGTCGAGAATCTCCCAGACGTTTATAGGTAAGTTCAAGCATTTTATTTAAAGAAGTTCCTACTGAACGGGTCTTATCAATTAATTTAACTTCCCCTTGATTAATTATAAGAATGGGTTTTAAAGAGAGGATATTTCCCAGCAGAGCTTTGACCTGGGAAACACGACCACTTTTGGCCAGGTATTTAAGGGTAGGTAAAACAACCATTCCACCCACTCTTTCTTTAACTTTTTCAACAAAGGTGATTATTTCTTCTGAAGAACAGCCTTCAATTGCTTTCCGGGCTGCTGTCATAACAATGAATCCTGTGGCCATGGAGATGTTGTTGGAATCAATTACATGGATGTCTTCATAGGGTAGCATTTCCCGGGCAAGTTTGGCCGACTGGTAGGTTGCACTGACTTTACCGCTGATAAGGATTGAAATTACTGTATCGTACTCCTCGCAGGCTTCCTTGAATTTTTCCAGGAAATCCCCGGGAGCAGGCGCAGAAGTTTTCGGCATTTTACCTTTCTCTAAAACCCGGTAAAATTCCTGGAGGTCATCAGAAGGAATTTCCTCTCCATCACAGGTCACCGGAATTTTAACCACACCAATATTTAGTTTTTCCACCAGGAACTGAGGAAGGCTCGCCGCACCATCGGTTATTATTTTAATTTTTCCCAAAGCCAGGCCTCCTTAAAGGTTGTTTGGTTGATTATAACATAAAATTCCAAAAAAATTAAGAAAATTGATTCTACCAAAGGCTTACTCTTTTCCCGCGAATTTTATATTGGCAAACTTAAACCTACCAATTCAACTTTTTTAACTCAGGTATTTCTTCGTGGCTGGTCAGGTCAACGCAAAGAGGCGTTATTGAAACATACCCTTCCCTGATGGCCATGGTATCACTATCCTTTTCGTCCATCTCCTCAATGCTGCCCGTCATCCAGTAATACTTCTGGCCTCTGGGATCAACACGTTGGTCAAAAACATTGGCGTAATTTCGCCGGCTGAGTTTGGTAATTTTGGTTCCTTGAATCTGTTCAGCCGGGCGGGGAGGGAAGTTTATATTTAGAAGATATTTTTCTTCTAAAATTTTCGAGCCGTGCTTGGCTAAAAGTTCATTAATATAATATGCCCCAAAAGAAAAATCCCGAAACTCACCTTCAAGGACGAGAGATACCGCAAGAGAAGGATATCCAAGGAAAAACCCCTCCACTGCTGCAGAAACGGTTCCCGAGTAAAAGACATCATTGCCAAGATTGGGACCACTATTAATTCCCGAAATCACAAGATCGGGAGGCGAGGGTAATATTGCCTCGAGCGCGAGCTTTACACAATCAGAGGGAGTCCCATTTACCGCCCGGGCAACTCCTGCTTCTAACTCCACTTCCTTGACCCGGAGTGGTTTATGCAGGGTAATTGCATGCCCCGTCGCACTCATTTCCTTCTCCGGGGCTACAGTATAAACAGTATGTTTTTCTTTTAAAACCTGGTATAAGCGATTAATTCCAGGCGCCTGCAATCCATCATCATTTGTTAAAAGGATTTTCATCTTTTCCTCCCCCTAGTAAATTCCATAACTCATTGCAATAAAAACGATAAGAAGGCCCATTCCGTTCCAGACAATATGAGCAATTACCGGAGCCCAGAGACTCCTTGCCTTTTCAAAAACATACGTAAAACCAAGTCCTGCCAGAAATGTAGGGAAAAAAGCCCAGACTTCACCGTGGGCAAGGGCAAAAAACCCGCTGCTAATCAATGCCGCTCCCCTTATATTAACCCATTTCCGCAAATAAGTATAGAGTAATCCCCGGAAAAAAACTTCTTCTGCGATTGGGGCCAGAATAACAATAAGTAAACCATAAAAGATAATATGGACACCTTCAACATTTTTCACAATATAAGAAATAACTTCCTGGGGTTGAGGCGAGAGACCAAAAAAACCGGCCAGGAAAAGTTGAAACAAAAAGTTAAGGGCAGTAGCTCCAAACCAGAGGATAAAACTCCATTTAATTATCCGCCCAAAAAATCCAGTAATATCAAGAAACTTCTTATCCCAGATATCATAACGGTAACTCAGACCAATAAATAACCAGGTAAAAAGAAGTAAACCCAGCGCCTGGACCATCCCTGAAACTAAAGGCGCCCAGACACCTTGCAGGTTAAAAAAAATGTCAACCAGGACAATTAATAGAAGGGGACCGGCAAAAATCAGGACCAGTTCTGAAAAACCCCATCGGGAATGAAATGGCTCTTGCAAATCATTTGTCATTGCCTACCCCTCCAAAATGAAATTACGAATTTGCTCAACAAGCCAGGGCCGGAAAGGTTCCTGCCAGGACTGAATATATTCGTAGGGATTTAAATAATCAGGAAATTCCAGAAGGAAAAAATCAAAAACCGGTTGAATAAGCATCAGAATAAAAAACAGAAAAATTACCATATGCCCCGCAGTTAAAATACCTCCCAAAATCCGGGAAAAAACATACGGTTGTCTTTTTTTCCTGAAAATAGTCTCCATAATTAAAATTACCACTTTCTCTCCTAAAAAAGCCACGAAAAAAAGCAATAAAAAAGCTGCATGCAGGGCAAAGACGAAGGCCAGGGTTTCTCCCAGAAGCTCAATTATCTGAGCCGAACCCATTCCTGCTTCGGTAATTTCTTCTATAATTAAAGCTTCCTGGATAATTGAATCGCTAGGCTGAGAAATAGATAGCTGTTGTAAATAAGTGTTAAATTGTTCAGCAAAATCGCCACTTACCGGGCTTATAACCTCCCGTAAAGCCATTTCCATATAGCCGGTTAAATCCAGGCTTTCAATAATGGATCGGGCTACCGGAAAAGCCCAGAGATAAAATAAAACAGGTGCAGCGATAAATTTCATTGTCCTTAACAGAGAGGAGAAAAAACCTCGCCTCCCTCCAACTATCATTGCCAGAAGAAGAAGGGCTACAAATACCATTTCATACCAGGTCATATTAAACCTCTAAAACAAGAAATGCCAGACCAGGAAACCTATTACACCCAGCCCGACCAGGACCACTATTATAATAAGTAATAAAAACCGCCCTGAATCTTCATCTTCGCCTTCCTCTGGCAGGGAAGGAGGAACCTCCTGGGTCCGGGACATATTATAGCTTTCCACAAAATCTTTGCCGTCAAGACCCAGGGCATCGGCATAGGTCCTCAAAAAACCTCGCAGGTAAACTTCTTCGGGCAGTTCTCTCCAGTTTCCACTTTCAATAGCTTTCAGAAAACGAGGTTGAATTTTGGTTTTTTCAGAAATTTCCTCCAGAGAAATTCCTTTTTCTTCCCGAACTTCCTTTAATTCTTTTCCTATTTGCTTCATCGCACCCACCCTTTAACTTATGTCAAATTGGTTATACGGAAGCGGTTCCAGTTCCTCTTCATCTTCTCCATTTTCATCCCGCTTGAGGAATATAAGGGCGTCAAAATACCCGTACTCATAGCCAAGTTCTTCAACAAAAACTCCGGGATGTTCAATAATTTTAGCCTGAGGTTGTTCAAGAACATCTTTGAGTAATTGGCGGTGCTTAGGACCCGCCCGGTGCAGGGAAGTTAAAGCATCAATAATTATAACACTGTCGGTGTCAAGCTCTGAAAAATCCATTGCTTCCCGGGCCAGTTGTCTGACAAATGTTGTGGAAAAAAGAATCCACTTTTTATTGGCATGAACACAGGAAGCAATTGCCACCTCCGTTTTCCCCACCCGGGGAGACCCCTGAATTCCTATCACGGGAAATTCTTTTTCCCGGAAGGTTTCTGCCAGGAAATCAACCAAAACTGGAAGTTCCTGGCGCCGAAAATGGAACATCGGGGGATCTCCTTCAGCGTAAATTTTACGTCCGTGACGCATGGTCAGCATATCTAAATAGGTTGGAGGATGTAATTCCAATAATTCCAGGTGCGGAGAAAGCCCAAGCGAACTTTTAACAGGAGTCAGGTATTCCGAACCGGGAACTTCCAAAAGAAAACATCTCCGATCAGGGGGAATCCCCCCGATCCTGATGATGTTAATTCCCAGCATACCCATGAGAGAGGTAACGTCCCCCAGCAAACCAACTCGGTTCTCTAAAATCTTGTATTCAAGGTAATACTTTTCCATCTTAATCCAGCCCTATCTGCTTTGGATTTCCTCAAGGAATTCGGGAAGATCCTCCTTATCCAGAAGAACCTTGCGGGGCTTACTTCCTGCAAAAGCACCAATAATTCCATCCTGTTCCATTGTATCAATCATCCTGGCCGCGCGAGTATAACCGATATTCATCCGCCTCTGTAAAATGGAAATGGAGGCCTGTCCGCTTTCAACAACCAGTTGAACTGCTTCAGAGTAGAGAGTATCCCTTTTCTCACTGGTCAAACTGGTTTCAGCTGTCCCAATATCTTCAAGTTCCATCTCGTAATTGGGATCTTGCTGATCTTTTATAAATTTTACTACCTTTTTTACTTCTGCAGTTGAAACAAAAGGTCCCTGGATGCGGACCGGTTTGATCGCGCCTACTGGAGAATAGAGCATATCCCCGTCCCCCATCAATTTCTCCGCGCCACCCATATCCAGGATAGTTCGGGAATCTGTTTGGGAGGAAACATAGAAGGAAATCCGGGTTGGAATATTTACCTTAATCAACCCGGTAATTATATCAACTGAAGGCCGCTGAGTTGCTATAATCAAGTGTATCCCCGCAGCCCTGGCCATTTGCGCCAGCCGACAGATAGAATCTTCGACATCCTTGGGAGCAGCCATCATTAAATCAGCAAGTTCATCAATTATTATTACAATCAAAGGAAGAACCTTTTCCGGGTCTTCCATTTCCTGAATTTCATTATATTCACTGATCCCCCGAACACCCAATTCGGAAAAAAGCTCGTACCTGTTCTGCATCTCCTGGACCATTTGCTGCAAAACTCCTGCGGCCTTATTCACCTGGTTCACCACAGGAACAAGCAGGTGAGGAAGTGCTTTGAAATTGGTCAATTCTACCTGCTTTGGATCTATCAATACCAGTCTTACCTCTTCAGGAGTTGCCCGGTAAAGAAGGCTCAAAATCAAGGTATTTAAGGCGACACTTTTTCCGGTCCCGGTTGCTCCAGCAATTAGAAGATGGGGCATTTTGCCAAGATCTTTTACAACAGGCTGGCCAGCAATATCTTTACCCAGGACAAGAGACAGTAAAGCTGGGTTATCAGCGTAAGCACTGCTGGCAAGGATTTGCCTTAAACCAACCACCTGTTGGGCGTTATGGGGAACTTCAATTCCCAGAGCTGCTTTCCCGGGAATTGGGGCCTCAATTCGGACATCTGGAGCAGCAAGGGCAAGAGCGATATCGTCTGCAAGGTTTACTATCCGACTCACCTTGACCCCTGGAGCTGGTTGTAATTCATAACGGGAAATTCTGGGGCCATGAGTCACCTTAATTACCTGGGCATCAATTCCAAAATCACTCAGGGTCTTCTCCAAAAGTTGGGTTTGATCTTCGGGCTTTTTATGAGCTGTCCCGTTATGGTTCCGCAGAAGATGCAGCGGGGGCAGGCGATAGCCCGTTCCGGGTTTGGGAACAATTACTGGTGCTTCTTCCGGTTCTTCCTCTTTTTTATCTTCCCAGCTCTCCTCTATTACCCGTTTTTTGGGTGCAGCCCGTTTTTTCCTTCGGGGAGGCTTCTCCTTTTTCCTGAAAGAAAACAATCCAACTATTTTCCGCCATAGATCAGCTAATTCCATTCCCGACCAGAATAAAAGCCCAATCAAACCAATAACTACCAAGACCATATAAGAAAATGGGTCGGAGAAAAATTGCCTGACCAGCCAGATAAGGCTTCCGCCAAACAAGCCTCCCCCACGGCTGCGCATTCCTTCATATATCTCTTCCCCTGAGGGCAAACCGGCATGGAAAAATGCTAAAAAAACCAGGAAAACCAGGGTAATTCCCAGTTGAGACAAACCCAGTTGAATTTTTTTATTCTTTAATAGCTGGTAACCAAGATAAAAAAGCAGGAAGGGAAAAAGGAAAACACCCTGGCCCAGGAAAAGATGAATTAATCCAAACATTGATTCCCCAAATCTTCCAGTATCACCCCAAAAAAGGTGCAATATGTTGATAAGGCCCAGGACGAGGAAAATAATCCCCAGGATTTCATTTTTTCTCTTTTCCGTAAGCCTTTTCATGGGTGTTTCACCTCGTGATATATATTCTCCCTTTTTAATCTTTGTCCTTCTTACCAGCTCCCCTAAAAGGAATAATATACCATTTAACCTCCGGGAATAAAAGAATTAATTCCGATCTTTTAGCATGATTTTGGCAATGTTGGAAACGTGGTCACCTATTCTTTCCAGGTTACTCAGAATATCAACGAATACAATTCCCGATCCCGGATAGCACAATCCTTCATTTAATCTCTGGATATGATTTTCCCGATATTCATTTTCCAGATCATCTACTTCATCTTCAAAACGAAGAACTTTCACTGCAGTGGCAAGATCTCCTGTACTCAGGGATTTTATACCCTCATCAATCGTCTGCATAACCCGATCAAACATATTGTTGAGTTCGCCAATGGCCCGGTCGGAAAAAGGAAGTTTGTTTTCCATCTTATATTCCGCAAGTTCTACAATATTTTCTGCATGATCTCCTATCCTCTCAATATCATTGATTATGTGGAAATAATTATTGAGCCTTGCAGAATAGACCTCGTCCATGGACTGACGGGATAATTTGGCCAGGTAATCAGTAATTTTTGTTTCCAGGGCATCAATAGCTTCTTCCCGTTCAAAGAAATTATCTATAAGGTTTTCTTCTTCATCCATAAAAATCCGGCGGGAATCCCCAACATTTACATAGGCCAGGTCAGCCATCCGCAGTAATTCTTTATGGGCCTGTTCTAAAGCAACAACTGGAGTTTTAAGCATCCTTTCATCCAGGTAAATGGGACCTTTGTGTAATATTTCCTCTTTCCCTGGAATCAGTCTAATAACCAGGTTGGTTAAAAAAGCAATAAATGGGAACCAGATTAAGGTATTGGTAATATTAAAAGCTGTGTGTGTGTTGGCGATTAATCTCTGTACATTCCAGGTGTGGCCGAAATATTCGGCTATGTTCTGGAAAAAGGATTCCAAATAACCTGAAAATCCTGGAACAAGGTAAAAAACGACAATAAATACACCCGTTCCCAGGACATTAAAAACCATATGGGCCATTGCAGTACGCCGGGCTGAAAGTTTGGTGCCCAGACTAGATAACATGGCTGTAAAAGTTGTCCCAATATTATCTCCCAGCAAAATAGGGATCGCAACAGTAAAATCGATAGCCCCAACCGAAGCTAAACTAATCAAAATACCAATAGTCGCACTACTGCTCTGAACAAGGGCAGTTGTCATTGCCCCAACCAGAATCCCCAGGATGGGAAGAGCCCCAAACTTAGAGAAAAATTCCCGGAAAGCAGCAGAATCAGCCAGGGGAGCCATGGAGCCCTGCATAACAGTCATCCCCAGGAAGAGAAGCCCAAACCCGAAGATAACCTGTCCCAGTTGTTTAAACCTTTTTTGTTTGGTAAAAAATAACAAGAAAGCGCCTATCGCAATAGCAGGGAGAGAAAACCCTCCCAGATCAAAGGCAATCAACTGGGCGGTTATAGTTGTCCCAATATTTGCTCCCATTATAATCCCTACTGCCTGGCGCAAGGTCATCAGGCCGGCGTTAACAAAACCAACAGTCATAATGGTGGTAGCACTACTGCTCTGAATTATAGCAGTAACACCCGCCCCGACCAGGACACCGGCCAGGGGATTGGAAGTCAATAGCTCAATAAAGCGTTGTAGTTTATCTCCTGCGGTTTTCTGGAGCCCTTCTCCCATCTGCCGCATGCCATAAATAAAGAGGCCAACGCCCCCGAGTAATTCTAAAATCATGAAGTACGACAATCCCCACACCCTCCTCCATCCGGTTCCAACTGGGCTATTACCTTTTTCCTTCTATGCCCAGACGAACAATTCCTTTATTGATAGCAATAAATTGGGTTATAAAGTTCTTCTAACAGTAACTATCAGAAAAAAATGAAGCACCCCTCCTGGCTTTTTTTGGCAGGAGGGGATTTTTGCTATACATCCATGATAATAGGTAGGATCATGGGGCGTCGCTTAATTTTTTGATAAACAAAACCACTCAAGGCATCCCGGATCCGGTTTTTAAGTCGGGACCATTGTTTTATTCCGTTTGCCGAACACTTACCAAGGGTTCTTTCTACGATTTCCGTTGCCTGTTGAATCAGTTCCTCAGACTCCCTCATATAAACAAACCCCCGGGTTACAATATCCGGTCCAGAAACAATTTTCCCCGTTTCACTGTCAATGGTTAGAACAACGATTAAAATTCCATCCTGGGAAAGAAGTCTGCGATCCCTTAAAACAACAGTCCCCACATCACCAATTCCCAGCCCGTCAACCAAAACCCGGTCAACACCAACATTTCCGTTGATCTTCCCACGATCATCATTTAGGTCAAGAACGGCTCCAGGTTCGAGAATAAAAATATTATCTTTTTTAATCCCCAGGCTTTCTGCAAGTTGAGCATGATGGTACAAATGACGGTATTCACCATGAACCGGGATAAAATAACGGGGGCGAACCAGGTTGCACATTAACTTTAATTCTTCTCTGCTGGCGTGTCCGGATACATGGACACCGGAAATAGCCTGGTAAACCACATTCGCCCCAAGACGGTACAGCTTATTGATTGTTTCCCCGACCAGTCTTTCATTGCCCGGAATGGGCGATGCCGAAACCATGACTGTATCTCCAGCACAGACATTGACCTGCCGGTGTTCTCCATTAGCCATCCGGGTGAGAGCGGCCATCGGTTCTCCCTGGCTACCTGTGGTAAGGATAGCGATTTTATCATGTTCAAGACTGTGCAGGTCTTTCATTTCTACCTGAATATCGTTGGGAATATCAAGAAAGCCCAATTCCGAAGCAATCTGACAGTTATGAATCATGCTCCTCCCAGTAATTGCAACCTTGCGCCGATACCGATTGGCTGCATCAAACACCTGCTGGATCCGGTGAATATTGGAAGCAAATGTTGCAACGATTATCCTTCCCCGGGCCGTGGAGAAAACATCATCAATTTTCTCACCGACAACCCTTTCTGATGGGGTAAAGCCTTCTCGTTCTGCATTGGTACTATCAGAAAACAGGGCCAAAACCCCTGAATCCCCGTACTCACTCAATTTATGATAATCAACCACAATCCCATCGACAGGAGTTTGATCAAACTTAAAATCACTTGCATAGATAATTGGACCATAAGGGGTTTGTATAGCCAGGGCACAGGTATCAGCAATACTGTGGTTAACTCTAATCAATTCTACTTCAAAAGAACCAATCTTGGTTTTTTGGCGGGGCGATATTTCATTGAATTTTACTTCCTTGGATAAATTGAATTCTTTTAATTTGGCCTTGACCAGTCCCAAAGCCAGTCTCGTCCCGTAAATAGGGACATCCAATTCTTCGATTATATAGGGGATCGCCCCTATATGGTCTTCGTGACCGTGGGTCAGGACCATCCCGTCAATTCGTTTTTTATTCTCAACAAGGTAAGAAATATCAGGAATAACAAGATCTATTCCCAAGAGGTCATCTTCAGGGAACATAACCCCGGCGTCAATAATTAAAATCCTTCCATCTTTTTCTATCAACATCATATTTTTCCCGATTTCGCCAACCCCGCCCAGGGGGATGGCCTTAATACTATCCATTTATGTCAATACACCTCCAAATATTTATCTTTTTCAGTAAATAAACCATTTTCATTATACAACAGGGTATGTAAAAAAACAAGGAAAACCCCTTTCTACAAACCTTTACAGGGTCTAGAGAAAATTACTTATTTTAAAATTTGCTCTTTTAGCTATCTTTTTTATTTTCCTGTTTGCCCAAAACCTTTATCTTTTCTTTCACTTTCTCTCAGCTCAACAACATGTTTCCATTCAACCTGTTCATACTTGTGGATTATTAACTGGGCAATTCGGTCCCCTTTTTTTATTGAAAAAGGCTTTTTCCCGTGGTTAATAAGGATTACACATATTTCACCTCTAAAGCCAGAATCAATGACCCCGTCGGAGTTTAAAACGGTTACCCCGTGTCGATTGGCTAATCCACTGCGGGGATTAACATAACCCACATAACCCCGGGGAATAGCGATAGCAATCCCCGTGGGGACCTGGGAAAATTCGCCGGGGTTTATTAGAAAATCTCCCCTAGATTGTAGATCCATCCCAGCATCCTCGCCCGGGTGTTGGTAGGTGGGGGTCTGCCAGTCATCTTCCAAAAGCTTGATTTCTATTTCCATTAAAATTCCTCCCAAAGTAAGAAAAATAAAGGGAGCCCTTCGGCTCCCCCAAAATATTATCTTGCAAAAACATGATTC
>Ga0207421_10004453_pt1 | contig 16096 bp, 14 predicted proteins | sample SodLakKL_010_SED_4_FD_187542 | JGI IMG/M metagenome (GOLD analysis project Ga0207421, IMG submission 187542) | Alkaline sediment microbial communities from Lake Tanatar, Kulunda Steppe, Russia - 8KL_010_SED (SPAdes) (version 2) | ecosystem: Environmental > Aquatic > Non-marine Saline and... | reverse complement strand
CGGCCGTGAGCGCGGACCCGGACCGTCGACCGGAGCCTGCCCGGTGTGCCCGGAGCCGCCGACGGTAGGCTCCGCGTTCGTCGGAAGCGCGAGGAGCGAGCCGTGGCTGGTCACAGCAAGTGGGCCAACATCAAGCACCGCAAGGCGTCCCAGGACAAGAAGCGTGGGAAGCAGTTCGCCAAGCTGATCCGCGCGATCGAGTCCGCCGCCCGTGAGGCCGGGACCTCCGACCCGGAGATGAGCCCCTCGCTCGGTCTGGCCGTGCAGAAGGCCAAGGACGCCGACGTCCCCAAGGACAACATCGAGCGGGCCTGCAAGCGTGGGGCGGGGGAGATGGAGGGGGCCGCCGCCTACGAGACGGCGACCTACGAGGGCTACGCACCGGGTGGGGTCGCCGTGCTGGTCGACGTGCTCACCGACAACCGCAACCGCACCGCCTCCGACGTCCGCAGTGCCTTCAGCCGGTCGGGTGGCAACCTCGCCGAGCCGGGCAGCGTGTCCTTCCTCTTCACCCGCCGCGGCCAGGTCGTGATCGACGCCGAGGGTGTCGACGAGGACACCCTGCTGCTGACGGGCCTCGACGCAGGGATGGAGGACCTGGAGCCCGAGGAGACGACGTTCACGGCCTGGTGCGACCCCTCGGATGTGGCCGGACTCAGGAACACCCTGGAGGAGGCCGGCTACCGCATCGTGGAGGCGGGGTCGACGATGGTCCCGGCGTCCACGGTGCCGATCTCCGACAAGGGGGACGCGTCGAAGGTGCTGCGACTGCTCGACGCGCTCGACGACAACGACGACGTGCAGGACGTCTACGCCAACCTCGACATCGAGCCGGAACTGCTGGCCACGCTCGAGCAGTAGCCGGTGCCCACCGCCGGTCCCGGGTGCCGTGCGGTCCTGCCTGCCGGGATCCGACACCCGCGACTGGTAAGGTTGACGAACGTCTGTTCGTCACCTGTGTTCATCATCTGATCCCGTCGTCGGTCTCCGGAGGTCCCGTGGCAGGAGCGATGCTGGTCCTCGGCGTCGATCCGGGGTTGACGCGGTGTGGTCTCGGCGTGGTGAGCGGGCCCGCTGCTCGGCCACGGGTGGTCGCCCAGGAGTGCCTGCGGACAGAGCCGGCGACGCCACTGGAGCAACGGTTGCTCGCCCTGCACGAGGGCATCTGGACCCTGATCGAGGCGCACCGCCCCGATGCCGTGGCCGTCGAGCGGGTGCTGTTCTCCGCCAACGCCCGCACCGCGATGGCCACCGGCCAGGCCGCCGGCGTCGCCCTACTGGCCGCCGCGCGCGCCGGGGTGGCGGTCACCTCCTACAGCCCCAACGACGTGAAACTGACCGTGGCGGGCGACGGGGCGGCGGACAAGTCGGCCGTGGCCCGGCTGGTGACGGCGCAGCTGGGTCTCGCCGAGGTCCCACGCCCAGCCGATGTGGCCGATGCCCTGGCGGTCGCGCTGACCCACCTGGCGCGCAGCCGCCTCGCCGTCCTGACCGCTGCCACCCCGGCCGCCGCGGCGGTGACGGCGGCCAACACCGACGCCGCGCGGGCCGGCCGTGGCGGGTGGGAGGCCCACCTGGCGGCCCGAGGACTGCTCCCGGGCGCGGGTGGAGCCCGCTCGTGATCGCCCGGCTGACCGGCACGGTCCTCGAACGCACCGCGACCGCGGTGGTCGTCGACGTCCGCGGGGTGGGCTACCTCGTCCACGTCACCCCCGGGGCCGATGTGCCCCCGCGGGGCCAGGAGGTGGCCCTCCACACCTCGCTGCAGGTGCGTGAGGACGCCATGACCCTGTACGGCTTCACCACCGCCGCCGAGCTGGGGCTGTTCGAGCTCCTGCTCACCTCCTCCGGGGTCGGGCCCCGGCTGGCCCTTGCGGCGCTCGGCACCCACCGCCCCGACGTCCTGCGCACGGCCATCGCGGCCGATGACCAGGCCACGCTGACCGCGATCCCCGGGGTCGGCCGCAAGGTCGCCCAGCGACTGGTGCTGGAGCTGAAGGACAAGGTCGGCGTCGTGGCCGCGTCGTCCGCCGGTGCCACCGCCGGCGGTGCGGCTCCGCTGCCCGTCGGTGCGGTCGAGGAGGCCCGGGACGCGCTGGTGGCGCTCGGCTACTCGGCCGGCGAGGTCGCCGGTGCCCTGGCGGCGGTGGGTGAGGGCGCACCGGAGGACAGCGCGGAGCTGCTGCGCGCCGCGCTGCGCCACCTGGGCACCGCCCGGGCGGGCCAGGTATGAGCGGGGCCCCGCGTGAGGACGACATGCTCGAGTCCGAGGCGCTGCCGGGCGAGGACGGTCTGGACGCGAGCCTGCGTCCAGCCCGGCTCGAGGAGTTCGTGGGCCAGGACCGGGTCCGTCGGCAGCTCGAGCTGGTGCTGGCCGGGGCACGGCAACGCGGACAGGCCGCGGACCACGTGCTGCTGTCCGGCGCTCCGGGGCTGGGCAAGACCACCCTGGCCGCCATCGTCGCCGCCGAGGTCGGGGCCAGCTTCCGGGCCACCTCGGGGCCGGCCATCGAACGCCCGGGCGACCTCGCCGCCATCCTCACCGGGCTCGAGCCCGGTGACGTGCTGTTCCTGGACGAGGTGCATCGTCTGCCCCGCACCGTCGAGGAGGTCCTCTACCCGGCGATGGAGGACTACCAGCTCGACATCGTGATCGGGAAGGGGCCCGGTGCCCGGTCCATCCGGCTGGATCTGCCGCGGTTCACCCTGGTCGGTGCCACGACCCGGACCGGCCTGATCTCCTCGCCGCTCAGGGACCGGTTCGGCTTCTCGGCCCACCTCGAGCACTACGAGGTCAGCGAGCTGGAGCGCATCGTGACGCGCTCGGCCGGGCTGCTGTCCGTCCCCATCGCGGGCGACGCGGCGGTGGAGATCGCCAGCCGGTCCCGGGGCACCCCCCGGATCGCCAACCGGCTGCTGCGCCGGGTGCGGGACGTGGCCGAGGTCGAGGGCGACGGCCAGGTCGACCTCGCCCTGGCGCGCCGGGCTCTGGAGCTGTTCGACGTGGACGAGCTGGGGCTCGACCGGCTCGACCGGCGCGTGCTCGAGGCGCTGGTGGACCGTTTCGGGGGCGGGCCCGTCGGGCTCACCACCCTGGCGACCGCCGTCACCGAGGAGCCCGACACCCTCGAGGACGCGGTGGAGCCCTTCCTGCTGCGCTGTGGGCTGCTGCAGCGCACACCGAGGGGGCGGATCGCGACGCTCGGCGCCTATGCCCACCTGGGACGTTCCGCGCCGACCCCCGGCGTCGGGGGCGATCCCCGGCGACCGGGCGCGGTGCCGCTGTTCGGTCCCGAGGGGCAACCTTCCGACGAGTGAGCACCGGCGCGGCCGACCACGTCCCAGGCGCCCGGGCAGGCGGTAGCGTCGACGGTCCGTCGCCGGTCCGTGTGCCGTTCGGATCGCGGGCGGAGCCTCGGGAGGTGCCGTGCAACTCGAACTGGGCGTGGATCCGCTCATCCTGCTCGTCTCCGCCCTGCTGCTCGGTGCCGTGCTGACCGCGGCCTTCGCCGCCAAGCCGGGGAGTCGCTTCCGTGTCCCGGGGGCCCTGCTGTTCCTGGTGATCGGCATGGTGGTCGGTGACGACGGCCTGGGGTTGGTGTCGCTGGCCGACAGCTCCCTGGTCCGCGATCTCGGGATCGTGGCCCTGCTGGTGATCCTGTTCGAAGGTGGGCTGACCACCAAGACCACCGACCTGAAGCTGGCGGCGATCCCCGGCCTCGCGCTGTCCACCGTCGGGGTCGTCCTGACCGCCGGGTTGACCGGTCTCGGCACCTGGCTGCTGCTGGACGTCGACCTGCCGACGGCCCTGCTGGTCGGTGCGGTGGTCGCCTCCACCGATGCCGCCGCCGTGTTCTCCATGATGCGGACCACGCCGCTGCCGCGGCGGGTGTCCGCCGTGGTGCGGATCGAGTCCGGCGCGAACGACCCGATCGCCGTCATGCTGACCGTGGGGCTGTTGACCACCTTCACCGACCAGCCGGCCGGCGTGCTGGACTGGGCCCGGTTCGCGGTGGTCCAGCTCGGTGGTGGGCTCCTCGCCGGGGTGCTGGTCGGTGGCGCCGGCGTGTGGCTGCTGCGCCGCGTGGACCTCGGTGCGGTCGGGCTGTACCCGGTGTTGGCGGCGGCCATCGCGGGGGTGGCCTACGGGAGCGCAGCGCTGTTGGGGGCGTCGGGGTTCGTCGCCGTCTACGTCGCCGGCTTCCAGATCGGGGCCTACGTGCCCCGGCATCGGCGGGCGATCCTCGGCTTCCACGAGGCGATCGCCAACGCCGCGGAGATCGGCCTGTTCCTGCTGCTCGGACTGCTGGTGTTCCCGTCCCGGCTCCCGGCCGTGTTCTGGCCGGCCCTGGCGGTCGCCGCGGTCCTGATCCTGGTGGCCCGACCGGTGGCGGTGTGGAGTTGCACGCTGTTCAGCGGCCTGAAGTGGCGGGAGCGGACCGTGATCAGCTGGGCGGGGCTGCGCGGTGCCGTCCCCATCGTGCTGGCGACCTTCCCGCTCACCGCCGGAGTCCCGGGCTCGGCCGTGCTGTTCGACGTGGTGTTCTTCGTGGTCCTGGTCAGCGTGCTGCTGCAGGGCACCACGCTGCTGCCCCTGGTGCGCCGGCTCGGCATCGAGGACACGCGACCGGCCTGGGCCCCGGTCGCCGAGGCCCTGCCCCTCGACGACGTGGACGTCGACCTGATCGAGCTCAACGTCACCGCCGATCTCGCGATCGTGGACCGCACGCTCCGCGACATCGGCCCGCCGGGGCTCGGCCGGGTCATGGCGGTGGTCCGCGACGACCGGGTGCTGGTCCCCACCGGTGACACCCGGCTGCTCGCCGGCGACGTGCTCCTGCTCACCTGTGTGCGCGAGGACGACCGGGATGTGGCGGCCTCGGTCACCGCCTGGGCCCGGGCCGACCCCGAGCCGGACACACGTGGCGTCGACCCCCGCGGACGGTAGGATGGGGGCTCACACCGCCCGCCTCAGGCGGGCGTCGTCGCGTCCGGTGACGGAGCGCACCGGGGGCTCTCGGGTACCGGTCGGTCACCACCGGGCGTCCCACCTGGTCGGCGCGGCGCGGACGACACCCGGATCGACGCGGTCCGTGACGGAGGATGACACGTGGAAGAGTTCACGGGCCTGCTGCTGCCCATCGCGTTCCTCGCCGTGCTCTACCTGCTGCTGATCCGGCCGCAGCAGAAGCGCCGCAAGCAGCAGGAGCACATGGTGCGCACCACCAAGGTCGGCGACGACATCGTCACGATCGGTGGTCTCCACGGCAGGGTGGTCGCCCTCACCGACGACAGCATGGACATCGCGGTCGACGCCGACGAGGACGTCATCCTGCGCTACGAACGGTCCTCACTGGCCCGGATCGTCGCTGACGAGGCCCCTGAGGACGACGGGGACGAGCAGACGTGAACAAGCGCTCCCGAGCGGTCCCCCCTGCCAACGACACCGTCGACCCTGCCGCGGCCACCCGCGCCGACGCCGAGGTGCCAGCGGAGGTGGACGACCCGTCCCCGTCGGCCCTGACCGACCCCGCCAGCGCCATCCGGGGTTCGGCCGAAGCTGCCCTGCTGCGGGGGATCGACGCGGCCGACGCGGTCGAGGAGGCCCGCAAGGTCGCCATCGACGCCGAGCGGCGGACCGGCTCGCAGGTGGACGTCCTCACCCGCCTGCAGCAGGACGAGGTGGTCAGTGCCTTCATCAAGCTCTCCGACCAGTTCCTGGGCAGCCTGGGGTTCACCGAGCACGGCTTCCGGCACGCCAACCTGGTGGGGCGGATCGCTCACAACGTGCTCCACCACCTCGGCGCTGACGACGAACTGTCGGACCTCGCCGCCGTGGCCGGCTACCTCCACGACATCGGCAACGTCGTGACCCGGTCCAACCACGGGCTGTCGAGCGCGTGGATCGCCTACGACGCGCTGCGCCGCCTCGAGGTCGACCCCTACCGGATCGGACTGGTACTTTCGGCGGTCGGCAACCATGAGGAACAGTACGGCTCGGCGATCGGTCCCGTCGGCGCAGCGGTCATCCTGGCCGACAAGTCCGATGTCCACCGCTCCCGGGTCCGCAAGGGTGCGGACACCGCCGCCGACATCCACGACCGGGTCAACGACGCCGTGACCCACTCCTTCCTCCGGGTCGACGCCGACGCGGCTTCGATCACCCTCGAACTGGAGCTCGACACCGAGCGGTCAACGGTCATCGAGTACTTCGAGATCTTCCTGGACCGCATGGTGATGTGCCGGCGTGCGGCCCGCACCCTCGGCTGTGACTTCCGCATCACGGCCAACGGCGTCCCGCTCGGCTGAGCTGACCCACCTGACGAGGAAGCACCCGTGGACAAACGTCCCCTGATCGCCAGCATCACCGTCGTGCTGCTCGTCGTGGTGTCCGCTGGCGTCTACCTCGGTCTCGGTGCTCGACCGAACCTCGGTCTGGACCTCCAGGGTGGGATCAGCGCGATCTACACCCCCCGGCTGCCCCCCGGCGCCGAGGAGCCCGAGGACCTCGAGGAGATCATCGACGAGACGATCGAGGTCATCCGCGCCCGGGTGGACTCCCTGGGTGTCGTCGAGCCCGACATCTCCCGGGTCGGGGGCGACGTGCAGGTGCAGCTGCCGGGGGTCGCCGATGCCGACCGCGTGCAGGAGATCATCGGGACCACCGCCCAGCTCTCCTTCCGCCGGGTGATCCGTGACATCCCACCCGGGAGCCCGGACTACGACGAGGGACCCGACTGCCAGGCGCCGGTGGACGAGATCGAGGAGCTCCCCGTCGACGAGGGTGGGATCCTGTGCGGATCCCCCGACGACGCGGTCATCGACCCGGAGACCGGCGAGCCGTTGCCGATGAAGTACGAGGTGGGCCCGGCCGAGCTCACCGGCGACAACATCGAGGATGCCTTCGTACAGCTCGGCACCGGCGCCCAGGCCTTCCAGGTCGGCCTCCAGCTCGACAGCGAGGGTGCGGAGATCTTCGCGGCCGTCACCTCCGACCTGGCCTGCGATCGTGACCGGGGCCTCGACGGCCGGTTCGCGATCGTGCTCGACAACGTCGTCGAGTCCACCCCCGGCGTGAACCCGAGCGTGGCTTGTGGGGTCGGGATCACCGGCGGTAGCGCCACCATCACCACCGCCGGCGGGCTCAGCCGCGAGGAGCAGGAGGCCGACGCCACCGACCTCGCGCTCGTGCTGCGGACCGGTGCACTGCCGATCTCCCTGGAGGCCTCCACGTTCCAGACGGTCTCGCCCACGCTCGGCGCCGAGTCGCTGCAGGCCGGGCTGCTCGCCGGGATCATCGGGTTGTTCCTGGTGGCGCTGTGGCTGGTGTGGTTCTACCGCTGGCTCGGAGGGATCGCCGTGCTGGAGGTGGCCATCTACGGGGTGTTCATCGTGGCCGGGATCGCCGCGATGGGACAGCTCATCGGGTTCGCCCTCACCCTGGCCGGGGTGGCCGGCATCATCGTCTCCATCGGGATCACCGCCGACTCGGCCATCATCTTCGCCGAGCGCATCCGCGACGAGATCAACCTCGGCAAGACCGTCCGCACCGCGGTGGTCCGGGCCCACGAGTCCGCGTGGCGGACCAACCTGACGGGCAACACCGTGACGATCGCCGCCGCCACGATCCTGTACTTCCTGGCGGTCGGTCCCGTCCGTGGCTTCGCTCTGATGCTGGGCATCTCCAGCGTGCTGGACCTGGTCATCATGTACTTCTTCGCCCGCCCGGTCGCCTACCTGATGGCCGACCGCGGGATCCTCACGCGACGGAGCATGCGTGCGGTCGAGCCCGATGCCCGTGTCACAGCAGGAGCACGCGCATGAGGACGCCAACGATCGAGTTCGTCGGCAACAGCCGCAGGTGGATCGCCATCTCGGGCACGCTGCTCGCGATCGGCCTGCTGTCCCTGGGGTTCCGTGGCCTGGACCTGTCCATCGACTTCGTCGGGGGCAACGCCTACCAGCTGGTCGACGTCCGCCCGGACCTGACCTCCGCCGAGCTGCGCGCGGCCGCCGAGGACGCCGGCGCCCAGGACGTCACCGCCCAGCTGCAGACCACCGGTGAGGTCACCACCGGTGCCCTGGTCCGCACCGAGTCCCTGGAACCCGCCAGCGAGGTGGAACGGGCCGTGCGCACGGCCGTGGCCGAGGTCTCGGGCGCATCGGAGATCGGGTTCGAGTTCGTCGGGCCGGTCTGGGGGGAGCGCATCACCCGCCAGGCCGTCGAGGCGCTGCTGGTGTTCCTGGTCGTGGTCGTGCTCTACATCACCTTCCGGCTGGAGTTCAGGATGGCGGTGGCCTCGATCGTCGCCCTGATCCACGACGTCGTGATCACGGTCGGTATCTACGCGCTCGTCGGCTTCAACGTCTCACCTGCGACCGTGATCGCGCTGCTGACGATCCTCGGGTACTCGCTGTACGACTCGGTGGTGGTGTTCGACCGGGTCAAGGAGAACACGATCAACCTCGGAGATCCGGGGCTGAGGACCTACCGCGAGCTGGTCAACGCGTCGATGAACCAGGTCGTCTACCGCTCCATCAACACCTCGATCACCTCCCTGCTGCCCGTCGGTGCGCTGCTGCTGATCGGCGCCCAGGTGCTCGGCGCCACCACCCTGCAGGACCTCGCGCTGGCGCTGTTCGTCGGTATGGCCGTCGGGGTGTACTCCTCGCTGTTCGTGGCGGGGCCGTTGTTCGCGTGGCTGAAGGGGTTCGAGCCGGAGGAGCAGCGTCGCGTGGAGAAGGCGGCCGAGCAGGATGCGTCGGGACTGGGTCCCAGCAGCACCGCCGAGGTCGTGGAGGAGGTCCCGGCACCGGCCCCTGGTTCGCCCGAGGCCCGCGCGCCGATCACGACCGACTACGTCCGGGGCCAGGGCAAGGGCGGGAAGCGTCGCAAGCGGTAGCCAGGCCGCGGCAGCGGCAGCGGCACCAGCGGGTCAGGAGCGCAACGTGGACGCAGCATCGGATCCCCTCGGGCTGGCACCGCTGATCCGCGATGTCGCCGACTTCCCCGAACCGGGCATCGTCTTCCGGGACGTCTCGCCGTTGCTGGCGGCACCGAGCGTGTTCGAGCGGGTGGTGGCCGAGCTGTCCGCCGGGGTCACCGACGTGGACGCGGTGGTCGGGATCGAGTCCCGAGGGTTCATCCTCGGTGCCCCCGTCGCCCTGCACGCCGGGGCCGGCTTCATCCCCGCCCGCAAGGCCGGCAAGCTGCCGGGCGAGACCGTGGCCGTCGCCTTCGCCCTGGAGTACGGCGAGGCGGTCCTGGAGCTGCAGGCCGGCGCGATCGAGCCCGGCATGCGGGTCCTGATCGTCGACGATGTGCTGGCCACGGGCGGCACCGCCGCGGCGGCGGCGGCACTGGTCGAGCAGCTCGGTGGTGAGGTGGTGGCCCTGAGCTTCCTGATCGAACTCGTGGCGCTGGGCGGCGCGGAACGCCTGCAACGCTTCGAGCACCGCTCACTGCTCCGGTACTGAGATGGTCGACGACCGGTGAGGTCGAGGGGTCTGCTCGGTACGCTGCAACGACGCGAACGACCCTTCACGACCGGGGGATGACCACTGTCCACGTCGGAGACCACTGGCACCGAGCACGCGCGGGACTCGCGCCCAGCGCTTCCCCCGCCACGCCCCACCGGTGTCAGGGCGGCGCTCGCGAAGCTGCCCCTGGTCCAGCGTGACGCCATCCCACCGGAGCTCGACGACCTTGCGGCGGCCATCCGGGAGTCCTCCCGGGCGGATGTGCGGGAGGTGGTCCGGGCGTACCGCTACGCCCAGGCGATGCACGAGGGCCAGAAGCGCCAGAGTGGTGAGGACTACATCACCCACCCCGTCGCCGTCGCGGCGGAGCTGGCCCGTCTCGGCCTCGGGACGCCGACGCTGGTGGCCGCTCTGCTGCACGACACCGTCGAGGACACCCCCGCGACGCTCAACGATGTCAAGGAGGGCTTCAGCGAGGAGGTCGCCCACCTCGTCGACGGGGTCACCAAGCTGGACCGGCTCCAGGTCGAGTCCAAGCAGGAGCAGCAGGCCGAGACCCTGCGCAAGATGATCGTGGCGATGGCCAAGGACATCCGCGTCCTGGTCATCAAGCTGGCCGACCGGGTCCACAACATGGAGACGATCGGCTACACGCCCCGGGAGAAGCAGAAGCGCATCGCCCAGGAGACCCTGGACATCTACGCGCCGCTGGCCCACCGGCTCGGGATGCAGAACTTCAAGCTCCGCCTCGAGGACCTCGGCTTCAAGACCCTCCACCCCAAACGCTACGAGGAGATCGTGGCGATGGTGGAGGAGCGCAACCCCGAGCGGGAGCGCGAGCTCGAGCAGGTCGTCGCCGCGATCCACGAGCAGCTCAGGGAGTTGAAGATCCGCGGCGAGGTCACGGGTCGGCCGAAGCACTACTACTCGATCTACGAGAAGATGGTGCTCCGCGGCAAGGAGTTCGACGAGATCCACGACCTGCTCGCTGTGCGGGTCATCGTGTCCTCGGTCCGGGACTGCTACGCCGTCCTCGGCCAGTTGCACGCGACCTGGCGTCCCGTCCCGGGGCGTTTCAAGGACTACATCGCGATGCCCAAGGTCAACCTCTACCAGTCCCTGCACACCTCGGTGATCGGGCCCCGGGGACGGCCGCTGGAGGTCCAGATCCGCACCGAGGCGATGCACCGCACCGCCGAGTTCGGGGTCGCGGCCCACTGGAAGTACAAGAGCGGCTCCCGGGGCACCTCCGACGAGGCCGCCGGCGACGAGCTGCCCTGGCTGGACCAGCTGCTCGAGTGGCAGTCCGACGTGGACGAGCCGGGCGACTACCTCGAATCGTTGAAGATCGACCTGTACCAGGACGAGGTCTTCGTGTTCACCCCTCGCGGTGACGTGATGGGGCTGCCGGCCAAGTCGACCCCGATCGACTTCGCCTACGCGGTGCACACCGACGTGGGGCACCGTTGCATCGGCGCGCGGGTCAACGAGCGGCTCGTGCCGCTCGACCACCAACTCTCCAACGGCGACAGCGTCGAGATCCTCACCTCCAAGGCCGAGGACGCCGGCCCCAGCCGGGACTGGCTACAGCTGGTCGCCTCCCAGCGGGCCAAGTCGAAGATCCGGTCCTACTTCAACCGCGAGCGCCGCGAGGACGCCATCGTCCGTGGCCGGGACGCGATCTCCCGGGCGCTGCGGCGCAAGGGCATCGCCTACGCCCGCGCGATGGCCTCCGGTGACCTCGACGACGCCGCCCACGTCCTCAACTACAAGGACGCCGAGACGCTGTTCCGCGCCGTGGGTGAGGGCCACGTCGCCGCGCTGACCGTCGCCCAGCACGTCCTCAACGAGCTCACCCAGACCGAGGAGGAGCCCGAACCCACCCCGGAGGAGACCTACGGCTCCCCGATCCGCATCGGCGCCGCCGGCGGCGAGGACGTCGAGGTTGAGGGCGACTCGGGGATGCTGGTCAAGCTCGCCCGGTGCTGCACCCCGGTGCCCGGCGACCGCATCGTCGGCTTCGTCACCCGGGGACGGGGCGTGTCGGTCCATCGGGCGGACTGCTCCAACGTCGCCGACCTCGAACGTGACCCGGACCGCTTCGTGCCCGTGGACTGGTCCGGTGACACCACCGCGGCCTTCCTGGTGCAGATCGAGGTGGAAGCGCTCGACCGCAAGCACCTGCTGCGCGACATCACCGCCGTGCTCGGCGACCTGCACATCAACATCACCTCCGCCCAGGTCGGCACCGCCAAGGACCGCGTGGCGCGGCTCAGGTTCACCTTCGAGCTCGGGGACCCCTCCCACCTCGAGGAGGCGCTGCGCTCGATCCGTCGGGTCTCGGGCGTGTACGACGCCTTCCGGGCGATCCCCCAGGGCAGCCGCTGACCCCGGTGCGAGCCGCACCGGCACCGGGGCGTGCGCCGCTAGCCTGACCGGCCGACCCCGTCAGGAGCCCGTCCACGTGCCAGACCCGTACATCCTCGGTGCCCCGCTCGGTCGGTGGCAGACCAACTGCTACGCCGTCGGCGACCGTGACCTCGGCCGTGCCGTGCTCGTGGACCCGGGGGAGACCGCCGAGAGCCACGCGCTCGAGCTGCTGGCCAGCGTGGACGCCACCTGCGAGGCGATCCTGCTCACCCACGGCCACCTCGACCATCTCTGGGCGGTGCCGCAGCTGGCCCGGGCCCTGGAGGTCCCCGTGCTGCTCCACGCCGACGACCGCTGGCTGTGGGACGACCCAGCGGCCGCCTTCGGCGCGCCACCGGAGCTGCTCACCCAGCAGTTCGGGCTCGAGTGGGATCCGCCGACCGAGTACCTGCGCACCGTCGCCGACCGCGAGCGGCTGACACTGGCGGGTCTCACCTTCGACGTGGTCCACAACCCGGGGCACACCCCGGGCCACGTCACCTACCTCGGCCGCGAGCTGTCGCGGGCGACGGTGACCTTCCCACTGGGGGAGGCCGACCAGGGCAGCGACGACGTGCTGTTCTCCGGGGACCTGCTGTTCGCCGGCTCGATCGGGCGGACCGACTTCCCCCGGGGCTCGATGTCGGACATGCTGCGGTCCCTGGCGTCCACGGTCCTGCCGCTCGAGGACGACACCCTGGTGCTGTCGGGACACGGGCCGGACACGACCGTCGGCTACGAACGCGAGACCAACCCCTACCTGCGCCAGGCCATCGAGGCCCACGGCGCGCAGCCCTGAGCCGACCGTTCTGGCCCACCCGCCATGCTGGCCCCGGCGGTCGACCGGCGCCGGCCGAGGTGCTGCTCACCCACCGGCCCGCGCTGCACCACCTCGGCGCCCGCGAGCGCGCACCCCACCACCTCGAGGTCCCCACATGGCAACCATCGACGCGAACCCCGCCTCCGGCACGCGCGACCTGCTCCCCGACGACGTCACCCGGCGTGAGCGCGCCTTCGCGACGATCCGGGCCACCTTCGACGCCCACGGGTTCGCGCCGCTGGAGACCCCCGCCTTCGAGCGCCTCGAGGTCCTGACGGGCAAGTACGGCGAGGAGGGGGACCAGCTGATCTTCAAGATCCTCCGCCGCGGCGACCGCGAGTCCTCGGGTGATGCCGACCTGGCGCTGCGTTACGACCTCACCGTGCCGCTGGCCCGGGTCGCGGCCCGGTACGGCTCCCAGCTGCCGACCCCCTTCAAGCGCTACCAGATCGCACCCGTCTGGCGCGCCGACCGGCCGGGCAAGGGCCGCTACCGCGAGTTCTACCAGTGCGACGTGGACACGATCGGCTCGGATTCGCTGACCGCCGACGCCGCCACCCTGGTCGCCGTCACCGATGCGCTGCAGGCCCTCGGGCTGGACGGCTTCCGGGTCCAGCTCAACTCCCGCCGGGCGCTCAGGGGTCTGGTCGAGGCCTACGGCATCGAGGTCGCGCAGGAGGGCGAGGCGCTCGTCGCCCTCGACAAGCTGGACAAGATCGGCCTGGACGGGGTCGCGGCCGAGCTCGCCGAGCGGGGCATCGGCTCGAAGGCGATCGCCGCCCTGGCGGAGGACCTGTCGGCGGCCGACCCGGCTCAGGCGGTCCGGGACCGGCTCGAGCGCTCCGAGACCGGGGTGGCGGGCCTGGCCGAGGTGGACCGGGTGCTCGACCTGGTCGGCGACGCGGTACCCGTGACCTACGCCCCGGTGCTGGCCCGCGGCCTGTCCTACTACACCGGGCCGGTCTTCGAGGTGGTCCACGACGGCCTCGACGCCACCATCGCCGCCGGTGGCCGTTACGACGGGCTGATCGGGATGTTCCAGGCCAACGACGTGCCGGCCACCGGCGGATCGCTCGGCCTGGAGCGGATCCTGCTGCTGCTGGAGGCGGCCGAGGCGAGCCAGGCCGGTCCAGTGGGGCCCGAGGTGCTGGTCACGGTCATGGACGAGGACGGTGCCGCCGACGCCCTCGCCCTGGCCGGCCGGATCCGCGCGGCCGGCCACACCGTGGAGCCCTACTCCGGCGGGGGCCGGCTCAAGCTCGCCAAGCAGCTGAAGTACGCCGACCGGCGCGGCGTCCGCGTCGCGGTCATCCGTGGAGCCGACGAGCGCGCCGCGGCTACCGTCACCTGCAAGGCGCTGGCCACCGGCGAGCAGCGCACGGTCCCGCTGGACGACCTCGAGCTGACGCTCGCGGCATGGCTACGGGCGTGAGCGCCGCCGCTGCGGGGCGCACCTCGTCCCACCCCTCCTCCCACACCTGCTTGGAGCTCCTGTGAGCCTCTCCACCTTCGGCGCGATGCGCACCCACGGTGCCGGCACCCTGCGGGCCGAGCACGTCGACGAGACCGTGACCCTCGCGGGGTGGGTCGCCACCCGCCGCGACCACGGCGGTGTGGCCTTCCTGGACCTGCGCGATCGCTCGGGCCTCGTCCAGGTCGTCGCCGACCCGGAGGCCTCCGACGCGCTCGAGGCCGCCCACCGGGTCCGTACCGAGTGGGTCGTTCGGGTCACCGGGACCGTGCGCGCCCGGCCGGAAGGGATGCGCAACGAGCGGCTCGCCACCGGCGACATCGAGGTGGCTGCCACCTCGATCGAGGTGCTGGCGGAGTCCGAGACCCCGCCCTTCCCGGTCGAGGACCGCATCGAGGTCTCCGAGGAGCTCCGGCTCGCCCATCGCTACGTCGACCTGCGCCGTCCGCGGATGGCGGAGATCCTGCAGCTGCGCTCGCGAGCCACCTCGGTGATCCGCCGCACGATGGAGGAGCACGGCTTCCTCGACGTCGAGACGCCGATGCTCACCAAGGCCACCCCCGAGGGCGCCAGGGACTTCCTGGTGCCGTCCCGGTTGCAGCCCGGCCAGAGCTACGCCCTACCCCAGTCGCCCCAGCTGTTCAAGCAGCTGTTGATGGTCGCCGGGGTGGAGCGCTACTACCAGATCGCCCGCTGCTTCCGCGACGAGAACCTTCGAGCTGACCGCCAGCCCGAGTTCACCCAGCTCGACATCGAGCTGTCCTTCGGGGACCAGGAGGACGTGATCGGCATCACCGAGCAGGTGCTCGCCGCGGTGTGGCAGGTCACCCTGGGCGTGGAGGTCGAGACCCCCTTCCTCCGGCTCACCTACGCGGAGGCGATGGCCCGGTACGGCTCGGACAAGCCGGACCTGCGCATCGACGGGCTGGAGCTCGCGAGCCTGGACGAGGTGTTCGCCGACACCGAGGTGGGGGTGTTCGAGGGCGTGCTGGCCAGCGGCGGGTCCGTGGTCGCCCTGGCGCTGCCGGGCGGCGGGGAGATGACCCGCCGCGAGTTCGACGAGTTGGTCGAGTGGGCCAAGCGTCGGGGTGCCAAGGGCCTGGCCTGGGGCGTCGTGGAGGCCGACGGCGGCTTGCGCTCGCCGCTGTCGAAGTTCATGTCCGCGGACGAGATCGCGGGCGTGCTGTCGGTGACCGGGGCGGCGCCCGGGGACGCGGTGTTCTTCGGGGCGGGGGAGACCACCTTCGCCCGGGAGCTGATGGGGGCGCTACGCAACCACCTCGCCGCCGAGCGGGGCCTGATCGGCGACGGCTTCGCCTTCTGCTGGGTCGTGGACGCGCCCATGTTCGAGCCCGTGGTCGACCGCGGCGAGGCGGTCGGCACGACGTCGTGGACCCCGGTCCACCACCCCTTCACCGCGCCGACGCCAGAGTGGATCGACCGCTTCGAGGAGTCACCGGGCGAGGCGCTGTCCAACGCCTACGACGTGGTCTGCAACGGCTACGAGCTCGGCGGCGGGTCGATCCGTATCCACGACCGCGCCGTGCAGGCGCGGGTGTTCCGCTTCCTCGGGATCAGCGACGAGGTGGCCGAGGAACGGTTCGGGTTCCTGCTGCGCGGCCTAGCCCACGGCGCCCCGCCCCACGGCGGTATCGCGCTGGGGCTGGACCGGCTGGTCATGTTGCTCGCCGACGCGACCAACATCCGCGACGTGATCGCCTTCCCGAAGACCCAGTCCGGCGCCTGCCTGCTCACCGACGCGCCGGCCGACTACGACCCCGTCGCACTCCGTGACGTCGGCCTGCGGCTGCTGCCGCCCCCGGCCAAGGACTGAGCTCCGCCTTCCCCCCCGCCCGGCGCGACCCGACCCGCCCGGCGGCGCGGGCAGGTGGCGGGGGCCGGCGGGGCGGGCCGGG
>Ga0207421_10004452_pt1 | contig 16098 bp, 13 predicted proteins | sample SodLakKL_010_SED_4_FD_187542 | JGI IMG/M metagenome (GOLD analysis project Ga0207421, IMG submission 187542) | Alkaline sediment microbial communities from Lake Tanatar, Kulunda Steppe, Russia - 8KL_010_SED (SPAdes) (version 2) | ecosystem: Environmental > Aquatic > Non-marine Saline and... | reverse complement strand
GGCAAAGAATTCATCTGCCGGTTTATGTCTGAACATATTGTAGATTATCATTACACTGGCCAGATTATCATAATCTAACGATTTCAGGGCTTCCTCTACTTTTTCGACGCTAACTCCGTAATAGCTGATTTTGCCCTGAGCAACAAAGTCTTCCAGGACTTGAAAGACCTCTTCATTGTAGAAAACTTTGGTGGGTGGACAGTGAAGCTGCAGCAGGTCAATCTTTTCAACTCCTAAATTTTTCAGACTTCTATCGACAAAAGTTTTAAGGTTCTCTTTATTATAACCTTCAGCTCGATGGGGATCCAGTCTTCTTCCGGCCTTGGTTGCTATATAGATTTTGCTGTCTGTCTGCTTTTTCAGCTCTCCCACCAGCCTTTCACTGCGCCCATCGCCATAGACATCGGCTGTGTCGAAAAAGTTCATCCCCTGCCTGACTGCTTCCTGGAGTGCCTGTTTACTGGTCTCATTATCAACTGAGCCCCAGGAGCCACCTATGGCCCAGGCGCCGAAGGAAACTTCTGAGATTTGAAAATCCGTTTTGCCTAATTTTCTGTATTTCACCAGTTTTCCCCCTTTAATTTTAGCAGTTTTGTTATTAAGCTCCGACGTAATCGCAGAATTAATTTAAAGAAAATTAACAGGATTAAGAAGCATAATGATTTTGGCAGTCATTTCTTAATTCTTTTCTCCAACATACTTTAACAGACTTTTAAAATTTCAAATATAGCCAGGATTGTGCTGTAAAGATTGAAGGTTCCCCAGGTCTGATCATTGTTGGCCTGCCAAAAGGATTGCTACCATTCTCTATAAGGCTGTGCCAGTAAGCCATTGAATACCTAAGGTGTTCGGCAATTGTCCTGCCAGCAATTTTTTTCTCAGGCTGATAATAATTAAAGACTAGTGGATTTTTTGAATCAGGATCTTCATATTCCACTTTATCTACAAAATTAAAATGATCGGACATTTTTGTGCCTACTTGAAGTTGTCACAAATATTCTCCTTAAACTTCTCAGAAAAATTTATCAATCTCTTCTCGGGCAATCCGGCACCATTTTTTAACATTATCAGGATTATTGCCGATAGTATGATTATCTTTCATTATAATCTCAAGATGACATCCCTCAGTTTGATGCAGAACTTCCCTGATATTTTCTCTTATTTTTTCTTCATTTATTTTAGGTACAGCGAGATCAGTAGGCATGGGCTTGTAGGAGAAAATATAATTGTCTGCTAGATACTCTGCCATCTCAACAATATCGGCCCAGGGAGAAACAGAGACTCTTCTCAAGTTGGGTACCTTTTTAATATACTTCCATCTATTATCAAGCGGTTCACAGCAGCCGTAACAGTTAAGGGCAAAACGTTCTAAAATAGGGAGCTGATACTGAAAGACAAATTCTGCAAACATTTCAGGTGAAACACAGGTGGTCTCCTGGCTTTCAGCAAATCCCCACATATCAAGAGTCCTGACTTTGCCGGCAAAATCATCTCGGGGCAACTCTCTGGTATAGCCAAACCCTCCTGAGCCCACATAGGTTCCATCATTATTAAGGCTTAAAAGTCCATTCTCTTCCAGGTAATCCAGTTTGGCAAGGTGGCCATCTCTCAAGAATTTCATCAATCGATGGAGATAATCGGGGTTTTCGTATGTGTCCAGCATGAATCTCTCCAGCCCTCTGAGATTAATTGCAGTCCAGGTCATTCCCAGAGTCCACCAGAAAGAACCTTTGATTCTAACCTCCAGAAATTCCCCTAAAATTTCTTCTGCAATCCCCTTGATTCTCTCTGTTCTTTTATAATCCACTCTGATCTCAGGAAATTCCAGCCGGGCAAAATCCTGCTGATAGTCTTTTAAAGGTGGATCCCAAGAATAGGAGCCACCATCTTCTCCCCCAATTTTTCTCTCCTTCATGCCCCAGCCGGTTTCCTGGTAGGAGTAGTTAATATCGAAGATAGGTTCAGCAACTTTATCATCTCCCATATCTGCAGCCCAGAATACTTCTTTGCGGAGCCGCATCTCCCAGTCTCGGGCCAGCTCTCCCTGACATTGAAGATCTTCTGAGTGAATAATTTCATTCCAGCCATTTTCAGGATCACAAAATATTAAGGGTCTGGTTTCCTCCAAATCATTATGCCGGTACCATAATTTTCTTTTATGCTGCTCGCTTTCCCGGTCTGCCAGCTCAGCCAGCCGGGCTGCCTGTTCCTGTAAAATTTTCTCATCAGCAGGCAATATCTCCAAGGCAGCCAAACCTTCACTTTTCTGTGAGAGGGAAAAGGCACTCTGGTCGCTCATTGTTGTAATCAACCTCCAGTTTTTTGTTATCCCAGCGGTGTATTTTTTATCGTTTCAATCATAGCCCAAAAGTTCTCCAAAGGAGTATCAAGCTGAACATGATGGGTGGGACCAATAATTAGACCACCATCTTTACCAATATTTTGGAGCCGATTTTTTACTTCCTCTCTTACATCATCAGGAGAACCAAAGGGCAGGGTCTGCTGCTCATCAATTGTGCCCCAAAAAGAGAGTTGATCTCCATATTCCCGGTTGAGTTTTTCAGGATCGATTGATTTAGGCTGAATTGGATTTAAGATATCAAGACCAATCTCGATCAGTTCTGGAATAATTGGATAGATGTCTCCATCGGAATGATAGGCAACTTTAAGATCGGGATTTATCTCCTTAATTTCTCTGATTAATCTGGCCATCCGGGGCTTTAGAAATTTTCGCCAGGTAGCAGGAGAGATTAGCATGGAGTTCTGCATTCCAACATCATCTCCCAGCCAGATCATATCAACGCCCATCTCAGCAAGTTTTCTGGCAACTGTCAGATGATACTTAAAAGGAATATCTAAAATCCTGTCAGCCAGATCTGGATTTTCAAGCAGATCCAGCAGTAAGCGATCCAGGCCTCTTAAGGCCCAGGCGGTTTCAAAAATAGTGGTTACTACTCCCCCGCAAATATAATAATCATCCTGAAATTTAACAAGAGTCTTCCGGGCCTCCTGATAAAGCTCAGGTCTTTCCGGATCAGGGCTTTGAAAATTTTCCACTGCCTCATCCTCGGCTAAAGGGTGGTCGACTACTTCGGTATATCTGCCCTTACCGTAAGCTGTCTGATACTGAACAGAGCGCCAACCTACCCCCCATTCATCGGTATAATCTCCCGGTTCCTGATAATAGGAGTTGGCCCAACCTACTGAGGTGACCAGCAGATCTTGACCCAGAGCTGTTTCCAGCTGATAAAGATTGCCTCCTCCATGAGGGTTATGAGTTTCTAAGTTAGTATTTATCTTTATGTCCTGTTTCAAGCGCCTGGCAAATTCTGGGGTGAAACTAACAAAAAAGGGACATCTATCAGGCCGCCGGTGGGAAAGGGCTGCCTCTACTCTCTCTCTTGGTTTCAAAATTATCACCTGCCTGCATAATAATTGTGATTTCTTTTTCTCTAAAGGTGATATCTTAGTTTATTGTAGATATAAACAGAGATTAATTGTATAACAAGAGTTTACTTCATCTTACTTACAAAAATTTTCTTTGAACCTCTCACCTCTATTTTGCTGCTCTTGAGAATAGGAAATCAGGTACTTCGCTGCTTACGCTGCTTGGCGATCTGAACATTGACAATAACGGCTACCACAATCACCAGACCGATCATAGCCCGTTGCCAGTAAGCTCCTGTTCCCATCAGTACCAGTCCATTCCTAACTACACCGATAATTGAGGCTCCCAGGAAGGTTCCCAGAATAGTACCTGCCCCTCCAAAAAGATTTGTGCCTCCGACTACACTAGCAGCAATAACCATCAGTTCAAAGCCTTCCCCCTGGGTCGGAGAAATTGAACCCAGATATCCAAGAGCAGTTAAAGCAGAAATGGTGGCTGCTCCGGCTGTTAGAATAAAGCCGATAATCTTGACTCTATCAGTATTGATACCTGAAAGCTCTGCTGCTTCTCTGTTGCCTCCGGTGGCATAAACCTTGTATCCAAATTTTGATTTTTGCAGTATAATATACCCTATTATTGCAATGATCACAAACCAGACTGCCTGCATTGGTATCATCCAGACCCTGCCTCCAAAAACCCGGTAAAAACTGGAGTCGGGCAGCCCTGAAATCGGCCAGCCATCAGAAAGGACAAGGGCAAAACCGCGAAAGAGCATCATAGTACCAAGGGTTACAATAAATGAAGGAATACCAAATTTAACCGTGATCAGTCCGTTAATAATTCCGATTACAACAGCAACACCAAGACAGATCACTGCAGCAAACCAGATATTAATCCCGAGATCTCTAACCAGCAGACCGGCAATGACAGCATTCAGGGCATACACCGAGCCGACGGATAAATCGAATTCCTGAGAAGTTATCAGAATTGTCATGGCTATTGCCATGATACCTATTGTCGAGGTCTGTCTTAGGACACCAAAAAAGTTTCTTACGGTAAAAAATCTTCCGGTCATTATGCTAAAAAATATTGATAAGAGGATCAGAGCAATAAATATCCCAAACTCCGGCTTGGTAGCCAGTTCTTTCAATCTGGAATTTTCTTTCTGCCTTGTCTTCTTATCCTGCAAACTCTCTTCTGAAGTAGAATTAGCCATTAACTATTCCTCCCTGGCATAGGTTTGTTTATCTTTGGGCAAAAATTTATTACTAAAATTCTGCAATAGCAGAATTCATAATTTTCTCTTCGGTTGCTTCTTCATGGGATAATTCTCCAGTAATTCTGCCTCCACTGAAGACCAAAATTCTATCGGCAATATTCATAACTTCCAGCATTTCAGAAGAAATTAAGATAATTGAATAGCCTTCCCGAGCTAATTCCATGATTAATCTTCGGATTTCTGTTTTGGTACCAACATCTATCCCGCGGGTAGGTTCATCCAGAATTAATATTTTAGGCTGGGATGAAAGCCAGCGGGAAAGGAGGACCTTCTGTTGATTACCACCACTTAGTTCTGAAATGTTCTGGTTTATCGACCGCAGTTTGATATCAAGCTTATCCTGGTAAACCTGGGCCAGACGGTCTATTTTTTTTCTCTGAACCAGGCCAAATTTTGACAGCTTATCCAGCTCTAAGATGCCCAGATTACTCTTAATGTTAAAATTAAAAAATAAACCGAGACCTTTCCGCTCTTCTGTCAGATAGCCGATTCCCTTTTTGATGGCATCTGACGGTGAATTGATCTTTGCTTTTTGGCCTTCAATATAAATATCGCCGCTATCCTTTTCTGCAAAGCCAATAATAGCTTTAATAGTTTCGGTCCTGCCAGAACCGCGCAGGCCGGCAAATCCTAAAATTTCACCCTTTTTCAACTCAAAACTTATATTTTGCAAACCTAATTTCTTAGAATTTAAGTCCTCAACCTTTAAAATAGTATCCTGAGATATATTATCGTTTTCAAGTTTGTCAATATATTTTACATCCCGACCTACCATCATTTTAATCATCTTCTGCTGATTGGTTTCTTCTTTGCTCAATTTACCGACAAACTCTCCATCTTTCAAAACACAAACTTCCTGGGAAACCTTGATAACCTCTTCCAGGCGATGGCTGATAAAAATAAAGGTCATACCCTCTTCTTCCAGGGTTTCAATAACATCGTAGAGAACGCTGACCTCAGCCGGAGAAAGGGCAGAGGTAGGCTCATCCATGATTATCAGTTGGGCATTTTTGCTGATTGCCTTGGCAATCATGACCAGCTGACGCTCACCAATGCTGCAGCCTGCTATTGATTTCCTGGGGTCTATACTAACATTAAGTCTAGCGAAAAGCTCGTCAGTCTTCTTTTTCATAAACTTCTTATCAGGAAAAAACAGGCCTCCTGGAAGATTGGGACCTAAAAAAATATTATCCATCACACTCATGTTATAACAGAGAGGTAGTTCCTGATGAACTACACTAATGCCCAGTTCTTCAGCCTGTTTGGGATTTCTAATTTTCTGGGGCTGGCCTTTAAAAATAAGTTGGCCCCGATCGGGTTGATGAATGCCATCACAGATTTTTACCAGAGTGGATTTGCCTGCCCCGTTTTCTCCAATTAGGCCGGTGGTCTGCCCCTTTTTAACTGAAAATGAAACATCATTAAGAGCAACAGTGCCCCCAAAACGCTTGGTAATATTCTGGAATTCCAAAATATTTTCACTCATAGACTTGCTCGCCTCCTTCGGTAAAAAAGCAGGGGACTGTAGCCAAGCCCCCTGCAAAATTTGCTATTATCTGTAACCGTCATCAGCAAGGTCAATTACCAGATCAACATTATCGGCGTCAATTATTCCTCCACCGGTATCGATATCTACAGGCTGAATGCCATATTCGTTATAGAGATATAGGGCATGAACGGCATAATATCCCTGGAGATAGGGATGCTGATCGATGGTAAATTGAGCATAGCCATCCTGGATGCCAGCTAGAGTATCAGGAGTCAGGTCAAAACCTCCAGCTAAAACCTCTCCGGCAACACCCAGATGCTCAACTGCATGCACTCCAGCCTCTGTTGCGGTAGCACTGACACCAAACCAGCCATCAACATCAGGATTGCCCTCATAGTAATCCATAATTGTTTCCAGAGCTGTAGTCAGATCAGTAGTTGTATCAAGGAGATCAATCTCATAGTCATAGTCCTCAAGAACACTTTCAGCACCATCAATTCTTTCCTCCAGCGCAGTATGTCCAGGAGCTTCAGTTGTCAGCACAATATTTCCTTCTTCGCCCAAATATTCCATGATTTCGTAAGCAAGTTCCTGACCGGCAGAAAACTCATCCTGACCGATAAAGGCCATTCTGTCATTATCAGGGGCATCGGCATTAAAGGCAACTATAGGAATGCCATCATCCAGCGCTTCTCTTACAATACCATCATAGGCACTTGGATCTGTCAGAGTTGTTGCGATTCCGTCTTCCTCGCCGATAATCAAGCTTTCAATAATACTTACCTGTTCGGCGTGATCCATTTCAGCAGGACCGGTAAAGGTTACCTCAACGCCTAGCTGATCCGCAGCATCTTCCATGCCTCTCTGGACCGGACGCCAGAAAGCTATTGCTGATGAGTGAGCAACCAACGTAAAGCTATAGTCCTCTTCGGCCTGAACCACCTCTGCTGATAAACCGCCAAATAACAGTGCCAGACTAAAGGTGAAAATCAGCGCACAAATTAAACCTCTCTTCATTTTTTCAGCCTCCTTGGATTTATTTTTAGACAATTTGCCAGCCCTTAACTGGCAATCATCTACAATAATTTATATCTGCCTGATCACCACAGCAAATACTGAACAGCTTTGAAGAAAATTTTAAACGACTGCATCAGTTTCTATCTTTTTTAGTTTATATCCTTTACTGAATCTCGTTCAACCAGTTCGGGTTGAAATATGATCCTGTCGGTGCTGAGCTCATCTTCCTCAAGATTTTTCAACATCAGCTCAGCGGCTTTTTCACCGGCCAGTTTTTTGGGATGGGAGATTGAAGTGATTCCAATATTATTCAACTTAACCAGCTTGGAATCATCATAACCGATAAGAGAGATATCATCTGGAACTGATCTGCCCTGTAAGCTCAAATATTCTTTTACTTCCACAGCCACTTGATCATTAAAGCAGAATATGGCTGTTGGTAGAGGTTCTTTTGAGAAAAGACTGTCTACAATCCTATCTATTTCATCTGAAAATTTATCGGGGGTTTCCAGTTCAGAGAAATGATAACTTTTTATATACCTCTCCTGCAACGGTATTTCAGCAGCTTCCAGAGCTTTTTTATAGCCTAAAAACCGCTGTCTCCCGGGAAGATGAGAATCTTTGTAGATAATTGCTATTCTTCTGTGTCCCCGCTCAATTAAATAGGAAGTTGCCGACTTCCCCCCTTGAATATCATCAACTACCACATAGGAGAAACTGTCATCAGAAAAGGAACTGTCAAGGATTATGACCGGTTTGTTTTTTTCTCTAATTTTATGAAAAATATTTTTATTGTTATCTGCATAGGAACTTTTAGCCGGCTCAATAATTAGGCCGTCAACATCTCGCTCAAGCATATTATTGATAATTTCTGCTTCTCTCGCAATGTTATCCTTTGAGTTTCCTAAAAGAAGCTGATACCCGGCATCATGGAGAAAATCATCAATTCCGGTTAGAATATCAGCAAAAATATAATCCTGAACACTGATACTGACAAAGCCCACCATTTTGCTGAAGTTGTCTGACTTTCCTCCATAGAATGTGCCTACTCCCTGCTCTTTATAAAGAAGACCTTCCTGCAGCAATAAATCAAGGGCCTTTCTAACAGTGTGCCGGCTGACATCATGCTTTCTTGCTAACTCATACTCAGAGGGGATTTTTTCTCCTGGTTTAATCTTATGCTTTTTAATTAGCTTTTTAATATCTTTTTTTATTTTTAAATATTTAGGGAGATAGCTGTCCTGGTCCATTGTTGCCACTTCCTTTTGAGGGTCAGAATTAATAGGTTATTTAGGTTATTTGCTTCTGATTAGTAATGTTAACCTTGCTTAAGCTTTGACTTTAAAGCAAATAATCTTTTATTATTTCAGGATGAGGAGGGCAGCCCGGGATATAAAGACCAGCTACGTCCAGATTTTTTGTGCAGGTGCCAAGTTTTATGCAGGAAGAATTGTTATTAATATCCTGACCATCAGGACCAAGATAGATAGTATGGCCTGCTATTTGAGAAATCTCCTCTGCTGACCAGCTGGAAATTATATTATCCAGAAGGTGCCTGCAACCACTGCATCCTCCTCTATCAATCAAATTAATCCTGTGCTGCTGATAAAAATTATCTTTAAGTTTTAGAAGCGAAAAGCTTCTGCTGACATCTTTTAACTTTTCTCCCCTTATCTCCAGCTTTACTGATCTTTCAGGAGCTAGCCCCCTACTGCTGGCTGATGTTAGGTAATGTATTTCCTCAGGCTTTATTCCCATGCAGCGTGATAAAACTGTGTCACCGGCTGCTATATTAGCAGCAGCGCCTAAAAGTTCAAAGTTTACTGGAGTGCCATCGACAGGCCCATAACCTTCCATAGCTATTGAACCATCATAGATTGTAAAAATCTGGACCGGCAGATCAGCAAGACAAAGATTTAAATCAACAATTGCATCTGCCAGACCTGTCTGGTGAAAAAGTTTTTTCTCCTGCTCTCGAATCAAACCTTTCAGATTCTTCAATCCCAGAGTTGCTGGAAAAACATCATGGGTTTTTAAAACAGGTATATTAATTATGTGATCGATTTCCTGTAACAGAGAAGGGAGAAATATTTCTTGAAAAACCCTACCCTTTTTAACCTGATAGGGAATGAATTCTTCTTGTTTTATATCCACAAGTTTTATATTCATATAACTTATAGAACTTCCCTGAAGAAGTTCCTTAAATCCACAGACCTCAAAGGCTTCCTCTGTATCCTGGCCAACTGATGCTCCATCTCCAACCAGAATCTGGGGATTATTTAGTTTATCAAAGAGAAGCTCTACTAAAGCCCTTACCAGAAAAGGATTTGTTGTAGCTCCCTGCTCAAAATTAACCGGCGCTACCAGATTAGGCTTAATTAAAATTTTCTCATCAGCAAAATCAGAAAATATATTCTTTATGCCACCAAAGGGCTTCAGTAAAGTTTGCAGAGATGTTTTCAGTTTCTCTAAATCTCTACAGCCGTTAATTTTTGTGAGACAAACTAAATTTTCGGGCAGCATTAAAAATCCCCCACTCATATTTAAGCTATTTTGGAAGTTACTGTTTTTGTTAAATAATATCTCCTATTCATACTGCCGCTTGATTTTTTTCAACCTTTTCATGACATCATTTTCTCCTCTGCCAAAATAGTCATGGAGTCTTTCATATTCCTGATAGAGCTTAGTATAGATGGAGCTGGCTTCTTCAGCTGGCAGATATTCTTCATCCTTTAATCCCGCCATGTTTTCACTGGCAGAAAAAATATCGGAATAACCTCCCCTGTCCTTTCCGGCGGCCACCGCTCCATGCATGGCCGAACCGAGGGCAGGAGTCTGTTCTGAGGCGGCGATTTTTATTGGTTTGCCGGTAACATCAGCATATATCTGCATCAACATCTTGTTTTTATAAGGCAGACCACCGCAGGCATAGAGCTCTTCAATCTCGATCCCGCTGCTTTCAAAAGCAGTTATAATCTTTTTTGTGCCAAAGGCCGTAGCCTCTATCAAAGCCCGATAAATCTCTTCCGGACTGGTGTTTAATGTCATTCCCATCAGTAAACCGGTTAAATCAGCATCGACTAGGATGGATCTATTTCCATTCCACCAGTCCAGGGCTAAGAGGCCTGATTCTCCCGGTTTTAATCTGGCAGCTTTCTTCTCCAACAATTTATGGATTGAGAGACCCTGATTACGGGCTTCAGTCTGATATTCTTCCGGTACAGAGTTAGCAACAAACCAGGCGAAAATATCACCAACTGCCGACTGACCTGCTTCATAGCCATAAAAACCAGGAAGGATGCCATCTTTAATGCAACCGGTCATGCCTTCCACAAAATGTCTTTCCCTGTCCAGAACCATATGGCAGATCGAGGTTCCCATTACCATAACCATCTTACCCGGTTCACTGACTGTCACTGCCGGTACCGAGACAAAGGAATCCACATTAGCAACAGCTACTGCCACATTCCGAGGGAGTTTAAGTTTTTCAGCTATCTTAGGAGTTAAATTGCCAGCTTTCTCTCCCAGGTTATAAATTTCTTCTGAAAGTTTGTCTTCAACCAGATTTTCCATTCTGGGATTAAGGGCTGCAAAAAACTCTTTCTCAGGATAACCGGTTGCTCTGCTCCAGATAGCTTTATATCCCGTGACTGATATATTTCTTTTCTCAACCCCTGTTAACTGCATGATCACCCAGTCCGCTGCTTCCATAAATCTATCAGCAGCATCGTATACTTCCGGAGCCTCTTCTGCTATCTGCCAAATCTTAGGAATAAGCCATTCTGATGATATTTTCCCGCCGTAGCGCTGGAGAAAATCCTCTTCCCGCTCCCGGGCAATTTCGTTTAACTTAGTGGCCTGAGGCTGGGCAGCATGATGCTTCCAGAGCTTAACCCAAGCATGTGGATTGGTTTTGAATTTTTCCTGCCAGCAGAGAGGCCTGCCCTCTTCATCCACAGGCAGCATGGTACATGAGGTGAAATCTATACCCAGACCTATTATGTTTTCAGGGTCTACCTGACTATCTTCCAGCACTCGAGGGATTGTTTCATAGCAGGTTTTTAAGTAATCAGAGGGATCCTGCAGAGCCCAGTCAGTACCCAGAGGAACCTCCTCTTCTCCCGGTAGTTTGCTGTCTATAACCCCGTTGGAATACTCATATATAGCTGATGCCACTTCTTTTCCATCCTTCACCCCGACAAGCACAGCCCGACCCGATTCTGTTCCAAAATCAATGCCAATTGAATATTTGTCCTGCACTGGCTTCCCCCCTATTATTGACCATAACGATTTTGATAGCGTTCATAAGCCTTTTCAACTTCTACTTCCGGAAGTCTTTCCGGATTACCCTTTAACATCGCCAGATGCACTGTTTTAGCAGCATCTTCAACCATAACTGCTGCCTTTAAAGCGCTTTCCGGACTGTCACCGATAGTGAAAACTCCATGATTTTTCAGTAAAATTGCCCTAGAGCTGCCAATATTTTCTATTATGGCTTCCCCGATTTCCTCTCCTCCAATCGGTGCATAGGGGCCGGCCGGAACATCACCGCCAAATTCATCTGCTATAGCTGTCAAACACACCGGAAGAGGCTGACCCAGGGCCGCAAAACTGGTAGCATAGTTGCTGTGAGTGTGAACAACTCCCCTGACATCCCGGCGATGACGGTAAACATAAAGGTGAGAGTCTGTATCACTGGAGGGTTTCTTATCACCTTCGACTATATTCCCTTCAAGGTCAACCACCACAAGGTCCTCTGACTCCATTTCTTTATAGGGAACCCCGCTGGGTTTAATGACAACCAAATCCTTTTCTGGATCTCTCCCGCTAACATTTCCGCTTGTCATGGCAACCAGATTATTGCGGGGCAGTTCTAGGTTCATCTTCCAGACTCTTTCCTTCAGTTCTTCCAACATTTTTAGGCGACCCCCTTCGAGATAAACAATTAACTTGTGCAGACAACCGGACAACATATGTTGTAAAAAAAATAATTTTCAGTTAACTTTGTTTAAAAATATAATTGTAATTTATTATAACTTATCGCTACCCTGAAATGCAAATCGCAAATATGATAATAATATATTTGATGATCTATTAAGTATAATATTCTCCAAATAACTCAAATATACTGCAGAAAACTGAGCAGATTTATTTTATCATTATCTCCGGCCTGGGAAAGGTTAAATTATTATATTCAACCTGGGTTAGCGGCCAGTCGGAATCTTCTGTGATAATTTCAATTTCATCATCAGCAACCAGTATCGTATCTTCAGTCTTCACTCCAGTCAGGGAAGGATTCCAGGCAAATACCTGATTGTTTTTCACCTCGGCTGTGATTTCTGGAGTTGCGAGAAAATCTCTGGTTTTATAACCTGTCGGACCTCCCTGATGGTGGTTTTCCCATTCTTTCTCATAACCAAATTCGGCATAAGCCTCCCTACCATTTTTGAAAACTTCATTTATCTTGACTCCCGGTCTGGTTTTTCTCCAGAAAGCAAGTTCTATTTTTCTTACGGCCTCCAACTTTTCCTGCAGTTCCTGGGGCAGAGGGCCAAAGTGAACTTTGCGGGTCAGACTCACAATAAATCCGTGTTTCTCGGCACAGACCACCACCATGAGATATTTATTTATTTTTTTATCTGTGGGAATGGGGTGTCTGTAGTTATATATTCGCTCATCAGAACCAATCAGTATAACTGCTGGTTTAATTCCGGCCGCTAAAAATTCTCTGGCGACCAGGCCAGCAACCTGATTTTCAGCCTGACATTTTGCTATATCCTGCTGGCAGAGCCTGGTAATAATTTTTGAACTCTCGCTGCCAAGAGCTCTTAACCGATTCTTTTCACCATCTGTCAGCTGAAATCTTAGACTAGCTATTTTTTCTGGTATATACCGAGTTCCCGGGTGATACAGATCGGCTCCCAGTTTGTAATCTGAGATAAAGTTATTTAGTTCCGTTGACCCCTGATACCACTTGCTGGTGATAAACTCAAAATCCTGCCCGAAAAATTCTTCAGATTTAAGGCGGGGCGCTTCTATGTTATCTGTAAAGATAAAATTGCCCTCCTCAGGCAAAATGACAAGTTTGGCCGAGCCTGTCTTTTCGATTAACTCTACGTGCGTGTCTTTTCCTGCTGTCAGCCAGGAAATATTGGCCCTGTCAGCCAAAAACAGACCATCTAAATTATGCTTCTCAGTGAACTTTTCAATCCTGCTGAGTTTAATTTTAGTTTCCTGATTCATGAGAAGGTCTTTGCTCCTTTCACAAATAATTTTTCGGTTATAAAACATCGACAAATCTCGTCTGTAAAATTGAGTCAAAATCTTAGCGGTTAAATACAGCTTAAAATCGAGAAGTGCTAATGAATTCAATCAACTCCCTTTAATTTTACTATGCATTTACTGGCAACTCAACCCATACCGGTAATACAAATAATTATTCAGCAGAACAGAAACAGTGCTTTTGCTGCTCCTGTTATTTTCTTGCTGCGCAATTATTTCTTGTAAGGTAAAGTATGGTTTAGAGAAATAAACCCCTGGAGTATAGCCAGCATTTAGCATTATTATTTCAAGGAAGTTACAGCTTCCTTTACCTTGTCCACTGCTGAAGCAGCATCTTTGGCATAGGCGTCAGCCTCAATCTGATCTGCGTAATCACAGGTAACCGGAGCTCCGCCAATTATAACCTTTACTTTATCCCGCAACCCCTCTTCTTTTAGTACATCGATTACATTCTTCATTTCCGGCATGGTAGTGGTTAAGAGTGCTGACATCGCCAGAACATCAGCCTGCTCTTCTTTTAATTTAGCGACAAATTCAGCTGCCTCAACATCAACACCCATATCAATCACTTCAAAGCCTCCACCCTCGAGCATCATGCCGACCAAATTTTTGCCGATGTCATGAAGATCACCTTTAACGGTACCAAGTAAAACAGTGCCCTGACTTTCAACTTTATCATCAACCAAAACTGGTTTTAAAACCTTCATACCTCTTTTCATCGCCCGGGCAGCAACAAGAACTTCTGGCACAAAAATTTCATCCTTTTTAAATTTTTCTCCCACAACTGCCATAGCTTTCATCATTCCCTGCTGAAGAACTTCATCAGCGCTCATACCGGATTCGAGAGCCTGCTCGACATTAGTTTTAACACCTTCAGCATTACCTGCCTGAAGATCCTCAACAATATTAATTATATAATCCATGTAATTTCCTCCTCGTAGTTTAGATATTTCAGGGTATTGCAAGGTTATAAAGCTGGTATGCTTGTTTTATCTTTAATTATTTTATTTATATAGATCCCTGTGGTATTTAATTCATCTCATTAAAGCCTTCCAGCATGGCTAAGAAATTTTCAGCTGGAACATCAGCCTGAACATTATGAACCGGAGCAAAGACAAAGCCTCCTCCAGAAGCAAGATTTTCAATATTTCTTTTGGTAGCTTCCTTGACCTCTTCTGGAGAGAAGTTAGGTAATGCCTTTTGAGTATCTATGCCGCCTCCCCAGAAAACCAGATCTCGGCCAAATTCTTTTTTCAGTTCTTCAGCATTCATGTCAGCTGCACTTAGCTGAACAGGGTTAATAATATCAACGCCTTCCTCTATTAGATCTGGCAGCAGTCTTTTTACCGCTCCACAGCTGTGATACCAAATATAAGCCTTAGTTTTTGCCTGACATTTAATATGGCTAAAGAGCTCTTTATGCCTGGGTTTAACAAATTTTCTATACATATCCGGTGAAATCAGGAGAGAATCCTGACTGGCAATATCATCAGCCTCTGCCACCACCAAAATTTCTTCTCCGGCCGCCTCCAGTGCTTTTTCCCAGAATTTCTTTTTATATTCCAGAGCTTTATCCAGCAAAGTCTCAGCCATACCAGGATTCAAAATCATGTCCTGATAAAATTCTTCAAAGCCTCTAAGCCAAAGAGCCATTTCAAAGATACCACCGGTATTGGGGTTGAAAACCGGGGCTTTCTCCAGTTTTGCTGCCCGGGCAAACTGTTCAGCTATATCTTTAAAACGGGCTGGATCCTGGGGATCAAAAAATTCCAGTTTCTCAATATCCTTTACACTGTCAGCATCCTGGAGAGGATGATCCCACATATCATAATAAAGACCTCCATCCTTAGGCATTCTCCAAGTGATTCCAAACTCATCTGTAAATTCCCAGTATTTGTCCCTATCTTTGCGCTCAAACTCCCATCCTGACGGTGGATTGGAATAAACACCTTCAACATCATTATTGATCTTCTCTTTAAAATCCTGATCTAAATGGCCAAGCTGCTGGATTCGATCTGAAACTCTGGCCTTCTCCGGATTAAGACCTAGACTTTCTCTCAATTTTCGATAGGTTTTGATGTGTATCCCGCAGCAATGAGCGTCAAATCCCAGCGGAATCCTGTCAGGTTCCCGGTGATTAAGTGCCTTTTCCAATCGAGTTCTTGAATTCGTTTCAGGCATGTTAATACCCCCTAGCTATTTTTTGAATTATTTTATGTGATTTTTTGTTTATTTCTTATCTGCTATCAACCTGCAGCGCTCATAGTTCTCTTCTTACCATACTGGTCGATAATTACCGCAAAAAGTAGTATGCTACCCTGAACAAAGGTCTGCCAGTAAACATCAACCCCTAACAAATTCAGGGAATTAATAATCAAGCCCATTAACAGAGCTCCAAAAAAAGCACCAACTATTGTCCCCTCTCCACCTTTAAGGCTTGCTCCACCTAAGATTACCGCAGCCACAACCTGAAGTTCTATCCCCTGACCTGCGGTTGTAGTAGCGGCGGCAAATCTGGCCGTATTTAGAATTCCAGCTGAACCTGCAAGAAATCCGGTCAGCATAAAATTAAATATCCTCATTTTTTGAACTTCAATTCCGGAAAACATTGCTGCCAGCGGGTTGCCTCCTATATAATAATTC
>Ga0207421_10004451_pt1 | contig 16105 bp, 15 predicted proteins | sample SodLakKL_010_SED_4_FD_187542 | JGI IMG/M metagenome (GOLD analysis project Ga0207421, IMG submission 187542) | Alkaline sediment microbial communities from Lake Tanatar, Kulunda Steppe, Russia - 8KL_010_SED (SPAdes) (version 2) | ecosystem: Environmental > Aquatic > Non-marine Saline and... | reverse complement strand
GTTGGGCTTACGCTGATAGTCGCGGCAACGGTCGCACTGACCCACAAGCAGTTGCTGTTTATCACGTTCGACCGGGAAGCTGCACGACTTGCACGGATCAACGTCTGGTTCTACGATACGTTGCTGATCGTCCTCACGGCGCTGGTCGTCGTCGCTGCAATGCAGATTCTCGGCGCGATTCTTGTCGCCGGAATGCTTGTGATTCCCGTCGCTGCGGCGATGCAACTTACGAGCAGTTTCAACCGAGGAATCCTCCTTTCAGTGCTGCTTGGTCAGGTTGCGATCTTCGGCGGAATCTCCCTTTCGTACTACTGGAACATTGCGACGGGTGCGATGATCATCATCGTTGCAATAGTCGTGTATCTTGGAGCCGTCATCAGTCGGATACTGCGATAACCGGGTGAAAGCAGCACAACGCACGTGTAGGGAAACGATGGTTCACCGGTTTCAGGATGGAACAAACGAACTCGTTGTGCTGCACTCATTCTCTGTATTCAGCACGCTCACTGAAACCTATCACCGGCTGAGTATCTCAACAGAGCCGGAGGATTAGAAACCCTACCCAGGTACGAGGGCAGCCCCAGTCGCCGGCCACTCAGAGAATACGCTGTTCCAGATATCGCGTGACTGCCTCGAGCGTTGCCTCGCTCAACTGCGTCGTGTACTGCCAGCGGCCGATCCCGTCGTAGCCGTCGTGGCGGTAAAACGACTCGTGATCGTAACAACTGGTCCCGTGAAACCGTGTGCCGCCGCCGAACTCGTCGGGACCTGCGTAGGCCGTCGCCATCGGCGACACCTCGAGGGTCGTCTCGTCGAGCTGCCGGGCCGAACCGAGGTTGTGATCACAGCGGGTGCCGATGACCGATTCGACGACCGAGGAGGCGAGGAAGGTGTGCATAACCTCGTGAATCGCGATATTTTCAGTGACGGCTCGAGAGTCCCACGTTTCGGTCGCGCCGAGATTTGCGACGACCTGTGCCCCTTCGTCGTCCGCTGCAGCGACGTGGCTGTTCGGTCGTCGAGTGCCGCCGTAGCCCACCGCGTAGTGGAGTGGGCCCCACCACAGTAACAGGTGACTCGTCGACCCGGTGATCACCTCACGCTCGAGGAGCACCTCGCGAAACGAATCGAGCAGTTGCTGCTGGGTGGGCGAGACCGCCTGGCGTGGCGAACTGGACCGCGGTACTGAGAGATCGACCTGGGCGCCACGCTCGATGACGACCTCGACATCCTCGAGTCGACCCTGCGTTTCGGCGTACGCCAGCACCTGGTCGAACCCACGTTCGACGGCCTCGAGGGCCGCTTCGTACGGTGGGGGCCACCCCTCGGCCAACCCTTGCCAGCGGTATCGCGCCCAGCCGGTCGTCGGAAGCGTTCCCGGATACACTCTGACGTGGACATCACCAGGGGTGACGGAGGTTGGGTCAGCAGTAGCCGAGGTGGACGTCAAGACGGAGGCCCCACCGATGGCCGCCAGCATTTCTCGCCGTGTGGCCAACTGGTCGGTGAGTGCGGTCGTGTTTGTCGTCTCCTCCGATTCGGTCATACCCTCCTCGATATGGGCTTTCGAGACTGTCCCACCCAGATCGGTGGGTGAGGACACTCCAGATGTGTCTCTCGACAATCGGCTGACAACGATGCGGTGACTCTGACGCCTTCCATCTCAACTGTGGTACATCAAACCCCGATATGACTCTAGTTCCTGTATTTCGCCCATACCGGACAGTACAGCCTTTCTAATACGTGGTATCGACAGTCAACAGGACAACGAAAAAACAGCTCGTGGCGGACCTGGAATGCCTACTTGAGTGAGAAATCGGTGACCGTTCGGTATCGGGGCCCGTCCTCGGTCAGGACGCTTTCGGTGAGGGAGAACCGGTCGACGGTCATCGTCCCGACGGTCGGTGTGCGCTCCTCGACAACGGACTGGACGTGGGATTTGCCGCCCGCGTGGTCCATCCGCCCGATCGTGACGTGTGGGGTAAAGGCGTGATCGTCCGGTTCGAACCCGAGTGGCTCGAGCGCGTCGACGACGGCCTCGTGAAGCACCTCGAGTCCGGTCACGCCCCGCTGGACACCCAGCCAGACCACGCGGATGTACTCGAGGGAGGGAAACACGCCGAGACCGCCAATTTGAGCCTCGAACGGAGCCAACTCGAGCGGGGCGATGGCGTCCTCGAGCGCGGCTGTGATTTCGGGGACCCGATCGTCGTCGACCCCGCCCAGAAAGAAGAGGGTGATGTGCGCTTGCGCGGGGTCCGTCGGTCTGAGTCCCGGTGCCCTCGAGAGCGTTTCCTGGACCGTCTCGATCGGTTCGACGAGAGCCGGTGGCAGATCGACGCTGACGAACAGTCGCATACCCCTCGAGAGGCGGGCGAGTGGCTTCAGACTGCTGATCACTGTGCACTGTGGCGGGGGCCGTGAGTGCGATCGAACGGACACCAGGGAGGGGGTGTCTCGACCGGAATCCAAACCGCTATTCCACCGTCGTCCGCATACTCAAGCGAGCGTGGCCGATCGTACACCGGTTTCGAATCCACAATGGAGCGTCCTCGGGGCTCGAGTGACGGGCCTCGATGTGCTCATTCACCTCTCGGTGATCGGGCTCGTCGGCGGCGTCTACCTCACTGTCCCGTACGAATTGCTCGTGTACCGACCGGTCGAAGGGAGTGTCCTCCTCGCGTATCTGTCGATGCTTGGCCACGCCGACGCTGGCCACCTGTTCGGCAACCTCGTCGGGTTCGTCGTCCCTTCGGGGACGGCGCTGGTGTTGCTCGCGGCCGTGGGGGACAAACGGCGCTACTACGCGAGCCTGTTCGGGATTGCAGTCATCATCCCCCCACTCGCCGCGTTGCTCTGGGAACTCCAGGTTCAGTGGGGAACGACCACGCCCGGCCCCGGTGGCTCGGGCCTGTCGTTGCTCACCAGCGCACTGCTCGCCCTGGTCGTAACGGCGATGGTCCCCACGGTACAGCGGGTTCGAGAACGGGGATCGGACATCTCGAGTCCCACGCGATGGTCGGCGGCCGTGACGATGGTGGGGACCCTCGCTCTCGTCGGGACGATCATCGGGCTTCGAACTGGACGCCCCGCCCTCACGACCCTCCTCTTCGGTATCGTGACACTCGCGTTCCTCACGTGGGTCGTCCGAACGCTTCGAGGGGCCCTCGAGCAACGCGCTATGCCGGCACGACGGGCCGTTGGTCGGAGCGTGATCGGCTTCGCCGTCGTCGTTGGCGGGAGTGTGGACCTGTTCGTGCTCGCCCCCGAAAGCGCACTGCGCGCACACCTGGTCGGGCTGGTGCTCGGGCTCATCATCACGGCTGTCGTGGTCTGCTGGGGACTCGAACGCAGGCCTTAACCCGCCGGCAAGCCAACGTCGAGGTATGACCGACCGACAGGAGGACGCCGACCGGCGTCACCGCTTTTCGGCAGGAGCCGGATTCGAGGACGCCTACGAGGGGTTCGACCTCGATCCTCCCGAGTTGGCCGTCGATCCTGACCGCGTCGACCCCGTCGATTCCCGCGTCCTGACGGACCTCCTCGACGACGAGCAACTCGCCACCGGCGACGTGGACGATCACGAACTGCTCGAGGTAGCCTTAGGCTACATGCAGATCAACCGCTACGAGCAGGCGACTGACGCCTTCGAGCGTCTCGCTCGCTTTACCGACGACCCCGCCATCGCCCAGGAAGCCTGGGTGAACAAGGGTGTCGCCCACGCCGAACTCGAGGAGTACGACGAGGCGATCGGTGCCCACCGAGAGGCACTTCGGATCAGTCGTGAAGCCGACGAGGAAACCGGCGAGTACGACCGGGCCTCACCCGAACACACGGCGACGGCACACACCAACCTCGCCTACGCCCTCTGGGAGTTCGGCGAGACGAACGAAGCCCTCGAGCACGCCGAGCGCGCCATCGAAGTGGACGAACGGTTCGCCGAAGGGTGGTACAACCGGGCGTTCTTCCTGGCCGACCGGGGACTGGCCGAGGAGGCCCTCCACTGTATCGACAACGCGATCCGTCTTGGACTGCGAAACGCCCTCGTCATCGAGGAGAAAGCGCGGATCCTCGAGGAACTCGGCGAGTACGACGAGGCCGATACGCTCGCCGAAGAGGCCAACGAGATGCGCGAACGCGCCGAACAACGCCTGGTCGACGAGCGAAACCAGCTTCCTGAGTGATCGTGATGGACAGCGCTGACGAACCAGAACAGCATTCTCCGGAAACGCTGATCCTCACCGAACGACAGACACCGAAAGGGCGACTCGTCGCCGTCTGTGATCGTGACGTCCTCGGCGAGACGTTCGAAGGCCGCGACCAGGACGTGACCCTCGCCGTCACGACGGACTTCTACGGAACGGAGGCCGATGTCGCCGATGACGAAACCGTCCTCGAGAGCCTAGCCGGGGCGAGCGTCGCGAACCTCGTGGGCGACCACGCAGTGGCTCTCGCGATCGACGCCGGGTACGTGAACGACGGCAACGTCCTGGAACTCGAGGGAACTCGGCACGCCCAATTTTTGCGGTTGTAACACTCGTCCGTCCCTCTGACAGCGTGTCTCGCGAGTTCGGCCCGTAGCCCACCAGTTTATGGCATCCAGATCTCGATCCGTGCCCCGCCCGTCTCACTCGCCGTGACGCTGACCTCCCAGCCGTGGGCGGTCGCGATCTGGTCGACGATCGCGAGGCCGAATCCGGTTCCGTCGGCTGTACTCGAGTGGCCAGCCTCGAACACGGCTTCTCGCCTCTCGGGTGGAATACCGGGGCCGTCATCGGCCACGTAGATGCCGCCGTTTTCGAGATCGCCGACGGTTACGGCCACATCTTTGCCACCGTGTTCGATCGCGTTTCGAAACAGGTTCTCGAGGAGCTGGGTAAACCGCGTCTCGTCGGCTTCGATAACGACGTCAGTTGTACAGGAGAGCGTCGCATCGCCGGTCTCGACCATGCTCCAGCACGCGTCGACCACCGACGGGACCGAAACGGCGTCTGTATCACCGACGTGGTCGCCCTGGCGAGCGAGCGCCAGCATATCCTCGATCAGGGTCTCCATCCGGTCGAGCGCCCAGACGATCTCGTCGATCGCGTTCGACTCACACTCCCCTTCGAGTTGCTCGAGATAGCCACTGGCGATGGTGAGAGGGTTCCGGAGATCGTGTGAGACGACACTCGCAAACTCCTCGAAACGATCACGCTGACGCTCTAGGCGCTGTTCTTTCGTTTTGAGATCCGTGATCTCTCGGATCGTGATGAGCAGGCCATCGATCGGGGGCTTGCCGAAGTAGTTCTGATGTCGGGATTCGAACCAGCGCCAGCTTCCGTCGCTGACTTTCGCCCGGTACTGCGTTCGGTCGATGGTGTTCGGGTTCTCGATGACACGTTCGAAGCCCGCGACGACCGCCTCGCGATCGTCCGGGTGAATGTGGTCGAGTGGGTCGTCACCGGATATCTCCAGTGGTTCGTAGTCGATCGCTTCCGAGACTGGACTCTGATACCGCGCGGTGAAATCCTCGTTCAGGATGACCATGAAATCGGGCGTCTGCTCGACGAAGAACTTGAACTGCTCGAGCTCTCGCTCGCGTTGTTTCCGCTCGGTGATATCGGTGAAAATGGTGATGAACCGCTCTTCGTGTGGGGAGAATGCCGCGATCTCGTAGTGTCTGTCGAGTGGCTCGGAATACTGTTCGAACCGCGTCGGCGTGCCTTCGAGAGCGACCTCGCCGTAGATATCGATGAACGGGGCGTCTTCGAAGTCTTCGAACACCATCGTCGCCCGTTTGCCGACGACGGCCTCCCGCTCGAGGCCCGTCAACTCCTCGAATCGGTCGTTCACCTGTTGGAAGACGTAATCGATCGGCTCTCCCGCGTCGTCGGTGACGATTTGATGGACGGCGATCCCGTCGAGTGATTGGCTGAACAGCCCCTCGAGGGTGAGTTGGCGTTCGCGTTCGTCGGTCACGTCGGTGTAGACCCAGAGGTTTGCCTCCCCACCCGCGAGGGTGTAGGGGACGTAATCCCGCTCGATCAGTTGGCCGTTCTCGAGTTCGAACGGTTCCCCCGTGACTGGCTGACGGTCCTCGAGACACTGTTCGATCGATTCGATGAAGCGTTCGGGGCGGCGAAACAGGGATTTGATCTCCGTCGCGAGTGTCTCACAGTCGTAGCCAATGTAGTCTGCGGGTTCGCCTGGGGCGTCAAACTGCTCGAGCAACCGCGTGTTGACCGCCCTGATCTCTCGGTTCTGATCTTCGACGAGGATTCCCACCGGTAGGTTCTCGATCAGCGTCGATAACACGGTCTGGTTGGTCTCGAGAGCACCCTGGTTGCGGTACTGTGTCACCGCGTTTTCGATCCGGTTTGCCAAAAGCGCATAGTGCTCGGTCCCGGTCTGTTTTCGGAGATAATCCGTGACACCCTTCGAGATCGCCTCACTGGCGACGTCCTCGCTTCCCTTGCCCGTAAACAGCATAAACGGCAGATCGGGAAACCGCTCTCTGACTGCCTCGAGGAACTCGATGCCGTCCATGCCGGGCATGTCGTAATCCGAGATCACACAATCGACGGGGGTGGTCTCGAGTGTCTCGAGGGCGTCCGCTGCGCTGGTTTCGATATCGACGACGAAACGGTCGTCAGCGCGGGTGAGAAACGTCGCTGTCAACTCCGCGATCGGCCGATCGTCGTCGACATGTAAGACCCGGATCTCACCCTCCATACTGGATGATTATACGGAATCGGCAAAACCGTTGTGGCGACCGTGACGTGCCGTCGCTAGTCGTGGGCAGCGGAGTTGTCCTGTGGTTCGTAGCCAAGCATGTTCCGAGCACGCTCGAGGGAGTAGTATTTTCGATCGTTATCCGAAATCCCATAGATGATTTCGTAGCCGTAGTCGGCCTGGATCGCTCGGTCGATCAGGTGTGCACAGTCGCGATAGGAGAGCCACATGGCCTGGCCCCGTTCGTAGTCGACGGGTGGGTGTCCCTTGGTCAGGTTGCCGATCCGGAGACAACAGACCGAGAGGTCGTACGCGTCGTGATAGTACCGTCCGAGCGTTTCGCCGGCAGCCTTCGACACCCCGTAGAGGTTTCCGGGTCGTGGGAGTTCCGTCCCGTCGAGGCGAAAATCATCGTGCGGGCGGTAGAGGTCGGGCGTCCGTTCCTCGGTTTCGTAGGCACCCACGGCGTGGTTCGAGGAGGCGAAAATAACGCGGTCAACACCGGTGTCGACGGCCGCTTGGTAGACCGTCTGTGCACCATCGATGTTATTCCGCAGGACGCTGTCCCACGGTGCTTCCGGTCGGGGGTCACCCGCGAGATGGACGACCGTGTCGACGCCAGCCATCGCCTCGGCAACGGCTGCGTCGTCGGTGATGTCGGCGACGACCGTCTCTCCAGGGTACTCGCCAGTCAACGGGTCCCGATCTAACAGCCGCCACCGATAGGCGTCGTCGAGAGTGTCGAGGATGGCGTCACCAACGCGACCACCAGCCCCCGTGAGCAGGACCGTGTGCATTCACCTGTGTGGTGGCGCAGGGTCGATAAGAAACGTCCGGTTCGTACTCGTCGTCAGCGGCGACGAATTTGGTACTGGTTCTTTTTTGCGTCCGACTCGAGGACGGCCCGTTCGCGCAGGCTCACGACCCGACCGGTCGGCGTCGGTTCGATTTCAGCACGAACGTCGACAGCCTCGAGCGTCCCGAGGAGCTGTGCCGAGGGTGGTTTCTGGGCCGCGCCACAGTCGTAGATGGTGAGCAGTCCCTGGTCGTCGCCGCGCTCGTAGACGACGAGATGAGCGTGTTTCGGAAGCAGCCAGCGTGGCCGGTCAGCGTCCGGAGCGGGGCGAAGGTGGTTCATGTGTCCAGTGAGCGCGCCGATAATAAAGTGGTTACTCGAGGCGCTGGCCATCCCACGGTGTCGCGAGGGTCTAAGAGATTGAATTTATCGAGCGAGGACCGTCTCACGCCACTCTCGAGCGAGGGTCGCCGCTTTTCCAGGGTCGGGGATCGCTACGGCGTCAGTAACCCCGTCTGCGGTGATCGTCAGCCGAGCGAACGGCAGCAGGGCGAAGCCGCCGACGATGACCGTTCCGTCCGGGGTCTTGATGGCCCACTCCGTACGAAGCCAGGAGACGTTGCGGGTGACCGACTGCACCTCGAGGCCGGCCTCGCTCCAGTGGGTGGCGATGGCTGTCGTTGCCCGACGCAGTCGACGTTGGGCGAGGACGTGTGCGCTCGAGCCGATGAGAACGAGGAGGCCAAAGGCGACGACAGCGAAGACGAGGCCGCCCGCTTGGACGTTGAGCGAGGCTGCCAATCCCGATGCGAGGACGACGATGGCCAGAATCCGGGCATCGAACGCCCTCGGGACGGTGCCGTCCCACTGGCGAGTGTGTTGTGGCCGCTGTTCCAGTGACATACACCGGCCTCACGGATGGAGAGACATAGCCTCGAGGCTGTGGCACTCCACCGCTTATGACAACACTCTGTTGATTCTGACGGTCGTAAGAAGGGGACTGTCACTCGAGTGCATTCGTCTTTACTGCTGGCTATCCTCGAGGAGTCCTGGTAACGGTCAGGTTAGCGGAAACGTATGTATTCAGAACCCCTTACTACAATCATGTCCAGTGACGATACACCGCCGATCACGGCTACCCGACCGGACAGTCCGATTCAGGTCAGCGGCACCGACCACATCACGCTCATCGGCTCGAACGAAGCCGACACCATCGCCTACTACCGCGATATTTTGGGGATGCCACTCGTGTTGCGCCAACCGAACCTCGACGATCCGAACTCGACACACCTGTTTTTCGATACCGGAGACGGCCGCATCATCACCTTCTTCGTCAGCGACGACCGCCCCTCGAGTCCGGCGCCACTGCGTCACCAGATTGGCTCCGTCCACCACCTCTCGTTCAGCATCGAGCCCGAGGACTTCGTCGACACCCGCGAGGCACTCGAGGAAGCTGGCTATGGCTACAACGAGTTCGACCGTGGCATATTCCACTCGCTCTATACGCGAGATAACAACGGCCTGACGATCGAACTCGCGACGGACAAATTCGACATTCCGGACGACCGTCGTGGGGAGGTACTCGCCACCGCACAACGGCTTCGGGAGGCGGACGGTTCGCAATTTGCCGAGGAACAGCACCTCGAAGCCGCACTTGAGGAACTCGGTATAGACGCGGAAAAATACGATCTTCCAGATGCACCAACCGGCGCGGGAATCTAGGACGGGATTCCCTCGACGCTGTAGAGCCTGAACTCGTCGTTCGAGACCAATCGGTCGACATCTTCGTCGTCTTCGATACCCTCGAGCGCGGCCTGTGAATGGTGGAGCTCGTCGTAGACCGTGAGCTCTCGAGCCTCGTCGAAGGCGCTCACGGTGAAGTAGTAATCCAACCCGTGATACGCGCCGCTATAGTTGCCGGCTTCGAACTCCTCGACGTCGACCTGGCCCCCGGCACCGGCACCGAAATTGGACCCGCTCGCTGCTTCCGTTCCGTAGTAGGCGTCACCAAACCGGCTGATCCCGTAGCCGAAGCCGGCGTAGTGTTGTTCGTCGGCCCGATGCTCGAGGGCGGTGTCGTAGCCAAAGTGTTTCTGTTCGGTGACGTGTTGTGTCGGCTGATAGATGATCGGCGAGGTGAAGATGGTCATCAACGTGAGGACGAGACAGGCGGAGACGAACACTGCAGCCAGGGCGTTCGCGCCGGGCGTCGTCAACGGCCCGCGGAGCCACCCAAAGAGGTGGGCGAGGGCAACCCCCGCGAGGATCGTGAGCACCACGTAAATGAAGCCAATTTGCCGGAACGCCATCGTGGGTGTGCCGAAGTAATAGAGCACGAACATGCCCCCCAGTGGGAACAGGCCAAGCGCGATGTAGGTCACGTACGCCCGTCCTTCGCTGTCGAGTCGGCTCCGCCCGAGCCAGGTGACGAGGACGAACAAGCCGGCGATGAGGCCCATAATCGCTGCCACACCGAACATCAGGATGAACAACTCGAGTAAACTCCCTCCGAGTTCTGCCAGTGAGCCTTCGCGCTGGTCAACCGTGGAGTCCGTGCCGATGTCCTGGCTGAACAGGCCATAGATGAGTCCCGAGAAGGCGTCACGAAACCGCTGGTTTGCTGCTGCCCAGATGGCGAACAATGCTCCGAGTAACACGGCCGGGGTGAACACCGACCGGTGTTGGACCATCGGATGGTCGTCGTATCGACGCCTGGCGAGCCGCTGAACCACGGCGAACGCGACGAAGAGGACGACGACGTTGACCATCTGCTGGGGGTGAACGAGCAACAGGCCAATGCCGGCGATCATCACGGCGAGCGTAAACGGCGAGATCCCGAGCGGGAGTGCCTCGAGATCCGTGCGACGGGTCATCAGTGCGAGGACGAGAAAGATGGCGAGTGGCACGAGAAACAGCGTGTTCGAGTTCGTATGCGGGCCCATATGCGTCGCGACGTTATTGATCGGGAGCACCATCCAGGCGACGATCGCTCCGAACCCGGCAGCGGCGGTCGTTCCGGTAATTTCTCGAGCGACGAGCGGAACGAAGACGACGAAGGGGACAAAGAGCAAGACGACGGATATGATGAGCGCTCGTTCCATCGGGACGCCACCTGCGAGGTGTATAGCCGCGGCGATGGAGTGAAGTCCCGGATAGAACAGTTCGTTGGGTTGCATTGTCCCCTGGATGAAATCACGAACCCAGCCGAGGTGAGTCAGTGCGTCACCCATGCCCTGGAAGTGATAGTTGCGGATCACCGGAATCGCGACGATGCTCGAGACAGTGAACCCGCCCAGAGCGATTGCCCCGCCTCGATACCATCCCCGACAGCCGATCGTCATTCCGACGGCGATGGCGATTGCTGCACCGAATCCAACCCAGCTGATCGTCGGTGTCGAGCCGTAGATCGACAACTCGTACCCCGAAGGTGGGTTTCGGTGGGCAACCGTGATGGCGATCGAAACCGCGAAAAAGCCGGCCGCGAGCACGAGATTCAACAGCGTCCGCTTCATTCGATCACGCTCGCAAACCGACTATCGATACTCGAGAGTCCCATTGGTGTCAGTCGGGGTTCAAGCGGGGTTTGTTATATCGCCCCTACCGCGTGGCTTCGGGCTGTACGCACTCGATACGAGCACGCTGAGCGTTTCAAAGGTGAGCCGTCCGATCCCGCCACTGCTCGAGCGTACGGCGCGATAGGCACCGCTTTCCATCCCGACGAACCAGTCAACGATTGTGGCTGTTTATATCATCACTCGTGATGGTCTCGTGACGAAACTGCGTTCGACCCGCCATGTCAGTCCACATTACCCAGCCAACGACCGACGGACGAACCTGCACGACGACCGTGACCGCCTCGGGTGACTGTGCCCGATTTCTGACCGGCAAACCACTCGAGGTGACCTACGACGTCGGCATCGATGACGTCCCTGATTCGATTCTCGTGATTCCCGCCCTCGCACAAATCTGTCCCGTGGCCTGGGCCAACGGCTCCGATATCTACGTCGACGAAGTCGACGCCGAGTTCGCCGACGCCCTCACCGAGATTCGTGACGCCATGCTCTCGATGTACGACTTCCTCGAGGGGAGCGACCTCTACACGAAGACCCTCGTCGAGAACGATCACGAAGGTGCTGGCCAGGGCGAAAGCGGGCTGTTGTTCACTGGCGGGGTCGACTCGACGAGTTCGTACGTCCGCCACCGCGAGGAAAACCCAACGCTGATCAGCATTCGTGGCTGGACGATAACCCCCGAGAAAAGCGACGACGAACAGTGGCGTCACCTCGTCGAGCGAACCAACACGTTTGCCGCCGACCGCGACCTCGAGACGGCGTTCGTCGAGGCCAACATGCTCTCGTTTCTGGATCACCCGATGTTGTTGGCACACTACAAACGCTACGTCGACGGCGGCTGGTACTCCTCGGTCGGCCACGGACTCGGTCTCCTCGGGCTCTGTGCCCCGATGGCGTACGCCCGCGGGATGGACGACCTCTACATGGCTGCAACCCACTGGGACGGCATCGACCTCGAGTGGGGGTCACGCCCGGATATCGACGACCGTGTGCGATGGGGGGCCACTCGGTGTCATCACGATGCCTACGACCTCACCCGACAGGAACGGTTGGACCTCATCGCGACGTACGTGGAGTCTGACGCCCCAGCGCTCACCCTCCAGACCTGTAACGCCCGGATGGACGGCAACTGTGGTACCTGCGAGAAGTGTTATCGAACCGCCGTCGGCTTACGCCTTGCCGGACTGAATCCCTCGGCACACGGCTACGACTTCGCCGACGACGACTACGCGGAGATTCAGGCTGCACTCGAGGGAGGGCACTGGATTCTCGGCGAGGACGAACGGTACATGTGGGCGGACATCCGTGATCGAGTCCGGGAGACAGAGCCACGGTCGGCACACGAACGGGCCTTTTTCGACTGGCTCGAGACGGCCGACCTCTCGGCACTGGTCGACAACGCGGGCTCGCCGCTGCACCACCGGGTCCTGCGTGCCGGTGCTCGAAACACACCGACGCCTGTCTACTCGACGCTGTATCCGGCATGGGTGCTGGCGAAGTCGGGCTATCGACGGCTGACCTCGAGTCGGTAGTGGGCGTCGCTCGAGAGGGAGTCAGGGCTCGGGTAACTCCGGTTCGTCCACAGCTGGCCCACCCACCACATGCGCGTAGAGGAAAAAGACGGTGGCCAGGCCGAGAAATACCGCAAAGACGCCGTACTCAGGAACCTCGGTCTCGAAAGCCGTCCCAACCATCCCGACTGCCCAGCCCCCACAGAACACCGCGAGAAACAGCGGCCGCTGGAGTAACCCCGTGACGTAGCCAACGAGGAGAAGGGCCACGACGTATAACCCGGTGAGCCAGCCAATGACGAGACTCGCGTCGCCGGAAAGGACTTCATAGCCAATGACGAGTTGGACCACGAGGGCACCAATCAGCATACAGACGACCAGCAGACGTTTGGGCGTCCACGTCTCTGTGTCCACGAGATTCACACTCGGGGATACGAGTCCTGGCCGAAAACGTTTGGGGACTCAGGCCGTCGCCGGCTCGCTCTCGAGGCGTGCCTCGACGTTCTCGAGCGTCGAACGGAGTTCGCGTTCGTTGTATCGCTTGACGAACGGTTCGGCGAGCGCCGAAAGCACTCGTCCGGGGATGTCGTAGGTTCCCGTATAGGTTAGCCGAGTCCCGCTGTTTGTTGGCTCGATGGCGAGGTCGATCTCGCCTGATAATGTTCCTTCCATGTCGAAGGTCAGCCGCGTTGGCGGCTCGTGAACGGTCTGGATCAGCGAGCCATCGAGGCCAATGCCCGCCATCTGGTAGGTGAACGAGAGCCGTTTGCCGCCGTTCTCGAGGGGCTCGACGTCACGCACGTCCGAGAGACTCGGCGTCACCTCCGCGTGGTTGTGAGGGTCGTCAAGATACTCGAACACGGCCTCTGGATCGGCGTCGATCTCGATATCGTCACTGACGGTGACCATACCCAAACCGTCGACCTCGAGGATGAAAAAACCAGTCCCCGACGCTCGATGGCGATCACGCAGATCGATCTGCGTAACCGATTGCTCTTTACTGTCGGAGTGATTCACCACGGGTATGAGCAGGTTTAGCGAGGTCGACGACCAGTACGACCCACACGCCCTCGAAGAGCGCGTGTTCGCCTACTGGGACGAGGTCGACGCCTACGAGCGAACGAAACAGCATCGTGCCGATGGCGAGGACTACTTCTTCGTCGACGGCCCGCCGTACACCTCCGGGGCGGCCCACATGGGAACCACCTGGAACAAGAGTCTCAAGGACGTCTACATCCGGTTCCTGCGAATGCAGGGCTACGACGTGACTGACCGCCCGGGGTACGATATGCACGGCCTCCCGATCGAAACCAAAGTCGAGGAGCAACTCGGCTTCGAGAACAAAAAGGACATCGAGGCCTTCGGCGAGGAGAACTTCATCGACGCCTGTAAGGAGTACGCCGAAGAGCAGTTGGAGGGCCTCCAGGGCGATTTCCAGTCGTTCGGCGTCTGGATGGACTGGGACAACCCCTACAAGACGGTCAATCCGGAATACATGGAAGCCGCCTGGTGGGGCTTTTCGAAAGCAGCCGAACGCGGGCTCGTCGAACAGGGACAGCGCTCGATCTCACAGTGTCCCCGGTGTGAAACCGGGCTGGCGAACAACGAAGTCGAGTACGAGGACGTCGAGGATCCCTCGATCTACGTCAAATTCGACCTCGTCGACCGTGAGGGCTCGGTCGTCGTCTGGACGACGACTCCGTGGACCATCCCCGCCAACGCCTTCACCGCAGTGGATCCGGACCTCGAGTACGCCGCCGTCCGTGCTGAGCAGGAGGGCGATAGCGAGGTACTCTACGTCGCCGAGGCCTGCATCGAGGAGGTCCTGAAGAAAGGACGGTACGACGACTACGAGGTGCTCGAGACGCTTCCGGGGTCGGAGATGATCGGGTGGCAGTACGCCCATCCGTTGGCCGAGGAAGTACCAGATCACGTCGACCACCAGGGTGCCCACGAGATTTACGCCGCCGACTACGTCGAGGCCGACCGAACCGGCCTCGTCCACTCCGCACCAGGGCACGGTGAGGAAGACTTCGTTCGCGGTCGCGAACTTGGGTTCCCCATCTTCTGTCCCGTCGGCAGCGACGGCGTGTACACCGCCGAGGGCGGCAAGTACGAGGGGCAGTTCGTCAAGGACGCCGACGAGGAGATTACGGCCGACCTCGAGAAAAACGGCGCGTTGCTCGCCTCGGAGACGGTCGACCACAGCTACGGCCACTGCTGGCGCTGTGACACGGGTATCATCCAGATCGTTACCGACCAGTGGTTCATCACGATCACGGACGTCAAAGACGAACTGCTCGCGAATATCGAAGACAGTGAGTGGTACCCCGAGTGGGCTCGCGACAGCCGATTCCGGGATTTCGTCGAGGAGGCTCCCGACTGGAACGTCTCCCGACAGCGCTACTGGGGCATCCCAATCCCAATCTGGACGCCAGAGGATCGGGACGACGATGAGGAGATGATCGTCATCGGGACCCGCGAAGAGCTCGCCGAGCGCGTCGATCAGGATGTCGACCCCGAGACGATCGACATCCACAAAGACGTCGTCGACGACCTCACCATCACCGAAGATGGGCGGACCTACACCCGCGTCCCTGACGTCTTCGACGTCTGGCTCGACTCCTCGGTGGCGTCCTGGGGCACCCTCGATTTCCCAGAGGACGACAGCCGCTTCGACGAACTGTGGCCCGCCGACTTCATCCTCGAGGCCCACGACCAGACCCGTGGCTGGTTCTGGTCGCAGCTGGGTATGGGGACGACGGCAATGGGCGACGTACCCTACGACAAGGTCCTGATGCACGGCCACGCACTCGACGAAGACGGCCGTAAAATGTCGAAATCCGTCGGTAACGTCGTCGAGCCACACGAGGCCATCGAGCGCCACGGCTCGGACGCCATGCGGATGTTCCTGCTCTCGGCGAACCCACAGGGCGACGATATGCGCTTTTCGTGGGACGGGATGCGGACGATGGAGAACCATCTCCGGACGCTGTGGAACGTGTTCCGCTTCCCGCTGCCGTACATGCGCCTCGATGGGTTCGATCCCACGGAGACGACGCTCGAGGACGTGGATGAAGATCTCGAGCTCGTCGACGAGTGGATCCTCGCCAGACTCCAGTCGACGACCGCCGCAATGACCGCGGAACTCGAGCAGTTCCGCCAGGATCGCGCCCTCGAGGCGCTCCTCGACTTCCTCGTCGAAGACGTCTCGCGGTTTTACATCCAGGCGGTGCGCGAGCGGATGTGGGCCGAAGCCGACAGCCCCTCGAAATCCGCGGCCTACGCGACGCTCTATAACGTCATGCATCAGGTCGTCGTGTTGCTCGCACCCTACGCCCCGTTCGTCACCGAGGAGATCTACGGGACGCTCACGGGCGACGACGGGCATCCAACCGTCCACATGGCCGATTGGCCCACGGTGGACGACTACTGGGTCGACGAGGAACTCGAGACCGACGTGGCCTACGTTCGGGCGATCGAGGAGGCGGGCGCACACGCCCGCCAGCAAG
>Ga0207421_10004450_pt1 | contig 16107 bp, 14 predicted proteins | sample SodLakKL_010_SED_4_FD_187542 | JGI IMG/M metagenome (GOLD analysis project Ga0207421, IMG submission 187542) | Alkaline sediment microbial communities from Lake Tanatar, Kulunda Steppe, Russia - 8KL_010_SED (SPAdes) (version 2) | ecosystem: Environmental > Aquatic > Non-marine Saline and... | reverse complement strand
TGGGATTCGAACCCACGACCCCCAGAACCACAATCTGGTGCTCTAACCAGCTGAGCTATAGTCACCGTTTAATTGCGAGTGCAAATATACATTATTTTTCCGACATTTGTCAACGCGCATTCAAAAATTAATATCCGACACAAGGCCCATGCAACCTCCCCTGAATAACCGATCTGTGCTCGTAATCCCTTCCTGGTATCCGCCCAGGGGAGGCACATTTTTCCGGGATCATGCCAGGGCGCTCTCAAAGGCCGGGATGGAAGTATCGGTCGTTTCCCCTGACCTGAAAAGCCTGAAACAAAACCCCGGGCTGTTATGGAAAAGGGGAAACATCTTTTCCGGCATTGATCAGGGAGTCAGGGAATACAGCACCCCCTGCCCCATCATCCCCTTCATGGAAAGGCCCAATGCCCGTTTATGGATCCGGAAGATGAAACAACTGGGCCTTCAATTCATTGAAAAACATGGCAGGCCTGACGTGATGCAAGTTCACAGCAGCATTTGGGGTGGTGTGGCTGCAGCTGCCATCAAGAAAAACACAGGGATCCCCTATGTGCTGACCGAACACCGCGGACGCTTTGTGGAACCAAACCCGCATGCCAGGAAACTGTTCAGAGACTGGCACATGCCATTGATCAGGGAGGCCTTTGAGAATGCCGATAGAATTGTTGCTGTAAGTGATGCACTGAAGGAGAAAATTGCCGGTATCTCAGGCGTAGCGAAAGATGATATACTCACCATACCAAACCTGACAGACACTGCTTTTTTTCAATGCAGGTCCGGAGGTCGTCCGCAAGGAGCATTCACCTTTTTTTCACTGGCCCATCTGGTTCCGGAAAAGGGAATGCAAACCCTGGTCAAAGCCGTCAGGATACTGCATGAAACCAAACCGGGTTTTCAAATGATCATCGGAGGCGCCGGCACTGAAAAGGCATCACTGGAAAAAGCCGTACAGGATGCATCCCTGAACAATGTGGTCTGTTTTACGGGAGGGCTTTCAAGGAAGGAGGTCAGGGAATGGTTGCACCAGGCCCATGCATTCGTACTGCCCAGTTATTTCGAAGCTTTCGGGGTGGTACTGATTGAAGCCATGGCATGTGGCCTCCCTGTAATTGCAACCCGATCGGGGGGGCCGCAACATATCATCTGTGACGAAACAGGTATTCTTGTTGATCCGGGAGACCCGTCCGCTTTGGCCAGTGCCATGCGCAAAATGATTGACGGTATCGGGGATTATGATCAGGCACAAATCAGGGAGTATGCCGCAGACAGGTTCAGCCCCGGGGCGGTGGCAGCTCAATATGCAGCCCTGTACAAAGAAGTGGCGGGTGAAATACCATTGGCCACGGAAAACAGGGCGGGAGGCAAACGCAGCAACGAACCGGGATAACCCACTTACTTTAAACCCGAATGATGGTTCAGACCATGCTGACATACAACAACGGATTTGGGTGGATCCAGACCGGGAAAGTTTCTTTTAAAGGGTACTTCCTGGATTCTGATGGCAAATTCATGACAGGCAAGGCAGCAGCCCGGCAATTTGAGAGTGTGGAGTCAATGGCGCAGCTCTCAAACCTGCTGAGCCGCATTGACGGAGCCTGGTCTGTTTTGATCCGCACCAGGGCCGGACTGCTCGTTGGCGTGGATCCCATGCGAATGTTTCCCCTTTTTTATGCCAGATCGGGCAAGCAATGGACAATATCAGATTCAGCAGAAGCACTCCTGAGCCATGTACCCGAACCTGATCTGAATGCCAGAGTGCTCCCTGAGTTTTTATCAGCAGGATTCGTCATGGGAAAAGACACCCTTGTTACCGGTATCTGTAAAACCAATGCTGCAGAAATACTCCTGTTCGGCAGCGATGAAAAGCCAACCCGTCAAACCTTTTCATATTTTCTGCCAAAACACTTCAGCGGCAAAACGGCTGCTGCCCTCAAAGAGGACCTGCAGGATTTGCTTCAGGATTTGTCCGGGCGCATGGTTCAATCACTTCAGGGACGCACCGCTGTTGTCCCGCTCAGCGGAGGATACGATTCCAGGCTGATCGCCTGCATGCTGAAAATGCAGGGCTATGAAAAGGTAGTCTGCATGACCTACGGCAGACCCAACAAGGAGGCCCGGATCAGCCGGCAGGTCGCAAAACAACTGGGTTACCACTGGGAGTTTGTAAACTATTCTGACATTCCCGCCGAAGGACTGACAATGGATCCTTTGTTTCTGGCCTGGACAGGCTATTCCGGCAATCTGTCATCCATGCCCTACCTGCAGGACTATTTCGCGGTAAAAACCCTGAAAGAAAAGAAACTGATCCCTGATGACAGCATATTTCTGCCCGGTCATACGGGCGACTATATTGCAGGTAGCTATACCGAAAAAACAATCCGCATCAGGAGAAGCAGGATGCACAGAACCCAAAGGCTGCTCAACGGGTACTTCAAATTCTGCCCCCTGCAAAAGAAACAGAAAGCAATCATTATCGACAGACTGAAAGAATGGTTTGCCGATTACCGCCCCCCGGATGTGGCAACCGACAGGCGGTACGATGTTTTCACCGAAGACTGGGACCTGAAAGAAAAATTCTCCCTGTTTGTATTCAATTCCGCGGAGGTGTTTCCTTTTTTCGGGTACGAGTTCCGCTTGCCATTATGGGACCGGCAGTTCCGTGGCTTTTTCCGGGAACTCCCCTTTGAGCTGCGTTCCCACAAGAAATTATATGACGAAGTGCTGGAAGAAAATTATTTCATTCCCCTGGGGGTGTATTATAACAGGGAAGAGATCAGGGAAACCCCGGTAAATCTTAAATTGCAAAGGGCCAAGGATTTTCTTCAACCACTGATCCCTGCCGGGATCAGGCATAAACGAATGGCTGAACGCGATTACCTGTGTTACGGGCGCTTCACTTTGCCCATGAAGGAATCCATGGAGCAAAAAGGCGCGGATTTACCACACAGGCTGAACAGTTTCAATGCGGTCATCACCCATTGGTATGCCGATCGCATAAGAAATATGATCAGTGGGCAAAAACCCTTTGGTTAACAGCGTGCCCGCCAGGGTAATTATTCGCTGGTTAACACAACCACATGTAATTGGCGAAAAACCTTTAGTTGTCAGCCTGCCCCTCGAAATCCTGGATAAACCCTTCCAGGTCATTGGTCTCTTCGTACACGCCCTTGTTAAAGAATGCAAGTACTGCCTCCATGTTGGCCGGGGGCCTGAAACCCGGAATGGCCGTAAGCAGCTCAACATCTTTATCAAAAAACACCACAGACGGATAGCTCATTTGTCCCTGTAAAATGGCAATGGCAAAGTCGTGGGTGGGGCGACGATCGCCAAGGTTGTTGTTTTCGTAAACCCTGCCGCGGAACTCAATGGGTTCCTCCTGTTCGGCATTAAGTTTTACCGGGTAAAAGTTTTCATTGAGGTAAGAAGCAATAACCGGGTGTGAAAATGTTTCGGCATCCATTCTTTGACAAAATCCGCACCAGTCGGTGTAAACTTCCACGAAAATCATACGGGGTTCTGAATCGGTTTTCTGCAAAGCTTCCTCCATGCTCAACCACTGAACCTCCTTATTTTCAACCTCTGAAGCAAAGGACGTTGTGCCGGAAAACGCAACTAACATTGCAGCAAATAATATATTTCTAAATACTTGCATTGATTATGTGGTTTAGGTTTCTGAATAACAAAGATACGGTTGTCTGCGCATTCGCTGTACACCCTAACAGCGGAAAATTCAGATTGTTTACTAAATTTGCCCATCTTTACGACCGTGTTATTCAAAAAAACCAAAATATCAGCAAATATTTCACCGGGGAAGCTCACATGGAGGCGCTTCCGCAGGATACCTACGGCAATGGCGGGTCTGGGATGGATCATTTTTGCCGCCATGCTTGCCGCAACGGGCTACCTGTATATTCCTGACAACAGCCCCCATGCCAACCACCAGCAATTGGAAATGGCTGCTCATCAACCAGGCACCCGGCAAAACATGCTCCATGTGGCCAGGAATGAAACATACACCCCCCCTTCCCTGATTGAAATTTTGATGCGGGGTAAACCCAACCCAAACACCACCATCCCCATACAATCCTATTGGTTTGCAACAGACACCCTTTATTATGAAACCTATCCCGGGCAGCCCGGCTACCCCGGACTGGAGGGTTATTTTCTTCTGCCGGATGTGCTATATCACCTCGACTCCGGAGTCCCGGTTCAGCGTGTTGCCGATGACACCCTTTCTTTCGTCGATGCATGGGGAACCCCCCATCAGAAAAGCATTGAGCAAATGCAGAAAGAAGTTGAAGCAAAACAAATTGACAAACAACGGTTTCTGCTCGGAACAGATCGTTTCGGGCGGGATCTGCTGAGTCAGCTTGTCATTGGCACCCGGGTATCGTTGTCGGTAGGGTTTATTGCAGTTTTTATATCACTGGTTATCGGAGTCAGCCTGGGAAGTCTTGCCGGATATTTCAGGGGAAAAACAGACCAGATGATCATCTGGCTGATTAATGTGGTGTGGTCGGTTCCAACCCTTCTGCTGGCCATAGCAATCACCTTTGCACTGGGTAAAGGGTTCTGGCAGGTTTTTGTGGCTGTGGGGCTGACAATGTGGGTGGAAGTTGCCAGGGTGGTTCGCGGTCAGGTAATCAGCACAAGAGAAAAAGAATTTGTTGAATCGGCAAGGGCCCTGGGCCTGGGAAGCATGCGCATCATTCGCCGGCACATCCTTCCTGTGATTATGGGGCCTGTAATTGTAATTTCTGCAGCAAATTTTGCTTCTGCCATACTGATTGAAGCCGGCCTGAGTTTTCTGGGTATTGGGGTTCAGCCACCTGTGCCATCCTGGGGAACCATGATCAGGGAACATTACGGATATATCATCCTCGACAAAGGTTACCTTGCCTTCCTGCCAGGACTGGCCATCATGCTGATGGTGCTTGCATTCATGCTTCTTGGAAACGGATTGCGGGAAGCCCTGGACAGAGGCGCCAGGGATTGAAATTTAACGCTCTCTGTCGCCCAGCATGGGAACAAACCTGAAGTATCCGAATTCTTGTTTTTCAAATTCATCCTGACCATGCTTCACCAACCTTGTCATGATCTGTGTATCACCCTTGCCAAGGGGTAATACCATCATTCCTCCGGTTTTCAGCTGATCAAGGAGTTTCTGAGGAACCTGCGGTGCTGCTGCAGTAACAAGGATCCGGTCAAACGGGCCAAAAGAAGGCAAGCCTTCATAGCCATCCCCATAGAAAAGCTTGATGGAGTATTTCATTTCATTCAGCAGCTGCTTTGTTTTCCGGTACAGGGAGTGATGACGTTCAATGGTGAACACACGTGCACCCATTTCGGCCAGTACACATGCCTGGTAACCACTGCCCGTTCCGACTTCCAGAACTTTGGTACCTTTTTCTACCTGAAGCAGTTCGGTTTGAAATGCCACAGTGTATGGCTGGCTGATGGTTTGCCCTGCACCGATCGGAAAAGGCTTATCCTGGTATGCGATTTCAACAAAAGAAGAATCAAGGAAAAAATGCCGGGGAACAGCCTGCAGCGCACTGAGCACGTCTTCATTTTTGATACCTTTCGCTCGTACTTCCTCCACAAGTTTTTTACGCAAACCCTTATGCCGGTATGAATCATTCATTATGCCAGGTTGACTTAATGGTTATTTGTCGGTCTACGAAATTAAGCATTTCACAGACCATAAAAAACTTTACTTTTGTAAAAACGATGAGCATTTTTATCAATCAACTGCTATTCATATGGTTAAAAAAATTGGTGTACTGGGCGCAGGTCATCTGGGCAAAATCCATATCAAATGCATTGTGGCATCGGAAAAACTGGAGCTTGCCGGTTTTTATGATCCGGACCAGGAAACAGCAGAAAGAGTGGCCGAAACATTCGGAATCCGGAGGTTTTATTCCGACGATGAACTGATCAGCGAATCAGATATTGTCGACATTGTAACACCTACCGTGTCGCACTTTAACTGTGCATCCAAAGCCCTGAAACACGGGAAGCATGTATTCATTGAAAAACCCCTGACAACAACCCTTGAAGAAGCCCGAAAACTAATGGATCTGGCCAGAGAGGCAAATGTAAAGGTACAGGTGGGCCATGTGGAGCGCTTTAACCCTGCCTTCATCGCAGCCAAACCCTATCTGAACACCCCCATGTTTATCGAAGCACACAGGCTGGGCCAGTTCAACCCAAGGGGAACCGATGTACCTGTGGTACTTGACCTGATGATTCATGATATTGATATTATCCTGAATGTGATACAGGCCAAAGTCAGGAAAATATCGGCCAGCGGCGTGTCCATTGTTTCAGAATCTCCCGATATTGCCAGCGCAAGAATTGAGTTTTCCAATGGATGCGTGGCCAATCTTACTGCCAGCAGGCTTTCTATGAAAAATATGCGCAAAACCCGGTTTTTCCAGCACGAAGGTTACATTGCTGTTGACTTCCTTTCAAAAGAGACACAAATCATCAGGCTGAAGGACGTGGGAGCCAGCCCGGATCCGATGGCCATGGTCATTGATATGGGCCCGGAAAAAAATAAGAAACAGGTATGGGTGGAAAAACCCGAGATTAAGCCCATCAACGCCATACAGACTGAGCTTGAAACTTTTTATGAGGCCATCACAAACAATACCGACCCGGTGGTTACCATCCACGACGGATACGCATCCCTCGATCTGGCCTACGGCATCATGGAAAAAATTGAGAACAACGTTAACTACCTGAGCTGAGTTATTCACTTATGGTGTTCATAAATCAGTGAAATAGCAGGCAATATGTGCCACCCCTTCCCGTTATCCAGTTACAGCAGGCTTTCCCGAAAGGCCAGGTCTCTTTTTTCCGGCACATGTGACAAATAAATGCAGTAAATAATGGACAAACGCTTACAAAGGATCCAGCTGGCCAAATATGTTTTTTTCGACTACCTTGCAGCAGTCCTGGCGTGGTTTTTTTACCTCATCTACCTGGTCATCAACAATGGCTTTTCTTTATATGCCCTAAAGGAAGAGTTGCTTTTTGGAAACAATCTGTTGCTAAGCCTGGTGATCATCCCCATGTTCTGGCTGGCCCTGTATTATCTCAGCGGAGCCTACAACTCCATATTCAGACAGTCGCGCCTTGGCCAGTTCGGGCATACATTGCTGACATCTCTTACCGGCGTACTTGTGATTTATTTTGTCGTGCTGCTGAACCAGGAAGCTGTGCTGATTAAAGGTCATTACCAGTCATTGCTGGTATTACTGGCGGCACATGTGTTCTTTACTGCCAGTTTTCGTTTTATTTTGACCACAAATGTTATCAGGAAGATCAACAACAGGGAGATCGGGTTCAACACAATCATTATCGGGAGTCAAAAAAAAGCCACAGACCTCATACAAGAGCTGGAGTCCATGAAAAAATCCCTGGGCCAAAGACTGATCGGCTTTGTCGCCGTCAGCAAACAGGATACGCATATTGCTGCCGGACACCTCCCTTTACTTGGCCATATTGATCAGATAAGAGAGATTATTGATGAGCACAATGTGGAAGAGGTTATCATTGCACTGGAAACCAGGGAACACAAGAAAATCAGCAACATCCTTGCTGATGTTTACCCCACCAGCGTAGAAGTGAAGATTATTCCGGAAATGCATGACATTTTGCTTGGCGCTGTTAAAATGACGGCCATTTTCGGCACCCCGCTTATTCAGATCCGGCCCGGGCTGATGCCGGCCTGGCAGCAAACCATCAAACGCTTCATGGATGTGGTTGTTTCTGCAGTAAGCCTGGTTATTCTTTCACCTGTTTTCCTGTTCACAGCCATTGGCGTTAAACTTTCCTCAAGGGGGCCGGTTTTTTACAAACATGAACGCATTGGGCTGCACGGAAAACCCTTTACCATGCACAAGTTCCGGTCAATGTATGTGGATGCCGAAAAAGACGGACCACAGCTTTCCTGCGAGAACGATCCCCGCGTTACCCCTTTCGGACGTTTTATGCGTAAAGTGCGTCTGGATGAGATCCCGCAGTTCTATAATGTACTGCGTGGCTATATGTCGCTTGTTGGCCCCAGGCCGGAGCGTCAGTATTACATTGATCAGATCGTAAAAAAGGCACCCCACTATAAATTGCTGCAGAAGATCAAGCCTGGAATTACCAGCTGGGGACAGGTCAAGTATGGCTACGCAGAAAACGTGGATGAAATGATCGAGCGGCTGAAATATGACGTGTTATACCTGGAGAATATGTCGCTGGCTGTGGATTTCAAGATCCTGATCTACACGGTGCTGATCATTCTGCAGGGTCGTGGAAAATAGCTCATCAGAGATAACCCTTTTCGATCAGTTGCACGATTTCCTCAATCTGCCTGTCTTCGCCATCCGGATCATATTCCTCACGAAGGTTGTAGCCAAAAATGCGACCAAGCGACTGCCAGAACACAGCCGAAAATACACCCCGGAATTCCCGCAAAATATGGTAGGAGGTGTGGTCGGTTTCTCTGTCAATCAGTTTAATCAGGATCAGTCCCTGTGAAAAAGTCAGGCTTTTCAGGTCGTCCTCAAAGTTTTCAAGGATTTCATCTTCAGCTTCCCGCATAAACTGCCTCCTTTCCCTTTCCGAGTCCAGCTCCATGAGCTCCCTGCTGTATTCCCTGAACATATGACCAGCCAGCTTGGCATAGGGATAGGCAATTTTCACATTCCGGACGGTCCGGTTATAGCGATATTCTTCCCAGCGACTGCCGAATTCCCTTTCAGCAGTGACGCTGACCGGACGCAGTTCAATCACAGGAATGGTGTCTCCGTTCAGCACCCTGGCAGCAACTGTATGCCCCCTCTTCAGGGGATCATCAGGCAGGGCATCAAGGGTGTCAGGGGGCACATCAGGGGCACCGGACGGATTACCGGCTGTTTTGGTTGAGCCCTCAGGGACATCATGCAACACGCCGGGACCGGCAATCGAACCGGAAAAAGCGGCAGGTTCATTACCGGGCGCAACAGATGCCAAACCACTGAAAAAAAGGAATAATATGATCAACAGATAACGCATGGATTTATCCCGAAAAAAAAAGCGTTCTACAATTGAGAACGCTTTAATTTACAAAAAATTTCAGGCACAAACAAGTGGTTCAGGGCCTCAGGATGCAGCCCTGAGCTGACTCAAACGATCTGCATCCAGCCTTTTCTGTGTATAATCCAATGTAAGACGGAACGTCTCCATTTCACCTGCTTCACGGTTTGTTTTTGAAGGGATGTCATACATGGCATCCAACATAACAATCTCACAAATGGATCTGAGTCCCCTTGCTCCCAGCTTAAACTCTACTGCCTTATCCACAAGGTAGTCCAACACCTCATCCTCAATGATCAACTCCACATTATCCATCTCGAACAACTTCTTGTATTGCTTGATCAGTGAGTTTCTGGGTTCGGAAAGGATCTGGCGCAATGCATCCCGGTCAAGGGGATTAAAATGGGTTAACACAGGCATCCGGCCAACCAGTTCAGGAATGAGTCCGTAACTCTTGAGGTCTTGCGGGGCAATATACTGGAGCATATTATCACGGTCAATACGGGTACTACGGTTTGATCCATATCCGATGGCATTGGCCTGCATGCGCGACATAATCTTTTTCTCAATACCGTCAAAGGCACCTCCACAGATAAATAAAATATTCTGGGTGTTCACCTGGATCATTTTCTGCTCAGGGTGCTTGCGTCCTCCCTGCGGAGGTACGTTTACCACAGCACCCTCCAGGAGTTTCAGCAGCGCCTGCTGTACACCCTCACCTGAAACGTCACGTGTAATGGACGGATTGTCGCTTTTTCGTGCGATCTTATCCACCTCATCAATAAAAACAATGCCCCGCTCAGCAGTTGTCACATCATAATCAGCCACCTGTAGCAATCTGGCAAGAATGCTTTCCACATCCTCTCCCACGTAGCCGGCCTCGGTCAATACTGTGGCATCGGCAATACAGAAAGGAACCTGCATTTTTTTTGCGATGGTTCTTGCCATGAGGGTTTTTCCGGTGCCTGTTTCACCCACCAGAACAATATTGGATTTCTCCAGCTCAACACCCTCATTATCATCAGGTTTCGGTGCCGGATAATTGATCCGTTTATAATGATTATATACGGCCACAGAAAGTACTTTCTTGGCTTCTTCCTGACCGATCACATACTGATCAAGGTGTTTTTTTATCTCGACCGGTTTGAACAACTTGAAAGAAGGAATCTTTTGCTTCTCCTTCTGGCTTTTCTCTTCAGCCACAATCGTATTGGCCTGCTCCACACAGCGCTCACAAATGTGCGCATCAACCCCGGAGATAAGCATATCAACATCTTTACCTCCTCTGCCGCAGAACGAGCATTTCCTGGTTTCTTTGGTCATTTCAGTGATTTTTTGGCTGGTCGTTATTCCGGACGTTTATTGGAGACCAATACCTCATCAATCATTCCGTAATCTTTTGCTTCCTCAGAAGTCATCCAGAAATCCCTGTCTGAGTCTTCCCAGATCTTTTTGTACTTCTGTCCGCTGTGAAGTGCGATGATCTCGTATAATTCTTTTTTGATCTTCTGAATCTCCCTGGCCGTTATTTCAATGTCAGAAGCCTGACCCTCGGCACCGCCCATGGGTTGATGGATCAAAATGCGGCTGTGCTTCAATGCTGTCCGTTTACCCTTTGTTCCGGCAGCAAGCAGAACCGCACCCATTGAAGCAGCCATACCGGTACAGATGGTAGCCACATCAGGGGCAATATACTGCATGGTGTCGTAGATACCCAATCCGGCGTACACCGAACCACCGGGAGTGTTCAGATAAATCTGTACATCTTTCTTTGGATCCACAGACTCCAGGTAGAGAAGCTGTGCCTGAATGATATTGGCCACATAATCATTAACGGGGACTCCAAGGAAGATGATCCTGTCCATCATCAGCCGGCTGAATACATCCATGGTGGCCACATTCAGCTGCCTTTCCTCAATAATGGTCGGGCTGATATAGTTGCCATAGGCCGATGTGTAGTTGTGCATCGTCTGGCTGCTAATTCCCCGGTGCCGGGTGGCATATTTGAAAAAATCTTCCTGTTGACTCATGGCTAATTATTGTTTTTCTGTTTCTGACCCGGAAGTATCCTGGTCTTTATCCTTTTTGTATTTCTCGGTTACCAGTTTAACGAAATCATCAAAGCCGGTTTCAGTTTCATTCAACTTGAGTTTTTCTTTGAAAAGGCCCAGCAGTTTCTCATCAAAAAGCTGATCGTATACCTTTTTAACCTCATCTTTGTTGGCAGCGATCTGTTTTACATACTGGTCAAGCATTTCCTGCTCAACGTTTTCCTGGCCGTATTGTTTAAGCTGTGCACGGATAAATTTCTCAATCTGGGCATTTACCTCCTCCGGTTCCACCTTGATGTCATATTTTTTGATCAGGTGATTCTCCAGAAGCTGCCACCTGAAAGTGTCGGCAAACTGGTCAAACTCATTGTGCACCTTGTCTTCGGTGATTTCTTCATTGTCTTTGTTGGTGTCCAGCAACCATTTTTTCAGGAAAGATTCCGGCAATGGCAATTCTGTGTCCCTGACAAGCTTTTCCATCACAATATTTTTGAAATGCTTGTCAGCATCTGCCTGGTATTGCTGACTGATCTGGCCAGCCAGGTGCTCCCGAAACGCTTCTTCAGTTTTGATCTCTTCTTCGGGCGCTACTTTTTTGAATAGTTCTTCGTTGAGTTCTGCGGGTTCTACACGACTGATGCTTTCCACCACAAAACGGAAAAGGGGACTGTACTGGTCCAGCTCTTCCTTTTTTACCCCAACCATAGCTGCCGCCTCTGTATCAGACTCAACCGCCCTGACTATATCCATCTCCACGGAAGTACCGGGCTTGGCCCCGGTCAGCTGCTTTTTCAAATCATCATCTTTCAGGTACTGGATGTAAACATTTGCTTTATGGGTATGGCCCTCATCCTTAGGTTTACCCGGTGCTTCCAGTTCGGTGAATTCACCAAAAAGCACATCTTCTACTTCAGCAGTTGCGGGATTTGTCATCTTACCATATCGTTTGCGGATATCTTTCAGGTAATTATCCACAATGTCATCTTCCACTTTGATTTTGTGGTATTCAACCTCTATATCCTCTGACAACTCCAGATCAATGTCAGGGGCAAGGCCCAGTTCGTAATGGAATTCAAATTCAGTCTGTGTGTCCCAGTCAATGGCATTGGCCTTTTCATTGTCCGGGATCGGGTTTCCAAGTACATTCAGCTCGTTTTCTTTAATGTAATTGTAAACGGCATCAGCAAGTATTTTATTGACCTCCTCGGCGAGCACACTTTTTCCATACATTTTTTTTACAATCCCCATGGGTACTTTCCCCGGTCTGAATCCGGGCATCTGGGCTTTCTTCTGTAAGTTACGTAACTCTTTATCAACCTGGTCGCGATAATCTTCTTCTTTGAGTGTTACTTTCAGTAATGCTTCCAGGGGGGCTTTGTTTTCCTGTACAATATCCATATCGATCAATCAGTTTTTGAAGCATCAGCTATACTGCCTGCTTCAGCTTTTCTAAAATAAAAACAACCCCGCCAGACCAGGTACATCATGTCTATTACGGGGTTCAACAATCCTGATAATTGTGCGGATGGAGGGACTCGAACCCCCACGCCTCTCGGCACCAGATCCTAAGTCTGGCGCGGCTACCAATTACGCCACATCCGCGTACCTGAAAATTGGAGTGCAAATATACGACTTTTTATGCATCTGACCTGCATGGAGGCCAAAAACTTAAGCACTGATGGGGGCGGAAGTGGTTTTTTTGGGGATGGAAAAAGTAAATTCTGAGCCCTTACCCTTGCGGCTTGAGAGCCGGATCGACCCACCCTGTTTCTCCGCAAACTCCTTACAAAGCAACAGGCCAAGTCCGCTTCCCTTTTCATCCTGGGTACCATGGGTGGTATAAACGGCATCCACACGGAAAAGTTTCTTTTGATCCTCCCTGGAAATTCCGGTTCCGTCATCTGCCACAGAAATCTCGACCATACCGTTTAGCTCATCCGACCTGAGTTCCACACTTCCCCCCGTGTGGGTATATTTGATGGCATTGGACAACAGATTGCGGATAATGGTGTTGGTCATATTCACATCTCCCCACACCACAAGCTGTTCATTCACTTTATCGTTGATCTCAACGCCTTTCTCCCGGGCATTGGCAGAAAACAGGTTGATGTTGTCACGAATAATGTCCTTTAACTCAAAAAATTCAGGATTATAGGTGATCTTTCCGGTTTGGGAGCGCGACCATTGCAGCAGGTTCTCAAGCAGGTTGCTGATCTTTACAACAGATTTATCAAGTTCCAGGGCAAGCTCCTGCAATTCATCCTTGTCAAGATCCTGAATATCCCTTTTTAGTATCCGGGAAAAACTCACAATGGAGGCAAAAGGATTGCGAAGGTCATGGGAAATAATGGAGAAGAACTTGTCTTTGGTTTTGTTGGTTTCGATCAGATGTTTTTCTGATTCCTGCAATTTGCGGTTTAGCTCCTCCACCTTCTGCTTTTGCTCTACAAGCCTTGCATTCAGTTCTTTCAGCTGAGTGTTGTTCCGGCTGATCTCAGCTTTTTGCGCCTCAAGCATTTTATTTGCCCGGGTGGTCATACGAAAACGACTGTAGACCAGTAGCATCAGAATCAAAACCAAACCGGAAAAAAGCAGCAGAAAATTCCTGAACTGACGCTGTTTTTCAAGATTCAGGGCATTGATTTCATTGGTTTTTCGCAACAGTTCGATCTCATTTTCCTTGCGTTCACGGTCATACATCATCTGCATTTCGATAACGCGGCGCTGGCTTTCCTGGTCATAAATACTATCCTGTAAAGCCATATGATCTTCCTGGTACCGGTAGGCTGCCTGAAAATCCCCCAGACTCGCCATGACGCTGCCCAGCAAGGAATAATTATCAGATATCAGGGCAGGCAGATCCAGCTCCCGGGCCATTGTAAGGCTTTCCCGGAAATAGTCTCTGGCCGTGTACAACCGCCCTATGGATACGTAAACCTCACCCAGGTGATGATATACCCTGGCCAACCCCCTTTGGTCATCTACTTCACTGTACAGATCCCTTGAACGGGTGAGGTTATCGATGGCTTCTGCATACGAATCTTTCTGATGATACAGAATGCCGATGTTTCGCAGTGTGGCGGCCATTTCACGTGTATCCTTATACCTTTCGCGAATCTCAAGAGATTCCATAAAATACTCCAGTGCCCTGGTATAATGACCCCGCTGCTGGTTGACCCGTCCGAGATTATTCAGAGAGAAAGCCTTCCCTTGTTCATCACCGAATTCTTCTTTGATTGCCAGGGAGCGCATGTGATACTCTTCAGCCAGCTCATAATTCCCCTGACGTTGGTAGGCTGTACCAATATTGTTCAACACAGAGGCAGTCCGGGCAATGGAGTCAATTTCCTCATAGTATCTCAGCGCCTGAAAATAATTTTCCAGGGCATTGTCATAGTACCCCTGCCCGGAGAATACAATGCCCATGCTGGCCAGGGTTCTTGCATACCCGAATTTATCCCCCTCCCGTTCCTGGATTTGCCTGGCCTCGATAAAAAAATCATAGGCCATACTGAAATTTCCCATGCGCCAGTATATGAGTCCGATATCAGTCAGTGCCCGACCCACTACACGGGGATAATTTAATTCTTCTGCCAGGGAAAGTCCTTCGCGGGCAAATTCCAGGGCCCCCGCAGGATTGGAAGATCGGATTGACCAGGCCAGTTCAAGCAGCGCATCCATTCGCAGAGAGTCGCTGAGCTCCGGCTGAGCAACCAGATCACGCAGGCTGTCAACTTTGTCTTCGCGCGCATCGTTTAGCCCTGCATCAACCGATGCACAAAGAGGAGATCCGCATGATAGACCAGCCAACAGAAGAAACAATACAACAACCCTAATCATCAGCTTATTATGAAAGTAACCCTGGGTTAACGCATTTAAATCAAGCACATAAAATACCTCAGGAATCTAAATTATCATACAAAAATAGGTTTTTTCAGGGATAAATGACAGGTAAAACCGAATAAAGTATGAATTATTATAAATATATGTTAAATAAATATTAATTTATTGCAGCCACCAGGGTTTTTTGATGTTTAATTGGTTTAAATAACAATTTCAGCAATCCAAAGGTATTTTTTTGTGGATTTTGGATATAATTTGTACATTTCAGTACTTTTTGTCCTTTAACTGACAATTTCAGCCCATGAAGAACCGGATCAAACAACTTTATCTGCTTTTGCTTCCCCCGCCTCAGTGGAGAAAAACCGTTGTCATCCTGGCTGGAATATTCACCGGGATACTGATTTTGGTTGTGCATGCATCCAACGCCTTTTCATACCTTTCAGATGAACCGGAGACCTGCATCAACTGCCATGTAATGTACCCGTATTTCGCATCCTGGGATAAAGGCAGCCATGGACGTGAAGCCACCTGTGCGGAATGCCATGTGCCGCAGGATAACCTTTTCAGGCAATATTTTGTAAAGGGGACGGACGGGCTGAAACATGCCACTTATTTTACCTTCCGGTGGGAACCCCAAGTAATACAGATTAAACGAAGAGGCACTTCGGTTGTCCAGGAAAACTGCATCAGTTGCCACATTGACCTGGTTGACATGGTTCAGCTGGTTGAAGTAACAGGAGAAAGTGCGGAAAAAGGAGAAGGCAAGCTATGCTGGGATTGCCACCGCGAAGTACCCCATAGCAGTGTAAGGAGTTTGTCAGCAGCCCCTCATGCCCTGGTCGAAAGGCTTCCGTCAACAGTCCCGGCATGGTTACAGAGGATGGCAGGGAAAGAAGACACACGCAGTAAAAGAGTTGTGGAGTATCCAAAATAATTAACCGTCAGACACATGAAGAGCATTCGAGAAATTTCCAAAGAAAAACCCTGGGTCAACTGGGTGTTGTTTTTCGCCACCGTTGTGATCGTTTTTGTCATCGGACTGTTTGCTGCTTCGATCGTTGAGCGGCGCAGTGAGGCCCAGCTCTACTTCCAGATGGTCAGCCCCATTCCCGAATGGGAACCCGACAACGAGGTGTGG
>Ga0207421_10004449_pt1 | contig 16107 bp, 20 predicted proteins | sample SodLakKL_010_SED_4_FD_187542 | JGI IMG/M metagenome (GOLD analysis project Ga0207421, IMG submission 187542) | Alkaline sediment microbial communities from Lake Tanatar, Kulunda Steppe, Russia - 8KL_010_SED (SPAdes) (version 2) | ecosystem: Environmental > Aquatic > Non-marine Saline and... | reverse complement strand
ATTCGAAGCCCTGAAGAAAGTCGTGCAAGCGAGTTGCTTTTTGCATTGTTCGCTTGTCCTAGTCTTGCATGGGTGTTCATTGCTGAAATGTTCTGGTTGATTCTCATGTTTATTCCTCCTTGAATTTTGTTTTTTGCGGACATCCGTTTCCGCAAGTAGCTTAGGATCTGCTTCCCTATGATCATCTCAGGTCGCTTTTCCTTCGAGAGGTTTCCTCTCTAGTGTTTCTATCGGAGGTTTCGGAAAAAAGTTAAGGCCTTCTCCAAATTTATTAAGAGAAAGCCTTTTTCTTCATTTGCGATTGCTTCATCGTGTCATAGTTTATTTGTATTGCTCTATTTATTTTTCATTACCGCTTCATCTCATTCACAAGCCGCATCAGGTCATCGGTGGATTGGATGGTTCGTGAGTTCAATGTATACGCCCGCTGGGTGGTGATCATTTCGGTAAATGCGGTGGTGAGATCCGCATTGGATTCCTCTAAGAATCCCGCCTGGATCTTTCCGAAGGCATCGGGGTTTTCAATGGAATTGATGAGATTCCCATCCTCTCCCGGAAAGTAGCGCCCTTTTCCAAGGTGGATCAGGGACTGCAGATTATCCACGGAAAAGAGGGGAATGTCCTCAACGGAGAAGTCCTCTCCTTGTATGATTCCCTGTACGTTTGTGATCAGTGGATTTCCTTCATGGTCCGTCAGGATTCCGTCGTTGGACAGCTGGAAGGCTCCATTTCTCGTGAAGAATACATTCCCGTTTTCATCGGTAAGGGCAAAGAACCCCTGGCCTTCGATGGCCATATCCCATTGGTATCCCGTCGCTCTCAAAGCTCCTTGGGTATAGTCCGCCTTCAGGACCCCGCTTTTCACTCCCACAGACTGTTCCTCATTGCTGAGGAGCTCTCTGAACTGTACTTCCTTTTTCTTGTATCCCTCGGTGCTGACATTGGCGATATGGTCCGACACCGCATCCATTTTCTTCTGGTTGGCATTTAATCCGCTTCGTCCGATTCCAAGTATATGATTCATTCTCTATCACCTACACCCTTCCGATTTCATTGACGGCTTTATTCAAGGTCTCATCCGAAGTCATCAGTGCCTTCTGGTTGGCCTCAAACTCTCTTGCCACCTGGATAAGCTTCACCATTTCGTCAGAGATGGCAACGTTGCTCATCTCCAGATAGCCCTTTACCGCTTCCGTTTCAACTTGGAAGCCCTGGTTTTCCCCATTTAAGAATAAGGTTTCCCCAAAGCGCTCCAGTTCTGTACCTTCAGGAAATCCTGTAATCAGAAGGTTCACATTAGCTTCGAGATTTCCCTGGGAATCTCCATAGATCGGAGAGATTGTTTGTCCTCCTCCTGTAATCCCTATCACCGGATAGCCCTCCATGGTCACCAGACGATTTTCCTGATCCAGGCTGAAGTTTCCGCTTCGGGAATATGCTGTTCCTCCATCGGGAAGCTGGATGGTGAAAAATCCTTCCCCTGCAATGACATAATCAAAGGGATCATCGGTCTTTACAAAGTTTCCTGCCTGAAGACTGGTATGATATCCCTCAATTTCATTTCCAAAGACCCATTCTCCCAGGGGCCTTCTCAGGTTTCTCTCCCTGCCCGCCGTAAAGTTCACCAGATCATGGCTTTCCTGAGTTCGCTGAATCACGTCCTGATACTTAAATCCCGGTGTATTCACATTCGCCACATTATGGCTGATGGTTTCCTGCTTTTTCTGCAACACATTCATGCTTTTGTTTAAGGTGTTAAAGCTTTTAATCATTGTCTCCCTCCTCCGGCTCCAAATAGAATACCCTTGCTTCCTCGGGGTAGATCATTCCCAAATCCCGTGCTTCCCTTTCAATATCGAGGCTGCTGACCGACGGTGCAAACAGAGTCATCATGAACACGGCAAAGAGGATGCCCACACCGAAGGGGATAAAGATATTTATTTTGATTGATGATAATTGACGTAGATGTTTTTTAATAATAAAACCTCCCCTTTCTCCATCTTCATGATCATTGCTGCCTCATCCAGGGTAATCGATTCCTTTCTCAGCTTTTCCAGGGTGTCCTTTTGCAAATCCTCAACCCTTGAGGTTTTAGAAAGATTTTCCTTAAGAACCTCTGCAAACTCCATTACGACCTGTTTTCCGTCGGATTTCTCTTTTGTCGAGGGCTTAGCCTCTTCTATTTCTTTTTTGTTGTTTTTATTCTTCATACCTGCTGCACTGCTTACCACCTTATTGATCTGATGGAAGTTGTGAAGATAGATTCCGTAGATGAGTGAAATGCCTCCGAGTACGATTAATACTGCAGTCATCGGGATCCCTCCATCAGCTTCTGAATATTTTCCCGAAGCCGCATGATGGACCGCCCGTGAAGCTGGGAGACCCTGGGCACCGACACATCGAGAATGTATGCGATTTCCTTTAAGGTCAGTTCCTCCACATAGTAGAGCTGTAAAATCCTCTGCTCCCGCTCATCCAGCATGGCAACGGCCTGAAAGAGGTGCTCTGTTTCTTCATCCTCCAAAAGCCTGGCCTCCGGAGTTTTCTCCCTTGGATCCTCCAGGGAATCAATCAGGGCCACCCCTTCTCCTTCACTGCTGTAGAGGGTGTTTTCCAGGGACACTGATGCCAGAAGATGAACGGTTTCATGGATTTTTCCAAGCTCCTTTTCCTCCAGACCCAGCTTTTGCCGGATTTCCTGCTCCCCGGGACTCCGCATCAGCTGGTTTTCCAGCTCCTCCTTGGCTTTATAATAGTGATTGAGACGGTCCATCCGGTCTCTCGATACCCGGCCGGCCCTTCTCAGCTCATCCATTACAGCTCCTTTGATTCTGATGGCGGCATAGGCCTCAAAGGGGATATTCTTCGACTCGTCAAAGCGCTCCACCGCATCCATCAAGCCCATAACCCCGATGCTGTACAGGTCATCCCCGTCCATGGAAGGGTCCCTGCATTCAATGCGGCTGACCACTTTTTTCACCAGAGGCAAATTGTCCACGATTCGGTTTTCCGTTTTTCCGTATACTCTTCCCAAACGATCACCCTCTATAACGGTTTGACTTTTCGCATCAGCTGAAAGACAAACTGAACGATGCGATCCTGCTTTCTCTCCGGCAAATCAACAAAGGCAATTCCGTAGCAGTAATGCCTTTTTTCTTTATGTATTTCAACGTAGGAGTTCATCACTTTTCCCTTTAGCAGAATCTGCTGCTTTTCAAGATCTAACAGGAGTATCAGCTCCTGCCCCAGCTTTAGCCGTTCTCCGATATCCAGCTTCATTCCTGAACCGCTGAGGTCGATCATTCTTCCCTTTTTAAAAGCCTTCAGGTTCATGGTTTTCGGATCCTTCCTTTCATCGGCCAATGGAAAGTGTGCACCATCCGTGGAGTAAGAAAGAGAATCGGAGCAGGGCACCCGAACATGGCCCCTTCTCTGTAACACTTCGACCTCCGAGGTTCTGACTACCGTATAGGTGATAAAATCCTCCGAGTTTCTTGCTGTAATCCTCCCCTGAAAGGCATAAACCTCTTTTTCATTACAGACGGAGCACTCAACGGTCTCTCCCTCCCGCATCAGCTTAACGGGTCCGTTTCCGAAGACCACCGCCACGGTAAGTACGTCTCCTTCCATATCATGGAGAGTTCCCAGGGTTTTTCCCCCGTCCTGATTTTCCATATCCACCTTTGCATTTAACTGAAATTGTTCCATCCCATCACCCGAATATTCGTAGTATTTTGTTTCCAAGCTTACTGAACGCTGCAGGCTTTATGTCCTGCTCCCGGTCATACAGCAGCTTATGTGCAATTCCCTGAATTCCTTTTCCCGCAAGGGAGGAAGGGTAGTTGATCACAAGAGGGATCTCCTCCATGACCGCTTTGTTGACCCGGATATCATTGAAGATTTCCCCAAGGTATTCCAGCTCGATCTTTAAAAACCGGCTTGCGGTTTTCGACAGCTTTTCAAAGGCTTTCTGCCCCGACTCCTCGTTCCGGCTTTGATTCACGATGACCTTCACATTTTTCTTCAGCTCGTAAAGAGAGATAATTTTCAACACCCGATAGGCATCGGTAATGGCTGTCGGCTCCGGGGTGGTCACAAGCAGAATCTCATCCCCGATGATGGTAAATGCAATGGATTGACGGCTGATTCCGGCACCGTTGTCGACGATGAGAACATCATACTCTTCCAGAACCGCCAGCTCCTCTACAACCTTGTCCTGCTTTTCCTTTGTCAGGCCTTCCAGCTTAAAAAAGTCTGCCCCTCCCGAGATGAGATCCACCCCATGCTCTGTTTTTACAATGATCTCCCGAAAGTCCACATCCTCCTCCAGAGCATCAAAAATATCGTGCTTTACGTAGGCTCCCAGAAGAATATTGGAGTTGCTCATGCCGATGTCAGCATCCAGAATCAATACCTTTTTTCCCTGTTGTGACAGGCTGATACCAAGATTCACAGCGATGCTGGTCTTCCCCACTCCCCCTTTCCCGCTGAGAACGGAATAAACCAAAGGCATTTTTGCGGGACTCCCGGAACTTTCGGAGATGTGGCTGTTTTCCGGTTTTTCCTGCTGCTGGTTTTCCTTGTCTTTTACAATCGTCCGCAGTCTATCCGCCTGATCCGTCAGCATACGCATTCTCCTCAAAGTAATTGAACAGTTTTTCCGGGGTTGCCCGGGAAATGTCCTCGGGAACATTCTGACCGTAACAGAAATACTGTACCGGTACTTTTCCCTTTTCCACCACATGCCATAAATTTTTCGTGTTTTCCACTTCGTCCAGCTTCGTAATCAAAAGCGCTTTATATCCCAGAATTTCATAGCGTTGAAAGATAGAGTCCATGGTATCCCTGTCCGTTGCCATGCTCACAACAAGATAGGTGTTAATGTCGAAATCAGCGGCCTGCAGACTCTTTTTTATCTCCGTCAGTTTCTCCAAATCCTTGGGGCTGGTGCCTAAGGTGTCGATTAAAATACGGTCACAGTGCATTAAGCTTTCCACTTTCTCCGCCATTTCCTCCGGGGAGTTCACCACCCGAAGGGGAATACTGAGAATCTTTGCATAGGTCTTTAACTGTTCCACGGCACCGATCCGATAGGTATCCAGGGTGATCAGTCCCACCTTTTTCTTATAGCTCAGTTGATCGATGGCCGCAAGCTTTGCGATAGTGGTGGTTTTTCCAACCCCTGTGGGCCCCACCAGAACGTTGATCTTCGCAAAATCCATCTCCTTCGAGTAAAGACGGTTTCCCGCAACGATTTTAAAGAACTCTTTCCGTTCCTTCTGACTCAAGGAGCTGTCAGTTTTATTATGTAATCTGCAGTATCCGAAGAGCCGTTCCTTTGTTTCCGGACCGCTGTACTGATAGAGAGGGTCCTCCTCAGCCTTTCGAAAAACCTCTTCGGATAAAACGCTTTCCTTACTTGTATCGCATTCCTTCCTTGTATCGCTCTCTGATTTTGCAGGTTTATCTGCTTTCCCTTCCTGACTATCAACGTTCACTTCCGACTCCACGCCCTGCTTATCCGGCGACTCTCTAACCGGCTTCTCAATCGGCCGATCCTCAAGGGCGAAGGTCACCTCCACCATTTTTTTCCGGAAGGGATTAAACCATTTTCCCGGTCGCACCTCCCGCTGGCTGATGATCATAGCGTCAACGCCCAACTCATATTTGGCCCTTGTAAGGGCTTCCTTCATATCTTCTGTGATATAGGTTCTTATCATCATATTATTCGATCAACCCCACTGCTTCAATCTCCACGTCCCTGGGTATTTCCGTAATGGCCAGTATGGGCACGTTGGGAAAATTGAAGTCGATTAGATTTTTAAATGCCGGCCGTATCTTCGGTGATGTGAGAACCACAGGCTCGCAGCCCTTCATCATGGAAGCGTTCAGTGCATTGGATACACTGTCGAGAACCTTCGTCACCGCATCGGGCTTTAAGATGGGCATTGCCCCTGTCATGGTCTTTTTGATATTTTCACTGATCATCTCCTCAAGGTCCGGATGAATGGTAAGAACCTCCAGTACACCCTTTCCATTGGTGAGATGACCGACGATGGTCCGCTTCAAAGCATACCGCACCTGCTCCGTTAAGTATTCCACATCCTTGTTGACTCTTGAATGATCCGCCAATGCTTCCAGAATCGTGACCATGTCGCAGATGGGCACGTTTTCCTTTAAAAGATTCTGGAGAACCTTCTGCACCTCTCCCAGGGTCATCAAATCGGGAATCAGCTCATCGATCACAACAGGATACTCCTCCTTGATGCTGTCAAGAATCTGCTTGACCTCCTGGCGTCCGAGAAGATCCGGCGCATGGGCTTTAATGGTTTCCTTCAGATGGGTGACAAAGACGGTGCCCGGCTCCACAATAGTGACTCCATGCAGCTCCAGACGATCCTTTTCCTCCTCCTCCACCCAGTAGGCGTCCATCCCGAAGGAGGGCTCCACGGTTTTCGATCCCGTAATTTCGATTTCTTCCGATCCCGGATCCAGGGCCAGGAATTTATTGATCCGGATCTCGCTTCCCGCCGCTTTGTTCCCCTTAATCTTGATGATGTATTCATTGGGAGAAAGCTGAAGATTGTCTCTCACCCGGATGGGATTGACCATGAGCCCCAGCTCACCGGCCACCTGCTTTCGGATGGAGGTGATCCTGGTAATCAGGTTATCCTCCCGGCCTTCATCCACAAGGGAGATCAGACCGTAGCCGATCTCCAGGGAGATAGCCTCCACCTGGACATTCCCCAGGGATTCCGGCTCCCGGATTCCTCCGGTGGCTTCCAGCATCCGCTCTTCCTCCAGGGCATGCCTGTCCATTTCCTTTTCGTTCTCCTTCAAGAGATATCCCACAACCCCCACAATCACCGCAACCACCATAAAGGGAAACCGGGGAAAGGCGGGAACGAAGGAGATGATTAAAAGCACCGTGGCTGCCACCATCATCACCTGGGCAGTGGAGAAAAGCTCCTTGATCACGCTTTTTCCGAAGGTCTGTCCGTCATCGGACCGGGTCACAAGAACACCGGCGCCGACGGAGATTAAAAGAGCAGGGATCTGGCTCACAAGGCCGTCCCCGATGGTCAGCTTTCCGAAAAGCTCCAGGGCTTCCATCACCCCGAGGCCCCTCTGCAAAGAGAAGATCAGAATTCCTCCAAGAAGGTTAATGATGATAATTACGATTCCCGCAATGGCATCTCCCTTGACGAACTTGCTGGCACCGTCCATGGATCCGTAAAAATCCGCTTCCCTCTGTAAGTTCAGACGCCGGACTTTTGCAGAATCCTCATCGATCAGCCCCGTATTCAGGTCCGCATCGATGGCCATCTGTTTTCCCGGCATGGCATCCAGGGTGAACCGGGCGGAAACCTCGGACACTCTGCTGGCTCCACTGGTCACAACAACCAGCTGCACAACGACGATAATCAGAAAGATCACCGCACCCACGATGTAGTTGTTTCCTGTCACAAACTCACCGAAGGCATTGATGACAAAGCCTGCATGCCCCTGGCTTAAAATCAGCCTGGTGGAGGAAATGTTCAGAGCCAGCCGGAACATGGTGGCAATAAGAAGCAAGGTCGGAAAGGTTGAAAACTCCAAAACGTTCTTCGTCGACAGGGTCAGAAGAAGAATAATGACCCCCATGGATATATTGGTAACCAGAAGAAGATCCAGCACGCCGCTGGGCATGGGGATGATGATGATTCCGATAATGGCGACGATAAAAAACCCGATGACAATTTCCGTGTATTTTGTAAAGGCATTCCCCAGGTTCAGTAGTAGTGTCTGCATGCTGATTCCCCTATCTCTTCATTTTCTGACGACATCTTTCCTCTGTTTCTCTGTTTTATGATGAAATCTCGCCTCATGTTTTATGATTATATTTTCCCTGTGTTTTCTTCCTTTAACCGATAGACCATGGCTAAGATTTCCGCCACTGCCTGGTAAAGTTCGATGGGAATCGCTTCCCCCACTTCAGCCTTCTGATAGATGGTTCTTGCCAGGGGTTTATTCTCAATCGTTGGGATATCATGCTCCTTGGCAGCCTCTCTGAGCCGTGCAGCCAGATAATCCGCCCCTTTTGCCAGAACCACCGGTGCATCGTCCTTTTCGCTGTCATAGCGGATTGCAACGGCCAGATGAGTGGGGTTTGTAATCAGAACGTCCGCCTCGGGAATCGAGGTCATCATGCGATTCATGGAAATTTCCCGCTGCTTTTGCTGTCGTGCGGATTTAATCTGAGGATTCCCTTCCATCTCCTTATACTCATCCTTGATTTCCTGCTTGGACATCTTCAGCTTATCCCGGTGCTCCCTCCGCTGAAACACATAATCCGTTGCGGCAATGGCAAGCATCACGAATCCGATGGTCAGGGTCAGCTCACGGGCAAACTCCAGAAGAAAGAAGAAAAGCTTTTCCGTTCCGATCATTCCTGCCCCCAGAATCCTCGATGCCGATGAGGACAGGGTGCGGTAGGTGAGAAAAAACACCACGAGAAGCTTCATGAGGTTCTTTGCAAAGGTGAAAATCGCTTTTTTCGAGAAAATATTCTTAAATCCCTCGATGGGATTGAGCTTCTTGAGATCCGGCTTTATGGGATGAACAGTGAGGATAAAGCCCACCTGGGCGAGATTCACTGTGATCCCGATAATTACTGCCACCAGCATATAGGGAAACAGAATGATGAAAAAGTCCATGATCCGCTCTCCCATAATCTCTCTTGCTGCTGCGGTTGTAAGCTCTCCGTTCAGCCGAAAGGTCAGGCCCCTTCGCATAAACAGCATTCCGTTATGAAGGAGAAGCTGTCCCATAAAGAGGGCTGCCAGTGAAAAAATCACCAGTGCCACTGCGGGGGAGAGCTCGTTGCTTTTTGCAACCTGTCCCTTTTTCTTTGCGTCCTTCAGACGCTTGGGGGTGGGCAGCTCGGTTTTTGAATGCTTGTCCGTCATTGCTCAACTCCCCCTTCTAAAGGCTGAAAGCCCATTCGCCGGGCTTTATCCCGAACCGAACAGTCGCAGAAATCCATCGATATAGTCTGGAATCGTGCTGATGATTGTCCCGGTCCGATGAAGAATCCATGACAGGGACAAAGTAAAAACAAAGAAGCTGACCATGGATTTCATGGGCATTCCCAGCATAAAGACGTTGATCTGGGGCACGGTTCTCGAGATAATCCCCAAAACCGCATCGGTCATCAGAACGGTAATGATCATGGGTGCCGCCAGATTGATGCCGATTTCAAAGACCCGGGCAAACACCTCCAGGATGGCTTCGGTGCCCATGTTTCCGATCTCCTCTGTCCCGATGGGAACATAGGTAAAGGAACGAAGAATGGCCTCCATTAAAATCCGGTGCATATCCAGCAGGAAAAAAACGGCAATCCCGATCCAGTAATAGGTTCTGCCGTAATTGGAGGCCGATGCTCCCATTGTGGGGTCGTAGACGGCTCCCATGGAGAAACCCACCTGAAAATCGATCAGCTTTCCCGCCATCTCAATGGCAGAGAACACCATCTGGCTGATAAAACCCAAAGCAAGACCTAAAATCGTCTCCCGGACGACAAGCAGTCCGTAGGGCAGCAGTCCTTGAAATTCAACCACATCGGGAATTGTCAGATACACAAAGAGGGCAATCCCGGCAGAGACGGTGATCTTTGTAATATTGGGCACCCCCCGATAGGAGTATCCCGGTGTGGCAACAATAAAAGCGGTGATGCGTATGAAAATCAGAATAAACCGATGAAGTTCAAAAATCATGATTCCACCCTACCCGATCTGCCCGATTAACCGAAAGAGCTGATTGGCAAATGTCACCAGCTGGTTCAGCATATAGTTCCCGAAAAGCACCAAAGAGAGCATCACTGCAATCATCTTCGGTACAAAGGTCAGGGTCTGCTCCTGAACCTGGGTGATTGCCTGCAAAAGACTGACTGCCAGTCCCACCGTCATGGAGGTGAGAAGGATGGGCAGTGCAACCTTTATAATTGTGAAAAAACCTTCCCGTAAAATATCCAACACAAGGGCCTGGCTCATGATCTTCCTCCTTCGGCTCAGAAAATTAAGAAGAGCTGTATAAAGCTATGTAAAGCCTTGAAGCATTGATTCGACAACTAAGTACCATCCGTCCACCAGAACAAAGAGCAGCACCTTGAACGGCAGCGAAATCATCACCGGAGGTAGCATAAACATTCCCATGGACATGAGGATACTGGAAACCACCATGTCGATGACCAGAAAGGGAACGAAGATGATAAACCCGATGCTGAAGGCGGTTTTCAGCTCACTGAGGGCGAAGGCGGGGATCACCGTGGTCAAGGCGAGATCCATGGGATTTTCCACATTTCCGCTGCCCGATGCCCGGAGAAAAAGAGCTAAATCCTTCTCCCGGGTCTGCTCCAGCATAAACCTCTTCAAATAGTCGCTTGAGGTCCCGAGGGCCTCCTCTTCCGTAATTTCCCCCTCCATCAGAGGAGTGAGGGCTTCATCCATAATCCCCGAATACACCGGCTGCATGATAAACAGCGTCAGGAACAGAGCTATTCCGATCAGCAAAGTGTTCGGCGGTGCCTGCTGGGTTCCCAGGGCATTTCGGAGAAAGGATAACACGATGATCACCCTTGTAAAGGAGGTGGTGAGGATCAGAAAGGAGGGGGCAAGGCTCAGCAGCGTCAAAAACAGCATAATCCTTACGGTATCCACCGTTTCAAATCCTCCCACGGGATCTTCCAGGAGAAATCCTAAAAATCCGTCAGTCACTTTGATTCCCCCGTTTCCAGAGATCCAGGACCGCATTTTTCATATCCCCGAATCCCGCAGGCTGAAGAGAGTTTTCCTCCGTCATCATCGCCTCCACATCCTTCTCTTCCAGTTCCTTCAGTATCCGGTTTTCTCCATCAGCCAGGCTCATCAGATAATAGGCGTCCAAAATTTTCACCACTGCGATGGATGACCCTTGGGTCACCTGCTGCTTTTGAATAATCTGAATCATTGTGCTCTGTCTCTGGATCTTACGGTTCAAAAACTTCAGAGTCAGATTGGCAAGATAAATCACAATAAGCAGCACGATGATTGTCTGTAATAAAGTGAAAATCGTTGATGGATTCATCGAATGGTCCTTTCCCTATCGAACAATCATGTTCGTTATATAGATTTCTTCAATAATCTCGTCATCCAGGCGCTGATTAATGGCATTTTTCGCCTGTACTTTAAACTTCTCGATGCTCTCTTCCTCCAGAACCGTCTCCCGCCGCAGCTCTCTGAGACAGACAAGGATTTCGTTCCGGATCATGGGCATGGATGCAGTGAGAGTCTCCGCGTTTCCGCTGCCTGCATACCCCAAAGCAATGTTGATCTTCAAAAACTGATTCGTTGGTCCCCCTTCGGAGTTGAGATTCACTAAAAACTCCTCCAGTACAAGGGTCTCTTTCGATGGTTCAGGGCGTAAAGCCTCTACCATTTCCACAATCGGTGTTTCCGTCGCCATGGAGTAAATCCCCACACCAATGACGAAAAGGAGGAGAAGACTGAGGGCTCCAATAATGATCATCAGCTTCTTCCGGTTTTTCGGCTTTTTCTTTGTCTGTTCCGTCTGATTTATTTTTTCCATCTTATCCGTTGTCTCCTTCAAATAGGATTAATAGATTCACTCTCCGGTTTCTTGCCCGGTTTTGCACTGTATCATTGGGGAAAATGGGCGCATGCTCCCCGTAGCCCCTTGCCGAGAGTCTTGTGGGTTCAACACTGTGAACCTCCTCCAGATACCGAAGGACCGATAGCGCCCTTGCCGTTGAAAGCTCCCAGTTACTGGGAAATTCCCGGGTGTTGATGGGCACATTATCGGTGTGCCCCTCCACCACAAGATCATTCTCAAAATCATTGAGAATCCCTTCGAGCTTTCCGATCAGTTCAATTCCTGAAGGCTTAAGCTCGGCGCTTCCCATATCAAAGAGAATGGCGTCCTTGATCTCCACATAAATTCCGCTTCGGTCCATTAACACTCTGACGTCGGCTTCCAATCCCTGCTCCCGGATATATCCCTGAATTCTCTCATACATTTCCCGAAGCTCCTCAGGAAGGATTTGTCCCGGATCCATTTCCACCAGATCATCCCGGGGCATATCGTCGTCGGCGAACATCTCATCGTCGAGGGGGGATGCAATCTGTTCCGTTCCTCCGTCAAAAATCGACGCCCGTCCTTCTCCCGTCAATGCGATCTGCAGCTGCTCCGTAATGTTTCGAAACTTCTCCGCATCCACCGTGGAGATGGAATACAGAAGAATAAAAAACGTCAGCAGCAGAGACATTAAGTCGGAGTAGGTGACAATCCAGGGGGCCGGTCCTCCGGAGGAATCGGTTTTCTTTTTAATCATGAACCGGAACCTCCCTCATTTCCCCCTGCTTTTTCTTATCCTGCTCCGCCTTCTGCTGTTTGGGAGGAATGTAGTTGATGAGCTTTTCCTCAATCATTCTCGGGTTGGTTCCCGATTGGATCTCCAGCAGCCCGTCCAGAATCATGGAGGCTGTGAAAATCTCGTTATCCGTATGCTCTCTGAGATTTGATGCAATGGGCAGAAAGACCAGATTTGCCAGCAGTGCTCCATAAAAGGTGGTAAGAAGGGCCGTAGCCATTCCAACACCGATGGCGCTCGGGTCCTCCAGTCGGGCCAGCATTGTAATCAGACCGATCAGAGTCCCGATCATCCCGAAGGCCGGTGCAATCTCCCCCCATTTGGAGAAGACCTGCTGTCCTTCGGAATGCCGTCGTTCCATGGTGTCCATTTTCAGCCTGATCACCCGCTCAATCACGTCGGGATCCGCACCGTCCACAATCAGCTGAAGACCGGTCTTTAAAAAGTCATTGCTGATTTTCCCGATTTCATCCTCCAGGCTTAAAAGCCCGTCTTTCCGGGTTTTCTTTGCCAATTCCACAAATCGCAATGTCAGCTCATATCGGTCTTCCTCCGGGCTGAGCAGGATCATCTTTAAAGTGTTGGGAATGTTCTTTAACACCTTGAAGGGGAAACTGATGGTCAGAGCCGCCAAGGATCCGAAAATGGTGATGATCAGGCCGTCGATACTGACAAAATTCTTGACGTCTCCGCTCAGGTTGATGGCCCAGATGATCATGATAAAGCCGATAAAGATTGCCGATGAGGGAATAAAATCTCTCTTCATCCTTATTCCTCCCCTCGAGGTCGATGGATTCTCCGCTGAAATGCAATAATCCGGCCGGTGACTTCCTCCGCCGTTTCCTTCACACGCACGGTTTTCCCATCCACCAGGGTAATCATGGTGTCCGGTGTCTCTTCGATCCGGTAAATCAGGCTGCTGTTCAATATAAAGGAATGTCCTTTAAGGGATGTTAACTCGATCATTGCAGTTCACTCCTTTATTTTATCGTTTCAGGTTAATCAGGTCCTGAAGCATCTCGTCGGATGTGGTGATGGATCTGGAGTTTGCCGTATAGGCTCTGCTTGCAATCACCATTTCCGTAAATTCATTGGCCAGGTCCACATTGGACATTTCCAGAAATCCCTGGCGAATCACTCCCGCTCCGGGATCTCCTGCAACACCGATCCGCGGGTTCCCCGAGTTGGGGGAGATGGTATAGTTGTTGCTCCCCAGCTTCTCAAGACCTTCCGGCGTGCTGAAGGTGGTCACTGCAAAACGCCCGATCACAACGGGATCGTTGGTTCCGTATACGGCTGAAACATTTCCTGAGGCATCGATGCCGAAGACCTGAAGATCTTCATCCTCCATGGTCACGGGGTTGATCCTGGTCTCGGGGATGGTCAGGGCTCTCAGGTCAGCACTGGTGGGATTGTCGGGGATATCAAGATCTCCGTTCTCATCTGCCAGGTATCCCAGAACCTTCTGTCCGTTGGAATTCACAAGATATCCGCTGCTGTCAACGAAAAAGGCCCCGTCCCGGGTATAATTGGGTTCCACAGGAACAAGATTTCCATTCACGTCCTCTTCAAATCTTGCTGCCACCGTGAAAAATCCGTTTCCTTCGATGGCAAAATCCAGATCTCTGTTGGTGGCCTGAAGCGCTCCGTTTTCCATCATTGCATCAATGGAGCCCAGCTTTACTCCGAGGCCCACCTGCTGGGGATTGACTCCTCCCCGTCCGCCTTCCATGGGTGCCTGGCCTCCTGCAATGGTCTGGCTTAACATGTCCTGAAATCGTGCTCTGCTGGATTTATATGCGGTGGTGTTTACATTTGCAATATTGTTCGCAATGACATCCATCCGTGTTTGAAAGCTTTTCATACCGCTGACTCCTGAATATAAGGATCTTAACATTTGATCTTCCTCCTTTGATTTGTTCCACCTCGGTCGGTCGGTGGGATCAATGGCTTCCTTAAAAGGTCCGGCCATTATTCTTTGATCATTATTCATTGATCATTATTCATTGATCACTACTCTTTAATCATCATTGCACTGTCGATGTTGGTGACCACGTCCACTTCTTTGTGATCCATCGATGTGATGATGGTCCGGTTTCTTACGCTTGCGATAAAGGCATAGTCTTTGTAGAGCATCAGGCTTTCCTTTGCACCCTTTTTCTCCAGACTGTCCATGGCGGTTTCAAGTTTCCCCATGTCCTGCTCACTGAGGGTGATGTTTCTCTCAATCATCCTCTCCCTGGCATGTCCCGAGATTTTTACTCCCGTCTCTCTTTGCAGGGATTCATTAAGAATTTTTTGAAACTCCTGATTCCCTTTTTTACCGGGCAACGGTCTTTTCTGATAGGTTTTTCCCGCAGCTCCCGCAGGGTTATAGCCGATTCGTCGGGTCACTTACTTCACCTCCTCCACTTCCAGCAGGTTCCCGATGGGATAATCCTTTCCCTCCACCTGAAGGTACACCTGGGAGTTATAAAACTTCACTTTCTCCACAATCCCTGAGACATCCTGTGTCTCTCCGTGGACTCTTACCTGCTTTCCGATCAGTGCCGTCTGACTCAGCATATTCAATTGCTTTATCCCTTCGGACATCACCGTCATCTGATCCAGGGTGGTAAACTGTGCAAGCTGGCTGATATAGTCGGTGTTGCTTCCTCCTCCCGATTCACTTCCCATGGGATTCTGGTTTTTCATCTCTGCCGCCATGATCTGTAAAAAATCCTGAACAGACAAATGACTTCTTTCACTTCCCCGTACACCTGCTGCTCCCGCGGTGCCTGATGTTTCTCTCGTTCCGCTTGTTCCGCTTGCAGCCGTCATCCGGACTTGCTGATTGATTTCCATCTTCTTCCCTCCTTATGCCAATACACTGATTCCCTCTGCTCTTCCTTCCCGGCTCCGCTGAAGCTCTGCAGCTTTCATAAGAGCTTTGTTCCGGTAATGCATTTTCTGCTGATGCCTTTGCTGTCCCTGCCTTCCATCATGACTCATGTTCATCGGGGCTTGAAAGGCCTCCTGTGCCACTTCCATTTTCAGCTCGTCAACGGGGATGTTCTGCTGATTCAGTCTTGATCCCAGCTCCATCAGCCGATCTCCGAAGAGCTCTCTGATCCGGTCGTTCTCCACAATAATGCTGGCCCGAAGCTTTCCATCCTCCATCCGGAGATGAATGTCCACCTTTCCAAGATTTTCCGGCTCAAGCTTGATCTTCAGCAGGGATGATTCTCCTTCCTTCATGGTCTCAAAGGATTTGATCATCTCCCCCTCGAAGGTCTCCAGATTCTTCTCAAGGACCTCCCGGGACACCGGTCCCTCCGGGGATTGATTGACTCGTCCACCGGTCTCTGTTCCCTTGCTGTCCTGATGAAAGAAATGCACTGCCTTCTCCTGCTCTTTGCTTCCCGCCTTTGCCGATGGGTCTTCCGGTTCGTGTTTCAGGGCTGAGAGTAGTTCCTGCATCTGCTCTTCCGTAAAATCCCCTTCCCTCAGTGCTCCTGCAAGTTGATTTTTTTGGGATTCTGTCCCATCCATGGCCATCAGATTCTTGATGGCCGCCGGTTTTTCCTCGGCCGTCAGGTTTCGGGACAGAAGGTCTTCCAGAGCAGATCCTCCCGGAAAGCCGAACCCAAAGGGAATCATCAGTGAATCGTCATATTCACCGGCTCCTTCCTCCTCGGCGCATGCGAGGATTTCATCGCCAA
>Ga0207421_10004448_pt1 | contig 16108 bp, 10 predicted proteins | sample SodLakKL_010_SED_4_FD_187542 | JGI IMG/M metagenome (GOLD analysis project Ga0207421, IMG submission 187542) | Alkaline sediment microbial communities from Lake Tanatar, Kulunda Steppe, Russia - 8KL_010_SED (SPAdes) (version 2) | ecosystem: Environmental > Aquatic > Non-marine Saline and... | reverse complement strand
CCTGAAAGCGCTTTTTTCTGCTTTTGACACATCCTCAAAGTAGTGAAATTTTCTTCAGTATTGCAAACTCGACAAGGAAGTTTCAGCGTAAAGGTCACTTGCCGACTATTTTTGAAAAAACAAGTGGTTATTTCATGTGCCCCGGATTCAGCCCCTGCAGGTCTCCGGTCACGAATCGCCGCCCCTCCCGGATCAGCTCCCCATCCAAAAAGACATCCGCCCCGATGCATACCAAATCCCAGTGGACGGCACTCTTGTTGCCGTTGGGGGCCTCGTCGTAATCGTGGCCCAGTGTCAGGTGGTTCGACCCGTAAATCTTCTCGTCGAACAGAATGTCGTACATCGGGCTCTCAATGACCGGATTGGTGCCGAAACTGAACTCGCCGAACCGCCGTGCCCCCTCGTCGGTGTCCAGGATATCCCGCAGCGCGTCGCGGTCGGAGGCGTCGAAATCCACCACCACCCCATCCTTGACCGTCAGCGAGACAAACTCGAACGGCTTGCCCTGGTAGACGCTCGGGGCGTAGCGGATCGTCCCGTTCACCGAGTTGATCAGCGGCGAGGAGAACAGCTCCCCGTCCGGCACATTGTGCGTGCCATGGCAGTTGACCCACTCCTGCCCGTCCACATGCAGCCGGATGTCCGTCCCCGGTCCCTTCAGCCGCACCTCATGCGCCTTCCGCAGCCGATCCTCCAGCGGCTTCATGGCATCGCGCAGCTTCCCGTAATCCAGCAGGCAGGCCCGGTAGTAGAAATCCGTGAAGTCAGAGGTGGGCATCTTCGCGTTCATGGCAAATGCCGCCGATGGATAGCGCAGCACGCACCATTTTGTGTTCTTCACCCGCTCGTCGAAATGCACCGGCTGCAGATAGTGCTTCTGAAACGACCGGTTCGCCTCCTTGCCCACGCGCGAATTCTCATAAATATTTTCGGAACCACGCACACCGACATACGCATCCATCTTCTTCATCACCGGCAACCCCGAAACGCCGGCCAGATCCTGCCAGTATGCATCGTCGCCCGTCTCCATCAATATCCGCTGGATTTCCGGATCCATGATCTCCAGATAGGGCAGGGCCTGCCGCTCCCGCGCGCCCCTGACCAGCTCACGGGCCAGCCCCGCACCGTTGAACCCGATAAGGTTGATGAGGATGCGCTCACCCTTCTTCAGGGTGACGCTGTGACTGAGAATGAGTTCTGCAAGCTCTTTGTCCCTTGGATCGTACATGGCGGATTGATTTTGTTGTGGAGGGTGGATGGATATGGGTAACGGTCAGGCTGTGATGCGCAGGTCAGATCGTGGCATTTCGGCCTGTTTGCGGATGTTCGGTGTTGAAAGGGTGGATGGGTTTGGATGGATATGGCTGTCGTTCTGGTTGTTATGCTCAGGCCAGGTTATTTTTCGTCTGTCATGTTGTGGATGTTTGGTTGGATGCGGGGGTGGATACGGCCGGCGCCTTGTGCTGCGACTTGTCAACGGAAAGTACAATCCGGGTCTCCGTAAGCGCCAGCTCTTCTTCACGGTTGGACGACAAAAAGACAAGCCCGCCCCGCTGCTGGTGGCGCGCGACCAACCCGGCTACCAGCGACACCCCGTCGGCATCCAGGTTGGTGCCGGGTTCATCCAGCATCAGTATCCGCGGATCGGGAACGAGCGCACCTGCCAGGCGGACCCGCTGCTGCTGTCCCGATGACAACGTGCCGAAATCGCGTCCGGTCAGATCCGACAGTCCCGTTAGCTCCAGGATCTCCGCAAGCGATGCCGGAACTTCGGAAAGATGCCGCCCGTTTGCGGCGGGACGAAGCTGCCGGATGAAAGAGAGGTTCTCGGTGACGGTCAGTTCATTGTAAAACTGCAGGTAGGGCGCGGCAAAACCGGCATAATAACGCAAATCCTGGTTGCGCACGGCCCTGCCGCCGATTTTCCAGCGGATGGTTCCCTCGCTGGGGCGAAGCAACCCGCTCAGGCATTTCATCAGGGTTGACTTCCCGCTTCCGTTGGGACCCTGTATCCCGACGCACCTCGCCTCGCCAAGTCGAAAATTCAGCCCCCGGAATACTTCCGTTTTACCATAAAATTTTGCAAGATGTGTGCATTCGAGATAAAACATAGGTAATAAAGTAAGCAGAGTGACGAAAAGCCCCAACCATTTCGTTTGAAATCTGTATTTTGGCACAACCTTACCCCATTCCAAATAATTTATCATGGACAGACTGATCCGCACGACTACCGAGCATTTTCTCGCCATGCTGGACGACCAGCGTGAATTCTATTCCCCGCAAGACCTTCTGGATGCCGGATTTCCCGAATTTCTTGTCAAACGCATGCGGCTTGAGCTGGTGCGCAATCTTCAGGATTCCGTTACCCCGCCCCAGACAGACTGGGCGGATATGTCCACCGATGCGGTGCGGAAAGCCTGGAGCAATTTCCTGGGAGCCATCCACGAAGAGATCCGCATGCCTGCCAGTTATGTGGCACCGGTGATTGAATCCTCCCTGGCCGATATCCTGGACCTGATGGTGACCCCCCGCGCTTTTTTGCCCGAATACATCTTTGGCAGTGAAAGCAAGCTGAATCAGCAAATGATCGCGGAGCGATGCGAGTGGGTGGTCGTGTACACCTATTTTGGGAAAGCATTGCCTCGTTTCATGGAGAAAAAAGGGCGCAAGACACTGACCAAGGAACAGGCTGACCGCATTATCGAGCGCCTGGACGAACGCGTGACTTCGCACTACACATCGCTGAACTGGGCGCAGCTTTTTGAACCCTGGTTCCAGCTTCTTGGGGAAAAGGTGGAGCCCGGCCTTTTTGCCGAGTTCTTCCGTGACAAGGGAAAACCGGGTGTGGCGCGGCTCTTTAATGCCGAACCGGATCCCATCCACCGCACCAGGCTGATCGAAATCCTTTCGAAACCGCAGCTTGATGAAATCGATGATGAATTTGAGGATGTGGGTGAGGATCTCCTGGACGTTCCGGAGGAAGTGATCGACCTTGCGGAGAGTGAGGCCCTCACTTCCCCGAAGGAGAAACCAAATGAGATACGTGCCGGCGAAGCGAAGGAGGATCTGAAAAAAGAACAGGCAAAGGCCCAGAAAGAAGATGCGGTTGCGTCCGGACAGAAGGATAAAGAAGAGAACCGCGTGAAACCGGCGGAAAAACAGAAGATGGAGGACGAAATGCAATCCGGGAATTCCGGGAAATCAGACAAACAGGATAAAGAAGAAGATCGGATGACGACGGAGAAGAGACCCGTGCAGACCGGCGGGACAAGCGCGAAGGTGCAGGATGTGCAGGACGATAAGTCAATGGAGGAGAAAAAGGACGAGGAGGAGAAAAAGGACGAGAAGGAGAAAAAAGGCTCTGAGGAGAAAAAAGACCCGGAGGCAACATCCGAAGAACAAGGGCTGAAACCCGATAACCAAAAAGTAAAACCCAAAGAACAAGAGGTAACATCCGAAGAAAAAGATGTGCCGGGGGAGTCCGATGAGGATGACGAAGGCAATCTGATTACCCGCTACCAGAAAACAAACGGCAACGACAAGCACGACCCGCCGCTGGTATCCATGCTGAAAAAAGAGCCGGAAGAGGATGAGGAAGACACCATCCCGCTGTATTCCCGAATCAAACCGGATCCGGAGAAAGAGGATGCGGAAGACGTTCCGATATGGCAGCAGTTCACAAAGGGGGACGAAGATGATGCCGGTGAAGCGGAGGAGGAAGCGGACAAGGAAAGCCTGGAAGCCGGGGAAGAGGCGGACGAGGATGAGCCTGCCGGGGATAAACCGGTACCGGCGGAAGAGCTTGAAAAAATCCGGTCCTACGTCAGGGACATGGAGGATGAGTTCATTTCCGAACTTTTTGGCGGGGATGAAGGTGCGTTTCTGGAGTCCATAGAGCACATAACCCGTCTCCCTGACTGGAAGGAAGCCGGCAGTTATATCAGCAAGGAGGTATTTGACCGCAATTTGATCGATATTTATTCCGATACCGCCATTTATTTCACCGACCGGATGCAGACCTATTTTCTGGAACGTGAGTGAACCGCCAACCTGGGACGGATATGAACCGGAAACGCAAGTTTGAAGAACTGGAGACGTGGAGGGAAAAGTCACAGAAAGGCGGGGGAGCCGCCCGCATCAAAAAACAGCATGATGCCGGCAAGCTTACGGCCAGGGAACGCATCACGCTGCTGCTTGACAAAGGCAGTTTTGAGGAGCTTGGCGCACTGGTGCGTCACCGGAGCCATGATTTCGGTCTCGACAAGCAGCGCTACCCCGGTGACGGTGTGGTGACCGGGTTCGGTACGGTCAACGGCCGCCCGGTTTATGTCTACAGTCAGGATTTTACCGTATTCGGGGGTTCGCTTTCCGAAACCCATGCCGAGAAGATCTGCAACATCCTTGATCTGGCCATGAAAAACGGTGTGCCGGTCATCGGCCTCAATGACTCAGGCGGCGCCCGCATCCAGGAAGGGGTGGTTTCGCTGGGCGGATATGCCGAGGTGTTCTGGCGCAACAGCATGGCGTCCGGTGTGGTCCCGCAGATATCCGCCATCATGGGACCGTGCGCCGGCGGCGCGGTCTACAGTCCGGCCATCACCGATTTCACTTTCATGGTGAAGGGAACCAGCTTCATGTTTGTAACCGGTCCCAACGTAGTCAAAACGGTCACTCACGAAGAGGTCACACTGGAAGAGCTCGGCGGTGCGTTGGCGCACAATACCAAGTCGGGTGTTGCTCATTTCATGTCGGAAAATGATGCCGGATGCATTGCGGAAATCCGGCAGCTGCTCGCCTATCTTCCCTCCAATTGCGAAGAAAAAGCACCGATGTCCGCAGCAGCACAGCCCGATGAGGATGCCGCAGCAAAGCTGGATACGCTTGTCCCGGAGAGTCCGAACAAACCGTATGACATGAAAGAGGTCGTTCGCGGTATCGTGGATGGCGGATCGTTTATGGAAGTCCATGCGCACTATGCCGAAAACATGATTGTAGGATTTGCGCGGATGGATGGGCGCAGCATCGGCGTGGTTGCCAATCAGCCGCTCTCGCTGGCGGGATGCCTGGATATTGACGGGTCCGTGAAAGGCGCCCGTTTTGTGCGTTTCTGTGACGCTTTCAATATCCCCCTGGTTGTTTTTGAGGATGTTCCGGGATTTCTCCCGGGCACGGAACAGGAGTGGGGTGGGATTATCCGTCACGGAGCCAAACTGCTCTATGCTTTCTGCGAGGCCACCGTGCCCAAGGTGACCGTGATTACCCGCAAGGCTTATGGGGGCGCCTACGATGTGATGAACTCAAAGCATATCCGCGCCGATTACAACATTGCCTGGCCGACGGCGGAAATTGCCGTAATGGGCGTAAAGGGTGCCGTTGAAATCATTTTCCGCAAGGAGATCGCGGAGGCAAAAGATCCGGAAAAGAAGATGGCGGAATTGGAGTCGAAATATGAAGAGCATTTTGCCAATCCGTGGCGGGCGGCCGAGCGGGGATATGTGGATGATGTCGTTTATCCCTCTGAAACCCGGCTGAAACTGATACGGGCCCTGAATATCGTCCAGTCAAAAGCAGACCACGTGCCCAGGAAAAAGCACGACAACATGCCGCTGTGACGATGTGTGAGGATGTTGTCAATTCGATGACGGGTCAGGATGTCGTACGCGATTTGATGGTTCGGGATGCCGTGCGTGTGAGGTTGGGTCAGTATACCGCCAATCTGATGGCGATTCAGACAAGATTAACTTCCGGGTCCAGGGTGATCCCGAATCGATCGTGAACTTCTGCGCGTATGGTGTCTGCCAAATCCAGGATATCCTTTCCGGTGGCCTTTCCGTGATTGACCAGGATCAGGGCATGGCGCTCATGCACGCCCGCTTCCCCAAGCCGCTTCCCCTTGAAACCGCATTGGTCGATCAGCCAGGCCGCAGGTATTTTGATCTGGTTTCCGGCGGGATAGGATGGAATTCCCGGGTGCATCTCACTCAGTTTGCGGAACTGATCCTGCGAGATGACCGGATTTTTGAAAAAGCTGCCGGCGTTGCCGGTGACCGACGGATCTGGCAGTTTGGAGGATCTGATTTTCCGGACGGCTGAACCGATATGACGGATATCCGGCTCCGTGATGCCGTCCGCCCTGAGCACATCTCTCAAATTGCCATATTCCAGGTGCAGCCGGGGCTGTTTGCTGAGTCTCAGTGTGACGGAGGTAATGAGAAATTTGCCTTTCAGATCCCGTTTGAAGATACTGTCGCGGTAACCGAAGCGGCACATTCCCCGGTCAAATCGGGTCAGTTCGCCGGTTTTCAGATCCATGGCATCCAGTGACACGAAGACCGATTCCAGTTCCACACCATAGGCCCCGATGTTCTGGATGGGTGCGGCGCCGGTCTCGCCGGGGATCATGGAGAGGTTTTCAAGGCCGCCCCAGCCCCGGTCGATGGCATGGCGCACCAGGTCATCCCAGATCACGCCGGCTCCTGCTTGCAGGACTACTTCGCGATCATTCTCTGACAGGACCGTGATACCGGGAATGCGGATTTTCATGATGAGCCCGGGAAAGTCCTGCGTGAACAGGATGTTGCTGCCGCCGCCGAGTATGAATCTGGGCTGTTCCAGAAAAATGACGGTGTCCATAAGACGGAGCAGTTCTGCTGTCGAGGATATTTCGGCCCAGAACGCAGTATTGGCATCAATATGGAACGAATTGTGGGGTTTAAGGGAGACCCATTCCCGAATCGTTATACTGTTGTTTCGGCTCACGCGTGACCTCTGGTAAATGAGATAACAAGATGATAAAAAAAGGGCAGTGAAGTCAATCCCTGCCCTTTTACTTTGGGGTAATAGCCAGATTTTTTAAAATCCTCTGGCAGGATCGGGATTACTTAGTAGCGCTCCGCTTCCATTTCCCATTTGGTCGGGGATCGCCACAGGCTGGAACGCATAAGTTCTCGCATGAAGAGGAACTCTTTCGGGAGGCGGTCATACAGCTTGGAGAACAACTCCTCGTGGCCGAGCACCTCCTGTTTCCATATTTCACTGTCGATGGCCATCAGATCGTTGAAATCATCTTCCGTGAAGTTTTCAAGTCCGCGCCAGTCGAGATCTTTGTATCGGGGCATCCAACCGAGCGGACTTTCCAGGGCATAGGCCTTTCCGCCGACACGCTCGACGACCCATTTCAGCACACGCATGTTTTCACCGAATCCCGGCCAGATGAACTTGCCGTTTTCGTCCGTGCGGAACCAGTTCACACCGAAGATCCGCGGCGGGTTTGGGAGATCACGGCCTATCTGTAGCCAGTGGTTGAAGTAGTCGGCCATGTGGTAGCCCATGAAGGGAAGCATGGCGAAAGGGTCGCGACGCACTTTGCCGAGCGTACCTGCAGCCGCGGCGGTCATCTCCGAGCCCATGGTAGCGGCGATGTAGACACCAAAGTTCCAGTTTGCGGACTGGTAGACCAGGGGTACTGCATTGCTTCTGCGTCCGCCAAAAATGAAGGCTTTGATCGGCACGCCATCGGGGTTTTCCCATTCCGGATCGATAGACGGGCACTGTGAAGCAGGCGCGGTAAAGCGCGCATTCGGATGCGCGGCAGGTTTGCCGGAATTCGGATCGTGTTTTTCACCACGCCATGTGGTAAGGTTTGTCGGAGCCTCCTTGGTCATGCCTTCCCACCATACATCGCCATCCTCAGTGAGGGCGCAGTTGGTGAAAATGCTGTTCTTGCTGGCGGAGGCCATGGCGTTCGGATTTGACTTTTGATTAGTACCGGGAGCCACTCCAAACCATCCCGCTTCGGGGTTTATGGCCCGAAGGTTGCCATCCTTGTCCTTCTTGATCCATGCGATATCGTCACCGATGGTGGTCACTTTCCAGCCTTCCATCTCTTTCGGCGGGATCAGCATGGCGAAGTTGGTCTTGCCGCAGGCGCTGGGGAAGGCAGCCGCCACGTAGGTCTTTTTCTTTTCAGGTGATTCCACGCCAAGGATCAGCATATGCTCGGCCAGCCATCCCTCATCGCGGGCCATGGTGGAGGCGATACGCAGGGCAAAGCATTTCTTGCCAAGCAGGGCGTTGCCGCCGTATCCGCTTCCGAAGGACATGATCGAGCGCTCTTCCGGGAAGTGCGTGATGTATTTGGTATCATTGCAGGGCCACTGCACATCTTTCTGTCCTTTCTTCAGGGGGGCGCCCACAGAGTGAAGGCATTTGACAAATTCACCATCTTTTCCAAGCACATCCATCACTTTCTTGCCGACGCGGGTCATGATGCGCATATTCACAACAACATAGGCAGAGTCGGTGATTTCAACGCCGATGTGAGAGATCGGGGAGCCGATCGGGCCCATGCTGAACGGGATGACATACATGGTGCGGCCCTTCATGCATCCGTCGAACAGCTTCTTCAGCGTGGATTTCATCTCTCTCGGATCCATCCAGTTATTGGTGGGACCTGCGTCTGCTTTTCTTTTGCTGCAGATGTAGGTGCTCTCTTCCACGCGGGCCACGTCCGAAGGATCCGAAAAGGCGGCATAGCATCCTGGTCGCTTTTTCTCATTCAGTTTGATGAAGGTTCCGCCATCAACCAGAAGCTGGCAAAGCCGGTCATACTCCTCCTGGGTTCCATCAACCCACTCTACGTTGTCGGGTTTGGTCCGGGCGGCTGTTTTCTCCACCCATTCAATAAGTTTCTTGTGTTTAACCCACTCAGGATGTTTCATAACAGTACCCCCGTAATTATTGGTTTACAATATTGGCTTGCTTGCCACCTTACAAAGTCTATTTCTTTGAAATTCGTAGAAAGCCAGTTACACTTTCCGTACTGCATATCGATCAATACTGTACTGCGCAAGATAAACGAACAAATTTCTTTATGAAATTCTTTTCCACGAATGAACATCTGATTGAGTCATCTATCTTTATCCGCAAACAATACAGATAGATTTTGAATATTGCATTAAGAAAACGTTCGCACCATGTTCCCTCAGGGAAGTTGGAACACAAGATGGCCAAACCTGATGGAGAGGCCTGTATGCCCGGGGGAAAAACCCGGATTTCAAATCGGCAGGTACACCTTGAACTCGGCGCCGCCTCCGCCTTCCCCGTCTTCTTCCACCACGTTCCGCACCCTGATTTTCCCACCGTGTTTCTGAACGATCTGTTGAGAAATGGAAAGGCCCAGGCCCAGTCCGAAACTGGTATTCTTGTGCTTTGTGGTAAAGTTCGGCTTGAAAATCTCCCCGATGACGGATGGCGGAATGCCCGGTCCGCTGTCCTTGATGGATACCCAGACATACCGTTCATCGTGTCCGCAGGAAATGACCAGCTCTCCCCGGTCCTGCATGGCATCGCAGGCATTGATGATAAGATTTGTCCATACCTGGTTCACCTCACCGGTAATGACATCGATCGGAGGGATATCGGAGAAATTGAGGATGACATCAACTTTCTTGAGCCGGTTGGACAGCAGCAGCAGCGTGTCATTGAGTCCGTCCCGGAGATCCGCTTTTTCGTATTTGCCCTTGTCCTGCCGGCTGTAACTCTTCAGGCTGGATACGATTTCGCCGATACGCCTGGTGCTGGATTGCAGGTTCCGCAGGAAATATCCGCTCTCGTAAAACAGGATCATGCTTTCAAGCTCGGTGCGGCGTGATCTGTTGGGCTTGTCACCGATCTGTTCCTTCACGAATTCAAGTGCTTCATCGCTCATGGAAGTCACTTTCCTGAGCAGGCTCCGCGGAAGGTCGGGATAGGCCTTCTCCCACTCTTTCAGCTTTTCCCGCTGCTGGTCGGAATCCCGCAATACGCGGCGCAGGCCAAGCCGGAAAAATTTGTCGTAGTGATATTCCTGGTCCGGATCGGCCTTGTGGATGATCTCGGGGAGATATTCCAGCAGGTTGTCAGAAGCGCGAAGCATGGCCGCCGCCGGATTGTTGATCTCGTGGGCGATACCGGCCACAAGCTGTCCGAGTGTGGCCATTTTTTCCTGGCTGATCAGACGGTGCTGGGTTTCCTCCAGCTGCTTGAGCGCCTCACGCAAGTGGTTCCGCTCCCGCTCCAGCGTGTCGTTGATGCTTTCCAGTTCCACGTGGACCGAGACCACGTGATGATAGCGGTCGATCAGGTTGCCGATGATCAGCTGCTGGGCAAGGAGGGCCACCTCGCCCCGGCTGCGCTGCAGTTCCAGGAAATCCTTTTCCTTCATCTTGATGGCCTTGCAGGGACTCGCGGCAACGGCCGTTGTAAGCACCGGTTCCCCCGTCACAAAGGAAATGAGCCCCACGAGTGCGCCCGGACGAAGCCAGTCAACGGTGATATTACGGCCGGTCTGCGTCTTCTTCGACAACTGAACCGTTCCCTCCAGAAGAATGAAGACCGCTTCATTGAAATCCCCTTCGCTGAAAAACCGGTCGTCCTTGTCAAAATCCAGCACTTCCACGTCAAAAGCCCCTGATGCCTGGAGATACTTGGCAATCTGGTTGGTGAGGCGGCTGGGATCCTGGAGCCAGTTTTTGGCAAAGTTTAATATCATGGTCGTTATCCTAAAAAAATCGGATGATTCTTCATTCAAAAGCTGACCGAGGCCGGCCGGTTGTCATGCTTCACCGAAGTTACTCGTCACTGATGCTTCTGCGGCTCCGGATGGACTCCGAAAGCTTCCCGGCATCCAGCGTGCTCATGTAGGGAAGAATATTTTCCTCCTGCTCAATTACGAAATCGGTCAGCAGCTTGACAGCTACCTCCAGAAGCTCTTCCCTGGTCCATGGTTTGGGGATGTAGTGGTGCAAACGGGCTTCGTTCAGCGCCCTGACCGTATCGTCCAGGCCGGCCTGTCCGGTAAGCAGTACTTTGCGGGAATCATGAGTCCGCTCGTCTTTATGCAGCTCGATGAGCAGCTCCACGCCATTATCCCCCGGAAGGATATGGTCGCAGAGGATCAGGCCTATCTTTTTGCCTTCATCAAGGAGTTTATGGATCACTTCACGCGCCTCCTCGGCGCTGGTGGCTGTTTCAACCGGGAACTGTTCTTCCAGTTTTTCAAGGTCCCGGACAACCGCATCCAGCACTTCCTGTTCATCTTCGATGCAGAGGATATAGATATCGGATCTTTCCATAGGGCAGTGGTAATGGTGTCGCTGTTGAGGTTAATTTGTTACCAGGGGCCAGTAAAATACGGCATATGCAAGAATAAGCATGACTCCGACTGCCCCGATAACCACGCCAACCCTGGCCATGTCCTTGGTGCGTATGATGCCGGTAGACATGGCAATGGCGTTGGGCGGGGTGGATATGGGAAGCGCCATGGCAAGGCTGCAGGCGACGGCGATCACGATGCCGGTGACAAGAAGGTTGAAATCTTCACCCATCACACCGGAAGTGTGCAGGCTGATGACAAGCGGCATGAGCAGTGTGGCCGTAACGGTATTGGAGAGAAAATTGGACATGGCCACAGCAACCAGGGCGAATACCAGCACCAGGGTGATGTACCCCATGGCTCCCCAATCGAGTCCGGAGATCATCCAGACGGCCAGTCCGGTCTTGTCCATGCCAATGCCGAGCGAGATGCCTCCAGCCATGAGCCAGAGAACATCCCACGGCAGGTTCCGGATATCATTTTTATTGAGGATGCGTCCGGTTACCAGTGCCGCCACCGGGAGGAATGCGACCATGCTGCTGGGAATGCCGTGCTGGTTTTCGGTGATCCAGAGCAGGACCGTGGAAGCAAAAATCACATAGAGTCCGATTGCCTTGGGTGTGGTGTTCAGCTTGCCCTTTAAATCCAGTTTGAACCGGTCGACACTTGCCGGGAAGAGGGCAAGAAGCAGCCACCAGGCAAAAAGGAGCATGATGACAACCAGCGGCGCGGCTATGATGATCCAGTCCGTGAAGGAGATGGATATTCCGTAATCGGTGAGTGCTGCGATGACAATGGCATTGGGCGGCGTGCCGATAGGCGTAGTGATACCGCCGATGTTTGCGGCAATGGGGATGGAGAGCGCCAGTCCGAACTTGAACCGGTCCCCGGGTTCCAGCTGGGCAATGATCGGCAGGATCACGGTAACCATCATGGCAGCGGTGGCGGTGTTGCTCATGAACGCGGAGAGAACTGCCGTGACCAGCATGAGCCCGAGGATGATGAAACGGGGCCTGGTACCGAATGGCGCCAGCAGATACCGGGTAAGGTTCTTGTCCAGATTGTATTTGACCGACGCCTCCGCCAGCATGAATCCACCCAGGAAAAGAATGATGATCGGGTTGGCCAGCGTGCCCAGATAGTCGGTGTAATTATTGGGCTGATAGTTGACAAGGCGATGTCCCGTATCGGTCACGATCGCCTGATCAGCCGAAAGGTCCTCGCTGTAGACGATGACATGCTTTCCATTGCGTTCGACCACATCCACACTGACCGCTTCCGTTTCCCCGGGTTCCGTTATCACAAGTACGGTGTCATCATCCTTGAGCGCGTTTGCTGGTATCTGCCATGTGTTTTCCTGCAGCTCCACGGGTTTGCCGGATGGCAGCTCGGTATCCATATACATGGGACCCTGTGCACTCAGCAGTACGATCTGCAAAAGAATGACCAGCATGGATGTGGCGTAGATGGGTATGGGTTCGAACATCCAGAAGACTGCTGCCATTATAAAGATGCCGAGTCCGATCTGGCCCGCAAAGGAAAGCGTGCCAAGCGGAAGCAGGAAAGGGAGGATCAGTCCGAAAATGCCCAGAATCAGTCCTGTGATCTGAACGGTTGTCAGACCGGTTGAGCCCGATTTCATATTGCTTAACTTGTTAAAAATACGTGTTTTTGACGATACTGTAATAGTACGCTATCTATTTGAATGAATTATGAAGTGTTGCAGTGTGGATGCTGGCCGGCACCCCACCACACACAGGAGCATTCCTGGTTGCTCCGGTGCTGCAGGCGCAACGTCCGGGAATGTCCGGATGTATTTTTTTAGAATTTTTCATGAATTGGTGGTACATTTACGAATTAACATGCCAAGATATATCCTGTGGATATTTGCAAGGTATTTCCTGCAGGACAGCATCCAGCCGGATCTCAGTAAACTATTGTGAGCGGCGGCGGCGCATGTCCCGAAGGATCGGAGAAGCCATGGATATTATTATTCTATATGGACTTATCCTCAAGGCTGTGCCAATTTGAAAGTTACTAACTACAATCGGGTAATACTATGACGAACAAGGTAAAATATGTATATGTTTTTGGTGGTGGAAAAGCAGATGGCGACCGCACCATGAAAGAGCTGCTTGGTGGCAAGGGTGCCAATCTGGCTGAAATGAGCCGCACGGGGCTGCCGGTTCCTCCGGGGATGACGGTCACCACCGAAGCCTGCGACCATTATTATAAAAACAACGAGCAGTGGCCGGACGGCCTCGAAGAGCAGCTCAGGGAAGGTATCGCTTTTCAGGAAGAGCAGATGGGGGCAAAGTTGGGTGATCCCCAAAATCCTCTTCTTCTGTCAGTCCGCTCCGGTGCCGCAGCCTCCATGCCCGGGATGATGGACACCGTTCTCAACCTGGGGCTCAATGATGAAGTGGTTGAGGGGCTTGCCGAAAAGACCGGCAACGAGCGTTTTGCCTTTGACAGCTATCGTCGTTTCATCGACATGTTCGGTGACGTGGTCATGGGTGTTTCCCACGACCTGTTTGAAGAGGCCATGGAAAAACTCAAGGAAGAGAAGGGCGTCACAAATGACACCGATCTGACCGCTGAGGACCTCCGGGAGCTGGTGGAACGTTTCAAGGCCATTTACCGTAAGGAAACCGGATTCATGTTCCCGTCGGATCCGATGGAGCAGCTGCGTTATTCCGTCAATGCGGTGTTTGGTTCGTGGATGGCAGACCGCGCCGTAAGATACCGTCAGATCGTCAACCTCACCGGCTTGATCGGAACAGCCGTGAACGTTCAGGCCATGGTCTTCGGGAATATGGGCGATACCAGCGGCTCGGGCGTCCTGTTCACCCGGAACCCCAGTACCGGCGAGAACAAACTCTATGGCGAGTACCTGAAAAACGCACAGGGAGAAGATGTTGTGGCCGGAATACGCACGCCGAAGGATATTTCCGAACTGCACAATGACATGCCTGATGTCTATGACAAACTGGTCAGGCATACCCAGAAGCTCGAGAAAGCATATCAGGATATGCAGGATATCGAGTTCACAATCCAGGAAAAAGAGCTTTACATCCTCCAGACCCGAAGTGGAAAGCGCACCGGTGCCGCAGCCCTGAAAATAGCCGTTGATTTTGTGGATGAGGGCCTGGTCAACAAGGAAAAAGCGGTGAACCAGCTTGTTACCACCGCTCAGCTCGACCAGTTGCTCCACCCCCAATTCGACGAAAAAGCGATCAAGGAGAAAAAGGTTATCGGAAAGGGATTGCCTGCCTCGCCCGGCGCCGCCGTCGGATGTGTTTACTTTACACCTCAGGAAGCGGAAGAGGCACATCTGGCCGGTGAAAAAGTGATCCTGGCACGGGTAGAGACGAGTCCGGATGACGTAGGAGGCATGCATGCGGCCGAGGGAATCCTTACATCCCGCGGAGGTATGACCAGCCATGCGGCCGTTGTGGCCCGCGGATGGGGCAAGCCCTGTGTGGTCGGATGCGATGATATCGTAATCAACTACAAGTCCAAATCCATGACCGATGGAAAGCAGACCATCAAGCAGGGCGACTGGGTCTCCATCAACGGAACCACCGGTGAAGTTGTACTGGGACAGTTGCCGCTTGAGCCGCCTAAAATGAGCGATGACTTCCAGAAGTTCATGGAATGGGTGGATACGTTCCGCACCATGAAGGTGCGCACCAACGCCGACCGCGGCGAGGACGCCACCAAAGCCAGGGAGTTTGGCGCCGAAGGAATCGGCCTTTGTCGCACCGAGCATATGTTCTTTGAAGGTGAGCGCATCATCGCTGTGCGCCGCATGATCATGAGCGACAAGGAAGCGGACAGGCGCGAGGCCCTCGAAAAACTGCTTCCCTACCAGAAGCAGGATTTCATGGAGATCTACGAGGCGCTTGACGGCCTGCCTGTCACCATCCGCCTGCTGGATCCCCCGCTTCATGAGTTCCTCCCGCATGATGAGGATGAGATGAAGACACTGGCGAAACAGCTTGATATGAGCTTTGACAAGGTGAAAAGCCGTGTATCCGTACTTCAGGAATCCAACCCCATGCTGGGACACCGTGGATGCCGTCTGGGAATCAGCTTCCCGGAGATCACGGAAATGCAGACCCGTGCCATTATTGAGGCCGCCATCGAGGTGCAGGACAAAGGCATGAAGGTCTTCCCCGAGATCATGGTTCCGCTGATTGGAACCGCCGAGGAGTTTGAAGATCAGAAAGCGGTGATCAAGACTACGGCCGACAAGGTCCTGGAAGAGACCGGCAAGAAAGTGGAATACCTGATCGGTACCATGATCGAGGTGCCAAGGGCTGCACTCACAGCCGATGAGATCGCCCCGCTGGCCGACTTCTTCTCATTCGGGACCAACGACCTGACCCAGATGGCATTCGGGTTCAGCCGCGATGATATCGGCAAATTCCTGCCGGAGTATCTTGAGAAGAAAATTCTTCCCAACGATCCGTTCCAGACACTGGATCAGAAAGGTGTCGGCAAACTGGTGTCCGAAGCGGTTACCCTGGCACAGAAAGTGAAGCCGGATATCAAGCTTGGCATCTGCGGGGAGCACGGCGGAGACCCCGAATCCATTGCCTTCTGCTTCAAACAGGGCCTGGATTATGTCTCATGCTCACCCTTCCGTGTTCCTATTGCGCGACTGGCAGCAGCACAATCAGCCATCAGGCAGAAAAGCGAATAGGGCCGGACCGGCAAGCTTGCTCCATGCAGCAAGCAAGGCATTCCTGCCTGATCAAATGCATGCACTTCAAAAGCACCCGTCAGCAATGGCGGGGGCTTTTTTTTTGTGCGCCCGGCAGGGCGCATCCGCTTGGGAGTGAAAGTCTCCTATGCACCCGACAGGGGGAAACATTAGCCGAACGGCAAGGGTGTCCACCGCGAGGTGGAATCTGAAGGAAGCCGAAGGCAAAACGCTGGCCCGACGAACAGGAATCACATATAAGGCAT
>Ga0207421_10004447_pt1 | contig 16109 bp, 14 predicted proteins | sample SodLakKL_010_SED_4_FD_187542 | JGI IMG/M metagenome (GOLD analysis project Ga0207421, IMG submission 187542) | Alkaline sediment microbial communities from Lake Tanatar, Kulunda Steppe, Russia - 8KL_010_SED (SPAdes) (version 2) | ecosystem: Environmental > Aquatic > Non-marine Saline and... | reverse complement strand
GGACGCTTTTAACCCATTAAGATAGGTTTTAAGTGCATCATCGCTCACATCTTCATGCACAAAAAGTCCGGCTTGAGGATAGCCCGCTTTGTCAAAGGCATTGTTCCAAGCGTCTTGCAAATCAATGAATGAAAGGGTGTCATCAAATTGTGTTTGTTGGACACTGAGTGCTGGCTCGGCCAGCAATACGATATTTTCTGAATCACTTTGCAGTATCCCCCCCGCAGCGTCCACACTATCAACATAATCAAGTGTTGGAGGATTATCAAAATCATGGCTATCAAGTAATGTACGCACAATGATATCTGGTACTGAATTTTGTCCGAACAAAGTGATTGTTTCGCCTTCTAAATCATCAAAATCATCAATCGTTTGTCCGCTTGCCAAATATAAATTGCCAAAACTTACAACTGCAGCCAATTGATAGGGTGTGCCTGATTGATATAAATTCGCACCCTGATTTGTTGGCGCAAAAATTAAGTCATGACTTTCACTGCCGAAAGCACTGACCAGCATATCCGGTCCAGCAACGACGTCCACTTCATATTCGAGGGGTTCAATATGATCGGGGTCAAACTCGATCAATGCTTGCGACAGTGATGGTGCGCCATTAGGCGCAATGGCACTTAAGGATTCTTCCTCCAACTCTGCTTCACATGCTGTAAGCACGCTTAGCGTTAACGTTAACAACAATACAATATATTTTTTCATTCTACACCTCCTAGTCATTATGATATACTATACATATCCATATTCGTTGTAACATATATCACAGGAGGGTATAATGGAAAAAATTTTTTCGATACCGATGTTTCGCTCGAAAATATCTAAGCCATACCACTACCGAGAAAATGAAATTGTTTGTACGGAGAGTAGTTATTGTAGTCAAGTTGGTTTTATTATCAAAGGGGAACTTGAACTTATTCACTACACCCTTCATGGTGATGAAGTGACGTTGGCGACGCTTAAGGAAGATAATATGTTTGGTGATTTTTTAGTGTTCACCGACCAGCCTTTTTATCCTGGGACACTTGTTGTAAAAAAAGCAGCGGTGATTCGTTTTTTGGACCGAGACAAATTAAATGCTTTATTGCGTGAAAGTGAACAGTTTCGCCAATTATTTCTTACCCACATCAGTCAAAAAGCAATGACCATGAACCGACAGAATAAATTATTGCTTCAACCGACCATCCGTGAAAAAGTGCATTACTATATAGCCAGAGAAGCCACCACGTATAAACCGAAGGTTCGTTATAAAAATAAAACGGCCCTCGCAAAAATAATGAATGTCCAAAGACCCTCTTTGGTAAGAGAACTGAAAAAAATGAAGGCCGAAGGCGTAATCGATTATGATGCGTCCTATTTATGGTTTGTCCAACGATAATAACTAAGGCTGTGTTACGCAGTCTTTTTTTATGGAGTCTTTAATGGTTTGACACATCGTGTAAGCGCTTCTATACTGAAGCATAGGAAAGATTTCAATACATAATATAGAAAAGAGGTGTTTCAGTGTTAGAAAGTATTTTAACCAAATATCCTAAAGATCAAGACATGCTGATTGAAATTTTACTCGATGTGCAAAATCAAAAGACTGATCAATATTTAAGCGAAGCGGAAATTGAACAGATTGCATCCTATTTGTCGCTTCCTACCGCACATGTTAGCAGTGCTGTAAGTTTTTACACATTTTTTTCAACACAACCACGCGGCAAACATGTAATTCAGGTGTGTAAGGATGTTCCCTGCTATCTTAATGATAGCGACAATTTGGTTGATACCATTCAAAAACAACTTGGCATAGGGATGCATGAAACGACTGAAGACGGTATGTTCACATTAGAACCGACAAGTTGTCTAGGAATATGCGATGGTGCGCCAGCCATGCGTATTGGTGAACACACCTACACCAAGCTAAACAAGGACAGGGTGACGGCACTACTTGCTGAATATAGGGGGAAACGTTGATGGAACAAAAACTACTTACCAAACACATCCCGGGTATGGATCCTATGAATGTTCAAGCGTATCTTGATGTGGAAGGCTATCAGTCATTTCTTAAGGCATTAAAAACACGGCCGCTTGACATTATCGGTGATATTGAACAATCCAAACTGCGCGGACGCGGTGGTGCTGCTTTTCCAGTGCATATGAAAATGATGTCTATGGCCAAACAAAAAGAAACCACACGTTATATCATTTGCAATGCGGATGAAGGTGAACCCGGAAACTTTAAAGATCGTTATTTGATGGAAAATAATCCGCATCAGTTATTGGAAGGCATGTTGATTGCGGCGTATGCAACGCGCGCAAATAAAGGGTACATCTATATTCGAGGGGAATTTGATACACCAATTAAAATCATGCAAGAAGCCATTAAGCAGGCTAAAGCACACGGAATGCTTGGGACCAATATTCAGGGAAGTGGATTTGACTTTGATCTTGAAATAAGAAGTGGGGCCGGATCGTATGTTTGCGGTGAAGAATTTGCGCTGATTGAGTCCATCGAAGGTAAATCCGGGCGTACACGAGTCAAACCCCCTTTCCCGACTGATGTGGGTCTCTTTGGCAAACCAACACTTATCAATAATGTCGAAACGTTTTCCAATCTTCCATGGATTCTTTCGATGGGTGGTGAGACATTCGCATCCATTGGGACAGAATCTTCGACAGGCACAAAACTCGTGTCTGTTTCAGGCAATGTAAAACATCCAGGTGTCTATGAAGTGCCCTTTGGCGTCCCGATTCGTGATGTCATTGATACACTTGGGGGTGGCACACAAAACGCTCAAAAAATTGGCATGGTCCAACTAAGCGGCGCAAGTGGACCTATCATTCCAGAGTATATGCTTGATTTGACCATCGATTTTGACCGTTTTGAAGACTTTGATTCTAAAACCGGAGCCGGTGCCATCATTGTCATGGATGATCAAAAAGATATGTTTGATATTTTAAAACGGATTTCGGATTTCTTCGATCATGAGTCTTGTGGAAAATGTACACCATGTCGTGAAGGCAATGTCCATATGAGCAAATTGTTGAATAAATTCCTGCAAAGCGATGCGACTGAAAAAGATTTGATGAACTTGGAGTCTTTATCGCGCGTCATGCATCAAACGTCATTGTGCGGGCTCGGACAAAGTGCTCCAACCGCAGTCCTTTCAACACTGAAGTATTTCCGTGACACGTATTTTGACCGGATAGAACATCCGCAAGAAGGGGGACGTGCCTAATGCCTACAATTACAATAAATAATCAAAAGATTGAGGCTAAAGAAGGTCAAACCATCTTAGAAGTTGCCAAAGATCATCATATAGACATTCCGACGCTCTGCCATTTTCCCGATTTGGATGTCCAATCAGATTGCCGTATTTGTATGAGTGAAATCGTCGGACAGAAAAAGTTGGCACCATCATGTTCTACGCCCGTAAAAGAAGGCATGGAAATCAAAACCAATTCACAGCGTGTCTATAATGCTAGAAAAACCATTACTGAATTGCTTCTAAGCAATCATGATACCAACTGTACTGCGTGTGAGCGCAATATGAACTGTGAACTGCAAACGCTTGCGGACACACTTGGAATTGATGAGAATCGTTTTGATAATATCTTGGAACATGAACCAATTGACGACAACAATCCATCCATCACACGCAATGCTGATCGCTGTATTAAATGTGGGCGTTGTATTGAAGTATGTAAAAATGTCCAAGGCATTCACGTGCTTGATTATATGAATCGATCCCATGACACCAAGGTCGCGCCGGCCCATGGCAAATTTTTAAATGATCAAGTGTGTACCTATTGTGGTCAGTGTGCCAATGTATGTCCGGTCGCCAGCATTACTGAAAAGAGTGATCTTGAAAAAGTTACGCACGCCATTCATGATGAAACTAAACATGTCATCGTTCAAACCGCCCCTGCCACCCGTGTCTCACTCGGTGAAACACTCGGTATGGATAGCGGTTCAATTGTGACCGGCCAAATGGTCGCAGCGCTTAGGCGCGTAGGGTTTGATAAAGTCTTCGACACAGATTTCACGGCTGATTTAACCATTATGGAAGAAGGCCATGAATTATTATCACGTGTTAAAGAGGGCGGAAAACTCCCCATGATTACCAGCTGTTGTCCAGGATGGGTCAATTATGCTGAACAGAAGAATCCTGATATGCTTGATCACTTATCCACCGCGAAAAGTCCCCAACAAATGTTTGGCGCGCTAGCCAAAACGTATTACGCAGAAAAAGAGAATATTGATCCAAATAATGTTTATGTTGTTTCAATTATGCCTTGTACAGCGAAAAAATTTGAAGCGTCTCGTGAGGAAATGCAAGTTCATAAGGAAACGGCGGATGTTGATGCTGTCTTAACAACACGCGAACTGGGTAAAATGATTAAACGTGCTGGTGTGAATTTCAAAAACATTGGTGAGGAATCTTATGATGCACCATTTGGTATCACCTCAGGTGCTGGCGCTATTTTTGGCGCAACAGGTGGTGTCATGGAAGCGGCTTTGCGCACAGTCAGTGAAGTTGTTAATGAAAAGCCGCTTGAGAAACTTGATTTTGAAGATGTCCGTGGCATGGAGGGTATCAAGGAAGCCAGCGTGACGCTTGGTGAGAACACATTTAAAGTTGCGGTTGCACACACCCTTTCCAATGCTCAAAAAGTTCTTGATGATATTAAAGCGGGTGTTTCACCCTATGCATTCATTGAAGTGATGGCCTGTCCCGGTGGTTGCATTGGCGGGGGTGGTCAGCCTTATACCACAACCAATGCTAAACGCCAAGAACGCATAGATGCCATCTATAACGTTGATACAGCCATGAAACTAAGAAAGTCACACGAAAATCCTGCCGTTAATACGTTATATGAAGAATACTTGAGTGAGCCACTTTCTAAACGCGCACATGATTTACTTCATACGCATTATAAACGTCGTTAAAACAAAAGCCAGATTGCCTTTTGCGGGCATTCTGGCTTTTTTATATTTGACACGTTTTATTATTGAGCGCATAGGTTTTATTTGACCGAATAATGAGGCCTTCCTTGATTAACGCATTCATTGTGCGTGATAAGGAAGGTCTTTGCACGTTGAGTTGTGTGGCAAGTGTCTGAATGGATTGAATGGTAATGTGATCGGTTTGTTGGATGCGCATTTGTTGTTCTAAATGCATAATGATTTTTTCTCTTAATGAAGGCTGTTGAAGTACTTTATTGCTGGTAAATATATTATGAGCCTTGTCACTCAATGTTTCAATAAATGCATCTCTGAATTGCTTATCGTCATTTATGGCCGTTTGTAAATCTTTGCGCGCTAAATAGGACACTTTTGTGTCCTCCTGTGCAATGAGATGGCCTATGTAAAACGGTGTGTTTGATAAGACGAGCACCTCACCAAACGTTTCGCCGGCTTTGATTATGTTCAGTGTTGACATTTCTCCGTTATTGTTATAGTGGATGAGCGCCAATGACCCTGTAATGACATATCCTATATAATCACACCGCTCCCCTTCAGAACTGATGATGTACCCTTTAGGGTAATGACAGGGTAACATCCAGGAAACGTTTTCAGTGTTTTCGTGAAACAATTTCATCACCTCTGTAACCTATGTTACGTTTGTTTTTTACATTGTATTTTACCATATTTTTGGATGTGTAAGGTGTAATACAAAATATTTTTAAGAAAATATTCTTACAGGGAGTGATTGAATGTCATCACTATTCGATATGGAATCTTTTGATCAAGATAAGGTTCAATTACTGGATGACTATATTGGCAATTATGTTGCGCAAAATAATTTAGAGGCATTGATACCCGCGCTTTATAAAGCGCAAACGTTATTTGGCTATTTACCAGCTGCCCTGCAGCGACACATAGCGGAAAAACTTGATTTGCCCAGTTCGCACGTTAACGGTGTTGTTTCGTTTTATGCGTATTTCAGTGAAGTTCCCAAAGGAAAATATGCGATATCGGTTTGTACGGGGACGGCATGTCATGTTAAAGGTGCCTCCGATGTTTTAAATAAAGCAAGAGAAGTGGCTGGTGCACACGGTGAAACAATGAGTGACGATGGTCTTTTCAGTGTCAATGATGTGAGGTGTATTGGTGCGTGCGGATTGGCGCCTGTTGTGACCATTAATGGTAAAGTCCACGGAAAAATCAATGCAAAAGATATGGAAAAAATCATTCAAAGCACCAAGGAGGCCGAAAATGCTTGAATCATTTGAGGCGTTAAAGAATTGGAAATCAGCGATAAGAGAACAAGCTACGTACCGTTTGGAAATTCTTGTTTGTGCTGGAACATCATGTTTATCTTCACAAGCGGATACACTGCTTGAAATGTTCACCCATGAAATTCATGAATACTCACTGGATGCTGAGGTTGTTTTGACTCCGACAGGCTGTTTTGGATTTTGTGGACAGGGTCCGATTTTAAAAATCGAACCGGACAATGTCACGTATGTTCAAGTTGGTGCTGATGATGTAAAGACCATTGTGGATGAACATTTGAATGCTGGCCGCATTGTTGAACACTTACTATACGACCCACCAGGTCAGAAGCGTTCCACTAGTGAAGCGGGCATGCCTTTTTACCAAAAACAACACCGTGTTGCGCTTAAGAAATGTGGTGTTATTGATCCAGAGAACATTGAACACGCCATTAAGCATAGCGCTTATGAAGCGTTAGGAACGGTGTTGCACACCATGGATAGTGATGACGTTATTGACATCATTAAACAAAGCGGTCTGCGCGGACGCGGTGGTGGCGGTTTTCCCACCGGTTTGAAATGGCAATTTACCAGCACCACTCAAGCAGATGAAAAATATGTGGTATGTAATGCGGATGAAGGGGACCCAGGTGCATTTATGGACCGAAGCATCATGGAAGGTGACCCCCATACAATCTTAGAAGCCATGACAATCAATGGTTATGCTGTAGGGGCTAACCAGGGGTTTATCTATATTCGCGCTGAATATGAACTGGCGACGCAAAGATTATTTAAGGCGCTTTCAGATGCACGCAAACACGGTTTGCTCGGTCAAAACATTTTAGGCAGTGGGTTTGATTTCGACATTGAAATCAAACTTGGTGCAGGTGCCTTTGTGTGTGGTGAGGAGACGGCGCTCATTCATTCCATGGAAGGATACCGCGGAGAACCAACAACAAAACCACCGTTTCCTAGTGATGTTGGTTTTAGAACCTTGCCTACCAATGTTAATAATGTTGAAACGTATGCGAACATTCCTTCAATCATTTTAGAGGGTCAACGCTGGTTTCAATCGATTGGGACTAAAAATTCTAAAGGAACCAAAGTATTTGCACTGGCTGGCGATGTTGTAAATATTGGTCTCGTTGAAGTACCTATGGGGATTACCGTTAGAGAAATTGTAGAAGATATCGGTGGCGGTGTTGATGGCGATAAAAAGTTAAAAGCCGTTCAAATTGGCGGGCCTTCAGGCGGTGTCATTACGGGGGATGATTTGGATTTACCCATTGACTACGACTCACTGCAATCCGCAGGTGCGATGATGGGAAGCGGAGGACTCATTGTCATGGATGACGATACCGACATGGTTGAAATTGCGAAGTTTTATTTGGAATTCACTGAAGATGAATCATGCGGAAAATGCACACCATGTCGGATTGGGACCAAGCGCATTCACGAAATTTTGCATCGTCTAACCGATATGGAAGGAACGCCTGAAGATTTGGAATTGCTTGAAGCACTTTGTAACAATGTCAAAAACACGTCACTGTGTGGACTCGGTCAATCGGCGCCCAATCCGGTATTGTCAACCATGCATCACTTTAAAAATGAGTATGAGGATTACGCCTACCGACGTAAAAAAACCAGTTATTCAATCGATGCGGACAAATGCATTGGATGCACACGCTGCAAAAAAGTGTGTCCGGTTGACTGTATCAGCGGTTCGGTCAAAACCGTACATGTCATTGATGAATCTGCCTGCATTGCATGTGGAGCATGCGATGATGCATGTCCCGTCGATGCAATCATTAGACCTTGAGGAGGCCACTATGGGTAAAGAATATTCAAGTGTAAGAATCACCATTAACAATATCACTTTAGAAGTTGATCACGGTAGTACTGTCCTGGACGCCGCCAAGCAAGCCGGCATCAATATTCCAACACTTTGTCATTTGGACTTGCATGATCTTGATGCCATCAATCAAAGTGCCAATTGTCGCGTATGTTTAGTGGAAAATGAAACACGTGGCAATTTGGTCCCCTCATGTGCTGAAATTGTGCAGGACGGCATGCGCATTCAAACGGATACCAAAAAGGCGGTCCAGGGTAGGCGCACGTCGATGGAGCTGCTCCTCAGCAATCATCCGAAAGAGTGTTTAACGTGTGTGAAAAATCTTGATTGTGACCTTCAAGAGCTTTCCAACTCCATGAACATTAAAGATATCCCTTATCAAGGAGAAATGATGAATCATCCAGTTGATGATTCCAGTGGAGCCATCATTAAAGATCCCAACAAATGTGTCATGTGTCGCCGGTGTATGACAATGTGTGATGAGGTGCAAACCGTTGGCGTACTTTCTCCACTTAAACGCGGATTTGATGTATCAGTGGGCACAGCATTTCATTTGGATTTAAGTGAAACAAGCTGTACGTATTGTGGACAATGTGTCAGCGTGTGTCCCACCGCTGCACTTGCTGAACACCCTCATGTGCCCAATGTATGGCGTCGTTTGAATAATCCTAACCGTCATACGGTGGTTCAGATTGCGCCGGCTGTACGTGTCGCCATTGGAGAAATGTTTGGGTATGAAGCGGGTGAAATTTCAACCGGAAAACTGATTGCGGCATTGAGGCGTCTGGGCTTCGATGGTGTTTTTGACACCAAGTTCGGCGCTGATTTAACCATTGTTGAAGAAGCTAATGAATTTCTTGAGCGCTTGAATAATGATGGGCCCCTTCCCCTTTTAACATCGTGTTGCCCCGCATGGGTTAATTTTATTGAGCAGAAATATCCGGATTTGCTTGATATCCCATCAAGCTGTAAAAGCCCACAAAGCATGGTTGGCAGTTTATCAAAAACCTATTATGCAAATACCATGGGCATTGACCCACAAAATATTCGCATGGTAGCTGTGATGCCGTGTGTGGCCAAAAAAGCAGAAGCGGCCCGTGATGAGCTGGCATATGGTGAGCAAAGAGATGTTGATTATGTGATTACCACACGTGAACTTGGGGCCATGATTAAAGAAGCTGCGATTGACTTTAATAACTTGCCGGATGACAGCTTTGATGATATTTTGGGTGAATCAACCGGTGCCTCAAGTATTTTTGGCACCACCGGTGGTGTTGTTGAAGCAACCGCGCGTACAGCATATGAACGCGTGACAGGCAAGACACTTGAAAATGTTGAATTTGAAACCATTAGAGGAATGGAAGGTCTGCGTAAAGCGTCGGTTACTTTGAATGGTCGCACCATCAACATTGGCATCGCCCATGAACTCAAAAACGCACGAAAATTACTTGATAGTATCCGTTCAGGTGAAAGCGATCTTGATCTGATTGAAATCATGGCTTGCCCCGGCGGTTGCATTGGTGGCGGTGGTCAGCCGTTCCACCATGGTGATATCAATGTGCTGAATAAACGCCGTGAGGCTTTATATACACTCGATAAAAACAATGTGCGTAGAAAGAGTCATGAAAATGAACAAGTTAAAACGTTATATCAGAAGTTTCTTGGAGATATTGGCGGCCAAAAAGCCCATAAACTTTTACATACCTCTTATTCTAAAAAACTACGTATATAATAAAAAAGGTCATCAAGTAAATTTTGATGACCTTTTTGAATGAGTTTATCAGTGACTAATGGAGTTGATCGTAGTAATATTTCAGTGTATTTGCGGAATGTTTGAGTGATGCTTTTTCAGATTCGTCGAGTGAGAGCTCAACAATATGGTGGATGCCATCTTTGTTGATGACGGCGGGCAGACCAATGTATATATGTGCACAATCGTATTCACCTTGGTTTAACACACTGAGTGGAAGAATGCGGTTTTCATTATTGATAATTGCGGATGTGATTCTAACCAAGCTTATACCAATGCCGTAATATGTCGCGCTTTTGCGTGCAATAATTTCACCGGCGGCGTTTTTGACGCGCTTGGCAATGTGGTCCAAATCTTCAAAGTTGATCGCGTGCATGCTTTTGATAACATCCTTAATGGGCTTGGCCCCAACATAAGCATTAGACCATACCACAAATTCACTTTCACCGTGCTCGCCCAATATATATGCATGCACATTGCGCGTATCAATGTTAATTTGGTGGCCTATTTCATAGCGAAGTCTGGCGGTATCGAGACTGGTGCCGCTTCCGATGACTTTTTCTTTAGGAAGTTGTGATGCATCATAGACAATTTGTGTCATGATATCCACTGGATTGGACGCGACCAGTAAAATCCCTTTAAAACCACTTTCCATAATACTATGGGTGATGCTTCGCATAATGTCTGCGTTTCGATCCAACAAATCCAGACGGCTTTCATCTGGCTTTTGATTGACCCCTGCGGTAATGACCACTAAGTCGGCATCCTTACAGTCGCTATAGGTCCCTGCATATATGTTCATATGACGCGGTGAAAAGGGGATACCATGATTTAAATCCATCGCTTCGCCCTCAGCACGTGAATCATCAATGTCAATTAATACCAAATCAGATACCACACCTTGGTTTAAGAGTGCATAGGCATAAGACATGCCCACAAGGCCAGTACCAATAATAACAACTTTTGATTTCATAATCGCCTCCTTGAAACTCATTGTATCAACTGAGCTTTAAAGGGAGGGCGCATGTGCACTAGATTACAAATAATCAGTCAATTATCCATTCCTTCATGCTTTTTTATGCAAAGAAAGCCTATTTTTTAGCGCGGGTCCGAATGACAACATGGTTTATGTTTGCTTATAAATTGTTAAGTGTTATGGGATATGATACACTTTGATTAACAAACAATTGGAGGGGTATTATGGAACGAAAAGTTGTATTTTGGAAACGTTTTGCGTATAAAGAATCAGGCTATAAAGTCCTTGAAATTTGTGATGACGGGACGGCCTTATTGCGCACATTTGAAAATCAAAAGGATGAAGACTGGCTCTATAAAGAAGTAGACCAGGATGAAACCCCGCTTCAAGGGAAAATTCTTATCGAACATGTCGATTTTGGTGAAGACGGCAAGATTAAAGAAGATGCATTGCCAAACAAAGTTAAGACGATGGAAACCTATGAACTCAAAGACTTCGCATCAGCGCGTGACCGTGTGCAAACCCGTCAAAATTTAAGTCTTTCTACGCTTAAGGAAGACTATCATTCTATTCTTGTGCTTGAACCTTCAAGCATTCCAGAACACATTAAGAATTTATTGCCGGATACTACATTCCCCATTATTAAATTCCGTTATGAGAACGATAATGGCGTATTGCTTCGCAAAGAAAAACCGAGACGGCTTGAAACGCGGTTCATCCCAGAATTAAACGAAACCATTTATTTTTACTTGGATACGGGTCAAGAAAATTTAACAACCACAGGCGACAATATCTTTTCTATCGATACAAAGCACTGTGAACCGGGATTCTGTGAAACGGACTTTGATGCGTACATTCAAAACATGGTGAAAGATATGAAAGCGAATTTAAAGCAGTATCATGATTTATTTGTCAGACAACGTAACCGTATGGCGATGCTTGATACCGATGTCATCGGGGATTTGTATCCTCGCTAAACATAATTAAAGCACAGACTCAAAGTCTGTGCTTTTTTAATCGATGAACGCCTCGTAATCCAGTGGATGTTTATCCGTGTAGGATTTAATCAAAGCGTGCGCTTCTTTATGATTGAGTGGAATGTCGACATATTGATTGTAACGATTTCTGATATGAATGCATTTTAAATAATCAATGCGTTTGCGATAAGTTTGTTCATAGGCACGTTTGTAGAGGTTGAGCTGCAATGTTAAGCGTTCATGGTTTAAATGGCGACTGCGCTTAATATTGGTGATACCAAGGCCCTTAATATAAGGTGAGCGTACCACCATGTCAAACCGGCCTGCCGCAATGACCACACCGCTATCATATAAGAGTACAATCGGCTGTGTGTGAACGGCGTCAAGCTGGTGTTGGCGCTTGAGGGCGATATAACTTTGCATTTCCTTGTGATAGGTCTTTAGCCCTTCCGTTTCGTAGTTCATAATCATCCGTTTAAGATCATTGCCGCTTTTGGCGGCCTTTTTTAATATCTCAGCATCGACCTTTGGTGCACGGGAAGGGGACATGTCATCGATCATTTGTGTAATGCTTGGGACGTGACGTCCGTCCACTATGTATTGATGGTTTTCACTGTCAAATAAAACGTCGTGCGCATTGATTCGATATGTTTGCATGCTTTTTTTCCTCCAGTATTTTTCATTATAGCAAAGGTGAAAACAATATAAAAATTTATAGTAAATTATTTAAGCATTTTAGACGAAATGAACTACATTATATGATAGTATTAATGCAATTAAGGAGGTTATTATTATGCGTAAAAAACTATTGTTAAGTTTAAGTGTATTTTTAGTGTTGTTCTCTTTGGCCGCTTGTGGCAACGGGGATGATGAAGTGGAAGACACCCCCGATGATGAACTCCGTGAGTTTACACTTGAAGAGCTCTCCGAATATGATGGTGAAGATGGGGCCGATGCCTATGTTGCTGTTGATGGGTATGTTTATGATATGACAGATTCAGCCCAATGGACGGAAGGCTCCCATCAAGGCCAAGTTCAGGCAGGACAAGATTTAACAGAGGAAATTGACAACAATGACCGCCATGGTCGTGAAATGCTTGATCGTGTGCCACGTATTGGCATCTTGGTAGAATCATCGGATGAAGAAACTTCTGATAACGAAAATGCCAATGGTGGTTATTAATCGTTTAAACGGTGATACAAACGCGTTTTGGTCACCGTTTTAAATATTTACGATAGGAGGAAATTATGAAATTTATCAAAGAATCGTATAAAGGCATTGTTTTTCTTCTCGTATTGATGGTTGTCAATGCTCTGCTTTGGATTACAGCAGAACCGATTGTTGAGCAACCGCTTCAGAGCACCATCGCTCAGGTATTGGGCGCAACCCTATTGCTTGGGTTTACAATGGTGTTTTTCCTCTCCACAAAAAATCGTGTGGTGAACTGGCTCTTTGGTGGGCTTGAAAATGTCTATTTTGCGCACCGGTGGTTAGCGATGTTCTCTTTTCTATTTATATTTGTACATGGTCAGACCACTACCCTGATTATACAATATTACCGAGATGTTCCCTTGAGTGCTGCGTCAATGGGACCATGGGCAAGGAATTTATTTATTGGGCTCATTGTGATGGCGTTACTTGCTAAATATATGAAATATGAGCATTGGCGACTGATTCACCGTTTCATGGTCGTGCCGTATGTGCTTGCTTTTTATCATGCAGTGTTTATCAGTTCATATCAATTGGTGTCACTGAGTCCGCTTGGCATTTGGACAATGTCCATGGGTATCGTTGGGGTCAGTTCAAGTGTTTATATGATTGCGATTTATCGCAAAACTGCTTTCAAACATAAAGGCAGCGTCGTCTCTAAAAATATTCTGGCCGGTGATGTGACTGAGATAGAGATCGATTTAGGTGAAACGCTTGATTTTAAGACCGGTCAATTTGTTTTTATTAAAATTAACAAATCACCATTTGATGGTGTGCCCCATCCCTTTTCAGTCTCTGGGGGTAAAGATACCCGAATCTTTTTTACCATTAAGGCACTAGGGGATTATACAGAAGATTTAAAAACACACCTTGAAGAGGGTGACACCGTAGAAGTAACTCGTGCGTATGGTCACATGACGTTTGATGATTACCCTTCGCCCCAGGTGTGGATTGCCGGTGGGATCGGGATAACACCGTTTTTGTCCCATGTTCGAAACATGGATCCACCTAAACAAAAAATTACGCTTTATTACTCAGTAAAAGAAAAAAGTGAAGCTGTCCATCTTGATTTATTTCGTCGAATGGACCAACAATATGAAAATTTCAATTTCGTTTTTTCTGAGAGCGACAAGGATGGGTTTTTCAGTGTGAACGATTTTGATTTGAGTGATGCCCCCCATGTGATGATGTGTGGTCCGCTTCCCATGGCCAAAGCGCTTAAAAAACAATTCGCACGAATTGATGATCACCAGGCCTTGACCTATGAAGCGTTCAGTTTTACTGGTACCCTGGTAGAAGACACGGTTGCTTATTTTAAACGGTTAATCAAAAAATTCAGAATGAGATTTTCACAACAATAGTGATTAATAGAATTCAAGGAAATACGTGAACGTTTTATTTTGCAATTCAATCAACGAATATATACTTATTCGAATGTAGGGGAGATGAAATAATGAGTAATACTAAAGACCGTGCCAAAGGCGCGCTGATGGGAACATTTATTGGTGAAGCGCTTGGTGTAGGTCCGCATTGGTACTATGATTTGGATGCACTCCGCGAAGCTTTTGGTGAGTGGATAGATGATTATAAAACGCCTAAGAAAGGGCGTTACCATGAAGGGCTCAAGGCAGGAGAGTTGAGTCAGCAGGGTTGGATTGTTAAAAAAATGGCGGAGTATGTGGTAGAAAATCAAGGCTATGACCGTGAGAGTTTTTTAAAAACTATGGATGATTCTATTCTTCCTTACGTTCATGATAATCCGCTTAAAGGCATTGGTGGCTATACATCACAGATGATGCGTCATCTTTATCAGGCTCGTAAAAGAAATAACGAACCCTGGGGAGAGATTGCGAGTATTGCGGATACGACCGAATCACTTGAACGAAATATCCCCCTGGCGATTTATTACGCAAATGATCCAAAAGCACTCGCCAATCATATTGCGGAAAATACTGCTTATACCCAGCGTGATAACATGGTGGGGTCACTGACAGTGGCTTTTAACGTTGTGCTTGCCGCGCTTATAAAAGGTGAAGCACTGGACAGCAAACTAAGCAATACGCTGATGAAAAAAGTTTATCGTAAGGAACTGCCCTTTTTTGCGGTGACGAGTGAAGGGCTTAATAAACCCATGGTCGGCCGTGATGTGAGCAGTTCTGAAGGGCTTTTTGCCTCACCAGATGGCCTTTTGTCGCCGTCGCACATGGCACGGGCAGCCAGTGACCCATCGATTGTGATTGAACCTGCCTGGAAAGCATCGATTGTCTATGGCATGCCATGTGCCATTTATCATATGTTGCCGGCCAGTTATTATTTGGCCGCCCGTTTTAAGGATGATTTTGAAAGCGGCGTGCTTCATGCCATCAATGGGGGTGGGCAAAATCAAGTCCGAGCCATGTTAGTGGGCGCATCAATTGGTGCTCAGGTAGGTTTTGAAAAAATTCCCAAGCGTTTTATCACCGGTTTAAAAGACCATGAATCGTTAAGTGAACTGGCTGATCGACTGGTTGCCCACTTAATTTAATTCTATGCACATTTCGTATTTTCCTGACTTCACGGCGTTCGTTCAATGGATTGAGCTGTTTAAAAATGGTACGTAAGGGGCCATTTTCAATATTTCATAAAAAACCACGTTGCTACTCAAGTAGTCAACGTGGTTTTTTAACATTATGGTTTGTCTACAGGTTTAATGAAAATCATTGTGTTTTTAAGTGTGTTGCATTAATCGTCTTTCTTTTTATGAAAGGGATTATCACCGGTATATTCATCCTTGAATGCTCGGTGGTGTATTGCTTGGGCATGAACGCCACGGTAGGTGATTAATAAAATTAGAACCACCATGGCGAGTATAATTGTATAAACTTCAAGATAAAGTATGATAGCGACGGCTGGGAGGGAAAAAGCCGCAAAGATCAAATCGATTCCCAAATCCCTTGAAAACAAGGAAATAATAAAGAGCGCAATAAGATAAACAACTAAAAATAAAGGGTTTATCAATGTAAATCCACTCATCAAAATCACAATGCCCACCCCATTGCGAAACCCTTTGAACATATTAAAATTATGCGCAATGTTCGCGAGTAAAATGGCACCCCACGCAAGGCTTGACCATCCATTCACGTTTGAAGCAATTA
>Ga0207421_10004445_pt1 | contig 16118 bp, 14 predicted proteins | sample SodLakKL_010_SED_4_FD_187542 | JGI IMG/M metagenome (GOLD analysis project Ga0207421, IMG submission 187542) | Alkaline sediment microbial communities from Lake Tanatar, Kulunda Steppe, Russia - 8KL_010_SED (SPAdes) (version 2) | ecosystem: Environmental > Aquatic > Non-marine Saline and... | reverse complement strand
GTTAGATTTTCAGGAGATGGACCCCTGTAAATTTTATATTCTAAACCATTAGATACTCCTTTATAACTAGGTTTTTCCCATGAGATAGTTATACCATCTTCAATTCTATCTACCTTTATCCCTGTAGGTTCAGTAGGTATCTTATCCGATTCCCCTATCGAATATAAATTTCCATTCCTAGTACCGATGTAAAGTACACCATCTGGACTTATTGATGGTGTAGAGAAGATGTCACTACCTAGGGTTATCGACCATTTTACTATTCCTTCTGGATAAAAAGCATAGAATATACCATCAGTTCCACCGATATAGATCACATCGTCAGAACCAATGACAGGTGAGCCCCTCCACATCTCTGTAGAAGAATACTCCCATCGGAGTTCACCTTCGTTATCTAAAGAATAAAATATATTATCGGTAGAACCAAAATAAATATTACCTTCAGAATCAATAGATGGAGAAGACGATATCCAACTTCCAGTCGTATAGTTCCATCTTTTGGTTCCATCAGGTTCCAAACTATACATGTTACCATCCCCAGAACCAAAATAGATATTCCCATCATCGTCTATGGAAGGGGATGACCTGATATATCCGTCGGTTTCAAAGTCCCAATTCAAATCACCTTCCGATGATATGGAATAAACACTCCCGTCTTCAGAACCAAAGATTATTTCGTCCCTGTAATTGAGTGCGGGAGATGTTGATATCTCATCATCTACTTTGAATTCCCAATTGATCTCCCCATCACTGGTAAATGAGTACAAAAAACCTTCTCCGGACCCAATATATATATTACCGTCACCATCGATTATAGGTGAAGAATCTATCCGGCTGCCATCATGATATCTCCATCTAAGGTCTCCGGCCTCATCCAAGGAATAGATGTAACCGTCTCTAGATCCAAAATATATGTTACCTTCCTCATCGATGGCTACAGATGACCTGATCTGTCCTTCAGTCTCAAATCTCCATCTCTCAACACCATTTGGTTTGATGGCATACATATAACCATCAAAAGAACCTACGTATATAGTTCCATCAGAAGAGATAGTGGGGGAGGATATGATAAATTCTTCAGTTTCATATGTCCATCTGATATCGCTTGTTATATCTTCTGTTAAATATGCACTGTATCCTGTATTTCTCTCATTTCCTTTATAACTAGACCAAGGGTCTCCAGCTACATATCCGGGATATATTGAAGGTAGGAGTAGAATAAAGAATGAAAATATAATGAATAGCTTTACCCTCTTTTTGGAGATGTACATAGTATTACCTTTATAACGATGATATCATCTTTAATTTGGAATCTAATTCATCTTATCGATAATAGTCTTTTCCCATATAAGCAGCAAGTTTACAAAAAATATATTATCTACTAATAATCATTCGGAACTGATGGCAGAAAAACTAGAGGATGTAAAACCAACCAGGATGGAACTACTCAGAATAAGAAAGAGGAAAATATTGGCTGAGAATGGCCACGATCTACTCAGTGAAAAAAAAGATGCACTCATAAATGAATTTTTTAAAGTTGTTGACAAAAGAAAAGAACTTCGAAAGGAATTGAAAGATAAACTAGGTGATAGTTATGATTCTCTTACTGAAGCTGAGATGTTGTTGGGTAAGAATGATATCCAAAGTATATCCGATGGTGCCATCAAGATGGACGGAGTGGATATAAGATCTGAACATATCATGGGAGTTCAAGTTCCTTCTTTTAAACCTGATGTCCCTGAAGAAAGATTTTATGGATATGCTGATACCTCCGTGAAATTAGATGAAGCAGTTGAAGAATTCAGAGGAGTTTTAAAAATTATCCTAGAGCTAGCTGAAATCGAAGGGAAATTGACAAGGTTAGCTGATGAGATAGAGAAAGCAAAGAGGAGGGTGAACGCTCTTGAATATATCTACATACCTCGGTTGGAAGCAACGATCGAATATATCGAGAGACAGTTGGAGGAGAGAGAAAGAGAAGATTTCTTCCGTAGGAAAAAGATAAAGTCTCTGATGGAAGAGAGGAAAGCATAAGGTATCATGTTCGAAGACTTGATCAAAAAATATTTTGACACACCTGATAAGAAAGCAAAGCTATATATTCTTATAACTATCGGCCAGATATGGGCTATAATCGCGATGATCATAGGGTTGATAGTTTTTATTTTCCTAATTTTCAGGCAGATCGGGATTTTCTAAGAACAATCAATGATAAATAAGGGCTATTATACTGTTTTTAAAAGTGATAACAATGGACGTAGATTTGATAGTTCATGATTGTTCAGAGCTCCACACGTTGGAAGGATCGAAACCACCAAGGATCGGCGAAGAGATGGAGGATACCGGTTTGATAAAAAATGGGGCAATTGTAGTCGATGATGGTGTGATCATCGATCATGGTCCTTCTGAGGAGATCTGTGAAATATATTCATCAGATAAAACCGTCGATGCTAGTGGTAAGACGGTGATACCTGGATTTGTAGATCCGCATACTCATCTAGTTTTCGCTGGATCAAGAGAAGATGAATTAGTCATGAAGATAGAAGGTAAAACATACATGGAGATACTAGAAGCCGGCGGTGGTATATCTAGGACGGTAAGGCATACGAGAGAAGCAGATAAAAAGGAACTGAAGGACCAGACCAAAAAAAGATTAGATATGATGCTAAGATATGGGACCACGACTGCTGAGGCTAAAAGTGGCTATGGACTCGACAAAGAGACAGAGATAAGATGTTTAAAAGTGATAGAAGAACTAAATGATGAACATCCTATCGACTTGATACCAACATATATGGGTGCCCATTCACTACCTCCTGAATTCGACGATCATGGTGATTATATCGATTACTGCATAGATGAGGTACTTCCAGAGGTCGTAGATAAAAAATTAGCTGAATATTGTGACGTGTTTTGTGAAAAAGGAGTATTCGGTGTAAAAGATAGTCGGAAATTACTAGATAGAGCTAAAGAACTGGGTCTCGGTGTGAGAGTACATGCTGACGAGATAGAAAATATAGGTTGTAGTTGCATGGCTGCAGATATCGGGGCGGTTTCCGCCGAACACCTGGTAAAGACCTCTGCTGGAGATATTAAAAAGATGGCTGATAAGGCTGTCACAGGAGTTCTACTGCCCGGTACACCGTTTATGCTGATGGAAGACGAATATTCCCCTGCAAGAAAGATGATAGAAGAGGGTATGCCCGTGGCCCTAGCTACGGATCTTAATCCCAATTGTTATACAGAATCCATGCAGATGGTGATAACTCTAGCTTGTTTGAACATGAAGATGACTCCGAGTGAAGCTCTGACCGCAGCTACAGTGAACTCTGCAGCAACCTTAAATAGAAACGACATCGGAAATTTATCGGTAGGAAGTAAAGCTGATTTCGTGATCCTTGATGTTCCCAATCATATGCACATCCCATATCATTTTGGTGTCAACCTAGTCGAACAGGTTTACAAAGATGGTGAAAAAGTGATTTAGTTGACTCCTCAAGATACTTTTGTCTGACGTTGATAGAATGTATATATTTCCAATTCAAACATATATTGGATAAACAGTATATTAAAAAGGGTTTGCAAATATGATGGTCCAGTAAATCAAAACTTTTACTATAAAGCTATGTTTGAACGAAATTCTAAGACCTAAAAAATTAACGAAAATATTAAATACTTCTAAAAATAGTGTATGACAATATGTCAGACGTAGAAAAGAAACTTCATAGATATATAAAGCTCATAAACCAAGACAGTTTCGACGAATGGGCTCAGGGAGAAAAGTCTCTTGCAGATCTTGTCAAAGAACATCATTTCCTTGCAACAATATATAAGTCGAAAATACAAAAGGCTATCCATCAGCACACCCCCCATGAGTTTTTAGAGATCTTTGAAAAGGAAAGACCTGATATAGATTTCCGCAGCGAAGATGATATAGAGCGTCGAATAAGGGAAGAGATGGAAGAGATCGAAAGAGCTTTGTGATCGCATCTATAAGAAAATAAAGTCCTGATCGTCGGACAACACAAGCTAGGTGATCGATTATACAGTCCAAAAAGTTTTAAAAATATCGAGGATTATACTTTGACATGAAATATAAAACGTTAGGTAAAAATCTTCAAGCGTTGGTTATTCAATTAACACCAGGTGAGAAGGTTTATGGAGAAGTAGGTTCGATGGTCTACATGAGTGGAAATATGAAGATGGAGACCCAAGCTAAAGGAGGATTTATGAAGGGATTAAAACGAAAGCTTTCAGGAGAATCCTTCTTCATGACAGAATTCACACCTGCAGGAGGTACTGGTATAGTATCATTCGGCGGTAACTGTCCAGGCACTATAAAAAGTTTGGAATTAGATGGTAACCAACAATTTCTTGTACAGAAAGATGGATTCTTATGCGCTGAAGATTCTATCGATCTTGATATAGCTTATCAAAAGAAACTGAGTGGAACCCTTTTTGGAGGACATGGTATGATACTACAGAAGATGACTGGAAAAGGTAATGTTTTCATCCATGCCGCAGGTGATTTCATAAAGAAAGATCTGAAACAGGGCGAAGTTCTAAAGGTTTCTACCGGTCATTCACTTGCCTGGGAGGATTCGGTGGATTTCGATATTCAAAGGACTGGAAATGTTAAGAGCATGTTGTTCTCGGGAGAAGGTATGTTCGTTACCACATTCCGTGGGCCAGGAAAAGTATGGCTGCAGAGTTTGACAATGAAACAGTTCGCCTCCAGTTTGGAACCTTACCTTCCCAAACAGAAAGGTTCTTCGAGTAGTAAATCTGGATTGAGTAAAAGCGGTAGTATATCGTTTGGGAAGGGATGATGAAAAATATCTATATCCTGTTGGTTGCAGCATTATCGATGCTACTACTATTATTGTTATTCCAGACGGGGATCCTTGATAGATTAGCTGTGATGATAGGTCTTTATGCACTCATCGCTATCATAGTCGGGTCCGTTATCCTCATCTCATTGATCTTGATAGCCATCCCATATTACCTTTATAAGAAAAAACCTGAAACGGAAGAATATGGTAATTACAGGCTAGAGGATTTCAAAGAATAAACTATATAATGTTCTCTTGAATCAATTAATAATATATGAGGTAATATGAAGTCAAAAATCAAAAGTATAAGAGATCTGAAAACTAAAATACAATCTGTTAAAGAATCTAAGTATTCTATTTTGATATATATATTGACGATACTTGTAGTTTCGATATGGACTATATTCACCCCCTGTGTATCCTATATAGCTGTACCTATAATAGCCATATATATACCTTCAAAGCTTTATAAAGAAGGGAGTTTTAAGAAATTAGTTGTCGCTGGTTTATTAGGTGTACTGGTTGTTTCATCTGTTGCTACTTTATATCATACCAACTTTTTCTATTCTCAAGAATCTACAAACATCGAATCACCAAACAACATTTTGAAGGAGGGGAGAGTTGACCGTATCTACGAGGACACTGACAAACCTTTCAACTTCACAGTCCTCGTCGATGAAGATCGATTAGAGGCAAATTTTACTGTCCGATTAAATATTACCTATGAACTATTCTCTCCAGAAGGATCTGAGATAATAAAAGAGACTTACAATATGAGTCACATAGGTGATGGTGTTTATCAAAAAGAAGTTGAACTTGGAGAAAGAAAGTATTTTCATAATTTTGCCGTGGACTATGTCGAAGATGACGAGGTTATATGGGAAGAGACCGACCAAGCTTTCGGTCCTATGACATTGCCATTCCAACATACCTTGATATCCATGTTCATTCAAAGAACACCAGTGCCCATATTGGTTTATCTCTTTATCGTGTCCATATTGTGGTGGAGAGAAGATTTAAAGAAGGGAAAGAAAAAAAGTACTGAAGGATTGGATGAGAAAGAAAAAACCCTTGAAAATTTTTGCCTAGAGTGTGGAGAACTTTTTGAAGGATCAGAAACCTGTCTAGAATGTGGCTACAATAGAAAAGAAAATGAAAAATCGATTAGAATTGTTTGTAAAAACTGCGGGAAAAGCATCTCTAAAAATCAAAAAGACTGTCCATATTGTGGAGAAGATGTGGTAGATTGAAAACGAATAAAAAAGTATCGGTTTTTTACATTTTTCTCATCAATACTCTACTTTATGCACTCTACATATTCATCGTTTCAACCTCACCTACAGCTCCAGGCGCTGAAACCGGTCAAGAAGTAACCCCTTATTTTTCATATATAGCCCATTACTTTCTTTATTTTGGATTTTCATATTTCATTTTTGTAACCTATAATGAATCTATCACATTTCTAAAAAATCCATATCTAGCCACAATTATATCTGCATCTTTATATGGTCTAATTATAGAGATAGTACAGTACTTTCTTCCGTATAGACATTTTAGTTTTTTAGATATAATTATCAACGTGTTTGGAGCGATTTCCTTAGTAACTATTGCATTTATATTTCGAACACGTTTTAAGGGTAAAAATATGGAACTGTTCATTTGATGAAATATTGTTTATAGACAACAATAAATACGTTTAAAAACCATATATTCTATACAGTAATTGAGAGATGATATCATGGAATTAGAAACTGTTAAGGTTGAAAAGGATGAGGAGATAAACATTATCATGGGCCAGAGTCACTTCATTAAAACTGTCGAAGACATTTATGAAGCACTGATTACGTCTGTTCCAGGAATAGAATTTGGGATAGCTTTCTGTGAAGCATCTGGAGACAGGTTGATCAGGTACGACGGAACAAAAGAGGATCTTGTGGAGATCGCTATCGAAAACGCAAAAAGGATCAATACTGGCCACCTCTTCATAATAATTTTGGAGAATACTTATCCTATAAACGTCCTATCTGACTTAAAAAAAGTAGATGAGGTCTGTAATATCTACTGTGCAACAGCTAATCCGTTAGAAGTAGTAGTGGCTGAAACTGAAAATGGAAGAGGGATTCTAGGAGTTATAGACGGAGAACCAACTGTCGGCGTCGAGAATGAAGATGACAAGAAATGGAGAAAGAATCTGCTCAGGGACATCGGTTATAAAAGGTGATCAAGCCCCAAACTTTTCTCCTCTCTTCGCAAGGTCCAACATTACATTGAGTACATCACTGCCATAAATTCGACCTAGACCACCTTTTGTACCTGATCTTTCATCGAATTTGATTACATCATCCTGTCTTACCTCTTCCCCATGTATCAATATAGGTGAAGGATCTCCGCTGTGACCTTTAACAGTGACAGGTGTTGAATGGTCACCAGTTATAGCGATATAGATATTTTTTAGGTCCATCAAATGACCTAAATTTCCATCAAATTTTTCTATGAATTTTATCTTATCATGGTATAGCCCATCGTGACCCAATAGATCAAATCCTTTGATGTTGGCGATTATAAAATCATATTCATCGATATTCGATTTTATCCCTTTCATTATGGCCTCTAAGTCTGTATCCAAACCACCTGTAGCACCCTCGATATCGATTATATCCATGCCGGCCAATCTACATACACCTTTTACCAATGGGATCCCCGCTATAGCTGCGCTCTTTAATCCCTTGTTCTCTGAAAGGGGTTTCATCTGTGGAACAGCCCCTGCACCCCTTGGAAGTATTATATTTGCCGGTGGTTTTCCGGAATTTATTCTTTTTTTATTTATGGGATGATCAGAAAGAACTTCAACAGTTTTCTTCGTGAATTCATTGACGATCTCAGCAGTCTTTTTGTTCTCCTTATTATCCACTACCGGTTCAGCTTCATGATAGCTTATACCTGTTTCATGAGGATCTACATCTGTAACATCAGCTCCTAACCCCTGACCTTTTAAAATCAAAACACCTCTATGTTCCACGGCTTCTTGAAAATGAAATTCGGCTCCCAGATCGATATCATTCACGGCCTCTGCAAGTTCTTCTGTTCCTTCTTTGATCCTTCCAGCCCTTCTATCAGTTAACTTTCCATCTTCGATGGTTCCAAAATTACATCTGAATGCAATTTGTCCAGGTTTAACCTCTAGACCTATACCGGCTGCTTCATAAGGACCTCTGCCAGTGTAAACCTCGTATGGATCATATCCCAATAAAGCTAGGTGTCCTGTATCACTACCAGGTATGATGCCAGGTGCTATCGTATCCATGATTCCGTTGATACCCTCTTCCGCCAATTTATCTAGATTCGGAGTTTTTGCTTTCTCTAAAGGCGTTTTACCATCAAGTTCTTTAACTGGTCGATCTCCAATACCATCCAATATCAAAATCAAAACATTATCAGCCATATTATCACTCCTGCGATTATAACGGATATTGAAACTGCTAACAAATTCACCATGGATTTTCCCACTATACCTCTTCTTTCTAGTGTCGCCCCTATCAAGCTATCGATCTGGCAACTAATAAAGCCTATAAAAACTCCGAACAATAGTAGAGACGGTTTTAGAAACAAACCTTCTAACAGATAATATACCACGAAAGAAACGGCAAAAGTGTAAGCTGAACCGATCAAAGCCCATATCTCACCATATAATGATATCCCTCCATTCGTTCCGGGTTTTACCTTTTTTAGATTTGTTATAAGATATGTATTATCAGATAGTATCCCCATCTCTGATGCTAAAGTATCTGAAGCCGCACAAGCTACAGAGGTTATGAATAAAAAAACTATCAAATTGTACGGTAAAAAACTGAATTCCAAAGGATTTAGAGAGTTGTTTGGATTATGAAGTATTGCTAAAGAAACAGGTACCACACCATTAGCGATTACATTTATAGCACCTCTTTCTCCTTTTTTCCCTTCTTGAAGACCCCTCTCTTTTTTATAATTGAATTTGTAACGAGTAGCTAAAAATGCGCTCCCTAGAAAGATCAATAACAATAGTATCCATTCGATACCCCCAAATACTCCTATAATTATACCCATCCAGAAAGCTGTTATGGATCCTCCCATATCCAGCATGCCTCTGCGATAAGTTACGGATGCCAATAATATACAAATGAATATCGTCATCAGAAATTCTAGAATCATGATATAATAGTTTGAAAAGTAGGAGAGGATATAAATTTTATCCCGTTTATATGGTATATATGAAAGATGTAGAAAGGGCATCTAAAACTTTCGATAGTATAGCTGAACACTTCGATCTAACGAGAGATAGACCGTGGGACGAAGTGACAGAATTCCTGAAAAATATTGAAGGTACTATCATAGACCTGGGTTGTGGTAATGGCCGACATTCTTTGGTGGCTAAAGAACTTGGATTAGAATTTGTGTGTTTAGATGCTTCTAAAAGGCTACTAGATATAGCAAAGAAAAAAACAGATTCATATGGATTCTACGTTAGATCCGGTTTGAAAAAACTTCCATTTAAAAATTGTTCCTTCGATCATGCCATATATATAGCTGCTATACATCATCTCAGTGAAGGAAGGATCGATAGTCTTAGAGAAGTCCGAAGGATCTTAAAAAACAACGGAAAAGTCATTGTTTCTTCCTGGGCAAGAGAATTGGATAGATGGGAATTAGATGAAGATGAGGATGAGATCATAGTTCCTTGGCATAAACAAGATGGTAAGGTAGTCGATAGGTTTTATCATCTTTACCGATTGGATGGATTGGCTCATGATGTAGATCAAAGTGGTTTGAAGATTCTAAAAAAATTCAGATCTGGTGGCAACAACTATGTGATAGCTAAGAAAGATTGATCCTTACAGGCTTTTTGGATAAAAAACTTATATACCATGAAAGATTAGATGGATTGCCAGGTCTAACCGGGACGTTCGGCGTGTCCTTTTACACCGAAAACGTCGATACGCGGGGGTGACCGTCGAGGGCGGCGTAATCACCCCGCTGATGAACCAGGTTCTGACTGTGAGATCTCGTCCCCCGGGATCAGAGGTGGTATGGAGGTCAACCGGAGGGTTGGTCCTCTATATCTTTGCCACGGATAATGGGCCAGGCCCGGAAGGGAGCAGTCCTACCGTGGACTACTGATGCTCGGGGGATAGCGGGGTCGAGAAGGAACCTGGGTTCCTCATCAGCGTGGTGAGCGCCCACCTCGGTGACCTGGCACTCAATTTTCATTTATATCTACTGCATAGATATATCGCTGATAGAGTGATAACACCGCCAACGACTGTTAAAACTGGTGGGATTTCGTTCAATATCAAGAATGCCAATATCGTTGCACCTACAGGTTCACCTAAAAGACTCACCGAGATTATTCTAGCTTTGATATACTTCAATGCCCAATTGTATACAGTGTGTCCTAAAGTATGGGGTACTATGGCCATCAATATGAATAAAAAATACTCATTTGGAGGATATATTCGATAAGTTTCAGGAAAACCAAGAGAAAATATACCTAAAAAAATAGTAGTAAATAGGTAGACTATGAAAGCATAAGGTATCACTGACATATCGCTCCTGATCTGTCTTCCTCTTACGATATATCCGGCTATACCCAACATGCCGATGATAGCAAGTAAGTCCCCAAATAAAACAGTCCTACCGATCTGATAATTAGAGCCGGTCATAATAATAATCCCTACTAGTGCAAGAAGTATGGCGAGATAAGCCTTTTTGGAAGTTCTCTCTTTTAAGTAACGCTGAGATATCCAAGCTACTATCAGAGGATGCGCCGAAACTAGTATCACTGATGAAGCTACACTAGTATAGCTTAAAGATGAAACCCATGCAGCAAAATGTATAGCTAAAAACCCACCTGTGCTGAGAAGTATGATCCATCTTTTCCTTGAGATCTCCTTTATCTCATCGATATATCTAGGAATAAAGAACAGAAGTATGATCGTTGAAAATAATAGTCTATAGAATGCTATAGATATAGGATGTGCATCTGATAATCTGATCAGTATAGAACCAAAGGAGACAGCGATGATACAGAAGGGCAAAATAGCCACGGCGCTTTCTCTTCCTTTTTCCAACATCATATGCTTATAACAGGTCATGTAAATGAAATTTTCTTATTTTAACAAAATTTATTTATATATTGTTTTACCTTTCTAATAATGGGTTTTCAGATGGATGAAGATAATCGGAGAAAAATCAAGGAATTACATAATATTGCTACTAAGATGGAATCTGCTAGATCTGAAGAAGAGATTTACGATATGACTATAGAAGCTGCAAGGAATATATTAGAATTTTATGTTTGTAGTATCTTTATCCAGGTAGAATCAGATAGATTAGAGGTTAAAAAATCGGTGGGTGGTAAACTAAAAAAAGGGGATATATTGCCTTTACGAGATTCAGTATACACTAAGACTTTGATGGAAAAAAGATCTTACTTAGTTGACAATATCGATGAATTCAAAGGGGCAAAACCTTCACTCCCAGAATTCAAATCTGCCATAAGCATACCCATCGGTAATATAGGGGTATTCCAGGCGATATCAGACAAATTGGATAATTTTGATGAGGATGATCTTGAGATGGGGGAATTATTAGTCTCACATCTAACTGAAACATTGAAAAGGATAAGAAATGAAAAAACCGTACGGGAATCCGAAAAGAGGTATAGAGCTATCTTCAATAATACTGGTACTGGAAAAGTGATATTGGATTCCGACATGAAAATAAATACTGTGAATAAAGAGTTTGAAACTTTATCAGGATACAAAAAGAAAGAATTAGAAGGTCATGTAAACATTAAAGATTTTCTCTATGATGAAGATATAAAACAGATCGAAGAATTTATGGAGGAAGTCAAGGGTGATAAGAGTAATTATTCAAAAAATATAGAACTCAACTTTATAGATAAACACGGTAACCCAAAAGATACCATCGGTGCGATCTCAAATATACCAGATCTAGATGAGTTCAACCTTTCCTTATTTGATATTACAGATTTTAAATGGGCTGTAGAGGAATTACAAAGATCTGAGAAAAAATATCAAACTATATTCGAGAAGAGTGAAACTGCTATGTTAATAATACGAAAAGACACTGTTGTGGAGATGGTGAATCCAAAATTTGTCGAAATATTTGGATATTCAAGAAAGGAAGTCGAGAACAATATGAGCTGGACCGAGTTGGTTGTTGAAGATTATCTGCCGATGATGGAAGAATATCACCAAAAAAGACGTATAGATCCGGACTCAGCACCATCTAATTATGAATGTGAAGTTATCGATAAAAAAGGAAATATTAGAAAGGTATTATTGAATGTTGGCATGATACCCGAAACCGAAAAGAGTTTAGTTTCTGTGATCGATATCTCCCAAAAAGATGATATCTCAGAATTGGAGTCTCTTTTCGAGGGGTCGGATTCTGGTATGTTTGTCTTAAATTCAGATAAGGATATGATTAAAGTAAACAGTACCTTTCTTGATTTGTTCGACCTCAAAAAAGAGGATGTTATAGGAAAGTCATACAAAGAAACCGTATTATCCAATTGCAAAAACTCAATTGAAAAAGTAATCAGTGGTGGGGATAGATTCATTTCTGAAATAATCGAATTCTCTTTACCTGAAGGTGAGATTATGAAAGCTGAATTGAACCTATCAAGGATCAATGAAAAAGGTATCGATGAACAATTTATCCTCGGGCAGATTTATCATTTGAACTAAATAATTTCATTATTAGATTTTTTACACAATTTATTTATATTTCGAGAATCTATATCGGATAACGGAATAGAGTAGAGGAAGGTTCTTTGATGACTAAATCTATAGAAGAAGAAATCCGTGAAAAAATCAAAAGATTACATGAGGTTTCCTTTAAGATGGAATCTATCAGTTCAGAAGAACAGGTATTTGATACTATAATAGATGCTGCCAAAAACATTCTAGATTTTTATGTTTGTAGTATTGATCTTATAGTAGATGAAAATAATTTCGAAGTCAAAAGAACAATCGGGGGTAAAAACAAAGAAGGGGATAAATATCCAGTTAAAGGGATAGCTGGAGAAACTTTTAGAAACAATAAGTCATACATTGAGAACGATGTTCAAGATTCAGATGTAGCAGATCCTCTAAGGAGTAGCTATAAGTCAGTCATCAGTATCCCTATAGGGGATATGGGGATTTTTCAGGCCATCTCTGATAAGCCTAATGACTTTGATAAAAATGATCTTGAACTAGCTGAACTATTAATAACACATCTTACCGAAACTCTGAAAAGGATCAAGAATGAAAAAAAACTCATAGAGTCCGAAAAGAGATATAGAGGCATCTTTGACAACAAAGGAACCGCCAAGATAATTTTAGATGAAGATATGGTTATAAATAAGGTAAGTAAAGGTTTTGAAGAATTTTCAGGCTATAATAGTAAAGAATTAGAAAGTCATGTTAAATTTAAAAATTTTTTATTTGGAGATGACTATGATACGTTAAAGAATTTTATCGAAAAAATAAGAGATACCGACGATGATCACTTAAAAAAATTTGATCTTAAATTCATAGATAAGTTTGGAAATGTGAAGGATACAATCGGAGCTATATCATACATACCAGAATCTAAAGAATTCAACCTCTCTTTACTGGATGTTACTGATTTTAAAAATGCTTTACAAGAATTGAGAAGGATGGAAAAAGGATATCAGACGATATTCGAAAATTCGGGTATTCCCATGCTTATAGTGCGTAAAGATAGTATAATCGATAAAGTCAACTCCAAATTTGTTGAAGTGTTTGGATATCATAAAGGGGATATACAAGAGAAGAAAAGTTGGACGGAACTGGTGTTGGATGATTACGTTCCGATGATGAAAAAATACCATCTAAAGAGAAGAAGTGATCCGGCTTCTGTACCTTCATCCTATAAATGCAATGTATATGATAGTAACGGGGATATAAGGAGAGTTTTATTAGAGGTAGGTATGATACCGAAAACCGAGGAGAGCTTGGTATCTGTCATCGACCTAACAGATAGAGATGTTGATGATGGTGGTATACACAAATCAGTATTTGAGTCCGATATAGGTGGATGTATATTTGATAATGAGGGGGAGATTGTAGAAAAGAATAATAAATTTTTAGATCTTTTTGACATTGCCGAGGATGACACACAAGGCATTAAATATTTAGAAACGCCTCTTTCAAATTTCAAAGAAAAAATCAGATCTCTTCTAGATGGTGATATCAATTCTTTCATCGAACAAACTGAGATCAAAAAATCTGAAGGAAAAATATTTAAGATAGACATGAACTGTTCAGTTTTAAAGAAAGGGAATGAAAAATATATACTTTGTTTGATTAATGAATACTAAAGAAGAAATTTCGAGGGAAATATTATGGGTTTTGAGCTCTACGAGGAAGTGCGGAAAAAGATGGAAAGCTTAGGTTTAATGGAAGATACTGGTAATTATGAAGATGTATTACTAGAAACTAGTAAATTGATACTAAACAATTCGTACGATATGATCTCATTATTAGATAAAGATTCAAATCCCATATATCTTAATAAAGCCCATAAAAGAATTCTGGGATACGAAAAAGAAGATCTTTTGAACAAACCAGCATTAGAAAATTTTCATCCTAAAGACATCGAAAAAGCAAAAAAGGAATGGTCCACATTGATAAAAACCAAAGAGGACAGAGACAAAATAGTAGGTAGGTACAAAGCAAAAGATGGAAGTTACATATGGATGGAAACTCATCTGAAAACTCTCATGGATAAAGATAATAATATTGCTCTCGTCTTATGTATTTCAAGGGATATCTCCGACAGGATCGAAGCTGAAAATAGATTGAAAAAGAACAAAGAAAAGATCGAAAAATTACATGACGTTGCCTACGAATTGGATAGTTGTAGAACTGAAAAGGATGCAGCAGAGTTGATCGTTGAGGCTTCAGAAACGATCCTTAACTTTGATTATGTATCTCTCTTTAAAATCACCGATGATACCATGGAATCTTTGGCATTTTCTTTCGAGATAGAACCAAAAATTAAAAAGAATATTTACAGCAAAGATAATTACACCTGGCAAACTTTTCTTAGTGGAAATTCATTCTTAGTAAAAGATATAGAATCAGACGATAGGGCAAAAGCTGGACTTGCTGAATTCAAATCGGGTATCAGTATACCTATAGAAGACTACGGTGTTTTCCAAGCTTTGTCTAAAGAAAAGAATCGATATGACCATGACGATCTAGAACTGGCCGAACTATTGATTTCACACATGAGCCAGGCTGTCAAAAGGATGAATTATGAAACCAAATTAAAACAATCAGAAGTAAAATACAGATCTATATTTGAGAACACTGGAACAGCTACAATAATCATAAACGAAGATACAACCATATCTTTGATGAATAAGGAGGCTGAAAGATTAGTGGGTTATGATAAATCTGAAGTAGAGAAAGAAATGAGTTTTAAAGATTTTTTAATCGAGAGTGATGTCGAAAAAATCGATAGATTCCATAGATTAAGAAGACAAGATCCTTCTAGTGTTCCAGAAAAATATGAAACGAAATTGGTCACAAAATATGGTGATCTACGAGATGTAATAGTTAATGTTGGAATGATGAACGGTTCGAAAAAAAGTGTAGCCTCTTTGATCGACATAACCCACATAAGAAAAAACACCAAGGCATTGAGAGAAATTGAAGAATCATTCAGGGTGGCTTTTGATAACTCTATAGCGGGGATGATGAGATTAGATAAGGATTTAAAGATCCTTGAAGTCAACGAAAACGCGTGTAAATTACTAGATAAAAACGAAAAAGAATTGCTTGGAGAGGATATCTTAGGATTATTTACAATAAACAATCAAAATGATCTCAAAAAGGGATTAGAAAGAGCTCTAGATGGTGAAACTGTAAAATATGATTCCCTAAAATACTTAAGTGATAAAACATCGCTCAAGATGAGGATAGATCCTATTACCAATTTAGTTGGTGATCTCGAATTCTTATTACTGCAATTCATTTAATGATTTTTTTAAATACTTGTTGGATAAGAAGTTGAAAAATACATAAACTTACACAATTATATGGTTTGATACCATATTATAATAAAGAGCCACAGGAAAATATTTATAAATTAAGTTTATCTCTCTTTTCACTGATTTGTAAAAAATAGCGGGTTTGGTGTAGTTTGGTATCACCTAGCCTTGCCAAGGCTATGACCGGGGTTCAAATCCCCGAACCCGCACTCTACCGACCG
>Ga0207421_10004444_pt1 | contig 16119 bp, 14 predicted proteins | sample SodLakKL_010_SED_4_FD_187542 | JGI IMG/M metagenome (GOLD analysis project Ga0207421, IMG submission 187542) | Alkaline sediment microbial communities from Lake Tanatar, Kulunda Steppe, Russia - 8KL_010_SED (SPAdes) (version 2) | ecosystem: Environmental > Aquatic > Non-marine Saline and... | reverse complement strand
GCGTTTGATACCGGACAGATGCCTGTGATGATCCCTGAAAACAAGATCGCGTTCGACGAGAACTTTGCGCAATCAAGGACCATTGTGGCGGACGACTTCACAACGAAACGGCCCCCCCAACCAAGGTCGGGAGAGCCGCAACTTTTCACCATGCTACTGGAAGAAAACTCGTCTTAAGATTACGATTACCAAACTTGCTAAGGATACTCGTTAAAAACCCGTGGCTTACATCGCGGGTGTCAGCACCGCGTCGATGACATGGATCACGCCATTGGATTGGACGACATCAGCGATCGTGACTGTGGCGACGGTGCCATTTTCGTCAGTCAGCTGGATCATGTCGTCGGTCATTGTTGCCTGCAAAGTACAGCCGCCCAGTGTTTCAACAGGATAGGTGCCGTCTGCATCCATGATCATGGATGCAATCGCATCGGACATCACAGTCGCGCCGACAACGTGGCAGGTCAGGATCGTGGTCAACATGTCGATGTTTTCTGGCATCAACAATGTTTCAACTGTGCCTTCTGGCAGCGCCGCAAATGCGTCGTTGACGGGGGCGAATACAGTGAACGGGCCTTCGGACTGCAAAGTTTCGACCAGACCGGCAGCCTGAACAGCAGCGACCAGCGTGGTGTGATCGGCAGAGTTCACAGCGTTTTCAACGATGTTTTGTTCGACCAGCATCGGGGCGCCGCCAACCATCGGGTTTTCAGCAAAAGCCGCAGATGCGGCGATAGTGATCGAAAGGGCTGCGAAAGACGTCTTCAGGATAGTCATTCTTTGGTTCCTTGTCATTTGAACCGGGTCTGTGCCCGGCGATACAAAGAACCACGCAGCCTGCGTTGGTTTAGTTTCACCTGCCGACAGGTTTTTTGTAAAATTCAGAAACCTGCATCACGTCACCGGGCATAAACCCGCACAAGGCGCGTTATCTGCCTGCGGTATTTAGGAAGAAGCTTAAAGTGAAACGACAGCGCCCAATGCCAGAACGTCGCCCGTCGGCACGCCTGTAGGCGAACCACCCAGCGGTTCGTCACTGATCGCCAGCGTGCCGCCCGAGATGGCTTGGGCCAGCGTTTCGGGCAATGCGATGTCGGTCTGGGTTTCGTCCGGCAATACGCCAAGCGATACCGGTGCATCAGCGCCTTCGGCGATCAGCCACAATTCCAGCACGCGTCCGTCATTCGCAGCACCCGCCTGCCGGTCGATCCGCAAAACACCTGTTTCAGGCGCAAAGCTGGCCAGCACGATCAGCGATGCATCCTCTGCCGCGATTTCGGCGGTCAGGCTGGGGGTAAAGGGTGTGGGCGCGGGATCTTGCGGCAACATGACCAGCACGCCGACAGCCAGAACTGCTGCAAGGCCCGACCCTGCCAATACGCGCCAAAGCGACCAAGTCCGGCTTGGTGTTGCCGGGAAAAGGACTGCGTTGATGCGGGCTTTGACGGCGGGTGGTGGCGTTTGCGGGGTAAAGTTGTCGGCCAGTGGCGCCAGCTGTTCATTCCATTCGACCACCAGTGCGCGCAATGCGGGTTCTGCATCCAGACGTGCCTCGAACGCACGACGGGCGTCTGCATCCATCAGATGCAACGCATATTCGCCGGCAAGGGCGATATCGTCGTTATGATCGTCAGCGGCTGTCATCAGCTCAGGCAGTCTTTCAGTTTGATCAGGCTGCGGCGCAGCCAGGTTCGCATTGTATTCAGCGGCACGTCGAAACGCGCAGCCAGTTCGTCGTAACTATACCCTTCGATATAGGCTCCCCGCACGGCATCGGCCCGATCAGAGGGCAATTCGTTCAGGCACCCATCAAGCCGTGACTTTTCTGACGCGGCCACTGCCGCTGCTTCGGGCGTGGGGCCGGTGTCTTTCAGGTCATGCACCTCGTCGATATCGACGTTGCCGCCTTTGCGGGCGCGCAGTTTGTCGATGGCGAGGTTGCGTGTCAGCGTAATCAACCAGGTCATCGGGCTGTATCCGTTGACGGCGTAGCTGTCGGCTTTTTGCCAGATTCTGACAAATGCATCCTGTAACGCGTCTTCGGCTTCGGCCCGATCATTCAAGATACGCAGGCAAACGCCGAATAGTTTCGCCGAGGTGGCGTCATAAAGCGCGGAAAAGGCGGCGCGGTCACCAAGACCAACCCGCAATATCATATTTTCAACGTCTTCACGGGTTGTCATGACAGGGTTTTGGCATCACCGGGCCGGTTTGGCAAACGGATATTGCCTTGCTGCGACAGGCAGGCGCGGATGAATGCCATTGTCATTCTTGTCCCATTTCGCGCAAACATGGTGTCATGACTGAAATGACGATCACACCAGATTGGGAATATGTTGCAGACAGCGTCATGGGTGGCGTGTCTGCGGGGCAAATGACGCAAGAGATAGTGCAGGGCCGGATGGCCGTGCGTCTGCGCGGTGACGTATCGCTCGACAATAATGGCGGCTTTGTGCAGATCGCCACTGACCTGCCGGATTTCGATGCAAGCGGCTGGGACGGCATCACATTGGATGTCTGCGGCAACAGTGAAACCTATGACATTCGGCTGCGCACCGATCAGCTGACGCGGCCCTGGCAATCATTCCGTGCAGAATTTACCGCCACACCTGCATGGCAAAGCCTGCGCTTTCGCTTTGTGGATTTTGTCGCCCACAAGCATGATATACGCTTTGATGCGTCAGCCTTGCGGCGCGTCGGCATCCTTGCCATCGGGCGCGTATTCACGGCAGATGTCGCGATTGCAGGGCTGGGGCTGTATCGGGCCTAGCCTGCCAGTTCGCGTGCCTGATCGCGCAAGACGAATTTCTGGATCTTGCCGGTCGACGTGCGCGGGATGTCGGTGAACACAAACCGGCCGGGCACCTTGAACGGCGCCAGATGTTCGCGACACCACGACCGCAGGCTTTCGGCATCTGCCTTGTGCCCCTGCGCCAGTTCGACAAACGCACAAGGCGTTTCGCCCCATTTGTCATGTGGCATCGCCACCACCGCGACAACGGCAACTGCAGGATGACGGTAAAGCGTTTCTTCTACCTCGATCGAGGAAATGTTTTCCCCGCCAGAAATAATGACGTCCTTGGAACGGTCCTTTAGCTGGATATAGCCGTCAGGATGGCGCACGCCCAAATCGCCGGAATGGAACCAGCCCCCGGCAAAGGCGTCGGCTGTGGCTTCGGGATTGCGGAAATAGCCCTTCATCACGACATTGCCGCGAAACATCACCTCTCCCATGGTTTTACCGTCGCGTGGGACGGGTTGCATCGTGTCGGGGTCCAGCACATCCAGCCCTTCCAGAGGCAGATAGCGCACGCCCTGACGGGCCTTCAGCCTTGCCTGTTCGGTGTCGGCCAAGGCGGACCAGCTATCATGCCATTCATTCACCACCGCAGGGCCATAGGTTTCGGTCAGGCCATAAAGATGGGTCACGGCAAAACCTGCTGTCTTCATATCTGCCAACAGCTTCTCGGGTGGCGGGGCGGCGGCGGTGAAGAACTGGACGCTGTGGTCTAAGGCGCGCTTGGCTGCCTCTGGGGCTGAGATCATCAGCGACATTACGATAGGTGCGCCGCACAGATGGGTCACGCGTTCATCGGCAAGGGCTGCCCAGATCGGCTCTGCGCGCACTTGGCGCAGGCAGACATGCGTGCCGATGATCGCTGACAGTGTCCACGGAAAGCACCAGCCGTTGCAATGAAACATTGGCAGGGTCCACAGATAGACCGCGTGTTTCTGCATGGATGTGGTCAGCGCATTCCCTTGCGCCAAAAGGTAGGCGCCGCGATGGTGCGACACCACGCCTTTGGGGTTGCCCGTTGTGCCCGATGTGTAATTGATCGCGATTGCGTCCCATTCATCCTCTGGCATCAGCCAGACGAAGTCGGGATCGCCTGAGGCCACGAAATCCTCGTAATCCAGCGCATCGCTATGTGTGGGCGGGGCGTCAAAGACGGGATCGTCGTACTGGATCACCATCGGGCGCACATCGGCCAGTGCCAGCGCATCCTGCATCAAGGGCATGAATTCGCGGTCCACGATCACGACCTTTGCCTGTGCATGATCCAACTGGAATGCGATGATCGCCGCGTCCAACCGCGTGTTGACCGAATGCAGCACGCCACCGCACATCGGCACGCCGTAATGGGATTCCAGCATCGCAGGTGTATTGGCCAGCATCACCGAAACGGTATCACCACGCCCGATACCTGCCTGCGCAAGGGCCGAGGCCAGCTGGCGCGATCTGGCATAAAATGCAGCATAGTCGCGGCGCAACGATCCATGAACGATGGCGGTATGGTTCGGGAATACGCTTGCCGCGCGTTCCAGAAAGGTCAGCGGCGTCAGCGGTTGGTGGTTGGCAGGGTTGCGATCAAGGCCGGTGTTATATGGGTTTGCCGTCATCGGATCAGCGATCTTTCCATTGCGGGCTGCGTTTTTCAACAAATGCGCCAATCCCCTCTTCGGCGTCATGCGCCAGCATATTGTCGACCATCACCCCGCTGGCATAGTCATAAGCCTGCGCCAAAGGCATTTCTGCCTGCGCGTAAAACGCGCGTTTTCCGGTGGCGAGGGTCATGGTGGATTTCGACGCAATCTTGCGCGCCATCTGCAGCACGGTGTCCTGTAGGTCCGCAGGTGCGACAGCGTGGTTGACCAGCCCGATCTCTGCCGCACGGGTCGCGGGGATCATATCGCCGGTCAACAGCATCTCCATCGCATGTTTGGCCGCTACATTGCGCGATAGGGCGACCATGGGCGTGGAACAGAACAGCCCGATATGCACACCCGGCGTGCTGAACTTCGCGCTGTCGGCGGCAATCGCAAGGTCGCAGCTGGCGACCAGCTGACAGCCTGCGGCGGTGGCGATCCCTGTGACTTCGGCGATAACGGGTTTGGGGCAGGCGACGATTGCCTGCATAACGCCCGCACATTGCGCCATGATGCGCGTGAAATAGGCGCGCCCGCGATCATCACCTGTGCGCCCTGCGGTCATTTCCTTAAGGTCGTGTCCGGCACAAAAGGCAGGGCCGTTGGCGGCCAGAACAATCACGCGTACCGCTGTATCGTTGCCAGCGGCGGCAAAGGCGTCGCCAAGCGCGGTCAGCATCGCCTCGGACAAGGCATTGCGACGGGCGCTGTCATTCAGTGTCAGACGCAGGATGCCATCGGCACCAAGGTCGCGCAGCAGGATATCGTTTTCTGGCAAGGGGCTGGTCCTTTGGTCAGGTTACACCAAGGCCATAAGACGCCAACAAAAGGTGATCTGGCAACACCGGAATATCATCGCGACGGCAAAGCATCGGCACAGCGCGCTTGTTTGCGGGTGAAAATGATCACGCAGACGCCATTGACATATTGTCGCCCGCGTTTACTTGCCTACCCATCGGCAGGAAATGTGAACTATGGAGTTTAGTTTTGAAATCTCGACATGTGTCATATGTTGCCGCCACGCTAGCTGCAATCTGGCTGCCTTTAACGGCAATGCCTGCTTTGGCACAGGCCGAGGTGCTGCCGGCGGTGCGTACAATCGTGCTGGATGCGCCGCCCGACCAGATCACCCGCCAGTTTTTCGGACAGGTACGCGCCCGCGAAACCGTTGACTTGTCATTCGATGTCGGCGGCACGATGATCCGGTTGATCCCCGAAGAAGGCACCGCCGTGCAGGCCGGTGAAACGCTGGCGGAACTGGACCTTGATCCGTTCAACCGCGCTGTTGAACGCGCCACCCTGTCACTGGACATGGCCACCCGAGAGGCCGAACGGACCGAGACGCTGGCAACCCGTCAGGCAGGTGCCACCGCCCGCGCCGAAGATGCGATCACCGCCCGCGAAATGGCCAGCCTTGAATTGCGCGATACACGCGCCGCATTGGACGACGCCACCTTGCGCGCACCTTTCGACGGCATGGTCGCTGTGCGGATGACACCCGCATTTTCAGCGGTATCGCCCGGCCAACCGGTTTTGCGTTTGCATGACCTGAGTGAATTGCGCGTCGATTTTGCGCTTCCCGAACGGATTTTCCAGCAGATCGGCCAATTGGACGACGTGCGCTTTGATGCGCTGGTTGCGGGTGGGCAGCAGGTGCCGCTGCGCCTTGTCGCATTCCAGCCTGATACCGCGCAGGTCGGGCAAAGTTACCGTGTCACGCTGGCCTTTGATGACCCGCCCGGCGGGCTTTTGCCCGGGGCTTCGGTCACGATCACGGCTGCTGTCCCTGCGGCGTCGCAGGCTGTCGCGGTGCCGGCGACCGCGCTTGTCGCTGATGCCGCGCGGGATGCTGTCGTGATGGTGCTGGACGCCGATGGCGATGATTTCATCCTGCGCGCGCAGCCTGTCACCGTTGTCGCAGACAGCGGTGCTGGTCTTGCTGTCATGGGCCTTGATCCCGGAACAGAGGTGGTTGTCGCAGGCGCCCATCTGGTGCGGGACGGTCAGCGGGTTCGCCGTTTTACCGGCCTGACCATGACCGAGGAATAGCAGATGTCTATCGCCCGCGCCGCCATTGAACGCCCGCTTTACACTTGGATACTAATCCTGTTTTGCCTTGTCGGCGGCGCTTTGGGTTATCTGGCGGTGGGCAAGCTGGAAGACCCGACTTTTACCCTGAAAACGGCGATGGTCATCACCCCTTATCCCGGCGCAACTGCCGATCAGGTCGCATCCGAAGTGTCCGAGGTTCTGGAAGGTGAAATCCAGCGTATGGGTGCGCTGAAATTCATCGTCTCCCGCAACACGCCGGGTCTGTCTGTGATCGAGGTTGAAATCCAGCCGACCTATGGTGGCAATGAATTGCCGCAAATCTGGGACGAATTGCGCACGCGTGTTACCGATGCCGCCGCGCAATTGCCCGCCGGTGCCTTGCCCAGCCAGATCAACGATGATTTCGGCGATCTGTTCGGGATCTATTACGCGGTCAGCGCACCGGGTTTTTCCGATGCAGAACTGCATGAAATCGGCCAATTCCTGCGCCGCGAAGTTCTCAGCGTGCGCGGCGTCGGCAATGCCGAACTGTTGGGCCTGCCGCAAGAGGCTGTTTTCGTTGAACCCGACAGCCGTAGTCTTGCCAACCTTGGCGTCGCCCCGGGCGAGATTTTTGCCGCGATTGGCACGGTTTCAACGATCACCCCGACCGGCGCGATCAGTGACGCAGGCCGCAGCTTGCGCATTGAACCGCCCAAGGCCGACGGGCGCAACTTCGACATCAGTGGCCTGACCATCGGATCGCAAGGCCAGACCTTCAACCTGACCGATATCGCCAGTATTACCCGCGGACGTGTCGACCAGCCCGACCAGATCATCCGCCACAACGGGGTCGAGGCGTTCACGCTGGGCATCGCGGGGCTGCAGTCTGAAAATATCGTCAGCGTCGGTGCGCGGGTCGAAGCACGGCTGGCGGATCTGGCAGGTGTCTTGCCGGTCGGCGTGACGCTTGAGCCGATCTATGAACAGCATCGCGTTGTGGACGAGGCGAACGGGTCGTTCCTGATCAGTCTTGCCATGTCTGTGAGTGTTGTCATTGCGGTTCTTGCTGTTTTCATGGGCTGGCGAGCTGCAATCGTGGTCGGGCTGACGCTGTTGCTGACGGTCACGTTTACTTTCTTTTTCATGATGCTGTTCGGGATCAAGGTTGAACGGATCAGCCTTGGTGCGCTGATTATCGCGATGGGGATGCTGGTCGATAACGCCATCGTTGTTGCCGAAGGGATGAAACTGGAAATGCGCAAAGGCCGGCCTGCCGGTGATGCCGCAGCCGAGGTCGCGCGTAAAACGCAGGTGCCTTTGCTGGGTGCGACCGTGATCGGGGCCATGGCCTTTGCCGGGATCGGCCTTAGCCCGGATGCGTCGGGTGAATTCCTGTTCTCGCTTTTCGCCGTGATCAGCATTTCACTTTTGCTGTCATGGCTGCTTGCGGTCACGGTCACACCGCTTTTGGGTAGCTACTTTTTCAAGGTTGGCGGGCTGGCTGAAGGGCAAGACCCCTATGACAGCCGCGTCTTTCGTGGCTATGCGGCACTGGTGCGGGCTGCGTTGCGGGCGCGCTGGCTGGTGATTGGCAGTCTTGTCGCAGTGACCGTCGCGTGCTTTGCGATCATGGGCCTTCTGACACAGCAGTTTTTTCCGCCCGCCAATACGCCTTTGTTCTATTTGAACTACAAGGCCGCCCAGGGCACCCAGATACACGAAACATCAGCCGACCTTGCCGTCATCGAAGACTGGCTGGCCACCCGCCCCGATGTCGTATCCACCACGACCACGGCAGGGCAGGCGCTGACGCGGTTTATCCTGACCTATAGTCCGGCCAAACCTGACCCGTCTTACGGCCAAATTCTGATCCGTGCGGAGAACTTCGACGCAATCCCAGCCCTGCGCGATGACCTGACTACCTTTGCCCAGACGGCGTTGCCATGGGCGGAAACCCGTGTCGAACAGATCATCTATGGTCCGCCCGTCACGGCTGATGTCGAATTGCGGCTGTCGGGCCCTGACCCTGACGTATTGCGCGCACTAGCTGACGAGGCGCTTGATATCCTGAACGCATCTGCCTTGCTTGATACCCAGCGGATTGACTGGCGCGAACGTGAATTCGCAACGCGGCCAATCTATGCCGCTGAACGTGCGCAGGCGCTGGGCGTGGCCCGCGCGGATGTGGCAACGGCGCTGGCAATGGCAACCGACGGTGTGCGCGCCGGTTCCGTACGCGAGGCAGACCGCGAAATCCCTATCATCGTGCGCACCCCGCGCGATGAAATGTCGGTTGACGGGCGCTTGCGCGACCAGATCGTTTTTGCGCCTGCGACAGGGGGGTATGTGCCGCTGGATCAGGTCATCGATGGCTTCGAGGTGATGACGCGGGACACTGTCGTTGCCCGCCGTGACCGGTTGCCGACGCTAAGCGTGCAGGCCTTTGCGATCCCCGGTGTGATGGCCCCGACAGCCTTTGCCGATGTGCGCGCCCCGATCGAGGCGATCGCGCTGCCGCCCGGGTATTCCATGGCATGGGGTGGCGAATTTGAAAGCGCGGGTGAAGCGCAGGAAAGCCTTGCTCGCCAGATGCCACTGGCTTTTGGTACGATGCTGCTGATTACGGTGTTGCTATTCGGCAAAATGCGCCAGACCGCCGTGATCTGGACCGTCGTGCCGATGGCCGTAAACGGTGTGGCGCTAGGGCTGTTGTTTACTGGCCTGCCGTTCAGCTTTACCGCGCTTTTGGGTTTGCTCAGCCTGTCGGGGATGCTCATCAAGAACGCGATCGTGCTGGTCGAGGAGATTGACCTACAAAAAACCGAAGGTGGTCTGTCGCAAAGTCAGGCAATCGTCACCGCCTGCGTTAGCCGTCTTAGTCCGGTGGTTCTGGCGGCTGCGACGACTATTCTGGGGATGGCGCCGTTGTTGTTTGACATCTTCTTTGCGTCTATGGCGGTCACGATCATGGCGGGTCTTGGCTTTGCAACGATCCTGACCCTTGTCGGTGTGCCGGTGTTCTATCACACCTATCTGCGCGCCGAACGTCTGGAAGAACAGGCATCAAAACCGCCTGCGACAGTCGCCCGAACCGGTCAGCTGGCAGCAGAATAGTTATTCAAGAACCTCGGTCGCAAGGCGGCTTTCAACCAATTCTTCTTCGACCAGCACATAGATATCGTCGGGCGGGGTGGACAGGCCGTAGACCATCACGCCTGCATCTATCCCCATGTCGATCAAATGGGTCATCGTCTGTCCCTGACTGCGCTGGATATCGGCAACAGCGAAATAGACCGGCATATAGCCCGGCGTTTCATAGTAATGCTGGTGCAGCCCCACAGCACCCGCAAGCGATACCTGCCGGTTTACGCCGCCTGCCAGCATATACGGACAGGACGACAGACAGGCCGTGCCCGGCAGGATCAGAGTGTCGAATTCCCGCGCGCGGATAAGGCGGCCCATCGCCAGCGCGGTGTCCACATTGCCGCCCGGACTGTTGATCGCCAGCGTCTGCGGCGGTTCTGACAACGTATCAAGATAGACCGCGAACCTATCATCATCGCCTTGGGTAATGGCGCCGTTAATCACCAGAATCTCGCCTGTTTCAGGCGTGTTTTCGACCGTGAATTCCAGCCGTGACGGCACGTTGGGCGGCATGGTGATATTGGGGCGGGTGCGCGGGTCAGAAAATTGCGGTGTCGGGCGTGACGGGTCATAGCGGCGCACCTGATCGCCGGGTGCGACAGGTCCGGTCGGTGCCGGTTCTGCGCGCGACAGATCCATCTGCCAGCGCGAGGCCAAATCGGTTCCGATCAGAAAAATCGCAATCGCGATCTGTAATACGAATATCAGGCGCACCCCTTGGCCAATCGTAAACTGGCGGGGTTTGCTGGCCACGGGTTGGGTCATTCTGCCGCCGTGCGCTGTGGCGGGGCGGGAATGTCATCATCGCGCAGGCGGCGGTGAATTTCTGCATCGGCATCGCCCATCGTCGCCTCTACGTCCTTCATTGCGCTGATCGCGGCTTTCAGATCGGACAGCGTCAGCGTTTCCTCGATGCTGAGCCCGTCACGGCCATTGCGTATTGCGGCCTGCGTGACGGCCAGAATGAACACCAGTACGCCCGGCAACAGGTCAATCGCGATGGCACCGGCCCACGACGGTCCGAAATTGCCTGCATAGCGGATCACGGCATCAGCGCTGGAAATCGGATTGTAGGCAGTCGTCTGTGGCGGGTCCATCGCCAACACTTGTGCCGCCGCCTGCCCAAGCGTCTGGCTGCGCTGGTCCAAAGCATCCAGCACCGACCCGATGGTCGATGTCTGGGCATCACGGATCACCGCCGTGCGCCCGTCAAGTTCGGGCAGCACCACAGAGGCAGGCAAGTCAGCCGCCGCGCGCGCAACCAGCAAGGCAACGGAATATTGGTTGAGGTTGGAGATCACGCCCGCCAATCGTACGCTTTCTTCCGAAAATGCGACCGAGCGTTGTTCGACAGGCCCCGGTGCCACGGTCAGGCTGCGCATGCGGCCCAAAGTGGCGTTACCTTGTTCATAGGCGCCGTCGATCAAGGGCTGCTGTTCGGCGATCTGTGCTTCAAGGCTTTGCAGTTCTTCTGTTTTTTGACGTAAGACGCGGTAAACCGCACCTTCGCCCGCTGTGCCCGACAATTCGCCGGACCGTTCCTGTTCAGCCAGCGCCTCGAACGCTTCTTTGGCGCGGCGCACTTCCTGACGTAGGGATTGGGCGGACAGGGCGATTGTATGGGCCTGTTCCAGAGAGCTTTGGTAATCCTGCACGGTCCGTTCAAGATGCTGTTCAACGGCCGCAGAGCCCGCCAGTGCGGCGGCGTTCAGCCAGCTTGACATAGCGATGATCGCCATTGATCCGATAATCATCGACACCGTCAGCCCGACAAAGCCCGCAGCGGTGCGCATCGCGGGCAGCAGGCGCAACAGAAAGCTCCAGAATACGAAAATCCCCACAGATACCGCGACCGAATAGGCAATGGCTGCGAAAAAGCTCATCGCACCGGTGTCTTCCAGCAGCGATGACACGCCAAGATAGGTATAGATGCCTGACGCGATCGCCAAAATCCCAAGGGCGGCAGGTGTGAATGTGTCAAGCACGGCGATATGCGCCTCAAGCTCTTTGGCAGTGCGCAGCCCTTTAGTTTCTGCTGCGGTCAACCGCCGGTCCTTGTTGGTCATGCCCTATCCCTCGTGCGGCTTACCCGATCACGTTAAACGCGAAAACGGCGACTGCCCAGCAGGGTTCGATCAACTCTTGAATAGCCATCCATCGTGCAATCGCGGCCTTTTGAAGGCTTGCGGCGATCTGTGACTTGCATCTTGCGGGCAACCGATGATGATAGAAGTCCTACATCGCCCAGCATCAAAGCCAGGTGGAGGATGATTTCATGTGCCAGATTTTCGCAGGCCAAGACCCCAGCCGCTATGAATACGTCACACGGCGTGTGCGGCTGAACGGACAATCCACAAGCGTGCGGCTGGAACGTGCTTTCTGGCGGATCGTGGACCAGATGGCGATCAAGGATGGCGTGACGACCCCTGCATTTTTGTCGAAACTGCATTCCGAAGTGTTGGAACAGCATGGCGAGGCGACGAATTTCACATCGCTTTTGCGCTGTGCCTGCATGATCCATCTGGGCGAATTGCAGCAGATCCCGGAACCCGTAACGGCACCCAGCCCAAGTTTCGCGGCCGAATAGCAAAAAATTGCCCTGTAGTAGCGACCTACTACCTACCGTAAAAATTGGTCTGCTAACCTTACCAGATTACCCAATGATCTGGAGCGCATATGGCCAAGGCAATTCACACCATGATTCGTGTTCTCGACGAGGCGCGTTCCGTCCGGTTTTATGAACAGGCATTCGGTCTGAAAATCGCGGATCGGCTGGATTTCGACAGCTTTACGCTCGTTTACATGTCGAACGCCGACAGCAGCTTTGAACTGGAACTGACCGTCAACAAGGACCGCACGGACCCCTATGATCTGGGCGATGGCTATGGGCATCTTGCATTTTCAGTCGATGATCTGGATGCCGAACATGCCCGCCTGACCGAGGCCGGGTTGGCCCCGCGTAAATTGGTCGATTTTGCGCCCGGTGGTGACGTCATTGCACGCTTTTTCTTTATTGCCGACCCCGATGGATACCAGATCGAGGTCTTGCAACGCGGTGGTCGCTATTTGTGACCACAAACCCGTTCTTGGGAGGGGACGGGTAACATAGGCTCATTCAGGGAGGAGAGTCATGAATACATCAGCAAAGCGGGGGCTCAGCCGGCGCCAGCTTTTGTCGCGATCTATCGCGGCGGGGGCGACGTTTATGGTGGGGGCCGGATTTGTCGCGGCACAGGACGCGACATGGGCGACAGAGGTGGTCGCGCTGAAACCCGAAACAATGGCAACCTTGGTGCAGATGGCGCGCGATATCTATCCGCATGACCATGTGCCGACCGAATTTTATGTGATCGCTGTCAAAGGCTATGACACCGAAGAGGCCGCCGAAACGATCGAGGCCGGTGTCGCGGCGCTGAACGCGGCGGCACAGGGCAAGGGGTATGGCAGCTATCTGGACATGGGGTGGGAACGTGACCGCGTCGATGTGTTGCGCGGGATGGAACAAAGCGCCTTTTTCCAGCAGATCCGCAGCGGTCTTGTGACCGGTCTTTATAACCAGAAAGCCGTCTGGCCGTTGTTTGGCTATGAAGGTGAATCGTTCAGCATGGGCGGATATCTCGACCGTGGCTTTGACGATATTGCATGGCTTTGATGGGGGGGCAGGATCATGGTTGCAAAGTTTGAACTGACCGATAATTCGGTTGTCGTCATCATCGGGACAGGTGCCGGTGGCGGCACCTTGGCCAATGAGCTGGCGCAAAAGGGCGTCAAGGTCGTGGCACTAGAGGCCGGTGGCCGCTATCTGCCGCAGGATTATGTCAACGACGAATGGGAAAGTTTCGGCCAGCTGGCCTGGCTTGATAAGCGTACCACCAGCGGTGACTGGCGCGTTGCACGCGATTTCAGCGGCTTGCCGTCGTGGATCGTCAAGGCCGTTGGCGGCAGCACGACCCATTGGGCAGGGGCGAGCCTGCGGTTTCAGGACCACGAATGGAAGGCGCTGACCACCTATGGCCGCGTTGACGGCGCCAACCTGCTCGACTGGCCGATTGACGGGGCGGAAATGGCGCCTTGGTATGATCTGGCTGAAGAAAAGATGGGTGTGACCCTGACCGGTGGCCGACCCGGATTGCCGGGCAACAACAACTATAAGGTGCTGGAAAAAGGTGCGCTGGAACTGGGCTATAAAGAGGTGAGCACCGGTCGTATGGCAATCCAGTCTACCGATGACGGGCCACGCATGGCCTGCCAGCAGACGGGCTTTTGTTTCCAAGGGTGCAAGTGGGGGGCCAAATGGTCAACCGCCTATACTGAAATCCCCGAAGGCGAAGCCACCGGCAATCTGGAGGTCCGCGAACGTGCCCATGTCGCGCGCATCCTGCATGACGACGACGGCAAGGTGACGGGTGTTGTCTATTTCGATGCTGATGGCAATGAACAGACGCAACTGGCGCGCATCGTCTGCGTGGCGGGCAATACGATCGAAAGCCCGCGTTTGCTGCTGAATTCCGCGACCGAGATGTTCCCCGATGGTCTGGCCAATTCATCCGGTCAGGTGGGCCGCAATTACATGCGCCATGTCACCGGATCGGTTTACGGTGTCTTTGACAAGCCGGTAAAGATGTGGCGCGGGACGACCATGGCAGGCATCGTTCAGGACGAAGCGCGCCATGATCCGTCACGCGGCTTTGTCGCGGGCTATGAGTTGGAGACGCTGGCGCTGGGTCTGCCGTTTATGGCGGCCTTCCTTGATCCGGGCGGTTGGGGGCGTGAATTTACAACCGCGCTCGATAGTTACGAAAACATGGCCGGAATGTGGATTGTGGGTGAGGATATGCCACAGGAAACCAACCGGATCACTGTCAACCGCGACCAGCCAGACCAGTTTGGCCTGCCATCACCGAATGTGCATTTCAGCGATCACCCCAATGATATTGCGATGCGCAATCATGCCTACAAGCAAGGTATGGAGATCTACAAGGCGGTGGGGGCGACACGGGTATTCCCGACGCCGCCTTATCCGTCGACGCATAACCTTGGCACCAACCGGATGTCTGAAAATCCGCGTGACGGTGTGGTGAACAAATGGGGACAGACGCATGACATCCCCAATCTGTTCGTGTCCGATGGCAGCCAGTTCACTACGGGGGCGGCGGAAAATCCGACGCTGACCATTGTGGCGCTGGCGATCCGGCAGGCCGACCATATCGCCAGCGAAATGGCCGCAGGCAATTTGTAAGAACGTCAAAGGGCGGTCAGCTGCGACCGCCCTTTGTTATCGCGGTGACCTGTCAGGGTCCGCGCACGTGTGACAGAATGGGTATTGGCGCGCGATTTCCCCTATCGCCCATCACACCAGATTTTCATGTAATGGCGTAAAAACAGGCAAAACCTGCCTGAACCACGCTAACAGCTAGCGGAACGCCGCGCAGATCCAGCCGTTAAATCATGTGACCTTGCGCTTTGCTGCAGTGCCGCATTATGTGCAGGTTTGACAGCTAAGGCCGCAGAATCGCTACGGTCTTGGGCGCAAGCCTGAAAATTGAGCCGCTTTAAGGAACGACATGACGTTTTCGACACGACTAAACCGGCGCAACCTGTTGAAGGGTAGCGCCGCCACCGCGGCGATGATGGTCGCTGGTTTTGCCACGGCACAAGACGATGCCGCAGCGCAAACCGAGCCCTTTTCCTTTGAAATTCTGACACAGACGGCGCAAAGCCGCGCCGCAGAACCCTATGCCGAAGCTGCAAAGCTTGACGGATTTCTGGGCGCACTTGATTACGACGATTACCGCCTGATCCGGTTCAAGACCGATCGTGCGCGCTGGGCTGATGAAGATGCGCCGTTCCATGTGCATGCTTTCCACACCGGCTGGCTGTTTGGTGAACCGGTCAAATTGTTCGATGTTGCACGCGACGCTGACAGCGCGACCGCAACCCCGATGATCTTTTCCACCGACGATTTTGAATATCTCAACGATTTGGCCGACCGTGTGCCTGCCGATGCCGAACTTCCTGGCGTTGCCGGTTTCCGGCTGAATGCACGGCTGAACCATCCGAACCGGTTCGATGAACTGGTGTCGTTTCTGGGTGCCAGCTACTTTCGCGCGCTGGGCCGCGACAGCCGCTACGGGATCAGCGCCCGCGGCCTTGCCCTGAACACCGCAGGCCCCGTTCCCGAAGAATTTCCGCGTTTCACGCATTTCTATCTTGAACGCGATCAACATGGCGCAGCCGAAGTGACCGTCTATGCGCTGCTTGACAGCCCAAGTGTGACCGGCGCTTACCGCTTTATCATTCGACCCGGCGACACCACTGAAATGGACGTGACCACACGGCTGTTTTTCCGCGCTGATGTTGCGGAAATGGGGATTGCACCGCTGACGTCGATGTTCCTTTACAATGGCGTCAACCGTGCGGGCTTTGATGATTATCGCCCCCGCGTCCACGACAGCGACGGTCTGCGCATCGTCCAGCGCGGTGGTGATGTCATTTGGCGACCTTTGAATAACC
>Ga0207421_10004443_pt1 | contig 16120 bp, 11 predicted proteins | sample SodLakKL_010_SED_4_FD_187542 | JGI IMG/M metagenome (GOLD analysis project Ga0207421, IMG submission 187542) | Alkaline sediment microbial communities from Lake Tanatar, Kulunda Steppe, Russia - 8KL_010_SED (SPAdes) (version 2) | ecosystem: Environmental > Aquatic > Non-marine Saline and... | reverse complement strand
AATTCGTGCCTATCGTGCAGGTGCCGTAGATATTGCCGGACATCGTGCCGTCTCTGCAGAACCTATCGCCTATCGTGCAGGTGTCAATGTCATACGCGCAGTCTTTTCCGTTCCAGTCACCCTCCCAGTCATAATTCCCGATATCACAGTGTGAAATCGTTCCGGCCTTCGTGGTGTCATCGGTGCCCTGCGAGAACGCCACGGGCATGGAGCCGTTGTTGAACCCTGCGTCGTTCGTGCTTCCTGTCCAGTCCACGCCGGAAATGTTGCCGGTCGTGTCCGGGATGATTGATTTGCCAGTCAGATTAATCCGCTTCCCCTCCGCCGCTCCGATGCAGACAACAGAACACAATGCGGTCACGTCCGAGGCCAGTTCGTAGTCGCCGGGAAAGACGAAAACCGTGCCGGATGATTTACCGTCGATCGCCGCCCGCAGTGCCGTTCCTCGCTCCGCATCCGTGCCGGAGTCAACAACTACAATTCTGTCGTTAGCCGTCAGCGCGACTTTAGCCGCCAGCTCCGCCTCCGTGTCAGCGGGGATATTACCTATACGAGTCTTCTCCGTACTGGTGGGCAGGTTGTCGTGATCGTAATCACTTTCATGGCTGCCCACTTCGCCCCGGGCGATAGATTCGGCTTCGGCGGCGGTCAGGGTGCTTTCTTCCCAGACAGCATTGCCTTCCGAGGCATCTACGAGCCGGTAGAACGTTTTACCGGCCGTATCGAACCAGCTGTCCCCGGATTCGTACCCTTCAGTCTCGTCATCATTGACCGTCGGCGCTCGTGATTTCCGGTAGCCCGCCCCCAGTCCGTCCACTTTGGACTTCTGGTCCCCGGTTATGAACTGGCGGTCGTCCGTTTCCGTCAGATTCCGTATGTCATGGGGTCTGTATCTGGCCATTGTATTTCCCTCCTTATGCCTGGATCCAGCTTACGTGACATTCCGCGCCTTCCACTGTGATTCCGTGGATCGCCAGGGAAGTGTTGTTCCTCCCTTCCACCAGTTCATACGCCCCGCCGTTCTTTTCGACCCAGATGCCTTCTCCGACCGCGGCGCTCTCACCGAACATAAGCCAGATATTCTCCGATCCTTCATTAGTTATCAGGGCGTAGTTCCTCCCCCGTCCGTAAGAGTTCCGGTATTCCGGTATTATCACTGACGATTCATCGGTAACCGTGCCGGATCCTTTCCAGGCTTTCGAGATGATTGTGTTTAAAGATGCCATTAGTTTTCCGCTCCCGTTATTAGTGTGCTTTCCGGAACCGCAGATATCTGCGGTCCGGTCCCGACGTTATTCAACTTTCAATAATATAATATAACCGATGAAAGGCGATAGTCAAATGATATCCCGTTAAATTTTTTTTTCTTACAGGACGGTTTGCATATTCTAACGGAAGTGCTATATTATATCTATTCGGTGGAAAAAGTGTTCCGCGCGGACGCCGCGGGGACCCTGCTGGATAGATTAAATCGTAAATCAATACAGAGGATCTTAATTATGAGCAAGAGGAAAGTCAGTCGTTTTGAGAAGTACCGGCGGATGGCCCGGAACGAACTGTCCGGTTCCGGCCGGGCTAAAACCGCTTCGGGAGAGGACAAAGGGATCGTTATGCACTTGAGCACCTCCGATCCGGAGAAGCTGGTTAATTTCTTCGGAGAGAACCCGGAGGAAGGCGCGGGCGTTATCGACGCTCTGATCGAAAGTATCATGTCGGGCGAGATGGTGCCGGACGGACAGATGGCTCTGCCTATGCCGGGGGCTCCGGTGGAAATGAAGGAACCTTCCGGGAACGGCGGGGGCTCCGGAGAGTCTGAAGAGGACGAAGAGAACGGAGAGAATGGAAAGAGCGAGAAGTCCGAAGATAACGACAAGGACAAGAAGGACAAGAAGTCCGAAGAGAACTGCGGGGACGAAGAGTCCGATGAGTCCGATGAGGACAGTGATGAAAAAGAGGCGTCCATGCCTGTTCGCTACCGGATCGCTAAACGGGGCACGATGCGGTTCCTGAAAGCGGGCGGAACGAAAGAAGCCGCCGATGGAGATGAAGACGGAAGTTCATGGGGCGCCCAGGCGGGCCAGTTACTTGAGAAATTGAGGGAAATTGATCCCGGCGCGATCATCGATTACGTCAGGGAGAATCCGGAAATAGCGGCCGGAATTATGGGCGCTGTAGGCGGCGGAGCCCTGGGCGGACTGACCGGGCGGGGAGCCGGTAATCGTCTGGGCCGGGCCGGGCTGGGCGCGGTCTCGGGAGGCGCCGTCGGTGCCGGGGGCGGACACTTAAGCGGTCTTATCCGGGACTGGCTGGAGGAGAATAAGAAGAAGGAACAGGGTATATCTGAGAAGGGGTAGGTTATACAGACCCCGAACGATGCAGAATAAGAGTACATCAGGACGGACCGCAGATATCTGCGGTCCGTTAATTCCTTTTTTTTAGCTTGCGCGGGATAATTATTATTATGACTGAAATATCTAAAGTACTGACGAGAGCGCTGGGACTGTCTAAACAGGGGGCTGATAAAGCGGAGGCGGAATGGGCTAGACGGGACCAAGATCTTAGAGACTACAGGAGAGAAGCGGGTGATGTAACTCCAGAGAAAATGGGTGAGGTACTGCCCATCGGGCTTGAAGGCAATTATGATTTTTTAGAACCCGACCCTGGTCCTGTGTATCCCGCGGATACCATGAACATTGTTGAAGATACTGATGACGAGGGAAATCCAGTCAGAATTGATACCCAACCAGTTTCTGAAAATGAAGATTTTAAACCGGGTGTATATAAAGAAGTCCCTTATAATGAATTGGATAAAAAGCAGCGGAAGGAAGTCCGGGAGGAACAGGAGCGGGCCCGGCGGTATATGCAGGAACGAAATCAGCGTAATCAGGAACGAAATCAGCGTAATCAGGTGGCTGAAGCCACCCGGAGGGCCAATGAGCAGGAAAGGTCCGGGACGGTCCCTCATCAGGTCGCTGAATATGTACGGGACGATCAAGGTAATGTAGTCGGTCATCAGGACATGCGGGGACATTATGTAAGTTATACCCGGACTCCCGAACAGTACCAGGAAGCGAGGGCCGAACAGCGGAGAGAGAATAGACTGGAAAGGGCCCGGAAGTCTCATAAGGCCCATAATGCGCTCAGGGACCTGGCGTCACAAGACGGGGCCGAACGGGGGAATATTGAAATAACGAGCACGGCCGGTCGTGATGAGGACCCCGGCGGAACGGAGTGGGAATTTAAAGGACCGGACAACAATGCGTATAAGGTCCGGTTTGATGATAATGGCAATCTGGTCAGTGCGACAGTTACTGATGAGGAAGGGGAGAGGCATGATGTCGACTGGGACAATATTCCTGAAGTATATGACGCCGCAAGATGGGCGGCCGATCAGGAGCCTCCGGTGCCTGAGCCGCAGGATATATCCGAATACCAGTCCCTTAGTAATGACCAGCGGGAACGTATGGCTGAACAGAGCCGGAAACAATTTACAGATAACGGGTGGACTCCTCCGGCGGGGGTGGACCCGGTGCAGTATGCCAGGGGGCTGGATGCCGTCTCCAGGGCCATATCTACTAAAGACGGGTGGAAAATACGCAGGGAAGATGGGGAAGATATGACGATCAGTTATGAAGACCTTAATAATACGGATACACTGATGGATATAAATGAGTACCTTAAAGATTATTACAGGGAACGGAGACAGGAACAAATGGAAATGTCTGAACAATTGCAGGGCCTGAGGGAAGAAATAGATGGTTTAGAGGACCAGTTGGAAGAATTGGAAGGAAAAGAGTAAGGTAACTTATAAGTTGATTAAAGAAAACAACATAAGGAAATAGTTATTATGGCTAAGACATTGCCCCAGGGGATTACGGCAAATCCCGAAGACAGCGTGAATAGCGACGGAACGGTTAATTACGGGGCGGCCCGTTACTACCAGGTGGAGGACCAGCGGGCGGCCAGACCCAGGGCCGTGACTGGATCTTTAGGATATGTTATGAGGGCCCATCTGGATGATGAAGGCAACCTTACCGGATTCAACCGGGAAAACAAGTTCTACATACCGTTATCGACCCGGAGGGGCGTTTCGGATCCGCATGAGATAGACCGGATGGAGGACATGATGGCGGTCGACCAGGTCTATTTCCGGGAGTACGGTGAATACGCCGACACCAGAGAGCCGGGGATACTGGAGAAACTGGCCCGTCCGCGCCGGGAGTACAACGCGTTCCGGGAGGACCTTAAATCCCGGATAGAGAAGACGGATATGTCTGTACCTGTCTGGCTCAAGAGGTCCTGTCCGGAAATAGATATACTGCGGTATCTGGAGCCGTACCGGAACCGGAAGGACCTCCGGGCCGAGATAGCCCGCGGGTTTCTGGGCAATCAGGAGTTCGTGGACGAGCTTACGGCGGATGAAGACAGTGCGAAGATCCACGAGTACCTCACGGGGCTGGTGGAGAGTAAAGATCAGGAGGATCTGGAGGCTCGGCGGAAGAAGCCGGAACCGGAGAGTGAAGAGAAGAGCCGCGGGGCCGGACAGGAGCCGGAGCCGCCCCTGGATCCCGTTGTAAAGGAAAGCGCGCGCGTAGGGGATAAAGATATGGATCAGAAAGAATCAGCTGATGATACCCGGCTGGACCGGCTGGAGAATCAGATGGCCGAACTTACCGGACTGCTTAAGAATATAACCACCCCGGGACAGGCTGGAAATCCGGCCCCCGAATCACGGCCGGAACAGCCCGCGCAGCCACCCCCGGATGTAGCCGAGTTCGGTCAGACGTCCCCGGAGGTGTTTGAGGGGAACGGCGAGGGGCCGGAAGTTAAAACGGAATACAAGGGGCCGGCCGATACGACTGTGCCTCCCCCGGGGTCGTCCAGGAAAGGGTCGACCCTGCAGCTGGGACGGGAGACCGTCAGTTTCTCGACGGAGGAACTGGACCCCCGGCAGTATCGTCCCGAGTCCAGGTCCGTAATGATCTCCCTGACGGAGACCCGGGACGCCGACTGCTTTCAGGCGTTCCCGGACGGATGCGCGATGGTGGCCGGAGCCGCCCGTCTGGCGGTGGAGGACAACGACCCGGTGAACGTTACTGAAATTTCCGGTCCGGTCCGGATCGGCGGCCGGGTGGTGCGGTCTATAGTTATATAAGGATTACTACATGCCTTTTTCCGATGATACTCTTACAGGGATTTCCACGGGACTTCAGTCCACGCTTAAGACCCTGGCCCGCGACAATTACCCCCAGAATATGCGGGAAGTGATGGACTGGGCCCGGGACCTGTGCCTTAATAACGATACATACGTTCACGGGGTGCAGACCGGCGTGCGGTATTTTATGACCGATATCGACGTCCTGTCTGATGATATGGACTATAAGCAGCGGGAGTCCTTCAAGGACGAGCTGTCCCAGGGCGGAAGACTGCTCAGCACCCTGGCGGACATAGGGGACGAGACGATCTTTTTCGGTAATTCCTTCACTTCCGCGGTGCCCCGCCTGACCCGGCACCTGGTATGCCGGAAGTGCGGGGCCAGTCACCGTATGTCCTATATGCGGGGACTGTACAAGTACGACCGGGAGCGGAAGTTCCATGGCAAGTGCCCGGCCTGCGAGCATACCGGGCAGTTCCTGGTCCGGGACTGGAGGGTGTCGGACGAGGATATGGTACTGCATATAATAAGGTGGCCCCTGGAGGCGATGAGGATTAAGTACAATCCCACCAGTGATCACCGGGAGTATATGCTGGATACCGATATCTGGCCGGAAATGCTGTCTAAAATAGAAGATCAGGACCCGTTTCATCTGGAGACCACGCCCCTGGCCGTGATCGACGCCGCGGCTAAACGCAAGCCCATGAAGTTCCGGCAGAACGGAGTGTTCCATATGCGGACTGAAACGGTCTCCGAGATAGCCAAGGACCTGGGCGGATGGGGGTTCCCCCGGTTCCTGAATTCATTTTCAACGGTCGTCATGCTCCTTCTTCTGGAAAAGTACAATGAGGTGCTGCTGGCCGATTATAAAGTGCCTATGCGGGTATTCTCGCCCCCGGACAGCGCCCGCCTGTCCCAGGCGACCGGTTTAAGTCCCGGGGGCAGTCAGCTGGGGCAGATGACCGGCTCCCAGTTCACCGAAGCGGTCTCGGCCATGACGGCGGAGCACCGGAGAAACCCGGGAGGGCACTACACGATGCCTTATCCGTTCCAGTATCAGACCCTGGGGGGTGAGGCGTCCCAGCTTACGGACGTGCAGCTCCTGCAGTTCTATGAAAACAGACTGCTCCGGAATATGGCGATACCGCACGAAGTGTTCGCCGGCTCTTTAAAGGAATCAACGGCCCCGGCGGTGGCGCTCCGGCTGTTCGAGAGGGTCTGGCAGGGCTTCCTGCACGGGGCGGACCGCTGGCTGTCCTGGTACGCGTCGGTCCACTGCCGGATGAAACAGATCTCGCCGGTGGACATACGGCTGCGTCCGGTGTCGGTCCAGGAGGATCCCATGGTCCAGCAGACCCTGCTGGAACTGGGAATGAATAAACAGATCTCGATGGGACAGGCCCTTAAACCGCTCAACGTGGATTATCTCGGCGCTGTCCGGGATATGCTGGATGAAGAAGTGGAAGTGGAGAAAATGAGAGCCGATCAGTCCCGTAAACTGGAGGAAATCGGAACTAACTCGATGGCCATGCACGATCCTTCACCGGGAGAGAAAGTCCTGCGGAAGGAAGAGGAGGAAATGATGGCCGCGGAACAGCAGGCGGCCGCGCAGGGCGGTCAGTCCGCCCCGGCCCCGGCTCCGGGCGGAGCCGGCGGAGCGGGAGGTCCCGTGGCGTCCCCCGGGACCGCGGGAGGCCGGAGCGAGTCCCTGTCCGCGCTGGTGCAGGAAGCTGAGCAGCTCGCTCAGGACCTGTTCGGGGCTCCGGACCGGGCGAGCCGGCTGCGGGAGCTGGATAAGCATAATCCGGATCTCCACGCTTTCGTCACGAAGAAGCTGGACAAAATGGAGAACGATGTGGCCCAGCAGGGCATAGTACAGGCCAGACAACAGCAGAGAGGTGCTTAAATGAAGAATAAAGATCTTGAGGCGGTGCGTAATATAGCGGAATGGTCCCGCCGGTTCCAGGAGAAAGAGGCCCAGAGAATGCCAGTACCTGTGCCACAGCGAGTTACTACAGACCGGCAGGTAGGCGAACAGACTCTGCAACAACAACAGAATAAGGGGACGGCCAAGTCTGACCTACAGGGGGCCGGAGCTGAAAGTGAGGGAAGCTGGTTTCCGGAACCAGTTCGCAAACTATGGGACCAGGGTAAGGAAGTATATGGATTACTTTCAGATGATTCGGATACATCGCAAGAAGGGGGCGTCGGGAAGGGGGTGCTTAATTTCTTATTCGGGGGCGACTCGGATAAGATACTTGATGCAGTCAAGGATCCGGAGGGGGCCGGGCGGCGTGGCGGGTCCGCCGCGGCGGACGAATTTATAGAAAAAATTAAAAGCGCATTATCAGAAGTATGGGAACAGCACGGGGGTAAAATTAAAGGAGGACTGGCCGGGGCCGGAGCTTTATTGGGGGTTATAATGCTGTCCCGCATGGTGGCTAATCGTCCCGGAGGGGGGCAGCAGGCGCGGCAAGGATATGCGCGGCGGTCCAGGCAGCCGCAGCAGCCCCATATATACGACAGGAGCTGGTTCTGATCAGGGAGAATTAATATGGAGCCTTTTGAAACTTATCATAAGACGGTCGGGCAGTCCCCGTGGACCCAGGTTCCGGTAGAGGCCGGAGCGGGTTATTTTTTAGGCAGGGTGGCCAACCGGCTGGCCGGTCCGGTCCTTGAGACCCTGATGGCCGGACGTTCCCGGGAGGAGAAAAGACTGGCCCATCAGGAGCTGACGCGGGGACGGTTCCGGCATGTCCTCCCGGCTATGTTCGCGATCCTGGCCGGGACCCGGGCCGGACTGGCGCACCGGGATATGTCGGATGTCAATGCTCGGGAAAAGGTGCGTAAAATGATTAAACCGGACGCTTTCCAGAACGTGGCGGGCGATCAGTCCCGGGAACTGTTTAAAACCTCGTCGGACACTACGGAGTCCAAGTATGATATAGGATACAACACTTTCAATCTCCCCAAGAGCGAGGCGATGGCCCGGTTTATGAAGGAGCCGCGGCTGGGTCTGGACGAGCGGCGAGTGTCAGGAGCGCTAGTGGCTAATTCGGAGGAGCGTCACGGTATGACCAGCGGAGCGAGCCTGACCCGGTCCGCTCTTAATTCCGGGGCGTCATTTATCCCGGCTTACATTTTCGGACGAGCCACCGGACGTATACTGGGCCTGCCTGATCCGATAAAAAGACGGGCGGCGGCCCTGGGGGGACTGGCCGGAGCGGTCAGGACCAGCGGCGTAGTGGATGATCTATTCAGTAAAGGGAAATAATTATGACTGAACTTAACAGTAATTTTAGAGAAGTTGAAGCCCGTCTTAAAAAACAGGCCTCCCGTTCCGGAATTGATAAGGAGGCGGGAGTAGGAGAGATTCTGGGGGGCGCTCTGAAGGGAGGAGGAGCGGTTCTGAGGGGCGCTCTGAAGATGGGTTTCTTATCGGCCGTGGCGGTCCTGGCGGGACTGCCCCTTATTACCGGATACGGGACGGGATACACTGCTTCCGCTTTCACTTCCCCTACCAGACGAGATAAGGAACGACTGAAAGATGAAATGAAGCAGCTCCAGATGGCCCGTGTCCGGAAGTCCATGGAGGGGCGGAAACGCCGGGCGGAAGAGACTGAAAAGCATAGAAAATCATACATGAAAGAGGACGATGAAGATGAGCGATACCCGAAAGGACAGGACCGGGAAATCAGATTATAATCACTGGCAGGGACTGCCCTACGCGGGACCTCCGGAGATATATGACAAGAACGACCCCAGATCCAGATTGCCCGTTTTGAAGCGGAGTTTCATCGCCCGGGTATTTAATATATCCGATCCGGCGGACCGTAAAGTTTATGAAAGGCTGCTGGAGGATATCAGCAAGGGCCTGGCGGAGATGGCCGGGTCCAGGTTCCAGTGGACGGATCAGGGGTGCAGATTGTATATAGAGGCGGCGTTCAAGTATTACACGTCTCCATTTAAAGAAGAGGATTATACACCGGAGTATATTAAGGAGTCGAATGATGACAGTTAATAAGCAGGCCGAAGATTTTGTACAGCGGGCGCTGCGGGCGGCCAATCCCCTGGATTACGACAGAGATACTGTCGCGCGGGATATGGGGGACTCAGCTATATTCTGGGGCACGGTCGGGGCCGTGGCCGGGCTGGCGGCCGGGTACTGGCGCGATGTCAAAGCCAGGCGTAAGGCGGACCATACCAAGGATACCAGTGTCGTGGATTTACCGTTGACGCCGGAAGGGGACGGTAAGGAGAAAGACGCTAGCGGCGCTTTCTCCAGGGTGGCGGGGGATCTGGCTAAAGTCCCTCCTGCGGTATGGGCCGCGACGGCGGGAATATCCACACTGGCCGCTTATGGGGGTTATAGAGCCGGGGGCGCGGTGTATGACACAGTAACCCGGACCCCGGGAACTAAAGAACGGAAAAAACTTGAAAAGATGTTTTCTAAAGAATATCAGAGGACCCGGGGGCTGGATAAAAATTCAACGGATAACCAGACGGAGGTCCAGAGACAAACGGCGAACCTGGATAAATCTGACTCGAACGGAGGGACGGGCGATGAGGAACGGGGATTCTTGCGCGCTCTGGGTGACTGGGGGACGGTTATAGCCGCTACGTCGGTACTGTCTTTCCTGGCCGCGGGGGGTATACTGGGATACCGGAGTCGTTCGGCCCGGGACCCCAAACGGCGGCAGATGGAAATGCTTAAGAACATAAAAGCCCGGCACGCGGCCGATCCGGGAACGCCCCCGCGGATCGAGCTGGGGCCGATGGCCCGGTTCGCCGGTACCGGCCGTCCGTCGGAACGGAAAGCCGCGGTGCCTGAACAAGTAAGATAGGAACTGAATATGATCATTCCGCTCGAAAATAAGGACCGTCTGCTGTCCCCGGAGAACTACGAGGGGCTTGACCGTCTGTATCAGGACCGGGCGGTGGAGGCCGTCCGGAAATCGTTCCCTTACGAACGCGGGGGCAGACGGATCGAGGTCTTTGATGTCAGACCGGGGGAGAACGAGCCTCTTACCCCCTCCCGGACCAGGGACGCCGTTATCCACGGAAAGACCCTGGAGACGCCCGTCACCGGACGTTTCCGGATAACCGATCCCGAGACCGGGGATGTTCTCGGCGAGACCGCCAGACGCTCTCTGCTGAAAGTGCCCCGACTTACTCCGGACGGAGAGATGATCCGGCGGGGCGTCCGTTACGTTCCGCTTAAACAGATGCGTCTCGATCCCGGCGTGTACGTCCGGAACCGGGAGGACGGGGCGATAGAGGCCGCGGTGACGGTGGCCCCCGGCACGGGAAGAAATTTCAATATCCTTATGGACCCGGAGACCGGCAAGTTCAATGTAAGCCGGGCCGGACGGAAAATACCCCTGGCCTATATCCTGGATAATATGGGAATGGACGAGGAGGACAGAGAGAAACTGTTCGGTGAACTGGCCCCGGCCAACCGGGACGCCCGGGAGACCGGCCGGCTGAGCTCCTGGCGTAACGATGTTATCGAGAACCAGCGGAAGAGGCATCCGGAACTGGCCGGCGATGAGAGAGCGTTATTCGCCACCGCGTTCACTGATATCGGCCTTGACCCGGAGGTGACTAAACGCACCCTGGGCAGTCCCCGGGGAACCATGGACACTGACACTTTCGTCGACGCCGTCCGGAAGATGCGGAAAGTGCGGCAGGGCGAGCATTTCGGGGATTCCCGGGACTCTCTGCAGTTCCAGCGGATCTACACTTTCGGCGATATCCTCCGGGACCGGCTGGAACGGGATATCGGGGGCGTTATGAAAGGGAAGATGAACAAAACCCTCCGCACCGGCAATCCGGAGGACATACCGACGGCCCCTTTGTCGGGCCATGTGGACGCCATGTTCGCCGGAGCGGCCCCGGTGCAGGCCATAGAGGGAATAAGTCCGATTGAAAGACAGTCGGCCCATTACCGCCTGACGCGTCTGGGCGAGGGGGCCATCTCTTCGATCGACGCCGCCCCGGCCGAGGCCCGCAATGTCCAGCATTCCTATTTCAATTACATTGACGGAGTGGTCACTCCCGAATCGGCCGCTATCGGCCTGGACGTGTCTCTGGCCCGCAATACGTTCCTGGATCCGGAGAGCCGGAGATTGTTCACTGTGTTTGAACGTCCAGAAGACGGACGGAGGGTCCTGGTCCGTTCCGACCGGGCCCCGGACATGGTGCTGAGCACCCGGGAGGATATGGACCGCTCAGGGGATACCGTCCCCGCCATGGTCCGGCAGGAGGGAATTAAATCAGTCCCTAAAGAGAAGGTGGACCTGGTGGTCCCGTCCGGGGACGAACTGTACAGTCCGGCCGGGAACCGGACGTACGCCACGGGGGGCATTAAATCCATGCGGGCCAATATGGGGGCCCGGTATCCGGACCAGGCGGTCCCGGTGACGGGCCGCGAGGCCCCGCTGGTGGACAAGGAGATCCTGGGGCCGGACGGGGAAGTCACCACTATGGCTGAAGAGACCGGACGGAAAGTCCTGGGCGCCCTCCGGGCCGGCCGGGGCGGAACTGTCACTAAAGTGGAACCGGACCGGATAACGGTAACGGACGACGAAGGAGGGGAGACGGAATATCCCCTGCATGACCGGGACCCCCTGCCGCGCAAGACTTTCTTTCATCAGACGCCGAAGGTCCGGGAAGGGCGGAGGGTCGGTCCCGGGGAGCTCCTGGCCGTCAGCAATTACACGGACGACGAGGGACGGGCCGCCGAAGGAACTAATCTCAGAGTGGCGTGGACGCCTTACGAAGGGCTTAATTTCGATGACGCCGTGGTTATATCCGAAAGCGCCGCGGAGAAGCTGGGCCATGAGGCGATGTACCGGATGCGGGATACTTTCGAAAGCGGCGAGAAAGCTTACGATAAAAATAAATTCAGGGTCCTGTTCCCCGGACGCTACGGCGGCGGGCAGCTGGACAAGATGGACGACCGGGGAGTGATTGAAGAAGGCGCTGAAGTGTCCCGCGGCGATCCTCTGGTCCTGGCCGTCACCCGCAAGGATACGGGACTGTCGGCGGGACGCAAGCAGACCAATATGGACAGCTCGATAGTCTGGGACCATGAACATGACGGCAGGGTGGAGTATGTGGCTGGCAATCCCGAGGACGGTTACGAAATATACGTGTCGTCCTTCTCCCCTATGGAGGTGGGCGACAAGATCGGCCAGTTCTTCGGGGGGAAGGGTGTCGTCTCGAGTATAGTTAAGAACAGCGAGATGCTTACGGACGAGAAGGGACGTCCCGTGGACCTTATCCTCAACCCTTATTCCATTATATCCCGTCAGAATCCCGCCCAGGTATCAATGGGACTGCTGGGGAAAGCGGCGGAAGCGGCGGGACAGCGCTACCGGGTCCGCGGATTTTCCGACGAGGACCTGATGCGGAGAGCCGCTAAGGAACTGAAGAAGCACGGGCTTAAAGCGTCGGAGACTCTGCATAACCCGGTGACCGGCCGGGACCGCCCCGATACTCTCACCGGCAATCTGTACGCTTATAAACTGGGGCACCTGGCCGAGCAGAAGGGGAAGGCCCGTTCCACCGGATATTACACGTCCGAGGGACAGCCCGCCCGCGGCGGTCCTGAAGGCGGAAAGCATATAGGAACCTCAGAACTTAATGCGATGCTGGCCCACGGGTCCCCTGATGTCGTCCGGGACATGAAGATCCGGGGACAGCGCAGCGACGATCTGTGGCGGGCCGTCCGGACCGGGGGGACGCCGGTCCTGTCCGGCACCCCGCTGGTCTATGAGAAATACAGGGACCTTATGCAGGCCGCGGGAGTCAATTTCACTGAGAAAGAGCGGGCCGACGAGATATCGGCCATGACCGGAGAGGATATGAAACAGCTTACCGGAAACAATAACATCCGGAACCCCCTTACGTTCCGGGAGAAGGACGGCGAGCCGATCCGGGGCGGTCTGATGGATCCGGATATTTTCGGACCCCGCGGGGACCAGTGGGCCGCCTACCGGTCCCCCGAGCCGGTATATCATCCGATGATGGAGCCCGTGGCGGCCCGGATGCTGGATATACCGATATCTAAATTCAGATCGGTGCTGGCCGGAGAGGACCGGCTGGACGGGAAAACCGGTCCGGAAGGTATTCGTCAGGCCCTGTCCGATATTAATCTGGAGAGAGTGAATAAAAAGGCTATGGAGGAGGTGCGTAAAAGTTCCGGACAGGCCCGCAACAACGCCGTCAAGACATTAAGATACTCTAAAGCCATGCTCGACCGGGGAGTGTCCCCGGAGGACTTTTTCACGGACAGCATACCGGTGCTTCCGCCCCGGTTCCGGCCGATATCTAAAGTTAACGATATGGTGGTGGCGGCTGATATGAACCGGCTGTACCGGGAGCTTATGGACGCGGGAAAAGATCTGGAGGACTCGAAGGACCTGCCGGAGAGCGCCCGGAAAGACGCCCGGAGGCGGTATCAGAACGCTTACCGGTCAGTGGTCGGGACGATGGATCCGGAGCCGACTAAACTTAAAGAGACGAAAACACAAGGTCTTCTGTCCCAGCTATTTGGAAAAGGTTCAGGGAAGCACGGCTTCACCCAGCGCAGGGTGATGGGCACTAATATAGATATGTCGGGACTGGCGGTGACTTCCCCCGATCCGTCCCTCCGGCTGGACCAGATAGGTCTGCCGGAGCCCAGGGTATGGAAACTGTACGAACCCCTGATCGTTTCCGAGATGGTCCGGGGAGGATGGCCCGCGGTGAGGGCCGCCCGGGCGGTGGCCGAAAGAGACAAAAGGGCCCGGCCCTACCTTGACAGGGCCGTTAAGGACCGTCCCGTGATCGTCAACCGGGCGCCCACGCTGCATAAGTACGGCGTGATGGCCTTCTGGCCCGTCATAACGAAAGGCAATGTCCTCCGGGTGCCTCCGGCGATCGGGGGGCCCTTCGGGCTCGATTATGACGGGAACTGTTTAGATTACGATACGGAAATTGATTTGACATTATCGAAATCAGAGCTATATGATTCTTCATTGGGACTGGAGTGGACCTATAAACTTAACCGGGAGATGAAGAATATACTGGATCGGAATGTTAATGTAGATGTAATAAATGTCCGGATGAAAATTGGGGAATTTCCGGCGGTCGGAGAATATGCTTACGATCGTAACGGGGCGAAAGTGTATAATGTCCCGAAAGGGGTGTATATACATACCGGGGACCATAATAAAGGAGCCCGCCGGGCCGAGATCACCCAGTTCACCGTGGAGGAGAATTGTCCTTCAGTGGAGGTAACCACTTATCGGGGACGGAAATTAACAGTTAGTGATAATGAAAGTCTGGCTGTTTACGATCCGGTACAGGACAATACGGTAAAAACGGCGCCGAAAGATGCTATAGGAAGGCTGGTTCCGGTGATACGTAAATATCCTGATCATGGTAATAAATATAATTTTGATCAAGGCTGGTGGTACGGTGCGCTGGTGGCTGACGGCTGGGTACGTGACCGGGTTGTAGGCTATTCTAAACTGGATGAAGAAAAACGGGATAATTTCGTACGCATTGCCCGCAGCCAGATTGAAGAGAACTTTACAGTTACGGGCCCTTACAGCCGAGCTAAAGGTGAGAACGGGGGATGGGGCGAAGGGGTTAAAATACATTTGAATGGTGATTTAGCTTCTAAAACTTTTTCAGTATATTCCGGAGAAGGTAAGGGGACTCTCCATAAAAGAATACCCTCGGAATTATTGTCGGAAGGGTCTTACGATAGTCTTGTCGGGGTGTTGTCGGGACTTCTGGACGGGGATGCGACTGTGAGCTGGAATAAGTGTACTGGAAAGGATCGCCCGGTTATCAGGTTTAACACATCAAGTATATATTTAGTTGAATCTATGGAGTACTTGGGGAAACTTCTGGGAGTCAGAATGTCCGTTACTACATATCCCGCACGAGGGAGCAGTAAGGAAGCGTATATGGTCTCCCCCAGTATACCTGATCTGTATAATGAGGGACTTCTGGACAGGATTAAGATAGTGGACAAGGAAAAATCTGAAGTTCTGTCTGTATTGCGGGATAAAGAACGGATTGAGGATCGGACGGATATAGTAGCTTTTCCGGCAGCCGTGGCGGAGGGATTGAAGTCCCGGGCGTTGGACAGGAAAGTTATGAAGGATTATGATAAACTGGGGAAGGTCCGGAAATCCGGTTATCTTACCAGGGAGGCAATGAGAAATATCCTGAGAGATTACAAGGATGAAATGGATCCCGGAGTATATAATAATCTTTACCGGAGAGTGGAGGATACTACAATATTCTGGGACAGGATTAAGTCTGTAAAAGATGCCGGAGAGCGGACTGTGTTCGATTTCGAAATTCCTGATAATAAGATGTTTGCAATATCTAACGGTCTTGTGGTATATGACACCATGTCCTATTCCGTCCCGGTGACCGAACGGGGGCGGAAGGACGCGGTCCGGAAAATGATGCCTCCGCAGAATCTTATGTCGGCCGGTGATTTCGGTCCGCATTATATACCTTCCCAGGAGTACGCGGGGGGACTGTATTTCGCCTCCCGTCCGCCTGAAGGGAAAGCGAAGCGCCGGTTCGCCACCCGGAAGGAGGCGCTGGACGCGTACCGCAAGGGCGAGATACGGATTGATGATCCGGTCGTCGTGGATGAAGAGGAGAGTGAAAGCTGATAATTTAACCGGGACGGACTGTTTGCTATTTCCGGAACAACGGTTAAATTATCAATATTGCAATGTTCAACTAACGGAGAGTGTGATTATGGATAACCGTGAATTTTTCAAGAGATATCTGGAACAGATGGATAAAGAGGCGTACGTCCCGCCCGAACAGGGAGGAGGACAGCCCCCGGCCGGCGGACAGGGCGGAATGCCCCCGATGGGCCCGGAGGGCGGAGGAGCCCCGCCGATGCCCGCGGGCGGACAGGGCGGAATGCCCCCGATGGGCCCG
>Ga0207421_10004441_pt1 | contig 16127 bp, 18 predicted proteins | sample SodLakKL_010_SED_4_FD_187542 | JGI IMG/M metagenome (GOLD analysis project Ga0207421, IMG submission 187542) | Alkaline sediment microbial communities from Lake Tanatar, Kulunda Steppe, Russia - 8KL_010_SED (SPAdes) (version 2) | ecosystem: Environmental > Aquatic > Non-marine Saline and... | reverse complement strand
GGCTGTCGGATCGACCCGCCGGTGTCGGTGCCGATCGACAACGGCGCCTGCAGGGCGGCGACCGCAGAGGCCGACCCGCCGGACGAGCCGCCGGGGACCCGGTCGAGGTCCCACGGGTTGCGGGTGTCGCCATACGCGGAGTTCTCCGTCGATGAGCCCATCGCGAACTCGTCCATGTTGGTCTTGCCGAGCACCACCACGTCCGCGGCCCGGAGCAGCTCGGTCACGGTCGCGTCGTACGGCGGGATCCACCCCTCCAGCATCTTCGAGCCGCAGGTGGTCGGGGCCCCCCGCATCGTGAGCACGTCCTTGAGCGCGAGCGGCACCCCGGCCAACGGGCCGAGTACCTCACCCGCGGCGCGTCGCCGGTCGATGTCATCGGCGTGCCCGCGAGCCGCGGTCGCGGTCACCTGCAGGAAGGCGTGGACCTCGTCGGGGCCCAACGCGCCGGCGTCCTTGGCGGCCCAGACGTCCCCGTCGGCGACCACGCCGTCGGTCGTCGCGATCCGATCGAGGTGCGCGTCGACGACCTCACGCGCGGACACCTCGCCGGCGGCCAGCGCCGCGGCGAGCTGGGTGGCGCTCCGTGTGACCAGGTCCGCGGCCATCACCCTTCCTCCGCGACGATCCGGGGCACGCTGAACCGATCCTGCTCGACGGACGGTGCGGCCGCCAGGATGTCCTCGCGAGCGGTCGATGGCCGGCGTTCGTCGGGCCGCGTGACGTTGGTCAGGGCGAACGGGTGCGTCGTCGGCGGGACGTCGTCGGCCGCGACCTCGCCGACCTGCTCGGCGTAGCCGAGGATGTCGGACAACTGCGGAGACAATGCCGCGACCTCCTCGTCGGTGACCGCCAGGCGGGCGAGCCTGGCGACGTGACGGACCTCGTCGGGGGACAGTGCCACGCGGGCCTCCTGGCAGGGCGGGACGGGGGCAGGATGGGGCGGACGGGCCGAGGCTAGCTCAGTGGTCCGGGGCGCCCTCGTCCCCGTCGGTGCCCTCGTCCCCGTCGGTGTCCTCGGACGCCGCGAGCCTGGCGTCGCGGGCGGCGATGGCGGCGTCGCGACGGTCGGCATCGATCGCCGCGATCGCGGCCGCCTCCTCGGAGGCTTCGGGCGGCACGAACGCCATGTGCAGGCCCATCCACACCGTCTTCGACCACGGGTAGCCGACGATGGGCACGGTGAGGTTGAGCACGAGCCCGCCGATCAGCAACGCGGTCCACGGCACGTCCGGCCAGGTGATCAGCATCCCGCCGATGAACCAGATCCCGAACAGGACCTCGGTGACCCCGATCGCCACGATCATCGCGCCGAGCCAGTAGCCCTCCTCACGTTCGAAGGTGAGGCCGCACGCGGGACACCGGTCACGGATCGCGAAGTAGGTGGCGAACAGGCCCCCGGTGCCACAGTTCGGACATCGCTTGCGCAGACCCCGGGTCAGGGCGCGAAAGCCAGGGCGGCTGGGGGTGGGCTGGTCGGTCACGTCGACCAGCATACGGGTTGATCGCGTTCGCATCCGCGACGACCACCAGTTACGGTCAGAGTGACTCAAACAGGCGCCCCCGGGTTCCCGACACGAAGGCGAGCCATGCCCTCCACCGGACTGCTGACCGACCGCTACGAGCTGACGATGCTCGACGCGGCCCTGCAGGACGGCAGCGGTGACCGCCGCTGCGTGTTCGAGGTCTTCGCCCGCAGCCTGCCCGAGGGCCGCGGGTACGGCGTGGTGGCCGGTACCAGCCGCCTGCTGGATGCACTCGGCCGCTTCTCGTTCGGTGATGAGCAGCTGCGCTACCTCGAGGATGCCGGGGTGGTCTCGCCGACGACGCTCGACTGGCTGGCGACCTACCGGTTCACCGGCGACATCTACGGCTACCGCGAGGGCGAGCTGTACGTCCCGGACTCGCCGATCCTCACGGTCGTCGGCTCGTTCGCCGAGACGGTCCTGCTCGAGTCCCTGGTCCTGTCGATCCTCAACCACGACAGCGCGGTCGCGTCGGCCGCCGCACGGATGGTGCAGGCCGCCGGTGGACGGCCACTGATGGAGTTCGGCAGCCGCCGGACCCACGAGGATGCCGCGGTCGCCGCAGCCCGAGCCGCCGTGTTGGTCGGCTTCGCCGGAACGAGCAACCTCGAAGCCGGACGCCGTCACGGTGTCCCGACCCTCGGAACCTCCGCGCACGCGTTCACCCTGCTCCACGACGACGAAGCCAGCGCGTTCGACGCACAGGTGGCCGCCCAGGGCAGCGGGACCACCCTGCTCGTGGACACCTACGACGTGGCCGAGGGCGTGGAGCGCGCGATCCGCGCCGGCGGGCCGGAACTCGGCGGCATCCGGATCGACTCCGGCGATCTGGCCGACCATGCCGTCGCTGCGCGCGGGCAACTCGATGCAGCTGGGCTCACGGGGACCCGGATCGTGGTGTCGGGCGACCTCGACGAGTACCGGATCGCGAGCCTGGCTGACGCACCGATCGACGGGTACGGGGTCGGGACATCGGTCGTGACCGGGTCCGGCGCTCCGGCCGCCGGCATGGTCTACAAGCTCGTGGCCCGCGCGAGCGGCGGGTCCGGCGACCTCGAGGTGGTCGCCAAGAGCGGTGGGGACAAAGCGACGGTCGGCGGCCAGAAGGCAGCGTCCCGCCGGTTGGCGGACGGTGTCGCGACCGCCGAGGTGCTCCAGCCCTGGGGGTCACCACCGGATCCGGACGCCCGGCCGCTGCAGACCCCGCTGGTGATCGACGGACAGGTCGTGGATCAGCCGGACCTCGAGGCAGCGACGGCCCACCACCGGATGGCCATCGGGGAACTGTCGCCGGAGGCACGCTCGTTGCAGGCGGCCCGGCCGGGCTTCCCGACCCTTGTGCTCGCCGATCCGCCGCTCGAACACCCGACCCGACCAAGAACCGCACCATCAGCGACCCCGGAGGGCATCCGATGAGCACACCCGACCACCACGCACCGACCTACGGCCCTGAGGACGCGCTCCTTGTCATCGACGTGCAGAACGACTTCGCCGACCCGGAGGGTGGCCTGTACGTCGACGGCGGCGAGCAGACGGTCCCGCTGATCAACGCGCACATCGCGGCGGCCCGCGAGGCCGGCGCGACGGTCGTCTACACCCAGGACTGGCACCCGCCGGAGACGCCGCACTTCGCCAAGGACGGCGGTGACTGGCCCGTGCACTGTGTCCGGGACACCTGGGGCGCACAGCTGCATCCGGACCTGGACGTCGACGGGCCCATCGTCAAGAAGGGCGTCGACGGTGGCGACGGATACTCGGGCTTCTCCGTCCGCGACCCGGTCAGCGGTGACGAGTCCGCGACCGAACTCGGCAGGCTGTTGGATGACGCCGGCGTCCGGCGTGCCGTGGTCGTCGGCCTCGCCGGCGACGTGTGCGTCAAGGCCACCGCGCTGGACGCCGTCGACCGCGACCTCGAGGTGACCGTCCCCCTGGCCACCACGCGGTTCGTGGAACTCCAGGACGGCGATGCCGACCGCGCGATCGAGGAGCTCCGGGCTGCGGGCGTCCAGGTCACCGACGACTGAACCGGAGGACGAGCATGACGGGCATATCGACCACGCCGCGGGCCGCGGCCTGCGCGGTCGCCGTGGACGTCGCCCTGCTCACGATCCAGGACGGGCGACTGCGCCTGCTGCTCGTCGAGCCCGACACCCCGGCACTCGCGGGGCGGTGGGCGCTGCCGGGCCGTCGGGTCCGCGACGAGGAGAGCCTGGACGACACCGCCCACCGGGCGCTCGACGAACTCGCCGGGATCACGGCACCCGATGCGCACCTCGAGCAGTTGCGGACCTACGGGGATCCGGACCGAGACGCCACGGACCGCGTGGTCTCCGTGGCCTACCTCGCACTGACCCCGATGACCGACGCGCCCACCGACCACGACCGGGCCCGGTTCTGGGACACCGACGACATCGGCACCTCCGCGGGCCCGTCGCTGGCCTACGACCACGACCGGATCGTCCCGGACGCGATCGAACGGGCCCGCTCGAAACTCGAGTACACCGCTCTGGCGACCGCGTTCGTCGAGGAGCCCTTCACGCTCGGCGAACTGCGGGCGGTCTACGAGGCGGTCTGGGGCGTGCGCCTGGACGCGGGCAACTTCCGCCGCAAGGTGGTCTCCACCCGCGACTTCGTCGTCGAGGCCGGGGGGCTCGCCCGACCTGGTCCGGGGGGCGGACGGCCCGCCAGGCGCTACCGGCGCGGAAGCGCGCAACGCCTGCACCCCGCGATGCTGCGCCCATGACGGAGCGGCGACCATGAAGGTGCTGTTCGTGGCCGCACTGGCCGAGGAGGTCGTGGCGCTGGCCGACCATGTGCCCGTCCTGGAGCTCGGGGTCGGCAAGGTGCAGGCGGCCACGACGCTGGCCGCCCGCCTGTCCCGCGATCCGGTCGATCTGGTCATCAACGTCGGGACGGCTGGCGGGCTCACGGGCCAGCCGGTCGGCGAGGTCGTCGAGGTGGCGCAGGTCCACCAGCACGATTTCGACCACCGTGGTGTGTCGGCGTTCGTCGGACGGTCCCTGCCCGGTGGACCGATCGAGCTCCCCGGACCCCCGGGCGCCACCGGCCGACTGGCGACGGGCGACCGGATCGTCATGGATGCCGGCGAGCGCGCACGTCTGGCGGTGCAGGCCGACGTCGTCGACATGGAGGGCTACGCCGTCGCGGCGACCTCGCTCGCGTTCGAGCGCGAGGTCTGGCTCGTGAAGGCCGTCAGCGACAGCGCCGACACTGGCACGGTCGGCAGTTGGGCGGACGCGCTGGCGCTCTGTTCCGAGCGGCTGGCGGCCTGGGCGGGCGGGCGTGGAGTGCTGGACGCGACCCGCTGAGCGACCGGGCTGTGGGGTGTCAGGTACCGGGTTCCAACGGGGTTCGGGGCCAGTCCCCCAGGACCACGTCTGCGGGTGGCGGTGCGGGTGCCGCTGGCCCGCCCTCGTCGACGTGGCGTGCCGCCGCTGCCTGGTCCGACGCGGGGTAGGTCCGCCAGTCGCCGGCGATCCGTTGGACGTGGGTCGCCGGACCGGGCAGGTAGGCCATGGCACCACGGACCAGGAAGCGATCGGCGACGTGGACGTCGCCGATCCGTCCGAGTTGGTAGGTGCCCGGTGGCGCGAACCGACCGTCGCCGTCCTCCCGGTCGACCTGCTCGGGTGTGCCCGCGGCGACCCGGCCCTCGGTGCGGTCGAGCAGCGGCAGATCCTCCGGTATCAGCCCGAGCACCCACGTGGAGGTGACCGCGCCCGGCGACCGCACGAAGGTCAGGGGCACGGCGCCGTAGCCCGTCCGTCGCGCCTCGAACGCCGCCACCCACCCGTGCACCACGGCAGGCAGCAGGATCGAACCTCGGGCGGTCAGGTCCTTGTCCATCAGACGCGTCGGCGAGGCGTTCGACCCGTACGCGACGCCGAACCTGGCGACCCCCGGCTCCAGCACCGGGATCGGACGGGCGGTCGCAACCGGGTCCGCCCGCAGCGGCGCATCCGGCGGCCCGTCGAGCCGCAGCGGCAGCACCTGGTCGTCGATGACCACCACGGGTCCACCCGGGCGACGGCCCGGGTACTCGGACGGGTCGAAGCGTGGACTCATGCGTCCGGCAGCTCACCATGCTCGAGGAGGTGCTCGAACGCGGCCTCGTCGGCGACCGGGACACCGAGCGACTCCGCCTTGTCGCGCTTCGAGCCGGGGCTCTCGCCGGCGACGACCACCGAGGTCCTGCCGGACACGCTGCCGGTGACCTTGGCGCCGCGGGACTCCAGCGCCTCCTTCGCCTCGTCGCGGGTGAACCGCTCCAGGGTGCCGGTCACGACCACGGTCCAGCCGTCCAGCAGGGTGGCATCGCCCGACGCACCGGTGTCCGACGCCGCCTCGGTGGTGATGCCGAGCGCGATGAGGTCGTCGACCAACTCGGCGTTGCGCGGGGTGGTGAACCACGAGTGCACGGCGCTGGCGATCGTCGGGCCGATCCCGTCGATGGCCTCCAGGGTCTCCGGGTCGGCATCGCGGATCGCCTGCAGGCTCGGGAGCGCACGGACCAGGGTCTTCGCGTAGGTCGGGCCGAGGTGGCGGATGTTGAGGGCCACCAGGATCCGGTCGAGCGACTGCCGTCGTCCAGCGTCGATCCCGGCCAACAGGTTGTCGACCCGCTTGGCGCCCCACTTCTCCAGGGCCAGCAGGTCGTCCCGGTGCTCGTGGAGACGGAACACGTCGGCCAGGTCCTGGACCAGCCCCTCAGCGACCAGCAGTTCGACGGTCTGCTCCCCCAGTCCCTCGATGTCCAACGCGCTGCGCCCCGCCAGGTGCGCCAAGGATTCGAGGAGGCGGTTGGGACAGTCGACGTTCTCGCAGAAGTGGTGCGCTTCGCCCTCAGGGCGCACCAGCGGCTGCCCGCAGAACGGACAGTCGGCTGGCATCGACCACGGCTGCGCGTCGTCCGGTCGCTCGCTGAGCACCGGACCGACGACCTCCGGGATCACGTCACCAGCGCGACGCACCATCACGGTGTCGCCGACCCGGACGTCCTTGGCGTGGACCTGGATCTCGTTGTGCAGCGTCGCGTAGGTGATGGTCGTGCCGCTGACCAGGACGGGGTCGAGCCGCGCGAAGGGTGTGGCCTTGCCCGTCCGTCCGACGTTGAGTTCGATCGCCTCCAGGGTGGTCGCCTGTTCGATCGGTGGCATCTTGTAGGCGATCGCCCACCGCGGCGCGCGGGCCGTGAAGCCGAGCCGGTCGCGCTGCGCCAGGTCGTCGACCTTGATCACGACGCCGTCGATCTCGTAGCTGACATCGTGACGTGCCCCGGTCCACCGCTCGATGAAGTCCCACACCTCGTCGACGGTCGTGACGACCGCCGTCTGCGGATCCGTCGGCAGGCCCGCGTCGCGCAACCACCCCAGCGCCTGGCTGTGGCGCTCGAAGGTCGTGCTCTGCACGGTCCCGAGGCCGTGGCACCAGACCGCCAACGGCCGGTCACGCGTCACCTCGGGGTCCTTCTGGCGCAGGGCACCGGAGGCGGCGTTGCGCGGGTTCATGAACGCTGCCTCGCCGCGCTCGATGCGGGCCTCGTTCATCGCGTCGAAGGCCTCCAACGGGTAGTAGACCTCGCCACGGACCTCCAGCACCTCCGGCGGATCGTCGACGTCCAGGCGGTAGGGAACGTCGTCGATCGTGAGGATCTGCGCGGTGACGTTCTCGCCGGTGACACCGTTGCCGCGCGTCGCCGCGGTGGCCAGGACGCCACCCCGGTAGACGAGGTTGACCCCGACCCCGTCGATCTTCAGTTCACAGGTGAACCGTGGGGGTTCGGAGGCCTCATCGTCCGCCTCCAGTCCGTCCCCCGCCGCCTCCAGGCCACGGACGACGCGCTGCGCCCACGCCTCCAGCTCCTCGCGCGAGAACGCGTTGTCGAGGCTCAGCATCGGCTGGAGGTGCTCGAACGGCGGGAACGCGCCCGACGGCGCGGACCCGACCTGCTGCGTGGGCGAGGTGGCCGTCACCAGCTCCGGATGCTGGGCCTCGAGCGACTCCAGCTCCCGGAACAGCGCGTCGTAGTCCGCGTCCGGCATCGGCGGGTCGGACAGGACGTCGTAGCGGTACCGGGCGTCACGCAGGATCCGGGCGAGCTCGTCGTGCCGGGCACGGGCGGCACGCGGATCGCTCGGGTTCTCGGACACGGCTACACGCCCGGCTGGGACGAGAACACCGGCAGTCCCGCGGGCCGGTCGGCCCGCGCCACGCGTCCGCCGCCGAGACAGACCTCGTTGGTCGCGTCGTAGACGACCGCGGATTGCCCGAGCGCGAGCCCGTGGACCGGCTCGTCGAACTCCAGCCGCACCGCGCCATCGTCACCCGACGTCACGCGTGCGGGCACCGTGCTGCCGTGGGCCCGGACCTGCACCCGTACCGGCCCGGCGGGTGGCGCACCCGTGGTCCAGGTGGGTGCCGCCAGCTCGGCCCAGCGACACGCGAGCGCGTCGCGTGGTCCGGTCCGGACCGTCGAGGTCGAGGCATCGACGTCCACGACGAACCGGCGCTCGACCCGACCGTCCGTGCTCGTCGGTGTGTTCTGCAGCCCGAGCCCGCGCCGCTGCCCGACCGTGAAGCGCCAGATGCCGTCGTGCTCGCCCAACGCCGTGCCGTCCAGGTCGACGATCCGTCCCGGGGCGGCCGGCAGGTGGTGTTCGAGGTAGCCGGCGGTATCACCGTCCGGGATGAAACACACGTCGTAGGAATCCGGCTTGTCCGCGACGCGCAGGCCACGCTCCGCGGCGATCGTGCGGACCTCGTCCTTCGAGACCTCACCGACGGGCAGCAACGTCCGTGCCAACTGCTCCGAGGTGGCGACGTACAGCACGTACGACTGGTCCTTGCGCGGGTCCGCGGAGCGATGGAGCCGTGTGTCCGGTCCCGGCTCGATGACCGGCTCCCCATCCCGGCGCAGCCGCGCGTGATGGCCCGTCGCGAGCGCGTCGAAGCCCATCGACACCGCCCGATCGAGCAGGGCGGCGTACTTCACGCGCTCGTTGCAGGTGATGCAGGGGTTCGGGGTGATCCCGGCGGCGTACGCCTGCGCGAAGGGCTGCTGGACCTCCCGGTCGAACGCCTCGGACATGTCCCAGACGTAGAACGGGATGTCCAGGACCTGCGCGGCACGGCGGGCATCCTGGGCGTCGTCCAGGGTGCAGCACCCGTGGCCGGGGACCTGGTCCTCGATCGGGGTGTCCGCCAGCTTCAGGTGTACACCCGTGACGTCATGACCGGCGTCGACGAGCAGCGCCGCCGCCACCGCGCTGTCGACGCCGCCGGACATCGCCACGAGGACCCGCGCCATCAGGCCACCCCCTGCTCAGGTGCCTGCAGCCGGGGGATGGTGTCGCGCAGGACATCGACCGCTCGGTCGATGTCGTCCCGGGTGGTGGTCCAGCCGAGCGACAGCCGTAGCGGCGTGCCCGTGAGACCCACCGCTTCCGCCACCGACGAGGCCGACGCCGCGCCCGACCCGCAGGCGGCGCCGGGCGACGCAGCCACACCGGCGCCGTCCAGCGCCAGGGTCAGCGCCTCGGTCGAGACACCCTGGATGCTGAGGTGCACGTGGGATGCCAGCCGTGCCGCCGGGTCGCGGGGACCGTCGCGTCGGACCCCGTCGAGGTCCGCGACCCCGTCCGCCAACCGGTCGCTGAGCTCACGGAGACGGACGGCCAGCACCGGCCGGTCGGCGACCGCCGCCGTCACCGCGACGCCGCAGGCGGCGACCAGTCCGGCGGCGAACGTGCCGGATCGCACCCCGCGGTCCTGTCCACCACCGTGGGCGAGCGGCTCGATCGGCAGCCCCCGCCGGAGGACGGCCACACCGACGCCCTGGGGGCCACCGAACTTGTGCGCCGACAACGCCATCGCGTCGACACCCCAGTCGCCCACGTCGACGTCCCGCGTCGCCATCGCCTGGACCGCGTCGGTGTGCAGCGCGACCCCACGCGCGCGCAGCGGGTCCCCGAGTGCGGCGACGTCGTTGACCGCGCCGAGTTCGTTGTTGGCCGCCATGACGCTGACCAGCACCGTGTCGTCGGTCACCGCTTCCAGGACCGATGACGGATCGACGCATCCCTCTGTGTCTGGGACGATCACCGTCAGGGTGCAGTCACCGCGATCCGCCAACCACCGCGCGGGGGCCAGGACGGCGGGGTGCTCCACCGCGGTCGTGATCACATGCGGGACCGCAGCACGGCGCTCGCGAGCGGCCCACACGATGCCCTTGACGGCGAGGTTGTCCGCCTCGGTCCCGCCGGAGGTGAACACCACCTCGTGTGGCGAGCACCGGAGACCCGCGGCCACCTGCTCACGCGCCTCCTCCACCACCGTCCGGGCCCGTTGGCCCGCGGCGTGGGTCGACGACGCGTTGGCAGCCTCCAACCAGGCGAGCAGCGCGTCGCGCGCCTCCGGCCGGGGAGGCGTCGTCGCCGCATGATCGAGGTAGGTCTGCATGGCCACGATGGTAGACACTCCCCCTGCCCTCCTCCCCCGGTGTCCTGGAGACGCTCATGACCGCTGCCCACCTGCCCGACGACGCCCCTCTGCCACCGGTGCCCCGCGGGGTCCTGCCACTGGATGTCGACCTCGGCGATCGCGCCGGGCAACGAGTGGTGCTGTTGAGCCTGGAGGTCTGGGATGGCTGGGCGGACCTGCGCTTCGCCCGTATCGACATCGGCGCGACGCAGCGCCTGACCCGACGGGTGCCTCCCGTCGACGCCTGGGGGGCCACCGCCGACGGCTCGCCCCTGGAGATCTTCGATGCGGTCGGGCGGGGTGACCGTCGGTTCAGCAACGGCGAGGTACGACTCGTGCCGGCTCCCCGACCCGGCAGCACGCTGTCGATCGCGGTCCAGGTCGTACCCGGCACCGAGCCGTTGCGTGGCACCATCACCCTGCCGGGACCGTCCGACCGAACCGACCGACAGCAGGGGTGACCATGGCCTCCGGATCGCTCGACCGCTTCCTCGCCAGCGCCGAGTCCCACGGGGTGCCCGTGGACCTCGAGGAGTTCCCCGCCGGGACCCGGACCGCTGCGGACGCCGCCACGGCCATCGGCTGCGACGTGCGCCAGATCGTCAAGTCGCTGGTGTTCATCGCGGACGACCTCCCCGTCCTGGCGCTGACCTCCGGTGGCAACCGGGTCGACGAGGCCAAGCTGGCGTCGGCCCTGGCCGCGGGCAGTGTCCGCAAGGCCGACGCCGACGAGGTCCGACGGGCCACGGGCTTCGCCATCGGCGGCACGCCGCCCTTCGGCCACACCACGGACCTGCAGGTGGTCTGCGACCGGGACCTGACCACCTTCGAGCAGGTCTGGGCCGCCGCCGGCACACCGGCCACGGTCTTCGGGATCGCCCCGGACCTGCTGCTGCGGGTCACCGGCGCTCCCGTCATCGACCTCGCGGGGTGAGCCGGCCCCGGCGGATCATTCCTTGATGTAGGGCTTGCCGTCGGCCGCCGGCGGGCGCAACCGGCCGATCAGACGGGCGACCACCAGGATGGTCACCACGTACGGCGCGGTGAGCAGCAGGTTGGACGGGACCGGGACCCGCAGCAGTTGCAACGAGGTCGCCAGGGAGTCCACGAACCCGAAGATCAGCGCCGCGCCGAACGCGCCGACGGGCCTGTACCGACCAACGAGCATCGCCGCCAGCGCGATGAAGCCACGGCCACCGGACATCTCGCGGGAGAACGATCCGACGGCGTCGAGCGTGAAGTAGGCACCGCCGATCCTCGCGAACACCCCGCCGAGCAGCACGGCCTCGTAGCGGGTGGCAAGGACCGTGATCCCGACCGTATCAGCGGCCTTCGGGTGCTCACCGACGGACCGCAGTCACAGCCCCCACCGGGTCCTGAACAGCCCGTACTGCAACGCGATGACGGCCGCGAACATACCGAACACCAGGATCGACTGGCGGAACAGCACCGGTCCGATGATGGGGATCTCGCTGAGCAGTGGGATCGCCAGGGTCGGGAAGCGGGTCGGGGAGTTCGGGGTCACCGACACGCTGAGGTTGGGCAGGTTGAACAACTGCCCGCGGGCGGAACTCGAGAACACGGCCGCCATGACGACGGCCAGCAGGATCGAGAACGCCCCGAAGCGTCGGTTGCGACGTTGCAGGGTGCGTTCGGCCAGCGACCCCGAGGTCGTCGTGGCCTGTGGTTCGGTCACGGCGCTCATCCGCCCCACCCCTTCGCGACCTGCCCGGTCGCCAGATCGTCAGCCTTGATCCGGAAGAGCGCCCGGACGAGTCCGGGTGCCGCGATGAACGCGATGATCAGCGCTGCACCGGCCGCACCCGACAACGCGCCTCCGACGGTCATCGCCCCGATCAGCGTGCGGTTGGGGTCCATCCCGGCGCTGGTCGCGGCGTTGGCGTTCATCCCGACCGCGTTGAGTTCGAACCCTCGCGTTGAGTTCGAACCCTCGCGTTGACCGCTCGACGAGCCAGAAGATCACGACCGCCAGGGTCAGCGCCATGATCAGGGACGTGTTCACACGGAGCCCGGGGATGGAGCGCGGGAAGATCGCGCTGCCCTCGACGGTCTTCGACACCGGATCGGTGCGGTCCGGTTGCCGGAACAGGGTCGTCGGCACCAGATAGCCGCTCACCAGGATGGCGATGTTGTTGGGCATGATGGTCGAGATGACCTCGTGTGCTCCCGTCCGCGCCTTGAGGATCACCGGGATCCGGACGGACGCCACATCGTGCCGAGCCCACACAGCCAACGAGCCGTCACGCGACAACATCGAGGTGGGCGGTCAGCCGATACGACGACGTCGGTCGTTGCCCGTTGCATCGGTCCGTCGCGCTCAGGGCTCCTGACGACCACCGAGGTGCTTCGCCAGGAAGGCCTCAACCGCCGCGTAGAACGTCAGGCGGTTCTCGGGCTTGGCGAACCCGTGCCCCTCGTCCTCGAACAGCAGGTACTCGTGGTCGATGCCCTGCTCGCGCAACGCGGTGACGAACTGCTCGGATTCGGCCTGTTTCACCCGCGGGTCGTTGGCACCCTGGCCGATCAGGAGCGGGATCGAGACCTGGTCCGCCCGTGACAGCGGCGAGCGTTGCCACAGCAGATCGGCGTCGTGTTCCGGGTGGCCGATCCGCGTGTGGAACTGGGCGATCAACGGCTCCCAGTACGGTGGGATGGAGGCGATCAACGTCTGCAGGTTCGACGGCCCGACGAGGTCCACCGCGCAGGCGAAGACCTCCGGGGTGAAGGTGGCCCCGACCAGCGCGGCGTAGCCCCCGTACGACCCGCCCTGGATCGCGACGCGGTCAGGATCGGCGAACCCCTGCTCGACCGCCCAGCGCACGGTGTCGACGAGGTCGTCGTGCATCGCCGCGCCCCACGCGCGGTCACCGGCGTTGAGGAACCGCTTGCCGTACCCGGTCGAGCCGCGGAAGTTCACCTGCAGGACGAGGTAGCCGCGGTTGGCCAGCCACTGGACCTGGGGGTCGTAGCCCCACAGGTCCCGGGCCCATGGGCCTCCGTGGACCAGCAGCACCGTCGCCAGGTCCCGCCGCTCCGTGCCGATCGGCGCTGTGAGGTAGCCCTGCAGTTCCAGACCGTCCCGAGCGGTCATGCGGAACGGCTCCATCGTTGCGAGGTCGTAGCGACCGAGCTCTGGACGATCCTCGAACAGCAACGGCAACGATCGTGCGTCGCGGTCGTAGAGGTGGTAGCGGGTCGGGCCGTCATCCCGCACGTAGGCCACCACCCAGCGCCGGTCGGTGTGATCCTCACCCAGCACCGCCATCTCGCCACGTTCAGTATCGGTCAGGACCGCCAGGTCGTCGCGGACACCCTCATCGAGGGGTTCGTGATGGACGCGTTCGCGCAGGAAGCTCACCCACTGCACCTGTCCCGTGTCCGGGTCGAGCCGGACGTCGGCCACGTCGTACCGGTCGTCCTGTGCCACCACCTCGACGGTGTCGCCGTCGAGGTCGTGGCGCACCAGGCGACTGGCGTTGGCGTCGACGGAGCTCAGGGCGAGCAGGTGCCGCCCATCCTCGCTGAACGCCAGGGGCATGGTCCCGAGTGCGTCCTCCTGCCCGACGTCGACCAGCGTGCGCCAGTCGTCGTCCGTGCTGTCGCGGACCATGATCGTCACACCGCCGTCCGGGCGTGGCGCCACCCCGGCACGTACACGCAGCTCGCGGTCCGCGACGAAGCCCACGAACCCCGGGTTGTCCAGGACCATCGTCAGGTCACCGGTCGGCAGGTGTAGGCGGTAGACGTCGTGCAGTTCCGGACGTTCCTTGTTGAGCCCGATCAGCACGTCGTCGGGGTGGCGCTTGTCCATCGCCACGACCTGGGCCTGGACCTCGTCGAAGGGCGTGAGGTCACGGTCGCCGCCGGTGTCGAGGTCGATGGCGTGCAGCCGCCAGTTCTCGTCCCCGCCATCGTCCTGGACGTACAGCAGGTGACGCCCGTCGTGCGCCCAGGCGACCGTGCGGATCCCGCGGTCCCGATCGTCGGTGACCGGCCGTGCACCGGTCAGGTCGGCGGCCCCGACGAAGACGTTCAGCACACCGTCGACGGGCGCGAGCCAGGCCATCTGGCGACCATCCGGTGAGAGGCTCGGGCCGGTCCGCTCAGGGTTGCCGAACAGGACATCGCGTGGGACGAGCGGGATGGCCGGGGACATGTGGTGGCCCTTGGGTTGAGGCGGGATCGCCACGGTAGGAGACCGCTGGGTCGACCGTGAACCCCCTGGCCATCGACCGGCCGCCGTCGGCTCAGCGACAGACCTCGGCACCGGTCTCGGCCGACTCGGCCGTGGCCGCTGTCCCCGGATCCGCCAGCACCTCGGTCACGCGGTCGCGGATGCGCTCGACGTCGGGACGGTGGTCCGGACCGCGGTACTCCGGCGGACCGAACCCGACCGTCACGGCACGTTCATGGTCGATCTGCGGCCCGAGTTGCAACAGGTCGGGCAGCATCCCGAGCGGGATGTTGGTCCGCACGCTGTCCTCGATGGCGGACGCGAGGGTGGGGAACCCGCGCAGGAGCGCACCGACGTCCGAGCGATCCGCGACACTGGTGACCAGGCACCGTTGCCGGCGCATGCGGTCCGCGTCCCCGCCCGACCCGGCCCGGACGCGCGCGAAGGCCAACGCCTCCCGTCCGTCGAGTTCCTGCACGCCGGCGGCCAGATCGACGGTGTACCAGTCGTCCCCCGCCGTCGGCGGCGATATCCGAACCCGCACGGGCTGCCCCAGATCGACCTCGACCCCACCGAGCGCATCCACGACGTCGACGAACCCGGCCATGTCCACCATCGCGTAGTACGGGACCTCGAGACCGAGCAGTTCGGACAGGACGTCGGTCATCGCCGCTGCCGCCGGATCCTCAGCTGCCGGATAGACCGCCGCGAACTCCTCGGGCGCCCGTTCGTCTGCGCAGCGGTACAGCGCCAGGATGAACTCCCACCCGTCGCCCTGTGGGCAGTGCGTCCGATAGACCTCCTCGAGTCGACTGGGCAGCGGGAGATCCGCGAGGTAGCGGTCGACGGAGAAGACCGCCACGTCGCCGGTCTGGGGGTCCAGGCTCACGACCAGGATCGCGTCGATGCGCTCGCCGGTTCGGCCGGGACCCGCGTCCGAGCCCAACAACGCCACCGTGATCCGACCGCCGTGCAACCAGGGGTTGTCCCGCGTCTCGACGGCCTCCGCTGGGTCCGCTGGGTCCGCGGCAGGGACGTCCGACCCTGGCACCTCGATCGTCACAGCCGGACCATCGTCCGGCCCGCGGTCTGCGTGATCCCCCGCCAGCACCTCGCTCACCCGGGCATCCTCGATGAAGGTGGTGGTGACGACACCGTGGGCGGCAGCGACGTAGTAGCCGGCAGCGACGTGCGGGGCGGCAACGACGACTGCGACGAGGCCCAGCACCAGGCCGACACCGGCAGCGGCCAACCGGCCTCGTGGCTGGACGGGTTCAGCGGGCGGGCGGACACCCCTGCCGTAGGCCTGGAAGACGGCGTAGAGGCGACCCGCGAGCAGGACAACGTTCAGAGCGAGCGCAGCGAGCAGCACCCGCGGGTCGACGAACCAGGCCAGGAGGTCGCCGGGCGGTCGGCGCAGGAGCCAGACGCCACCGGCGAGCACGAGGATCGTGGCCACGAGCAGCGCCGCGGCCCGGCGACGGTCGCCGAGGAGCAGTTGCCCAGCGCCGGGGAGCAGCAGCGACGCCAGCGCGGCACGGAGACCCCGCCCGGTCCTGCGGCGGCGATCTGCAGGGTGCATCAACCACACCGCCACCGTCCCGCCCCTCCCCGCTCGATCACCGCTCATCACGGTACGAGGCGGACTCCGCAGCGGCAACGGGCCGAGACACGAGCGGGGTGCGATCAGCCCTTGCGGGTCTCGAGTTCCTCGACCAGCTTGGGCACGATCTCGTAGAGGTCCCCGACGATCCCGAAGTCGGCGATCTGGAAGATCGGTGCCTCCGGGTCCTTGTTGATCGCCACGATGTTCTGCGAGGTCTGCATCCCGGCCCGGTGCTGGATCGCGCCGGAGATCCCGGAACCGAGGTACAGCGTCGGCGAGATCGTCCGGCCCGTCTGCCCGA
>Ga0207421_10004440_pt1 | contig 16129 bp, 13 predicted proteins | sample SodLakKL_010_SED_4_FD_187542 | JGI IMG/M metagenome (GOLD analysis project Ga0207421, IMG submission 187542) | Alkaline sediment microbial communities from Lake Tanatar, Kulunda Steppe, Russia - 8KL_010_SED (SPAdes) (version 2) | ecosystem: Environmental > Aquatic > Non-marine Saline and... | reverse complement strand
TCACTCGACCTAATCGTCGTCTCAAGATTTTGCAAGCCGTTGGAAATACTTGTTAGCCCAAGTTTGTCGAACACTTTCATCTGGTCCAATACAGACATGAACGATTGACCGATATTAAGGAGTCCCGGCATGACGGCTGCTGTCATGCGAGTAAATCCTCGCGTCATGTTGGCAAGGGATTCCGTAAGCTTCTGGTTTTGGAAAAACATCGCAGACACCGAGCGTGACGCGAGGTCAAGTGTCCCGGCGAGCGTACTAAGTGGTCCTGTGAGGAATTTCACCATTGCCGCAGCCGTTGCGAATTGGGACACCAGCGAAACAATCTCTGGATTAATGGAGTTTACTGCATCCATTAAGTGCATAGTCTGTGCAAGAAGTGTTGTTAGCACTGGCAGAAATCCATCAGCAACAGTTGAACCAAGCTCAACGGCTGCACGAAGCCAGTCACCAAGCATTTGCACGAATGCTGAACCACTGTCTATTAGCTTGAGTGTTATATCAGTGAAGAACTCAAGTGCTGGTGCAACAGTGTTTGTCAGAACGCGGGCTGTATCCTCAAGTGGCCCTTGAAGTTGCTGGAATGTGTGTCCAAGTTGATTGATTATCCCGGTTGTGTCGTCGTCGCCGAATAGCCCATCTTGGAAGATACCGGCGAGGTTTCGCATCAGTGGGAGAATGCCCGAATCATCACCAATAACCATCAGATTATCGATGGCTGTGGCGAGTGAGTGAACAACTTCTGCAACACCTTCAATCAGCGTTTTTGTCCTCTCCGCATTTTCAGGCGTGACAAGTGGGGAAAGGGCTTGTACGAAGAGGTCTCTGACTGCTTCTCCAATCTCTTGGATGGCCTCCATCGTACCCTCAATATCCTCATACTTATCCTGTAACTCCCCGGCCATTTGGATAAGACCGCCGGTAATCATTCCAGCAAGACCGGCACCAGCAACAACAGCCGCCGAGCCAAGGGCTATGACGACTGAGAGCAGGGAACCAAGACCTGTAACAAGAATCGGAATTTGTGTCGCCATATCCTTCAGCGCAATTGTGAAGGAGAAAACGTTAAGTGACACTCGTCCGAATGAGAATGCAGCACTGTCAGCAGCAGCAGCTAACGATGCTTGGGAAGCGGCATTCTTAATATTCTCCTGCGTATTCAGATTAGTAGCACCACTGTCTGCCAGCATTGCACCAGTCTTTCGACCAATGGCATTACTCGCAGCATTTGTTGTGGCGGTTAGTGTTGCTTGTACAGACGCTTGTCTGGCACCGGAGCGAGACAATGAGTCACTTGCTTCAGCAGCAGCTTTTTGTGATACTCCGAGGCGTGTAAATGCTCTTGCGGCTGCTTTAGCCCCAATTTCCTTAACTTTTGTTACTACTGTCTGAAATGCTGTTGCCATTTATATTAAAACTTCGATTGTCCTTTCTCTGCTTCCTTCTTCTTCATTTTCTCACGCTCCATCTCCGTATGGAAGAGGAATTTTAATTGAGCGTCAGTAAGTTCATCAATATATGCCTGACGTTTTGTGCCATCCTCTTCAGTTACCGAGAAGGGGATGCCATAACGATGGGCATTATATAACTTCTGACCTATTCCTGTACGTGAAAATCCTTCACGTCACCTGTCTGCTCAATGGAGAAGTCCATTACCTCTGACCCAAGTTCGAATAACATCTCGAAAGAAAGGTTAGCGATGATGTTAGCCATCTTTCGGTCAACGAGGTCGTCGTGGGAGAGTGACTTGATACACAGCTCTTCGAACCCTGCAACCGCGTCTTCTGTAACAGCCGAGGTTGCGTTGCCCCCTGTTTGTTCTTCGAGGTCTTCCGGGTCCATATCCTCAAGCTCATCTGGGTCGATGTCTTCAGGGACTTCGAACATTTCATCCGGTAGACGCTCGATTACCGCAGCCAGTGTCTTCTTGTCAACAGGAGCCATCTTGACTCCCTCAAGCACTGTGCCGTCTTCTGTCTCAAGACTGATAGTTCTGCTGTGGTCAGTACCCTCTACAACTTTCTTATAAAACTCCATTGCGTTTTGTTGGTCCATAATTGTACCTATGTATGTATTTAAGCTCTACTCTGAGCGATACGTACTAACTGCTCCCCGCTGCCAGTAGAAAAGTAGGGGGCACTGGCACCAGTTTGCTATTGGGTGAGTACGTAACCATCACCCATTATTATACCGCTATTCCGTTACTCGCCGCCGCCGAAGCCGGGGGTTGAGCCAGTGTCATTGCGACCAAGCCCAACAGTTGACTCACCATCTCGGTCGGACTTGTCCAGCGACTCGGCCATGAAGTCATACGTAACTTCAGTGCGGTCGTCTGCCGGGAAGTCTTTGTCACGAGACTCGACGATTACATTTTCGAACTTGTATTCGTACTGCGAGTCAATGATTGTGAGTTCGTCAATCTGCTGTGGGAGGGAAATCTCGGGACTCCCTTCCGCAGAGTAGAACTCACTCTCTAAATCCGTGTTCGCACCAGAGTGCTCGAATGAACCCGAGTATGTCACTCCAGTAACTACAATGCTTGGGTTGAGACCAGTGTTAAACTGAGTCTCAGCAACGTCGGCATCCTCTGTGTAGGATGCGTTCGTGATGGGGTATTCTTCTCCCCCAACCTCAAGCGACACGTCGTTACCGATTTCTTTGAAATTCCTTGTCATATTATATCACCTATGTGTCAATCACAATGTCCACATTAACACGCTTGACGATACCCTGTGGGGTAATGCCAATGTCGATGTTTACTTTGTCGGGGTCAGCCTCGTCTTGTGTTACCTCGACAAACCAATCTTCTGTGAGAAGACGGTCTCGCTGGAGGCCCCGTAGCTGTGTTTCAATCTGACGCTCTGTTGCACGACGTGTGCGCTCGTCATTGATTCGACCAAGAATCGCATCACCAACACCTTTGGCAATGAGAATTACTCGGTCAACAATACGTCGTCGCCAGAAGTCCCGCTGCCAATCTTCCTCTTCCGATGTGGAGAGGTTATCAGCCACTCGGATGGTTCCGTTCTCCTTTACAGGAATAACGCGACCATCACGAATGTCATTGGCGTCTGCTCGGGAGACAACCTGTCGCATTTCACCAACACCGCTCAGTGCGCTGTTGTAAACAGGTTGTGTGATGTCGTTTCCAGCGAAGAGACCAGACACGGCTCCCATAACCGTTGGGTATCGCTCTGCGTCTCCGTCCCATCGCTGGTCCACAGGAGCAAACTCGAACATCGCGTCAGAGTTACTCTCTGCTGTAACAGTATCAAAGGCATACTTGTCGCCATCGTTCGGCGGATTAGCGATGAAGCCTTTGACCATAATGTAGTCTCCACGGAGTGTGCCGACTTCGTTTTCTAATGTCGATACGTCATCTGCGTCCTTTGTGAGAACCGCGTGTACGCCAGTCTCACCTTCGTTAACTTGGTCCTTCGGAGCACGACCGATTTCCTCACCTTCATCGAGGAACTCCCAGTCTGTGTCATCGTCTCCTCGCTGTACGCTGTACGCTGCTTCGAGTGGGGACGGCTCTTCCTCTCCCATATCTTCTTCGGCAGGAAGTGCTACACCATATGTGAATGCAGTGTTCGCACCATTACCGAATGCATCGATGATTGCGTCAGCAAGCTCGGAGCCTGCACCGAAGGCGTCGTTAACAGAACGTCGTGAGCTGACCTGAACGGCCTCTGCTGGAGTTGCGTCACCTTCTGTGAGGTCTGCGTCACCGAAGATGAGAAGCTTCTCTTCAGCCCCAATACGGACTGCTGAGATGCCGCCTCCAGACGTTGTAATACGGACGCCGGGGAAGTCACCAAATGTTGCCATGTTTATATCACCTTAATCTAAGTTTGGGGTTGCTACTTCTGTGACTGTCGCATCCTCTGGGTCAGCGACCGCCTCAAAAGAGGCAATGTCGATTTCGTATCTCCAACGTCTGATTGTTGGAGAACCTGACGTGTCATCAGCACGCTCTGCTGTAACTATTTCGAAGTCCCATACATCGTCAAGTCGAATGGTGTTTCCATCCTCATCCTCGACGTAGTATTCACCCATTTCGAACGGGAGTGGGACTCCGGCAGAGCTTTTCTCGTGTCGGTAGAGCCATCGACGGAGGCTCGTACCGAGTTCGTTGACGTTGTACCGACTCTGTGCAGCAACCCATAAGTCTACCTCCACAGTCATTCGGTACTCGTTGTGGTACACTCGACCAACACGGTCTCCTGCGTCGTTTCGCATGAAAGCCACTTGGTCAGTGTTCCACTCGTTTAAATAATCAACGAGAGTTGTTTGCAGTTGCACAAATGGCAACTGGATATTTGCATTCTCCCCCTGTCGGTCTTCCTCATATTTGAGAAAGTCCGTTCGTTCGGGGAGAATGTCGTGTTGTTCGATGCCATCCTTAATCGACAGGATTACACCGTCAAGTATATCATCTGGTGCTGCCATTATGAGGTGTACACCGCCAACATTAATTCTTCTATCTCATTCGAGACCGTATCCGATGGCTCACCATTAGCCAGCCAACGTCGGATAGCCTGTCTGAGCCAACCACTATATTTCTCATCACGAGGGTTCATATCCTGCGCCTTAATTGTGATTTTTTGCCCCTCATCATTGACAAATGTCATTGTCGTCTCAGGGTCAGCGTGAATAGCAGGGTCTCGCCCTCGTTCGAGGACATTTACCTTCGTCCTGTTAGCCGGATGTATTCTCAGTGAAACGCCCTCACTGGTTTCATCAATTGGCCACGCAGCATTTGAGTTAAGTCGTGGTCCAACTGGCCGGTCTTGGTTGAGGCGTCGGTCAATACTACTCGACCGAATACGACGGGCCGTAATGGTTGTACGAATCCAGTTCTTCCGCAAATCCTTAAGAGCCTCTCGGTTGCCTCTAACAATTGCACCTTCGAACAACTGCGCGAATTGAATATTCTCTTCAGCGGCAGTCTCGAAGTTGGAGTCAACTAACGTCATGGTTTACTCGTTGTGTAGGTGTACGGTGTTCGGGTCTGCCCCGACTCAACAACACCACTTTCATTAATCTTGGCCACCATCTCCTCGTATCGTTCACAGAACGTTGCAGCAAGGTCTTCCTTGCCGGTGTTCTCCTGAATATCTCCGAGGCGCACATCGTTTGGATGAGCCGCACCTTTGATTAGTTCGCAGGTAGCTTTTTGCTTAATCGCTGAAACAACAACTGAATACGACAGGTCTTCTGCGCTGAGTTCCTCACCATCATTAATATCAATCTCAATACTACTCTCGGCAGTTTCGATTGCGTCAACCTTATGCCGGTCGTCGTATTCATCCGGTACTTGAACCGGAATTTCATCGAGATTGAGGTATTTAGGTGAGTAACTCATTTATTTATTTAAGCGTCTACTCGCGCTGCCGCTTCAGGCCAGATTGTGGCCCACGCCTTCCGAGTGTAAATCTGCATAATATCGGCCTGACGCTCAGGGTCGTTGTACTCGTTTGTCGTAATCGGAGTACGGGTTAGCTCGTAGCCGTAGTAGTTGGAGTCGATGACGTAAGCGCCAGCACCGCTGACACTATCATCATCGTCGTCATCTCCTGTACCGATGCGCTGTGTGTTGTCCACAACAACGTCCATACCGGCAATTCGACCAATCTCACCACTTCGAACAACCTCGTCCCCACCATCAGTAGCGCGGTTGAAGTTGTCGTCAGTGAGCAGGTCGCCGTAGCCGTCAAGGTCTACGATGAGGAGGTCCGGCGTGTAGTTGTAGGACCGGACTCCAACCATGCCGTCACGGATGTCAGCGAAGGTAAGCTCGTCGTCACCGTCACCAATTCCATCTCCCGTGGAGGTTTCCGTGATGTGGTTGCCCTCTTCGTTGAGCTGCTCGAAGGCCTGCTCGTTGAGCCACTGCGCCATACGGCGAGCGAGGTCCTCAACCTGCCGAGCCTTCATGTCAATCATTCCGTCTTCCTGTGCCTCCATCGTGATAGCCACTTCGTCTCCGAACTTCTCGAAGTTCACCGTGATTTCACGGAGCGTGGACTTGTCGCGTGGGAACTCCTCACCCTCGCCGATGACCTCGGGCGTACCCATGTCATCGTTATCCACGAAGAAGGTATAGGCGTTAGAGCCAATACCTGTGGCGTCAATCTCTCGGAAGGCCTGTCTCCAAACAAGGTCTTCCTGAACAATTTCCTCAACCGTCTCACGAACGAAGTCGCGTGTAATTACGTCGTTAACTTTAAGTGCCATATATAATCACCTTTTAGGGGAGCAGCAGATGAACGAAGTCTTCCTCTTCACTAACGTCGAGGACGAGTTCGTTATTTTCGCCACGACCGGGGACGCCATCGTCGTAGATGCTCTCAGCAGCGGGGTCAGATGGAACTGCTGCAATTACCGTACCCTGCACCTTAGCGGTGAAGGCTTCTTCTGCTTCAACAACCGCATCGTCATCTGGCTGATTTTCGGGACCAACATCATCGTTGACGTTGCTGTACACAACACCAAGCAAGTCCTCGTCATCGGCCCCAGTGTAAGCCTCCGCCTCGCCATTTTCGTCGATGGCTACAAGGTCGCCAACAGTTAGTTCTTCTGCGGCGACTCGCGGGATGTAGTCACCGTATCGGTGCGTCTCGTCGCCTGCGGCAAGGTCCTGAAAGTCCTTGTTACGCAGGTCTTGGTTCGGGAATCGTAGGTCTGTCATAAATTAGTCACCTCTTAGTTGCCTCCAAGACCGAGCTTCTGGCGGAGGTCTTCACGCTTTTCCTCAGCAAGCTCTTCGGTCTCTTTGGAGCCAGTGGTGCCGTCACCTTGGGAAAGCTCTTCCTCAGTGGGGTCGCCGCCCTGTGGGTCAGCCGTAAGCTCTTCCTCGATGTCTCCACCGACTTCCTCGTACTTCTCTCGAAGTTCTTCGAGGGTATTCTTGTCCATAAGTTCCTCCTTGCTGAAGACGCCTACCTGCTCGGCAAGCTCTTCTGCGTAGAGTCCCTTTACGTGCTCTGCTTCCTCTTCGAGTTCCTCAAAGCGGGCCTCCTCGATGACGAGGGGTGCGTCGGAATCAGCAAGCTCTTCAACAAGCTCTCGCTCGACTGAATCGAGGATGTCCGTTCGCGCACGGAGTTCCTCGATGTTCTCGTTCATCGACTGAAGCTCTTCGAACTCGCCCTGTTCCATAACGACAGGGTTATCGTAGTCTTCAAGTTCTGCTGTGTTTGTCATAATTCTATTGTCTGATAGTACCGCAAGGCCCGCTTTGCTCTCTGCAACCTTTACTTCACGCAGGTCATCGCTGTCACGGGCACCCCCAGTGTTTTTAGTGCAGGGGTATGCACTTGCTTCTTCACCCTCTACGGCCTCTTGGTACTGCTCGTGAGAGGCGCATGGCATGTACATATCATCGTCCTCGTGGTAGTGGGCTGTGCCACTCTCACACGGTTCCGGTAGGTCTTCCGAGGCTGCTTCCGCATCCTCTTCCGACTCGTACATCTCTTCTGCGAGTTCTTCATCTTCCTCTTCATCGCCGTTGCCCGGCTCAAATGGAAGTTCGTTATTACGAGCCTCTTCTCGGCCTACTTCGTGGCCATCGGCATAGGCGGCTTGCTCCTCATCGGGCATATGTGCGCCTGCCTCTGCTGCATTGTCTGGCTCGTCGGGGTCCATCCCATCGTGAGCACCCTTGGAGTATGCTTCGCGCATCTCCTCATCGTCATACTCAGGGTCTTCCATCTCGGAAGCTCGCTTGCGGCCATCACTGTAGCCATTTTCGTATGCGTCGATTTCTTCGTGCTCGTACTCGCGGGACGATAGTTCACCGTAGGACAACTCTTCGTCATCCTCTTCGTCCATGTCCTCCTCATCTTCGTCGTCGTACTCATTCTCAGAGTCTCCACGAAGCGGGGACATTTCGTCGTACATACCGTCTGCTTTACCTTTCTCGTAGAGGTATCGCTTTACAACCTTCTTAGAGGGCTTGCCCGAACCTCGTTGGACAGCATCCCTCATTGGTACATCTCCTGTTTTCATAGTGTTTTCCTCTTCGTCATTCCACTCAACGTCGAAATTCTCGTTAGCGAGGCCGTCGATAGTTTCACGAAGTTCCGTCTTCGGAATATCGTCGCCCGCTGACCCGACGCGAGTTTTTGCTGCACGGAGTCCTTGAAGGTCGAGTGAGCCATCTGTATCAACAACCTCAAATGCGAGGTCGCCGAACGTTTCAGGCGGCCATCCAGAACGTGATACAAGGAAATGTCCTGCAATATCTCGCTGCTCCGACTCGCTCAAGTCGTCCCAATCTTCGCTGGTAAAGTCAGAAAGCGCGTGGCCGCTCCACGAAGTGCTTTCTTTTGTCCCATCAAAGTCAGGTGTTCTGACCTGAGCAGATAACTCGGCACATTCCTCACAGTCCACTTCTGGACAGTTGTGCTCACAATACGGATACCGATGTGGTTGGTCTTCTTTATCTGTCCGACCACCACGGATAGGCTCCTCAGAGCCTTCTGGTCTGCGGCTGAGTTGAGCATATTCGAAGAGTTGAGCATCATCCTCAACGGATAACATGTTCTCCTCTTCGTCAATATCTCGGTCCCAGTTACTTACCGTTTCCTCGTGGTGAGCAACGCGAATATCAGTTCCTTCTCCGTCACGGTAGACTTCTATGAGAAGTACTGCCCCATCCTCTGGCGCACATACTTCAACATTTCCATCAACTTCATCGGAGTAGCAACCGTCTTCCTTACGTCCTACCACTTGGCCAACAGCAGTGCCACCAGATGAGTTCCACTGAACGTAGTCCCCATCTGTGAACTGTTCCGAAGCCTCTTCTTCGTCATCCTCTTCTTCAACAAGGTCTAACTCGGAGAAGTGAGCAACAACAAAGTTCCCATCAGAAGGCTCGCCATCCTCATGTACGAGGATTTTAGCGATTGGGTCATCGTCTTCTGGTTCAACGTCTGGGAGAATATCGAATGAATCATCAGTAGAGACATCCTCTACCTCACCCTCTTTTTCATCCTCCCACGTTACCATATCACCTGATGTAAACTCTGTTTCAAGGTTGACACCGCCCCCACGAGTATCAATGTACTCAGCGGAGATGTTCCATGTTTCTGCGTCAATTGGGTGTACCTCTACTTCAAAGCCTGTAGCCGTCCACACATCGCCGTCTTTGGCGTATGGTTCGACAAGCAGTTCTCCTTTAACGAAGTCTGTGACAACACCGTTACCGGAGTGCCACGAAACACGGTCGCCTACGTCAAAGTCAAGCTCGTCTTCAGGGGAATTTTCTTCCTCGTCGGTGTCATCGTCATCATCGTCGGGTGGTGTGGTGATGTTATCTTCGTCAACATCCCACTCAGAAAGTGACTGCGTTGAAACAGTTTCTTCCTCACCAGTCGGATACCACTCACCATCGTCAGTCTCTTCATACGATTCGACGAGTGGTTCGTCTTGGTCGTCTAATTCCGGCCCGACAAGAATGATGCCTTGAGTGTCTCCCCACTGAACCCAGTCACCAGTCGTCCACTCTGCCAACTCAGCAGACTCGCCAACTGCGACATACATGTTTTCAACAGTTGGGTTATCATCTTGTGAGTGTGGTCCAATACCATTTCCACCTTCTTCCTCGACATGTGAGTGTTCGTGAAGGTGTATTTGCAGTTCGTGTGTTCCATCCTCCAACGGCTCATACAGTTCTACTTCGACATTTTCGTGCTCTCCTGCTTCAAGCTGAACATGTCCAAGCTTCTCCGTATAGTCGCGGGCTTCTTTATGGAATTTATACACACGAACGACAAAATCAAAGTGTGGCCATTCAACTCTATCAATTACAACAGAGTTACCATTACTTTGCTGGTGTCGGGCGATGGTTACACCGTCAAGATGGTTCCACCCACTCTCAACGGATTCCATATCACTCAAAGCAGCAGAAAGTTCGGCTGCTGCAAGCTCAGAGTGTTCGCCCATGTTGAGCGTATTACTCGGTGCAGCTCCCTTCGGAACAATGGAGAGATTGTCAAATTCAATCTTTTCAACAATCTTTGCCCCATCTTCGGGACGCCGGTCCATTTCCTCTACTGGAATGTGGTATCCACGGACGGAAACTTCCAGTAGACCATTGTCAACCTTCTCCGCATAATCCTCGTCGTAGAGTTCAGCTTCGTAAATGACACCGACATCGCTTTTCCAGCCAGCCTTAGTAATCCGTCCAACAACACCTGCTGCGGAGTTATCGTGGTCTACAACGAGGGGTCGCCCTTCAAGAGATTCTGCTGCTTCCTGAAGTTCCTCGGCTGGCCAATACTTTTTGATGCCACTACTACCTTTCGTAACGTCATCTGCGCCGATGGCAATGCCGTGTATCGTCCACGGTGCAGAGCCTTCGGCGAGATGAGACTCACGTGAAGTGACGTTGATTTGAGTAGTAGCGACTGTCATCGTTCGTCTCGTTTATATAGGCTATGGGTCGGCATACTTAAAGGTCCCCGCTAACTACCGTCATAACTGTGTTGTTCACAGTTTACCACTCCTCCGTCCATCTGACAAGCGATGTTTTCGAAGAACCAGTACCACCAATATTCCGTAGGAACAGTGACACAATCTCTCTATCACCAATTGGAACATCAACTGTGCCAGATGCAACAGCTTGCCGATTACCTTGTCCACCTTGTAACAATCCCTCGTGCATTTTTATGCCAGTAGTTGCGTCAAAGGAGCCATCTACAGAAACCTCCATCGCTGTTTCTGATGGGTCCTTTTCAGATGGTGCGTTCCACGTTGCATCACCCGGCTCATCAAGACGTTTCCGAACCATAAACCGTGAATCATCTTCAGCGAATGCTTGGACAGAATTAAGACGAGCTGTAATATTTTCAAAACCATCTTTAGCTCTGAAAGAAATCGCGTGGCTCCACGAATCAGCATCCATTGAAACAGCAGACGTTCGAGCATGAGATGCAGGTCGCGTTACAGGCGTGTATTGTCCAATGATTGAGAACTGTCGTCCTCCAATAAACATATCATAATCAGTCGATACTGGTTCATTTGAAAGTATTTCGGCACGGATTGGGAGATTTACCTCATCGAGTGATGGCTCACCATCAAACTTAAATACGTGGGCAACAATCTTCTCATACGAACGACGTTTGCTGTTGTAAACCCAAAACTGCATCTTCGTCGCGCCATACCCGTAGTAAATAAACTCAATCTGGCAAACAATGCCTACAGATAAGTCTAACTCAAGCCCACTCGGGTTTTTGGAACCACCATTACCGCTTAATCTATCACCATTCCAGTTTTCTTGATACACCCGTGTTGGACTACCGTTTTTATCTTTACTCTTGGCAACAAATACCCCATTTTTATCAACACCAAAGTAGAATGCTGACCCAATATCTTCAACAGTATCATTAATATTCTCAAAATACCCCCAACGCATCACGGCATCATCAACAATGTCAGTGTTGGGGATTCTGACACCAACACCTACCTGCGCCTCATATCCGGGGATATATCGAGCACGCTCTGTTGTCCGTATCCATGACGGGTCAGCCGTTCCTTCGTCTATGTGCAAACGCTCCTCAGAAGGACCATCTTCAACATTCTCCCACACTTCTCTTGTTCCTGAGAGTGGGTACGTCGAAGAAATATTAATAACATTTGTTCGCTCTGCTGCGATATACTCCTGAAAGCCGCTGCGGTTATCTATCGATGCATCTCGTACAGCAGCCCGTGCGTCTCTATACCAATTACCGTCTTCTACTTCTTCTGGTAGTTTAAACTTTTCTGTCATATATTACCATCCTCTTACTCGCCATCGTGTTGTTTGGTACACCTCATCTTTGAGTGCGCTACACCACCGTTTGGCCATTCGTGGCCCAAAGTGTCGAATCATTCGTGGATAGCAAACACGCCACTTCCCACGAAATGTGCGCCACGCTTTGAGATAGGAGGTTCTGCTCCAACCCGGTGGGTCCGTGGCAAACCCAATACCCGCAGTTCGAGCGCCGGGTAAGTCAATCGCCGGAGACGCAAGCTCTGCCTCAAGCTGCTCGTCGTCTAAATGCCCCAACTCATTCAATGCATTCATAAACTCATCGAAGTCTTCGGGATGTTCCGCAGTGTAATAGGCTTCTGACAACTCAGTCTCATCCGCCGCATCATCAACTTCATCCATGTCTAATGGTTCTTCAACCTCATCCCATGAATCCGTTTCAAGTTGCTCAGGGAGTGCTGGTACTGTTTCCTCTTCTAATGCAACGAGAAATACTGGCTCATCCTCAGACGCTTCAATCTCGTAAAACTCATCCTCGTCATCAGAGTCAGGATACCATTCAGTATCTTCGGTGATTGTTGTAACAATCATCCCAGTCTCTCCTTGGAAATTGACGACATCTAATTCGTTAAACTCACTCATCTTTCTCCACCTCATCGTCAAAGATTGGCTCAAGCACAGTCGTGTCGCCAAAGTGGTATGGTGGTGTTGTTGGAAGTGGGTCAAATCCTTCGTGGTAGAACCTATCGGGAATCTGCTCACGGAACTGATGCCCAATTGCCCCATCGTCGAAGAATGCTTCAACACCGTGTGCTTCTTGTGTTAGTGGTGTTGACGAGTCAGGGTTGTGGATACGAACTCCAACAACGTCATCCATCATCTCAAATTCTGTGAGTTTCGTTGTTTCTCGGGCATTGTGTAGCTCCATATGAGCAACAATGTACGCACGTGAGGAAATCGACCCGCTATCCCACACATTCTCTAAGCGTGAACGAACAGTATCCCACTCGTCATTGTCGTGTGCGCCTCGCTTAAATTGCACACGCATATCGGATGCCATGTCTTCCAGAACTTCGTATGTTGCATTCACAATATCACTGCTGAATTGGTTCACACGGTTCTTGTGCTCAACTGAGTAGTCACGAGCGTACTCAACAGTGCGTAGCTCATCCTCTACAATACGCTCAACGTCTCGCTCGAAGTTACGACTGGTCGCACGGTCGATGTAGTCGTTGATTGCTCGTGGGAACCTATACGCGGCTTCTGTGGCCGAGTTACGGTAGCTCTGCTCAGTATCATCGAGAGCCGCCTCACGTACTCCGAGAACGGTTTCTTCGATGAGTGAGTGTAGTTCATCCTCTGCGCCCTGAAGTTGCGCTGTGGACAGCTCAGAGGCTTCTGTCGCAGTGACGATTCCACGACGGTCTCCGAATGGGCCAATGTCTGCATCGCTTGGCTCATCGTCTTCATCTTCCTGCTGCTGACCCGGTGGAATCTGTTCAGGTGGTGCATCAATTTGGCCATCACCATCACCCTCATCATTACCAACACCGTGGTACTCGATTCTGGATGTAGACATTCCGGGGTCTTCGTCAGGGCGTTCCTGATTGGGGTCGCCAACGCGGAACTTTACAGAGAGTGCTGTTTCTTCATCAAGGCCAAGCTCTTCAGCTTTGTCCTGAATACATGGCGTGAATCTGTGAGACAACTCCTTCCGAGCATCATCAATCTGTCGGACGATGTTGTTCTCTTGGGCCATGCCAGCGACTTCTGCACCGCCACCAGACGCTTGTCCGGCGAACCCGCCAAGTGCTTGACGGGCCATCGGCATTGCTGAAAGAATCCAGTCTAAGTCGAACTGAAGACTTTCGCCGATGTCTGCGACTTCTCCAGAGATAGTGTCAATCTCAACGTCTCCCCGAACTCCCTGTTTCATGCCGGGGTGGAAATTCTCCATCTCGTGGTTAGTCATAAAGTTGTCTATGTCTTCACGAGACCACGGAGTTGCGTCAGGTCCGACACCGAATCGGAAGAGCCATAGGGGATACGCTTTAGAGGCAATCGCCTCGTCGTTATCCTGTAGCTTCTGCTTCAAGCCATCGATTCGGTCAGAGACGGTCTCGATACGAGACGTACCGAAGATTTCTCCAGTATCAGCGTCTCGCGTCAGCTTGATGATGTCATCTCGCTCGAAGCCGACACGATTTGGATACCGTGAGTCACCTTTTGGTCCTGCGCCAATGCGTCGAATCTTCTCCGTTCGACCCCACGAGACTTGTGTTTCGGACAAATCCTGTAGGTACGCCGCAGCCGTTCCTTCTGGCGTAAGTGGCGGGTCCCAATCCTCCTGCTCGTGGTCTTCGGGGTCGAGTAGAATTGCTTGTCCGGGGCGAGTGTTTGCTTGAATCGTCTCAGGATTGAGCATCTTTAACGCCATCAGTACATCTCGGTCTTCCTTTGCGTAGACCTTCTCAATGATGGCAGTACCACGGACCTCTCGCTGAATCGCAGCCTTTTTAATGAGGAAGTAGATGTCTTGCTCTAACTCCCCCTCCACAATGGCCGCATTCTCAAGCCACTCGTGCAACTCATCGATAACATCTTGGTCGGCGTCATCAGGTGCCTCGATGTAGTAACCCGGTTCGATAATCCGGTTGGCGAAGGCGTTAATTGGCTTTCGGACAATTGGCGTCGTCTCGTACTGACGCCAATACTTTTTCATTTCGTCCTTGGGTGGCTTCTCCCTATCGTAATCATCTCGCTGGACAATAAATGGCTTGTTCGCCATACTGTCGTAAGAGCGTGGGTTATACGTCTGGTTGGACTGATTTACAAGTTCGCCGACAGAGCGTGATAACCCTCCAGCCAGTTGACTCGCTCTACTATTCCGACGTGCCATTTATAGTCCCTCTCGAATTGTTACTTCACTGAAGTCTCGGGATGGGAATGTTTTAACGAGGTCTTCGCCATTATCACTCCATACGATACGCACTTCTGCTTCGTATGTCCCTGCTTGGTCAGTGGTCGTTGCATCTCGCCAGTCGAACGCAATGTTGCCCTTTACTGCATCAACAACGCTTCCTTCTGAATAGTTTTCAAAAGGTTCGTCAGCGCCGCCTGTAATAAACTCTGAGTCGTGCTCTTCATCGTCAAAGTCTTTGATACGTGCTCCGAAGAGAACAGTCGCTTCGTCCGGTACTTCGAAGCGGTTGCCATTCTCTTTACGGAGCGTTGCCTCAAACGTTGGGGCAGTGTCGCCCGACTTGAGTCGTCGTCCATCTGTGATTTCTAATTGTGCCATAGGTTGCTCAATTTCCGCAAACTGTATTCGTATTCTATTCTGCTCATCAACACTGATAAACGGCAAGTCCTCGATTGGTTGCAGCGTCGTCATCGGAGGCTCCCAAGATTAAACGGCTTCATACTCTGTTTATCGTGCCGTGCATTGTTCTTCTGCGACTGTGCCCATACTGCGAGGGCCAGTGCGTCGGAGAAGTCGTCGTGGCCGCCTGTTGGAGCCTCAATCTTTATCTTGCCACTCGGTGTCCAGTCTCGTTTGAGTTCGAGACATTGGTTGTACATCATCACTTCATCGAGGTCGTTCTTGCCGGGAACGTAGTAGAAGCGCAGTTCTCCTTGCTGCATCTTCCGCTTCAACGTGTTGTACAACGACTGTTTCTTCTCGTTCGTGAATTTGAACCCTTCAACTTTTGGCCCGACCTCTTGTTGTAGACTTTCGACAGGCCCTTGTCCGAGGCCAGTCTGGTCTACAAGGATGGTCGCGTACTGGTTGAAGGCGTTTAACTCTTTCACACGGTCCATCGCTTCCGTCAGCGATTTGTTATCCGTGTGCTCCACCGAGAACACATTGCCTGCGGCGTCGATGGAGACATACACACTCTCGTCGGCCCCACTCGCGGCAAGGTCTACTCCGAGGAACGTTACTTCGTCTTCACGCTTCACAGGACTGGACACTGTACAGTTGTCCAACTCCTTCCGGTTGAAGAAGGTGTCCGAGAACTCTTCGAACTCGCCAAGAATCTCTTGCTTGAACTGCGTGTGTGTAAGAGCATTCTCCTGCTCCTTTATAAACTTTTCGGAGATTTTCGGGTTGGCCGAGGTTGGGACGTGTTGGGGGAACCAGATTGTGTCCTCATCATTTGTCTTCGAGTCGCTTCTCGTCGCCTCATCCCACCGCTGATAGAAGAAGCCTTGCTTCCCCATCGGTGTAGAGATAAGAATGAAGTCTCCGTCGCCCACAGCCAGCATCGGAGACAGAACCTCTTGGAAGATATGGTCTTCGATGAATGCGGCCTCGTCTACGATAAGCATGTCGGCACCGTATCCACGGATGTTACTCCCGTCTCGCCCGAC
>Ga0207421_10004439_pt1 | contig 16129 bp, 16 predicted proteins | sample SodLakKL_010_SED_4_FD_187542 | JGI IMG/M metagenome (GOLD analysis project Ga0207421, IMG submission 187542) | Alkaline sediment microbial communities from Lake Tanatar, Kulunda Steppe, Russia - 8KL_010_SED (SPAdes) (version 2) | ecosystem: Environmental > Aquatic > Non-marine Saline and... | reverse complement strand
CTCAAGGAATATTTTGTTTCTCTACTATCCCATCCTAAAAGACGAGGACCAAAACCAATAGACAATTCCAGGACTTTAATTCCGCTTCTTTTAGCAGCAATATAATGACCAAATTCATGTACTAAAATAACCAATCCAAACACAAAAATTGATGCTACTAAGGTTAACATAAAACAATATCACCCCAACCTGGCTACAGATTTTACCAATCTATTTCTGGCTTCCCTATCCGCTTCCAAAATATCCTCTAGCGAGGGTTCTATAATATTTTCGTGTTCTTTCAAAGTCAATTCTAGGTATTTGGGTATATCGGTGAACTTAATGATGCCTTTAGTAAAGAGATCTACAGCTACCTCATCAGCTGCATTTAAACATGCGGGCATTGTCCCTCCACTTTCACCTGCATAATAAGCCAGTTCTAAGCAGGGGAACCTTTGATAATCAGGGAGCTCAAAGCTTAGCTGGTAATCAGTAAGCTTTAAAGCCGGAAAAGAATTAGGCTTTCGTTTAGTTTTAGTTAAAGCATATTGTATGGGAACTCGCATATCTGGAGTACCCATTTGAGCTAATACTGAACCATCTATAAATTCTACCATAGAATGCACAATACTTTGTGGATGTATTAAAACCTCTATATTCTTTAACTCCATATTAAATAGCCATCTAGCTTCTAAAACTTCAAATCCCTTATTCATCAGGGTGGCCGAATCAATTGTAATTCGTGGTCCCATACTCCAGTTAGGATGTTTAAGCGCTTGAGCAGGTGTGGCCTCTTTAAGCTGCTCTAAATACATATCCTTGAAAGGTCCACCGGAGGCAGTTAAAACAATTTTCTTTACTCCTTCTCGTTCATGCCCAAGTAGACACTGGTAGATAGCAGAATGTTCACTATCTACAGGTAGAATAAGTTCCCTAAAATGGGGAACTTCTCGAGATAAAAGCTCACCACCTATAACTAAGGATTCCTTATTGGCCAAAGCCACCATTATTCCGTTTTTTAATGCAGTTAATGTAGGAACAAATCCACTAAAACCTACAGTAGATACCAATACTATATCAGCATTAGAGGCTGTTATCAATTCATTAATACCTTCTTCTCCTGAAAGCACTTTCACATTTTCATCCTTAAGGCTATCTTTTAGCCTGGAGGCATTATCCAGATTATTCAAAGCCACCATATTAGGCTTGTGTTTACGACATTGTTCTTCCAACTTTTTCTCATCACTTCTTGCGGCTAAACTAACCACTTCAAATTCAGGTCCCAAATTCTCTATTACTTCAAGAGCTTGCCTTCCTATAGAGCCAGTAGAACCTATAATACAAATCTTAGGCAAGGAATTATTCCTCCTAATAAATAATTATTTATAACATAGCATGGTTTATCCAAAATAAGTAAAATATAAATAGACTAAAGGGGTGGTGAATAAAATACTATCTAATCTATCAATTATTCCACCGTGTCCGGGAATAAGTTTCCCGGAATCTTTAACTCCTAGTTTTCTTTTTAAGGCTGAGGCCATAAAATCTCCTAAAGGAGCTCCTACTACAATTATAATTGCTAACGTAATATTAATAAATATATTAAAAGTCACGTCTTGCGCGATTATTGATACCAATATAACAAATAAAAGAACAGCTACACTTCCCCCAATAGCACCTTCTATTGATTTTTTGGGGCTAATCTCAGGCGCAATTTTTCTTTTGCCCCATTTCAAACCAGAAAAATATGCAGCAGTATCATAAATCCAAATGCTAATTATCATTAATAAACTAATATTTTTACCAGTTTCCATTTCTCTAAGTAAAACTAAAAACGAGGACAAACCTCCTATATAAATAATTCCCCAAAAAGATAAACATAATTCTTCCAGCTCTATCCTTGGGAAAGCAAATAAAAAGAGGATTGCATAAACCATAAATAATAGTATTATAGTTATGAAAGTATCTTCCCCATCTGTTATCCAGGTTACAGTAATTATCAATAAGACTCCTACATAACCAATAGTTTTAACTAAAGACTTGTGTGCACAGTCGCCCATAATTAAAAAAAACTCATAAGATGCCGCTAAGCTCAACAAAAGAACTAATACTAAAAACCACCAGCCCCCATAATACAAACTTAATAAGACTAATGGGACCCCTATTACTGAAGAGACAATCCTTTTATAAAGGGAATTCATTAATAAATTACTCCCCCAAAGCGCCGCTGTCTACGTTGGTATTCTAAGATAGCTTCTAAAAGATGTGATCTAGTAAAATCTGGCCAAAAAACAGATGTAAACCATAGCTCACTATATGCGATCTGCCATAACAAGAAATTACTAACTCTTTTCTCTCCGCTAGTTCTTATCACCAAATCCGGATCATTTACCTCTGAAGTATACAGAAAATTCGTAAATGTCTTTTCCTCTATGTTTTCTGGGGCCAATTCACCATCTAAAACTTTCTTTGAAAGATATCGTACGGATCTTAGAATTTCATCTCTACCACCATAATTAATAGCTAGATTTAAAACCATTCCCGTATTATTTCTGGTTTCTTCTAGAGCTTTCTCAACAGATTTCCTTGAATTGTCAGGCAGTACCCGAAAATCTCCTATTACTGTAACCCTAACATTGTTTTTCTTTAATTCTGGAAGATCTTTTTCCAAGTACATATCCGGTAAATTCAATAAAAAATCTACTTCGGATACCGGTCTTTTCCAATTCTCTGTAGAAAAAGCAAAAAAAGTTATTGCACAAATATTTATGTTATTACTAAAGGAAACGATTTTACGAAGGGTTTCTACCCCTTGTTTATGCCCATTTATGCGAGGCAACTTTCTTTTTTGTGCCCAACGACCGTTTCCATCCATAATAAAAGCTACATGCTGTGGCAATTTATCCCATACAATTTTATTGATTAACATCTTTTCTTTTGCCGAATAATCGCCGGAAGGCATGCTCATCTAATCACACTCATTTACTAAAAAAATAATTAACTTAAAACATCAATTAAATAACTTCAGTTTAAAATTATCCCCCTCTTAAGAAGAGGGGGCATAAGTTCAGGCTTCTACAATAGCTTCGTTAACACATTCTTCGACACAAGAACCACAATCATCACAGGCCTCTGTATCAATCACAAAAACATCTCCTTCTTCTTTAATAGCTTCCGAAGGACAGGCATCAATACAGAGACCACATGCAGTGCACTCCTCCTCTACAATGCGGTAAGCCATCTTTCCACCTCCTTTACCAGGGATTGGGAGTAATTAATAGTTCTATTAATTGATTATCTATTTTGCTTTGTCTGATTACCCTCCAGCACTTGTTAGAAGAAAGTTGACCCTTCGGAGGAAGTGTTTCTTTTTGAATTACTCGGTATCCTAAACTTTCCAAACGTTTCACCGCAATATCAACAGGATAAACCGTGTAAGAAAAAGACTCTCCTTCTGTCATTTTACACTTCCTTTATTTCTTTTTCTTTTTGACTCAATACCTTATCAACTTCTTCAATGTATTTGTCAGTTAATTTTTGAATTTCATCTTGTGACCGTTTTTTTTCGTCTTCAGATAAATCACCATCTTTTTCCTGCGCTTTAAGGGTATCGTTAGCCTCTCTTCTTATGTTTCTTATAGCCACTTTACTTTCTTCCGCTTTTTTACGAACAAACTTAACTAATTCGTTACGCCTTTCTTCAGTAAGTTGAGGAAAATTAAGACGGATTACATTACCATCATTAATTGGATTTAAACCTAAATCAGATTTAAGTATAGTTTTTTCAATATTACTGATCGAACTTTTATCCCAAGGCTGAATTACTAGTAAGCGAGGCTCTGGTGCAGAAATGCCAGCAATTTGGTTTAGAGGAGTAGGAGTTCCATAATAATCAACTTCAAGCCTCTCAACCAATGCAGGAGAAGCTCTTCCAGCGCGTAAAGTAGAAAATTCTCTTTGGAGGGAAGTGATTGCCTTTTTCATTTTCTCTTCTACTACATCATAGAGTTCACTCAATTAATAAAGAACCTCCTTTCTTTAATCGTTGGTGGCTCATCAGGAAATAATAGTTCCGATGTCATTTCCCAAAATGACTTTTTCTATATTGCCAATCTGGTTAAGACCAAAAACTATAATTTTTATTTTATTATCCATGCATAAAGATGCGGCAGTAGAATCCATTACCCCCAGTCCCTTGTTTAGCACATCCAAATAACTTAATTCGGTGAACTTTTGAGCATGTGGGTTTAATAGCGGATCCGTGTCATAAACTGCATCTACTTTTCCTTTGGCTAAGAGTATAACTTCTGCATCAATTTCTGTAGCTCTTAACGCTGCAGAGGTATCAGTAGAAAAGAAGGGGTTACCAGTGCCTCCGGCAAAGATAACCACTCTCCCTTTCTCGAGATGACGCAGCGCACGTCGTCTAATATATGGCTCAGCTACTTGCTGCATTTCCAGAGCACTTTGCACTCGTGTATCGACCATGTTTCTTTCTAATGCGTCCTGTAAAGCAAGAGCGTTAAGTACAGTAGCCAGCATTCCCATATAATCAGCAGTAGCGCGATCCATACCGGTAGAAGCTGCATCTTGCCCTCTCCAAATATTACCTCCACCCACTACTATAGCTACCTGCACTTCGTATTCTTTTACTTGCTTAACCTGAAGAGCGATATTAGACATTACTTTTTGGTCAATGCCATATCCCTTATCTCCAGCGAGAGCTTCCCCACTTAATTTTAAGACTATTCTTCTGTATACCGGCTGCGACAACAAATACTACCTCCTAAATAGTATTTTTTACTATTTATTAAACGAAGGGGCAAGCTCTTCTCCTACTTCAAAGCAGCTAAATCGTCTGACTATAATATTCTCTCCTAACTTTGCCACTGCTTCGATTAACAGATCTTTTATGGTTTTATCTTCATCTTTAATGTAAATTTGTTCTAACAAACAATTATCCTGGTAAAACTTTTCTATCTTTCCTTCAACGATTTTTTCTACTACCTTCTCAGGTTTTCCTTCATTTAAAGCTTGTTTTCTGATTAATTCTTTTTCCTTTTCTAATACATCTTCAGGTACTTGCTCGCGCTTAATATAAAGAGGGCGACTGGCTGCAATTTGCAAACAAACATCTCTGGCAAGTCGCTTGAATTCATCATTTTTAGCCACAAAATCTGTTTCACAGTTTATCTCTAGAAGTACCCCTACTTTTCCTCCCAGGTGAATATAAGCATCAATAATTCCTTCTGATGCTTCTCTTCCTGATTTTTTGGCAGCGGTGGCAAGTCCTTTTTCGCGAAGATGTTCGACCGCCTTTTCTTCATCGCCTTCGGTTTCTTTTAAAGCCTTCTTACAATCCATTATACCAGCGCTAGTTTTCTCACGTAATCTTTTAACTTTTTGAGCATCTATTTCCACTTTAAAATCACCTCTTGTAGTAAGTTTTTCTATTTTAAATCATACTAGCTCAATTCCTTTTCACTCTCGTTATCCTCAAAATTTTCTTCCTTATCCGTAGAAGAAACATCATCTAAATTAACTGGACGTTCTTCTTCTAATTCGTCTTCTCGGAAAAGCCCTTCAATCTCTTCCCCCTCTTTCACTTCTTCTTCAATTATTTCCTTTTCAGAATCTATCATCTCTGCATCTTGTTGGGGTTCAACCTCTGCTTGCAGATCCTCTTGGTAATCATCTCTTAATTGTTTTCCTTCTATTACAGCATTGGCCATAACAGAAGTTATTAATTTGACCGCTCTTATAGCATCGTCATTTCCTGGGATAAGGTGATCAATTTCATCAGGATCGCAATTAGTGTCTACTATGGCCACAATAGGAATTTCAAGTTTCCTGGCCTCAGAAACTGCAATTTTCTCTTTACGTGGATCAACAATGTAAATGGCATCAGGAAGATCTTTCATGTTTCTAATACCACCCAGAAACTTAACTAACTTATCTTTTTCCCGATTTAATGAAATTACCTCTTTTTTTGGTAAAACATCCCAAGTGCCATCTTCTTGCATCTTTTCTAACTCAAATAAGCGATCGGTACGCTTTCTAATAGTACGAAAGTTAGTTAGCATACCCCCTAGCCATCGTTGATTCACAAATGGCATACCACATCTTTCGGCTTCAACCTGGACAGACTCTTGAGCCTGCTTTTTAGTTCCAACAAAAAGAATATTGCCTCCTTCTGCTACCAGATCTCTCACAAACTGGTAAGTACGACCCAAAAGTGTAACGGTTTGCTGCAAATCAATAATATAGATCCCGTTTCTTTCTGTAAAAATATACTTTTTCATTTTGGGATTCCAACGTCTGGTTTGATGACCAAAATGAACCCCTGCTTCTAATAGTTGTTTCATGGTAACTACTGACAAAGAAATCTCTCCTTTATTTAGGTTTGGCCTCCGGGTCTTCATTTTTTTGCCTAACTTTCTTGAAGAAAGCACCTATAGCAAAAATCAAGAACCGTGGGTGTTTTGTTCTATACCAAACGTAGTATAGCACAGTTTTGAGTTATTAGCAATATTAACAAATAATGTAAAACAAAAATAGAGCAATTTAATTTAATTTAATTTAATTAAATTACTCTATTTAAAAACCTTATTTTTTTAGAAGCTATATTGAAGATGTTTTAGTCTTCTTTAAATAGTCTAACAAGTAGGGATTAAGAACTTTAATGTAAGTTCCCTTCATACCCAGTGAACGAGATTCTATTACTCCTGCACTTTCGAATTTTCTTAAAGCATTTACAATAACTGACCGGGTTATTCCTAATTGATCAGCTATTTTACTGGCTACTAGTAGCCCTTCATTTCCGCCCAACTCTTCAAAGATATGCTCAACAGCTTCCAATTCTGAATAAGACAAAGTAGCTATGGCTAGCTGGACTACTGCTTTATTTCGAGCCTCTTCTTCAATCTTTTCTGCCTTGGATCTTAAAATTTCCATTCCCACTACTGTTGCCCCAGTTTCGGCCAAAATAAGATCTTCAGCCTCAAATAAATCGTTAAATCGAGCTAGCAATAAATTTCCTAATCTTTTACCTCCTCCGATAATAGGTATAATAGTAGTAATTTTGTTGGTAAACAAACAACTTTTAGATTCGTAAAAAACACAATCGTTAGACTTTTGCCTTAGATTAACTCTAGGCTCTTCACTTTTCATAAGAAATTCATTGTAATTTTCAGGAAAAGCTCCTTGACTAAGCACCTCTTGAACCATTAGTTCACATTCAAATTCATCCACCAGGCTATGACCAAGTATCTCTCCGTTATGATCCACAATATAACTGTTTGCATTAATAACATTCTTCAGAACTTGAGCCACTTCTGAAAAGTCAACATGTTGTCCTGCAGTCTTTTGTAAAATTTTATTGATACGCCTGGTTTTTTCTAAAAGTGGAGAAGTAATCATAAAATTCATCCTTTCTTTTTTCTTATTTCTTAAATTATAGAATATATTTACTTAAATCCTTATTTTTAACAATATTTTTTATTTTATTCTGCACATATTCTTCATCAATTATTACTTCTTTATAGGAATAATTAGGAGCATCAAATGAGATGTCTTCTAATATTTTTTCCATAATAGTATGAAGCCTCCTAGCTCCAATGTTCTCCATTTCTTCATTTAATTCACAAGCTATTTCTGCAATCTTATCTAATGTATCACTATTAAACGTTAGTTGTATTCCCTCCGTTTCCATAAGTGCTATATACTGTATTATTAAAGCATTGTCAGGTTCGGTTAGTATTCGCCTAAAATCTTCCTTGGTAAGGTTATCCAGCTCCACCCTGATGGGAAAACGGCCTTGAAGTTCTGGTATTAAATCTGCAGGTTTAGAAATATGGAATGCACCCGCAGCGATAAATAAGATGTGATCTGTTTTTACCGGTCCGTATTTAGTCATTACCGTAGAACCTTCAACTATAGGTAATATATCTCGCTGTACCCCCTCTCTTGAAACATCTGCCCCTGAAGCACCCTCTTTACCTGCAACTTTATCTAGTTCATCTAAAAATACTAAACCCAGTTGTTCAGTCTTATTAATGGCTTCATTTATTACTGCATCCATATCAATCATTTTTTTAGCTTCTTCTTGTTGTAAGATTTTCCTGGCCTCTTTTACCGTCACTCTTTTTTTCTTTTTTTTCGTAGGAAGCATATTTCCTAGAAATTCTTGCATGTTTATACCCATTTCTTCCATGCCTTGGCCAGAAAAAACTTCGAGCATAGGGGGACGATTATCCTCAACTTCAATCTCTATAGATTCATTTTCCATTAAACCTTTTTTCAGCCTATCCAGGGTAAGTTTTCTTTCTCTTTTTGCCCTCTCTACTCGTTTTTGAAAATCCTCATCAGTAGTTTCTTCCTCATTAGCTCCAGAAGAAAATAAAAAATTTAAAGGGTTTTTGTCTCCGGATTCTTTTTTAGGAAAAGGAGCCATTATATCAACAATTTTTTCTTCTGCTCTTTTATATGCATCATTTTTTACTTCTTCCATCTTACTGCTTTGTATCATACGTATACTAGTTTCTACCAGGTCTCTTATCATAGATTCAACGTCCCGCCCTACATAGCCTACCTCAGTAAATTTGCTGGCTTCCACTTTTATAAACGGTGCATTAACCAGTTTTGCCAATCTCCTGGCAACTTCTGTTTTTCCTACTCCGGTAGGACCGATCATAATTATATTCTTGGGCATCACTTCGTCTTGAAGTGTTGCAGGCAACATTTTACGACGGTACCTATTTCGCACTGCTACTGCTACACATTTCTTTGCCTTTTCCTGTCCAATAATATATTTATCAAGCTCTTTTACCATTTCGGAAGGGGTCAATTCTTCTTCGAACAATTACAACTCCTCCAACACAATTTTATCATTAGTATAAACACAGATTTGAGATGCAATAAGAATAGCTTCTTTAGCCACTTCTTTAGCTGACAAGTCCGTGTACTTAGTTAATGCTTTTGCTGCAGCGTGAGCATATGCTCCACCTGAACCTATAGCAATCACTCCATCATCAGGCTCAATCACTTCACCAGTTCCCGAAACAAGAAGTAAATCTTCTTGGTCTGCCGTTATAAGTAATGCTTCAAGCCTTCGCAACACCCTGTCAGTACGCCATTCTTGAGCTAACTCTACAGCAGCTCTTTTAATATTCCCTCGGTAACTATCTAATTTCTCTTCAAATTTATCAAACAATGTTATGGCATCAGCTACCGATCCGGCAAAACCTGCCAGTATATTATCATTGTATAATCGCCTAACTTTTCTAGCGCTTTGTTTTATAACAGCATTATTCCCCATAGTAACCTGTCCGTCACCTGCCATGGCAACACTTTTATTTATTTTAACAGCAATAACAGTAGTACCTTTAAACAATTTTAACCTCTCTTTTCAAGTTTAAGCTCGCGGATGAGCCGAAAAATATATCTTTTGTAATTGTTCTCTGGTAATATGAGTATATATTTGAGTAGTAGTTATACTTATATGTCCCAACAGTTCCTGCACTGCCCTCAAATCCGCACCATTTTCAAGTAAATGAGTAGCAAAAGAATGTCTGAGGGAATGGGGTGAAATATTTTCTTCTTCACTTATTTGAGTAAAATATTTATTAAAAATCCACCTAACTCCTCTATCAGAAAGAGGATAACCGTTATTGTTCAAAAAAAGAAGCCTTTCTTCATCGTATAATTTTCTTTTTTTTAATAAGGCTGGTCTCGCACCATTCAAATATTTTTTCAGCCAAGTTATGGAAACTTTCCCTAAGGGAAGTATTCTTTCCCGAGATCTTTTCCCCTTTACTTTTAGTAATTCTTGTTCTAAATCAAGTGTATCTAAGCATATTTTTACCAACTCACCTACTCTAATACCACAACTGTACAACAATTCTAGGATAGCTCTATCCCTAATGCCTAAAGCCGTCTTTCCATCTGGACGCGAAAGTAATTCTAAAACTTGATCATAATACAAAAAACCAGGCAAGTTACTAGGGGTTTTTGGGGTTGCCACACTGGCCCATAAGGAGTGATATATTAATCCTTCCCTTTGTAAATATTTAAAATAACTACGAATCGCCGATGACTTCCTAGCAATAGTAACCTTTTGATAACCTTTTTCATTTAAATATGACAAAAAACTGCGTATTTCTCCTTTGCTAATTTCCGAAAATTGTATACTAGATTTTTGGCAAAAAAATAAGAACTGTTCGATGTCTCTTCTGTAACTAGCCACAGTTAACCAAGACGCATTTTTCTCTACTGTAAGATAGTTAAGAAAGTCTTCTAACCAGTTCTCCATTTCTCTCCCCTTTTCAAATATTAGCACAAAGACATATTTTATGCAAGATAATCTTGTAGTTTTTTTCGGAAAACTTCCAATTGATTTAAAGCTCTCTTGGCCAATAACTCTCGTTTTTGTTTTTTGTTTATGGGCTTTTCCAGAGGAGGAAACATGCCAAAATTAACATTCATAGGTTGAAAATTGTCAGGTTTGGCGTGGGAAATATAATTACTTAAAGCACCTAAAGCAGTTTCCGGTGGGATTACTATTCTAGATGCACCTTTAAGGTAAGCCGCTGCGTTTAACCCTGCCACTAGTCCTGAAGCGGTAGACTCAACATAACCTTCTACTCCACTTAATTGCCCTGCGATAAATATCCCACGATGTTCTCTTAATTCATAAGAAGGTGAAAGCAAACGGGGAGCATTTATATAAGTATTTCGATGCATCATCCCATAGCGTTGAAATTCAGCGTTTTCTAATCCCGGGATCATCCTAAAAACACGCTTTTGTTCTGGCCATTTTAAACGAGTTTGAAACCCTACCATGTTGTATAAGGTTGCTAGTGCATTATCAGCTCTTAGCTGGACCACAGCATAAGGCTGAGATCCATTTCGAGGATCTATTAAACCTACAGGTTTTAGCGGACCAAAAACCAGGGTATCCTTCCCTCGAGCCGCCATTTCCTCTACAGGCATACATCCTTCAAAAAAAGATTCTTCTTCAAATTGGTGAGGCACGTATTTTTCAGCATCAACTAACTCCTGCCAAAATTTATGGTATTGCTTTTCATCCATTGGACAATTTAAATAATCCGGACTACCCTTATCATAACGAGTTCCCTTAAAAACCACATCATAGTTAATAGAGTCTGCTGACACTATAGGAGCCGCAGCATCAAAAAAATATAAATAATCTTCACCAGTAATACTGTATAAATTTTTTGCCAGATCATCAGAGGTAAGGGGGCCAGTTGCAATAATAAGAGGCCGAAATTCTGGCAATTCCTTTATCTCATCTCTTTTGACTTGTATTAAAGGGTGATGCTCTATTTTTTCTGTTATAGTGGCAGCAAAATTATTTCTATCTACTGCTAAAGCTCCTCCAGCTGGTATTTCTGTTGCATGCGCACACTCAATAATCAAGGAACCTAATATCCTTAGCTCTTCTTTAAGGAGGCCAACTGCATTTTGCAAAGATCGTGCTCTTAAGGAGTTACTACAAACGAGTTCACCTAATTTATCTGTATAATGAGCTGGTGTGTTTTGATTAGGACGCATCTCGTAAATTAGCACTTTAAAACCTTGCATCGCCGCTTGCCATGCAGCTTCTGAACCTGCCAGACCACCACCAATTACTATTACATCAGGCTTCAAACTTATATCAACCACCTTTGTTGGTTTTTACCATATCACTAGAAACATAGGAACAATCAGCACTTCCACAAACTGGAGGATTGTTTTTTCTTCTGGCTTCAACCATAAAATGCCCGCATTCTGGACATTTTTCTTTTAAAGGTTTTTGCCAAATACTATAATCGCACTCAGGATAATTACTGCATCCATAAAAGGTTCGCCCTTTTTTGCTTTTTCTTAATACCAGTTCTCCACCGTCTTTAGGACATTGCACCCCAGTTTCTGCATTGATATTTTTAGTAAACCTGCATTCAGGAAACCCTGGACAAGCAAGAAATCTTCCGTATCTTCCATGCTTGTAAACTAAATAATTTCCACAATGGGGACAGGTTTCCTCACTAGAAGCTTCCTCTAACTCTATTTCTTTCATTTGTTCTTCAGCAACTTTTAAGCGTTTTTCAAAAGAAGAATAAAAATCGTTTAATACATCAAGTCCTCTTACTTTTCCTTCCTCAATATTATCCAGTTTTTCTTCCAAGCGAGCGGTGAATTCCACATCAATAATTTCTGGAAAAAATTCTTTTAAAATATCAACTACTATTTCTCCCAACTCGGTAGGAATAAAAACTTTATCTTCTTTTATTACATATCCTCGATCCTTAATTGTCTCTATAATATTGGAGTAAGTACTTGGCCGTCCTATCCCCTTTTTTTCCAGAATTTTAACTAAAGAGGCCTCATTATACCTAGGGGGAGGTTGGGTAAAATGTTGTTCTGGTAATAACTTTTCTAATTGTAAAATACTATCCTCAGTTAAAGGTGGCAACATTTCGCCTTCGTAACTCTTTTTATTATCACTGTACAATATTAAAAAGCCAGGAAATTTAACTTGACTTCCAGTAGCCCTTAAAGTATAGTCCCCTGCTTGAATATCTACTCTTACTTGATCAATAACTGCTGGAGACATTTGACTAGAAACAAACCTATTCCAAATTAATTTGTACAAACGATATTGATTTTGATTCAAGTATGCTTTTATAGTTTCCGGATCTCGTTCCATGGAAGTAGGTCTAATAGCTTCATGAGCATCTTGCCCTTTTTTATGGGAATGCTGGTTTGGTTGCGATGGCCTGAAATCTAAACCATATTTATCCTCAATATACTTGCGGCAATCGTTAATTGCTTCTGGAGATACTCTAACTGAATCAGTTCTAATATACGTTAGAAGGCCCACCTCACCACTACGGCCAAGCTTAATGCCTTCATATAATTGCTGAGCAATTTGCATAGTTTTACCGGTAGGAAAACCCAATTGCTGTGAAGCTTCTTGTTGTAAAGTACTGGTCACAAAAGGTGCTACCGGCTTTCTTTGCCGCTGTGTCTTTTTAATTTCTTTTATGTTAAAAACTTGTTTATTAAGCAAATCAATTGCTGTATCCGTATGTTTTTTATTGCTTAATTTTATTTTTTTGTCTTTATATTTTATTAATCTCGCTTTAAAATGAGCCTTCTCTTCATTCTGTAACAATGCATCTATAGTCCAATACTCTTCAGGCAAAAATTCTTTAATCTCTTTTTCCCTCTCACAAATAAGACGAACTGCCACTGATTGTACTCTTCCAGCACTTAAGCCTTTCTTTACTTTTTTCCATAAAAGCGGGCTTATTTGATATCCCACCAACCTATCTAAAATTCTCCTGGTTTGTTGTGCATCTATTTTATGATCATCCATTTTACGGGGATTTTTAATGGCTTTTTTCACTGTATCTTTGGTTATCTCATTGAATTCCACCCGATGCGGGGAATTCATATCTAAATGCATGGCGTTAACAAGATGCCAACAGATAGCTTCTCCTTCCCGGTCCGGGTCAGCAGCCAAGAGTACTTTATCCGCTTTTTTCCTGGCTTTTTTTAGAGATTGAAGTATCTCCCCTTTCCCTCTAATGGTAATATAACGTGGCGCAAAGTTATTTTTTATATCTATACCAAACTGGCTCCTTGGCAAATCTATTAGATGTCCTTTAGAGGCTTTTACTTGATACTCTTTGCCCAAAAAACGCTTTATAGTCTTGGCTTTTGCAGGAGATTCTACTATTACTAAATAATTTTTACTCAAAAATCACGCCTCCTAAAAAACAATAGATTAACTTTTTAAAAAATATTTTCCTGGCAGTTGTTTTACCAGTCCCTTTAGTTCCAACTGCAAGAGTATATTCCCTACTGTAGCCGAAGAGTAACCGCTCATCTGTATTATACGATCTACATGTAAAGCATGATAAGGAATAAGTGATAACAAGTATTCTTCTTCCTCTTTGGCCAGTTTTTTTTCCGTATTACTTATTTTTTGATAATCTTGGTGAAATATCAATTGTGATTGAATTTCTAAGGGAAGCTCATCTAAAACATCTTGAACAGTTTCTACTAATTTAGCTCCTTGCTTTAATAAACTATGACAGCCCTTACTGTATGGACTGTTTATATTTCCCGGTACTGCAAAAACTTCCCTTCCTTGTTCCAGAGCATAGTTAGAAGTAATTAAAGCACCACTTTTTTGAAGGGCTTCAACTACTAAGGTACCCAAACTCATACCACTTATTATTCTATTTCTTTGGGGGAAATTATGAGCCAAAGGTTTGACATCAAGAGGGAATTCAGTAAGTAAGGCCCCTTGGTTTACAATTTTTTTACTCAAGTTTGCATTTTTTTGCGGGTAAATATTTGCCAAACCAGATCCAAGTACTGCTACGGTCCTACCATGTTTTAGGGCCCCTGAATGTGCACAAGCATCTATACCTAAAGCCATACCGCTAACTATATTAAAACCATTTTGTGCTAATTCAGAAGCCAACCATCCAGCCACTTCCTTACCGTAAAGAGTGCATTTTCTACTCCCTACTATTGAAATAAAACACTCATCTGCATGTAAATCCCCTTTAAGGTAAAGCAATGGAGGAGGAAAAGGAATTTCCCTTAACCATCTTGGATAGACAGAATGGCTAGGGGTTATTATTCGCACTCCCTTCTCCTCTAGCTTGAACCATTCCTTGTTAACATCCAGGTGTTTCCTTTGATGCACAAAATCATCTGCTATCTTATCCCAACCTGGTACTAGCTTTAATTCTTTTAGCGAAGCGCTCCACACTCTTTGAGGAGTACCCAACTGTTTTAAAGCTGCCCCAATTCTACGTGGACCCAAGTAAGAAAAAAGATTTAGTGCATTTAAGTATTCTTCCTGCATTAGCTCCCCTTAACTAGATATAAGTAAAACAATATGCAAAATGTTTCTAGACTTATTTATTCTATCTTTAGTTTATCATTCCTTCTATTGTTATAAAACTATAAATATTTCCCCCTAAACTAATAAGTGATATTACTATATAAAATAGATCTTAATCAAGTATACTATCAAGATTCTCATATTTGAGCACTTTATTTTCCCAAGTTCTTAAGGTGATCTTTTCCTTTCCCATACTGATCAGGTATTTTGGTAAAAGTGGAATCTTGCCACACCCCCCGGGAGCGTTAACCACAAAAGTAGGTACTGCTAATCCTGAAGTATATCCTTGTAATTGCTCCATAATTTCTAATCCATCATCTATACGGGTTCTAAAATGAGAAGTACCCTTTACTTCTTTGGCATGAAAAATATAGTAAGGCCTAACCATTATTTTTAATAGCTCTTGATTAAGTTTTCTCATAACATAAGGGTTATTGTTAACACGATTTAATAATACTGTTTGATTTCCTAAAGCTACTCCTGCTCGGGCCAACTTAAAACAGGCTTCTTTTGCGTCTGGAGTTATTTCTAGAGGATGATTGAATTGAGTGTTGATATATAATGGCATATAGCGAGATAAAATATCAATCAATTCATCGTCTATACGGTATGGCATGGTTACCGGAGTCCTTGTTCCTAATCGTTTTATCTCCACGTGGTTAATTTTACCTAATTCGCTTAACAACCACTCTATAGTACTGTTGGATAACATAAATGCATCTCCACCAGTCAAAAGAACATCCCTAATTTCAGGATTTTTTCGTATATATTCCAGAGCTTCTTCTAAATCTTTTTGTGAGGTAGCACGATCAACTTCTCCAATATCTCGACGTCGCTGACAATGTCTACAATACATAGCACATTGATTGGTGACATTTATAATTAGACGATCCGGATAACGACGAGTAACTGCAGAAACAGGTGAAGTATACTCTTCATCCATGGGATCAAGGCCACCTAATGAATCATTGTATTCGTGTATTGTAGGTACAGATTGCAACTTTATAGGATCTTCTGAATTTTTTGGATCAATAAGACTCAGGTAATAAGGAGAGACAGCCCACCTAAAGTGAGAACCGGTTATTTTAATATCTTCAATTTCATCTGAGGTCAAAGAAAGTAACTGTGCTAGCTTATCTATATCTGTAACCCGGTTTCGTAGTTGCCATCTCCAATCGTTCCATTCCTCAGAAGAAGCGCCCAATATTTCCATTATTTTCCATTGAG
>Ga0207421_10004438_pt1 | contig 16132 bp, 14 predicted proteins | sample SodLakKL_010_SED_4_FD_187542 | JGI IMG/M metagenome (GOLD analysis project Ga0207421, IMG submission 187542) | Alkaline sediment microbial communities from Lake Tanatar, Kulunda Steppe, Russia - 8KL_010_SED (SPAdes) (version 2) | ecosystem: Environmental > Aquatic > Non-marine Saline and... | reverse complement strand
TCAAGCAATTATGAGGAGGCGTATCTTAATACGGTGACGAATAATTGTGCAGATTGACGCCGCCAAAAGGGAAAAGAACCGTTTCCGGATGAAAACTAGTTACTCCGCATGCTGTTTTCAAGCTAATCCAACTGATACCCGGAAGCAAATATAAAATAAAGGCAGATCCATGACCAACTATAAAAAGACCTTGAACCTCCCCCAGACAACTTTTCCCATGCGGGCCAACCTGACCCAGAACGAGCCCGGGACCCTGAAGTTCTGGGAGGAATCAGATGCTTACCAACAAATGATCGACGCTGCCCGGGAGGCACCCGGCTATGTCCTGCACGACGGACCTCCATACGCCAACGGCAATATTCACATGGGCACGGCCATGAACAAGGTCCTTAAGGATATAATCGTCAAGTCCAAAAACTTTAACGGGTACCGGGCGGAATACCTCCCGGGATGGGACTGCCACGGCCTGCCCATAGAGCACAAGGTGGATCAGCAGCTGCGGGCCAAGGGCAAGGAAGTGCCCCCCCTGACGGTTCGCCGGCTGTGCCGCGAATATGCAACCAAGTACCTGGGGATACAGCGTAAGGAATTCAAGCGGCTGGGTGTCCTGGGAGTCTGGAATGACCCTTACCAGACCATGCATCCTGAATACGAGGCAGCCACGGCCAGGGAACTGGGGCGCTTCATCCAGAAGGGCCAGGTCATACGCGGCAAAAAGCCCATTTACTGGTGCATTGACTGCCGTACCGCCCTGGCCGAGGCTGAGGTGGAATATGACCAGCATACCTCCCCATCCATCTATGTTTCCTTTCCGGTCAAGGACCCAGGTGTGCAAAAGATTTTTCCCCAGGCTGATCCGGAAATTACTTACGCCCTCATCTGGACCACCACCCCCTGGACCCTGCCCGGGAACATGGCCATAGCCGCTCATCCGGACCTGGAATATTCCCTGGTGCAGGCGGACGGGGCTTTTTATATCCTGGCCAGCGAACTGTTGGAAACCGCAGCCGGAATTTTCGGGTGGGGGGACTGGACCGACACGGCGCGGGTCAGGGGAAGCGCCCTGGAGGGCCTGCAGGCCGGGCATCCATTCCTGGAGCGCGCCTCACCCTTTGTCCTGGCCGGGTACGTAAGCCTGGAAAGCGGTACCGGACTTGTGCATACTGCCCCGGGACACGGGCGCGAGGACTATGAAACAGGCCTTAAGTACGGCCTGGAAGTACTCTCCCCCATGGATGACCACGGGCGTTTTGACGAATCCGTTTCCTTTCTCACCGGCAAAAATGTTCACCAGGCCAATCCCCTGGTTATCTCCAGGCTTGAGGAACTGGGCCTTCTGCCGGCACAGAAAAAGCTGGCCCATTCCTATCCCCACTGCTGGCGCTGCAAGCAGCCGGTAATTTTCCGCGCCACAACTCAGTGGTTTATTACCATGGAGGCCAACTCCCTGCGTCAGAAAGCCCTGGAAGCCATCCAGAGGGAAGTACAGTGGATACCGGCCTGGGGAAAGGAGAGAATCTACTCCATGATAGAGCACCGTCCGGACTGGTGCATCTCCAGGCAGAGGAACTGGGGAGTGCCCATTGTGGCCCTGATCTGCGGCAAATGCGATCATGCCTACACAGACCCGGAATGGTTCTTCTCCATCGTGGACCGATTTGAGAAGCATGAGCGGGGATGCGATTACTGGTTCGAGGCCGGGATAGAGGAGGTGGTTCCCCCGGGTCTCAGCTGCCCTGAATGCGGTTCACAGAAGTGGGAGAAAGAAGACGACATCCTGGACGTGTGGTTTGACTCCGGTACCAGCTTTGCAGCAGTTCTGGAAAAGCGTCCGGAATGCTTTTTCCCGGCGGATATGTATCTGGAAGGAACAGATCAGCACCGGGGATGGTTTCACAGTTCGCTGCTGGCATCCATGGGCACCAGGGGCCGACCCCCTTACAAAACCGTGCTTACCCATGGATATGTGGTGGACGGGGAAGGTCGCAAGATGTCCAAGTCCATCGGCAATGTCATCGCCCCCCAGGAGATTATCGACAAGTACGGGGCGGAAATTCTGCGCATCTGGGTGTCTGCAGTGGATTACCAGGAAGACGTGCGTATTTCCCAGGAGATCCTCACCCGGCTGGTGGATGCCTACCGCCGGATCAGGAACACCTGTCGTTATGTACTGAGCAATCTGTATGATTTCGATCCCCAAAAGGATATGGTGGCCTTCCAGGAGATGCACCCCCTGGATCGATACGCCCTGCATCTGGTCATGGACAAGGATCAGGCCATGCAAAGGGCATATGAGCGCTTCGAGTTCCACAAGGTGTATCACAACCTGCACAACCTGTGCGTGCTGGAACTTTCATCCTTTTACCTGGATATCATAAAGGACAGGCTGTATGTCCCCGCACCAGAAAGCCAGGAACGCAAATCTGCCCAGAGTGCTCTTTATCACGTATTGCAGGTGCTTTTAAAAAACATGCTCCCCATACTCAGCTTTACCGCTGAGGAGATATATGGCCACCTGCCGGAAAAATTAAAGGGCAGGTCGGATACAGTGTTTGGCTGGAGGCCTGCTCTGGATGGTGCGGGCCGCATTGATCCCGTGGAAAAGGAACTCTGGGATATGGTGGGGCGCGTGCGCCAGGAAGTGACCAAAGCCATTGAGCCTTTCAGAAAATCAAAGGAACTTGGACACTCTCTGGACAGCCACGTGATACTCTATCTGGAGGAGGACAAGCTTTCCAGGCTTGCCCAGGTACAGGAGCATTTAAAGGATGTGTTTATCGTGTCCAAGGCCGAGCTCAGGCCCCTGAACGAGGCCGGCCGGGACGGCTTTGTCAGCCGGGAAGAAGAGGGCCTGCATATCGAGGTGCGCAGGGCCCCCGGAAGCAAATGCCCCCGCTGCTGGGTCTACAGTGAGGACCTTGGCCCGGAGGCGGATGCGGAGGCGGTATGCCCCAGGTGCAGCCAGGTGGTGGGCGGTGAATAATTGCGCGTCAACATGTCCTCAACCTTTACGGCCTTAAGGGGCCAGGAGGAAGCAAATGACGGACAGGTATAAACTGGTAATAATTTTGTCTGCAGCGATCCTGGTGCTGGATCAGGTGACCAAGATCTGGATCGAGAGCAGTCTGGCCATGGGGGAGACAAGAACCGTAATTCCTGGTTTTTTCAACCTGGTTTTTGTTCTCAACCCGGGGGCGGCCTTTGGATTTCTGGCGGACCTGGAAGGCAGCCTGAGGACCTATTTTTTCCTCGGGGCCACCGGGCTGGCCGTGGTGCTCATAATTCACCTGCTAAGGACCGTGCAGCGTCAGGATTATTATCTATTCACGGCCCTGGGGCTTATCCTGGGCGGTGCCCTGGGAAACATGATCGACCGCATCCGGCTGGGCATGGTTATCGATTTCCTGGATTTTCACCTGGGCAGCCATCACTGGCCGGCTTTCAACGTGGCGGATATCGCAATCTCCATTGGAGCGGTCCTGCTTATAGTCTCTTTTTATAAGAAAAAGCGTTATGAAGCCGATTCTGATTGAAATTTGGGGTTTAAGCATCTATTCTTTCGGATTTTTCATGGCTGCTGCTTATCTGCTGGCCATGGCCTGGGGCATGCGCGAGGCGGGTCGTAATGGCCTGGATCGCGGGCTGGTACTGGAATTCGGCTTTTATGTGCTCATAGCCGGGCTGGCCGGTTCCAGGCTTTTTTATATCCTTTTGTATCCAGATGAGTTTCCAGGATCCCTGCTGGAGATGCTCAGGTTCTGGGACGGGGGACTGGTGCTCATAGGCGGAGGAATTACCGGTGCCGCCGCCCTTTTGTTTTACCTGACCCTCAGCAGGCAGGATGTCAGGGCCTGGCTGGATGCCCTGGCTCCTGCCGCCGCCCTGGGATTGATAGTGGGCTGGATAGGCTGCATGTTTGCCGGTTGCGGTCATGGCCGCCCCAGTGAAGTTCCCTGGGCAATAACCTATACACATCCCGATTCCATGGGACCTCTTTTTGTGAGTCTGCATCCGGCTCAGCTTTATCATGCCCTGTCCGCCCTGATTATCTTTATTGTGCTGCTTGGCCTGCGGGGCAGGCTGAAACTCAAAGGACAGGTTGCAGGACTTTTTTTGATGATGTATGCTGCAAGCAGTATAGCGGTTGATTTTTACCGTTACGACTACCAGGCCTTGTTCTGGATACTAAGCCCTGTCCAGATGGTGAGCATGGTTTTGCTGGGGTTGGGAGCGGCTCTTCTTTTACACAGGAAAACTTGACCGATTATCAATCGAGTTATTCCAGGAATACACATGTTTGAAATACCAGTAGTCGAGATTTTCAGGACCAGTCCCTGGGCCCTGTTAATACTTATTGTACCCATTTTGCCCAATTTGTGGGCCATATTGCACATATTCCGATGTGATTTCAGTACTGCCCAGGAGAAACTGGCCTGGCTGGGTGTGTCTGTTTTCATCCCCTTTGTCGGGGGGCTTTTGTATCTTTTGGTGGGGCGAAGAAGAGGGACAAAAGTATGTTGATTGTCAAAACTTTTTTGCTGTCGGTGGCCTTATTTGTCCTTAGTGCCTGCGTAACCGGGCAGTCGGACGTGGATCGCATGCAGATGCAGATAAGAATCCTGGAACGTCAGCAGCACCAGGACCGTCAGAAGATGCAGCAGGAGCTGGAAAAATACCAGGAAGAACTGGCTGCAGCCACCAGGGCCATGGAAGAAAGAATATCCGAGGCCGGAAGCCCGGTACAGGCAAGCCAGGCCAATTTGTGGGCCGAACTGGAATCTTTGCGGGTGCAGGTGGCCACCATGAGCGGGAACCTGGACGCCCTGGAGAGGAAGGTATCGCGCATGGGAGAGGACCAGGATATTCCTGAAGAGGTCAAGGCCTTGCAGCAAAGGACAGAAAAACTGGACAGGAATCTGCAGACCATGGCCAGCCAGCTGGGACTGGATCTGCAGGATGAGATGGAAGCAGCGGCCATTGCCGATGACCCAGGCCTAGAGTCCATTGAAGATCCCCAGACTGCCAGAGCTCTTTATCAGCGGGCTCTGGACTCATTTTACGACCGGGAGTACGAGCGGGCTCAGTCCTTATGGGAAGAGTTCGCCGATAATTTTCCCGACCACGCCCTGATTTCCAATGCCTATTTCTGGCAGGGGGAATCTTTTTATCAGATGCAGGAGTATGCCGAAGCAGCCCTGGCCTACCAGGAAGTGATCACCAATTACCCTGACAGCAACAAGATTACCGCCAGCATGCTCAAACAGGGGATGTCCTTTATTAAGCTGGGCAGAAAAGAAGCCGGGCGGATGGTTCTTAATGAACTCCTGGAAGAGTACCCGGACAGTGCCGAGGCCCGAAGGGCCAGGGCATTTATTTCTGAAGAGGACCTGTAACCTGTAAAGAGTCTTGAATATGCAGACCGCCGAAGAATTTTCCAAGATAATTTCCCTGCACTTTTCGCCGGAAGTGGTGCGCAAGCCCATGATGTACAATCTGGCCAAGAAGTTCGACCTGACTTTTAATATTCTCAAGGCCAAAATCAGCCCCAGGGAAGAAGGACATATGATCCTGGAACTGTCCGGAGACCTGGAGGCTTACAAGAAAGGGTTGTCATACCTGCAGGAGCACGGCATAAGTATCAGAGACGTGGCCCAGTCCATGACCCGGGACGAAGCCCTGTGCACTCACTGCGGTGTATGTACGGCCCTTTGCTTCAACAAGGCCCTGAGGCTGGACAAGGCCACCAGGAAGATAATCTTCGACGAAGACAGGTGTACCGCCTGCAGCAACTGCACACGCATTTGCCCGGTTGGAGCGATGCAGGTGGAGTCCAACGGGGATTTCTGAGCAAGGTAGGAAGCTTTCGGGTATATGAACTGGATGGTTGATCTAAAAAACAATCAAGATGACCCCAGCTTTGAGCTGATGATCATTTTGAGAAAATCACGGCGCTGACAGGCTTTTCTTCTCTGAAACACTTGCAATTTGTAAGCTTAAGCTTATATAATCAAGTTAATATCTAACCATTTAACTACTAAAGGAGGCTGGATTATGTTCAAATGGGGAGCACGATCACTTTTGCTTTTGTTTATGACTGCAGTCCTTATGGGGGCCCAGCATGCCCTGGCAGAGACCAGGACCATCATTGAGCCCAGGGCGGACAACTTTATTTTTTATGTGGATAACTCCGGATCCATGATGTTTGACTATGAAGAACTGAAAGAAGACAAGAGCGTGGTGGCCAGGGACACGCTTTTGCAGCTGAACCAGGACATCCCTGAGCTGGACGTCAATTTCGGTGTGTATACTTATGGCCCTTATGAAGAGTACATGAGCCCGTCTTCCTATGATGAATCCGCAGTAGCCGAAGCCTTTGAATCCATTCCGGTGGAGTTCGAAATTTTCGGACGCCGTACTCCCATGGGCCGGGATCTCATCCAGGTCTCGGAAAAGCTGGCCGAGCTTCAGGGGGACATTGCCGTAATCGTGGTCACGGACGGTGAATCCAATATCGGCCCTCACCCCAAGAAGGTAATGGAAGAAATGTACCAGGAGTACGGGGACAGGATCTGCTTTCACTTCATCAGTCTGGCTCAGAGACCGCCCAAGGGGACGGTGAGCAGGGATGAACATGCCTTTGTAGAAGAGCTTGCCGGAATCAACCCCTGTTCGGTAAAAATTGATGCTGACGAACTGCAGAAGGATTTTGTCCGGGCGGACTTTATCCGTGATGTTTTCTACACCGAACGTGAAGAAACCGTCACCCCTGCTCCCGAACCAGAGCCGGAACCTGCACCCGCTGTTGAACCCGATGAAGAAGTCATTGTTTTCTCCAACATCCAGTTTGAGTTTGACAAGTCGGTTATCCGGCCTCAGTATGCTGAAATTCTCAGGGAAGCCGCAAGGCAGATCCTGGACCGCACCGACCCCCATGTGGTGGTTGAAGGACACACCTGCAACATCGGACCCGCAGACTACAATATGGGCCTGTCCCAGAGAAGAGCTGACGCGGTGGCCGACTTCCTGGTTGAACAGGGTGTTGACCAGGATGCAATTGAGACTGAAGCTTATGGCTTGACCAGGCCTGAGTTCGACAACGATACCATGGAAGGACGCCAGCTTAACCGCCGGGTTGAAATGCGTCTGGAATAAGTGTTAAAGGCCCGGGCAGCCCAAGGCTGACCGGGCCTTTTTTTTCAGGTGCGGCACTTCACAGATATGCTGTGAAAAACAGGATGTCATGCCATGAAAAGATTATTTTTATGCCTGCTTGTGGCCATGCCGGGTGTGTTGCTGGCATATCCTCAAGCCGCACAGGGCGATCCGGTGGCCACTCTGGAGCCTGACCACTACCTGCATATCCATTTCAACGAGTTCGCTTTAAAAAGAGTGGACAAGCTCAACCGCAACTATACCGGCACAAAAGATGATCCGCACCTGGAACAGACAGCCAACGGTGTGGTGGGCAGATACAGCAAGGCCATGAAAGATTCCCTGCAGGTTCAGGTTCGTCATACCCAGTCCGAGCTTTCTCCATTTATCGGAGTTATGAAATATACTGAAGTCAGGTACGAGGGTAACGGCCAGTGCCCTGAAAGCATTACCAGTGAGTCCTTTGAAATGGTGCGTGCCCGCAGCGTGACCGAGATATTCAGGCTTGTGCAGGATGAATGGCAGTAATGTCTGGCTTGTGCAGTATTTTTCACCGCAAGAACGGCCAAAACATGGAGAATAAATGACCCGAGTTGCTGTACTGGGCGGCGGGAGCTGGGGGACCACCCTGGCCAATATGCTGAGTGGGAAAGGCCTGGAAGTGGGCCTGTGGATCAGGGAAAAGGAACTGGTGGACGAGATCAGACGAACCCGGGAGAATTCTTTGTTTCTGCCGGGAATCAAGCTTGATTCCAGACTGCAGGTCAGCCAGGATTTAATTGAGGTCATGCAGGGTGCGGATTATTTTCTGGTGGCCATCCCCACCCAGTTCATGCGCCAGGCCCTGCAGGAGGCCAGAGAACTCTTCCCCGGAAGTCCGGTGATAATCTGCGCCAGCAAAGGAGTGGAACTGGTCACCTTAAAGCCTATGTCCGCCGTGGTCCAGGAAAGCCTGCAGGAAAAAGATCCCTTCTACGCCATTATATCCGGCCCTTCATTTGCCGGTGAGGTAAGCAAAAGGCTGCCCACTGCCGTGAGCCTGGGTTGCCGGGATGAGGACCTGGGCCGCCGTGTGCAGGAGCTCATGAGTACGGATTTCTTTCGGGTTTACGCCAATCCTGATTACAAGGGTGTCGAACTTGGCGGGGCCCTTAAAAACATCATGGCCATAGCCGCCGGGATATCCGACGGGCTGGATTTCGGCCATGACGCCAGGGCGGCCCTTATCACCCGGGGCCTGGTGGAGATGGCCCGCCTGGGTGTGGCCCTGGGGGGCAGGGAAAAGACATTTATGGGGCTTTCGGGCATGGGGGACCTGGTGCTGACCTGCACCGGGGATCTGAGCCGCAACCGCCAGGTGGGACTCAAGCTGGGCCGGGGCATGACCCTGGACGAGATCCTGGAAGGCTCCAGGATGGTGGCCGAAGGGGTCAAGACCACAGAATCGGTCTGGCATCTGGCCCAAAAAATGGATGTGGACATGCCCATTACCGAGCAGGTTTACCAGGTGCTCTTCGCCCGCAAGGACCCCAGGGAGGCAGTACAGGATCTCATGTCCCGGGATCTGAAGATGGAGTAAGGATTTGCCGTTCTTGTTTTGATTTTTGCAGTTGTATCTTTTTTGAGGAAGTCTTGCTTTTAAAAGTTATTTCATACCCATACCTTGCCCACTTATTTACCGCTTTTTTCCTGATATTTTTCCTGGTTTCCTGCAAGGGTGATATCCCGCCCCTGGAACGTGAAGAGCATGATCTGCCCCAGGACGCGGAAGTAAGCAGCACAGAACCAGGAAATTACGGCGGAGTGCTGGTGACTGCGGAGTCCCAGCAGCCCAGAACTTTCAATCCCCTGGTGGCCGAAGATGCCTATTCCAGCGAAGCCATCGGCCGTTTTTTAAACGGACTGACCACCTACCATCCCATCAAGGAAAAGGTCGTTCCGGAACTGGCCCGTTCCTGGGAGATCTCCAAGGACAAGCGCACCATAACCATGGAATTGAGGCGAGGGGTACGCTGGAGCGATGGGGAGCCCTTCACTGCTGATGACGTCATCTTTACCTTCAAGGCCCTTTTTGACCAGCGCTACCCCAACCGCTACATGGGCCAGTATACCATCGCCGGCGAGCCCATAGAGTTTGAAAAGCTGGACAGGTACACGGTGCGCTTTACAACTGCCAGGCCATATTCACCTTTTTTATATGTGATCGGCTTTATCGGCATTCTGCCCCGGCATGTGCATCTTGAAGCCTATGAGCAAGGCGAGCTGTTGCAGCAGTGGAGCGTGCGCACGGCCATGCATTCCCCGGAAGAATTCGTGGGTACGGGGCCTTTCAGGGTGCGTTCCTTCCGGCCGGGACAGAGAATAGTTTATGAGCCCAACCCGCATTACTGGCGGGTGGACAGCCAGGGGCAGAGACTGCCCTACGTGGATTACCTTATTACCAGGTATGTTCAGGACCGCAATACTGAAACGGTTCTTTTTGCCTCCGGGCAGATAGATATTGCCTCCATAACCCCGGGGGACGTGGTGGGAGTGCGCAAGAACGCCCCTCTGCACGACTATACCGTGCATCACCGGGGTCCGGCCACGGGCATCAGGTTTTTGTGGTTCAACCAGAAGCCCGGGGAGAGTGAAGCAGGCAAGCCTTTCGTGGAGCCGCACAAACTTGAGTGGTTCACCAGCAGGAAATTCAGGCAGGCCATCCTGCACGGCTTAGATCGGGAAGGTCTAATCCAGAGCGTCTATTTCGGCCGGGCAGAGCTTTTGCATTCCATAATCAGCCCGGCCAACGAGCGCTGGCACAACCCGGATGTTCCCAGGTACCCTTATGACCCGGACCGGGCACTGGAGCTTCTGCGGGAAGAGGGTTTTGAGCTGGACGGGAATGGAGATCTAGTGGACAGTAAGGGCAACCAGGTTTCATTCCAGGTCTATGCTTCGGAAGGCGATGATATCACGCCTCAGATTCTGTCCACATTCAGGGAAAATATGCGCGATCTGGGCATCCGGGTGCGCATCAGGTACCTGGATTTCGGGACTCTGGTGGCCCGGGTGAGCCGTCATTTCGAGTATGAAGGGGCCATGATGGGTTTTACCGGCGGGGCTGATCCCTCAGGGGGGCGGGCTATATACCTCAGCTCCGGGCGTCTGCACCTGTGGAACCCGGAACAGGAAGAACCCCAGACAGACTGGGAGGCCAGGATAGATGAGCTTGTGTACGCCTCGGAGGAGACCTTTGACCTGGAAGAACGGGTAGGCTACGTGCACCAGATGCAGGAGGTCTTTTCAGAAGAACTGCCCCTTTTGTACCTGGTCACGCCTCATGCCTACGTCGGGCTCAAAGACAGGTGGGAAAATGTGCGCATTCCCGCCATGGGCTCAGTAATCTGGAATATTGACGAACTCTACCTGGGCCAGGAGAAGTGATGCTTTCTTTTATCGCCAGGCGCTTTTTGACCATGATTCCTCTTTTGCTGGGCATATCCGTGCTGGTATTTATCCTCATGGCCATTGCCCCAGGGGATTTCCTGGACGTGGCCAGAACCCAGGAGGATATCCCGGCTGAGTACATCGAGCGCATGGAAGAGGAGTTCGCTCTGGGCGAGCCCTGGCATACCAGGTATTTCATCTGGCTGGGCAATGTGGTCCAGGGCAACCTGGGAGAGTCCTGGATTTACCGGGTGCCGGTGACCGAGCTTTTGTGGCAGCGCATACCGGCCACCCTGGTCCTGTCGGCTCTGTCCATCATGTTCGCCCTGTGCGTGGCCATTCCCATGGGGGTGCTGGCGGCCATATACAAAGACTCCATATTCGACCGGGTCAGCTCCATGTTTGCCTATGCCGCCCTGTCCATCCCCGAGTTTTTCCTTGCACTGCTGGCGGTGATGTTTGCGGCCCAGACGGGCTGGTTCCCCACCGGGGGGCTCAGCTCGGTGGAGCATGAGTTCATGTCCTTCTGGGGACGCATGGCCGACTATGCCCATCACCTGGTGCTGCCCACAATAGTTTTGGGCATGGGCAGCGTGGCCAGCTACATGCGTATAATGCGGGCCAACTTCCTGGACTACATCCGCTCCGACTTCGTGACTACGGCCAGGGCCAAGGGAGTGGCCGAAGGACGGGTCATGTTTGTGCATGTCCTGCGAAACGCCATTAACCCCCTGGTGAGCGCATCGGGTTTTATCCTGGCCACCCTTCTGTCCGGTTCCATCCTGGTGGAAAACGTTATGAACTATCCCGGCCTGGGCCAGCTCATCTTCGAGGCCCTCATGCGTCAGGACGAATTCGTGGTTGTGGCCGCGGTGATGATGGGCTGCGTTATGCTCATGCTGGGCAACCTCATAGCCGATCTGCTCCTGGCCTGGTCTGACCCCAGGATCAGGCTGGAAAAGAACTAGGGTCATGCTCAAGCACCTGTTCAAAGAGATTACCAGACGGCCCATGGGGGTGGCCTGTCTGGCCATACTGGCTTTTCTTTACCTGGGCACCATTTTTTCCCAGTTTCTGGCTCCATACCTTCCCACGGACCAGGACCTGGCCAACGCCTATCATCCTCCCACCAGGATTGTCCTTGAGGACTGGAGGCCGCACGTGCAGGTCTACGAGCAGGTGGACCCTGCAGCTGCCAGGTACGAGCCGGTTGAGGGTGAAACCGCACCGGTCAACTTTTTCACCGCTGGAGAGCAGTACCGTTTCTGGGGCCTGGTGCCGGCAGAGATGCGCCTTTTCCAGGTGGAGGAGCCGCACCGTATATATCTTCTGGGCAGCGACGGTACGGGCAGGGATGTCTTTTCCAGGCTTCTCTACGGAGCCCAGGTGTCTCTAAGTATCGGGTTTATCGGCATCTGCATCACCATGACCCTGGGCTTTCTGGTGGGGGGTGTTGCCGGTTATTTCGGTGGTAAGACGGATTTTCTGGCCATGCGTCTGGTGGAATTCATCATCGCCGTACCCTCGCTGTATCTGCTCATAGCCCTGCGCGGCGCCCTGGCGGAACACTTTGAGCCGGAACAGATGTACCTGGTCATAGTCATAATACTGTCCCTCATCGGCTGGGCCGGGGCGGCGCGCATAATCAGGGGCATGGCCCTGTCTCTCAGGCAGCGCCCATTTGTCCTGGCCGCTGAGGTCATGGGGCAGAGCAGCCTGCGCATACTTTTCCGGCATTTTCTGCCCAACCTGGCCAGCTATCTTTTGGTGGCGGCAACCCTCAGTATTCCGGCCTATATCCTGGCCGAGGCGGCACTCAGTTTTCTGGGGCTGGGCATTCAGGAACCGGGCACCTCCTGGGGGCTCATGCTGCAGCAGGCCCAGGAGCTGAAGGTCTTCACACTGAATATGTGGTGGCTCCTGACCCCGGGGGCAGCCATATTTATTACCGTAATCACCTTCAACATGCTGGGGGACGTGCTGCGAGATATTGTCGACCCCCGGCAGCAGATAGTCAAGCGGTGAGTTTAGTGTCATGGAGCATGGAGTATGGGGCAGGGGGCATGGGGAAGAAGAGAATGATAAATGTAGAATGTAAAGCAGGTAGATGGTAGTTGCCGGGTACAGATCTCCCTGGAACACAATAATACAATGCCAGAAGTTATGGTTAAGCAGGAAGGCACAGATAACAGGTCTGAATCCCGGGGGGATAACCTCCTGGATGTGCGGGACCTGTGCATAGAGTTCGACTCCCATGGTGAGGTGCACCGGGCTGTGGACGGAATTTCTTTTTCCATTGCCCCGGGGAAGGTCCTGGCTGTGGTGGGGGAGTCCGGAAGCGGCAAGAGCGTCACCGGGCTGTCTTTGACCGGACTTCTGCCTCCGCCTCCGGGCTGCCGGGTTAATGGCCAGGTTCTCTACCAGGGCCGCGACCTCCTTGAGTGCAGCCCAAGGGAACTGAGACAATACCGGGGCCGGCAGATAGCTTATATCTTCCAGGAGCCGGGCACCGCCCTGAACCCAGTTTTTACCATAGGCTATCAGATCGCCGAGGCCATCCGGCTGCATCGCCCAGGGATAAAGGACGTCCAGGCAGAAATCATAAAGGCCCTGGACCTGGTGAAGATTCACGACCCTGAAAAGCGTTTCGGGGATTACCCGCATCAGCTGAGCGGCGGCATGCAGCAGCGGGTAATGATAGCCATGGCTCTGGCCTGCAATCCCAGGCTTCTGGTGGCGGACGAGCCCACCACCGCCCTGGACGTGACCATCCAGGCCCAGATAATAAAGCTTCTGGGGGAGCTTCGGGAAAGGCTGGGCATGTCCATAATGCTTATCACCCACAACTTTGGCATCGTGTCCGGGTTTGCAGACAAAGTGGCGGTCATGCGCCACGGCAGGATAGTGGAACAAAAAGAGACGGCAAGGATCCTAAAAAACCCGGAGCATCCTTACACCAGAGCCCTAATTGGCTGCATCCCTGTCCTGGGACGCAAGCTGCACAGGCTGCCTACCATTGAGTCTGAAATTCCGGGGGAAATGGAGATAACAAATGGCTGAAGCGCAGGAGCCGCTAAGTAATCATAAAGCGCAGCACCAAGGGGCTGAACCAAACACTGTGGACAAGACTTCCGGAAAAGTTCTTTTGCAAGTGCGAAATCTCAAGGTATATTTTCCTGTTCACGGCGGCCTTTTCAGGCGGATTCGTGGTTATATGCGGGCTGTGGACGATGTCAGTTTTTCAGTGCCACCGGGCTCAACCGTGGGCCTGGTGGGAGAGTCGGGCAGCGGCAAGACAACCATCGGGCGCAGCCTGGTCAGGCTGATCCAGCCCACCGCCGGGGAAATCATTTACAGTGGCCGGGAGATAGGCGGGCTGAGCAAGAGGGATTTTTTTTTCTATCGCAAAAAAATGCAGATGATTTTTCAGGATCCCTTCAATTCCCTCAACCCCAGGATGAGCGTGGAAAAGATCCTCACCGAGCCCCTGGGGATCCACTTTCCCCGTATGAGTGCTGATGAAAGGCATATGCGCTGCTACCGGCTCATGGAGCTGGTAGGGCTCAAGCCTGATCAGCTTCGGCGTTACCCCCACGAGTTCAGCGGGGGGCAGCGCCAGCGCATAGGCATTGCCCGGGCCCTGGCCGTGGAGCCGGAATTCATCATCTGCGACGAGCCGGTAAGCGCCCTGGACGTATCCGTGCAGGCCACCATCGTCAACCTGCTGCAGGACCTGCAGGAAGAACTGGGCCTGACCTACCTGTTCATAGCCCACGACCTGGCAGTGGTGGAGCATATAAGCGATTATGTCCTGGTTATGCACCAGGGAAAAATCGTGGAGCAGGCAAGCGCAGAAGATATTTACAGCGCACCGCAGCATCCCTATACTCGACAGTTGCTGGAAGCGATCCCGCATTTGTAGCAAAGTCCGGGCAATCAAGCTTGAAATGCTTGTTTTATGGTCTGAAACCAAGTTTTTTTCTGCAGCTAATGTAATAAACAAACACTCATGCTGGAACTTTTAAGAATTAAAAATCTTGCCCTTATCCAGGATATGGAGCTGGAATTCGACCCTGGGCTGAACGTGCTTACCGGGGAATCCGGGGCGGGCAAGTCTTTTATCCTCAAGGCCCTGGATTTTATCCTGGGGGAGAAGATGTCCTCGTCCATGGTCCGTTCCGGTCAGGACAAGGCTGTGGTGGAGGCGGTCTTTGTCCTGGACGGGGAGGAATATATCATCAAGCGCGAACTTGCGGCCAGAAATGCGCGCAGCCGCTTTTATCTGAACGATTCCCTGAGTTCCCAGGACCGTATCCAGTCCCTTCGGGACAGCCTGTTGATCTACACCAGCCAGCACGGGCAGCAGAAGCTTTTGAAGCCCGCCTACCATGTAAGGATCCTGGACGGATTTCTGAAAAACCCACAGGCTCTGCAGATAAAAGAGGAACTTCTGGAGAGCATGAATCAGGTCCTGGACAGAAAAAAAGAGATCCAGGCCAGGCTGGCTGAACTGGAAGAAAAAAAAGAACTCCTGGAGTACCAGAAAGCCCGGATTGACGAGGTGGCCCCCGAGGCCGGAGAAGAAGAAAACCTTCTGGCCCGGCGCGACGAGATAAAATCCAGGGTGGACCTGGCCCAGGACGTGCAAAAGGGCCTGGATATTCTGCATGCGCCTCAGAGCAATCTCCTGGAGGGCATGCGTCAGCTCTGCCGTATAGCCGAGCGTATGAAAAATCTGGATCTAGGATATGCCAGGCAGGCCGGGGATCTGGAAAGCGCTATTGCAGCACTGGAGGATTTCGACCGGGTCCTTCGAAGCACCAGGGTGCATGACGAAGAGGCGGAGCTGGAAAAGGTGGAATCCAGGCTCTGGGAATTGAACCAGCTTAAAAGAAGACTTGGACGCAGCCTGGAGGAAATTTTGGACATGGGACGCAAGATCCAGGAGCATCTTTCTTTTCTGGACCAGGGCCGCCTGGACCTGATGCAGCTGGAGCGCCAGGAGGCCAGCCTGGCTCAGGAACTGGGCCAGGCCGCAGTAGCGCTCAACCAGGAGCGCAGGAAATGCGCCGGAGAGCTGGCCTCCAGGCTGGAAAAGGAACTTCAGTGCCTGGGGTTTTCAGAACACGTCCGGGTGGAGTTTGAATTTTCGCCTTTGGAGATTTATCCAGGCATTAATGAAGACAGGCCACGACTTTTGTGGATACCCAACCCGGGCCAGCCGGCCCAGCCCCTGGACAAGATCGCCTCCGGGGGTGAGCTCTCCAGGTTTTTACTGGCCCTGGCGGGGCTGCGCTCGGAAAAAGGCATGCCCACCCTTTTATTTGACGAGGTGGATGCAGGCATCGGGGGGGGGACCATGACCCGGGTGGGACAAAGAATCCAGGAACTGGCCCGCAGCCGGCAGGTGATTCTGATAACCCACTGGCCGCAGCTGGCAGGCCTGGCTGACTGTCATTTTATGGTCCAAAAAGAGGTCTACAGCGATCAGACCTATACCCTGTGCTCCAGGCTGGACCCGGTACAGTCCAGACACGAGCTTGCGCGCATG
>Ga0207421_10004437_pt1 | contig 16132 bp, 12 predicted proteins | sample SodLakKL_010_SED_4_FD_187542 | JGI IMG/M metagenome (GOLD analysis project Ga0207421, IMG submission 187542) | Alkaline sediment microbial communities from Lake Tanatar, Kulunda Steppe, Russia - 8KL_010_SED (SPAdes) (version 2) | ecosystem: Environmental > Aquatic > Non-marine Saline and... | reverse complement strand
ACTTTACTCCCATTTTACCAGACACGGAATAAAGGTAAAGGAATTTATTAATTAGTCATATCCTTAAAGCATTGCAGAATATAACAGGAGAAAAAGAAGAAGTTAGCGAAATTCAATTAGAGCTTTAACACTACATCACCATTTTTCATGAACACCATCTCCCATTTCCACCTTTGATTTTGGAGAAATCAGTTTGGAGCTGAGAAGAAAACACCAATTAGACAACTGTATTTACAAGGAGGTTCGTGTTGAGCAAGTTTAAAACAGGAGAGTATGAAAATGTAAAGTGGGTACGAGCTGTAGCAGGATGGGGGAAATTAAGTATCAAGGTATTTCTTTACCTGGTTGACGAGGTGCTGGTAGACACCGGTCCTGCCCGGCTTGCCAGAGTATTAGATCCTTTTTTGAAGAGGCAGCATATCAAAAAAGTGGTTTTAACTCATTATCACGAAGATCACTGTGGTAACGCCCCTTATTTAAGTGGAAAAGGATTACCCGTATATGTTAATCCCTTATCTGTAAAGCGATGCAAAACGAAAACCAGGCTTCCTTTTTACCGTAATGTGTTCTGGGGTAACCGGGGGCCGTTTTTTCCACATTCTTTAAGGGGAGAGTTAAAGGCAGGAGGTCTTACCTGGAAGCCTGTGGCTACTCCAGGGCATGTTTTTGATCACAGGGCTTTTTATATCCCTGAGAAGGGGTTTTTGTTTACCGGTGATCTTTTAGTAACCCCCCGCCCAAGGATTATTTTAAACACAGAAAGTACCCCTCAGATAATTGAAGATTTGAAAAAAGTTATGGAGTACGACATTTCCACTGTATTTTGTGGACATGCCGGGATAGTTAAGAACGGTAGAAAGTTGTTGCAGAAAAAACTGGATTACCTGCAGGATCTCCAGGAAAAAATAATTAATTTACACCAAAAAGGTTGCAGCATGGGTGAAATTAACCGGAAAGTTTTTCCCGGCACCGACCCTTTGGAATACATATCCTGCCGGGAATGGTCTTCAGAGCATATAGTAAGGAGTTTGATAACAGGTAAAGCAAGGGTAAAAAATCCAAAGCCACAGACTTGAGATAAGCAGGCTCAGGCATGAAGACCCTGATTTTTTAAGTTTATCCGGGCATTTTTAATTTATGGTGGAGTTATTAAGATCATCAAATGTTAAATAAAGCCAAGCTAAAAGAATGGATTTTTAGACAGGCACAGGAAAATTATCAGGCAATGTACTGATAATTTTCCTGTGTGGTATTCCTCAGGCACTACCAGGATTATTCCTTGCCGGTGTTGTCTTTAACATATTTATATACCGGTGACAAATCCAGGTAGATTTCTGTGTCTTTTTGAAGCAATTGCAAGCTTTCCTGGTTGTCCGGGTGGATAGTGCGGTAAACACCGCTTAAGTTTTCTACCGTGGTAAAAGTATCATAGTGGACCAGGATAACAGGAATCTTTTTTTCTTCTGCCTGGGAAAGAACTTTTACATCGGGAGATAATCCGCCGGTTAAAATAAGGGCAGAGGTGCTTGTTTCCATGGCGGTAAGAGCCATATCGCTGCGATCTCCTCCAGTTATTACCGCCTTGTTGGCGCTGCGGCGCAGATAAGTCAGCGCACTTTCTATGTTCATGGTTCCTACTAATACGTTCTCTACCTTGCGGTTAAGATAGTCTTTACCGGCTAACAGCTCGCCACCCAGGGACTTGTAGAATTCCCTGGCGGTAGGAGTAGCCAGTTCTGTCCGTCGGGGTAGAACCCCCAGCACGGTTACTCCCATTTCTTCCACTAAATTTTGGTACAGGTTGGTAGTGGTGTCCCACTGTTCTTCGGTTACGTTGTTAAAAATACAACCTAAAGAATTCAGGTCTTTTGCTTCAGTTACATCCAGGTAACTTAGTGAATTGTCCAGTTCGAAATCATCATCAGCTTTAATAACCTGAAGAAGTGTAGCATTCCAGCGCTTGGCCAGGGAATAATCATCCATCTGGTAGCATTTGCCCAGGTAAGGAGTTATGCTACCCTCGATTAAAAGGACGTCGCAATTCTGGGAAAGCTTTTGGTAGGCCTGATCTAGCTTTTTCAGAGCATCTTCCATACCTTCCAGGGAGGTAGAAGATAGGTACAAAGGATTTAGCGCTACTGGTGAAATAATTTCACTGGAAAAGGGTATCGAAAGGATATTTTTCATTAATTGAATATCATCATCTTCCCTTTTACTGGGTATTTTTTGAAACCCCTGGGGCTTGAAATATGCTGTTCGGTAACCTTTTTCCTGCAATTTGACCGCCATGGCCAGTGCAATAGCGGTTTTGCCACTCCCTGCCATTCCAGAAAGATATATACATGCTGGCATTTGAATTCACTCCTATCTTTTTGCTTTTAAATTACTTATTCCCACTGATGGTTTATAGTTATCTTAATATCCAGGGCTGATGCTCCCTGATGGTAGACTCTTAAAGGATTTATATCTATTTCCGTAATTTCATCAAAATCAAGCACCAGTTGAGCCACCCTGGCTATAGTAGTTTTGAGAGCCTCCAGATCAGCCTGTTTTGCCCCCCGGTAACCTTTGAGCAGGGTGTAGGCCTTGGTCTCTTTGATCATTGCTTCAATTTCTTCGGGTGAAGTTAATGCAGAAGCCAGGCGGAAGGAGACGTCTTCCAAAAGATTTACATAGATCCCGCCCAGGCCAAAAGCAATTAACGGGCCGAACTGCACATCCCTGGTCATCCCTATGATTATTTCAGTGCCTTCTTCAGCCATTTTTTGCAATTCTGCACCGTAGATAGGGGTTTTAGGCATATACCGTTTTACCCGTTTCATCATGCGTTGATAAGTTTTTTCCACCTCTTCTGCACTTTGCAGGCCCAACTCTACACCGCCCACATCGCTTTTGTGAATAATGTCCGGGGAGGAAACTTTCATTACCAGAGGAAAGCCCAGTTTTTCGCTAATTTTTCTTGCCTCTTTGCCTGAACGGGCCAGGTGGATGCTGTTAACCGGTATCCCGTAGGCTTCGGCAATTTGAGAAACTTCGTCACCCCGCAGGACCAGCCTTTTTTCTTTAAGGGCGTCATAAAAGATAGATTTTATGACCTGTTGGTTGCCGCGATAAGTCAGCTCTTTATCTGAAGACTGCATTTCCTCTTTAAAATGGGAGTATTTGACCAGTCCATGGAGGGCGTTAACTGCCTGCTCGGGGAAGGTATAAGTAGGGATCCGGTTTTCATGGAGAAATTTAATACCTTTTTCCAGGGCTTTACCTCCCATGTAAACTGCAAAAACCGGTTTATGGGGATATTTTTGCTGCAACTCTACCATAGATTCAGCTATCTCCACCGGGTCGGTTACTGCGGTAGGGGTTAGCATAACGATAATATTGTCAATATTTTCATCGGCCAGGGCTGCTTCGATAGCCAGGTGATAACGCTCGGTTCTGGCGTCTCCTAATACATCGACGGGATTGTAAATGTTAGCTTCTTCTGGTAATTGTTCCTGCAACAGGTCAATGGTTTCTTTTTTAAAACGTGCTACCGTAAGTCCGTTTTTTTCCACGGTGTCGGTAGCTACTATACCCGGACCTCCTGAATTGGTGATAATAGCGACCCTTTTTCCGTCAGGAAGGGGAGACCTGGAAAATGCTACCGCCAGTTCGAAAAGTTCATTCATGTTTTCCGCCCTCAACACTCCGCTTTGGCGAAAAGCAATTTCATATGCTTTGTCGCTTCCTGCCAGTGCTCCTGTATGGGAACTGGCCGCCTGGGCTCCGGAAGCACTGGCCCCTGATTTTAAGATAATAATGGGTTTTTTCTGGCTGGCTTCTGAGGCAGTGTGTAAAAAACGTTCCCCTTCTACTACATCTTCAATATAGCACAGGATAACTTTTGTATTGGGGTCATCTGCAGCACCCTGTATAAAATCTATCTCGTTTAAGTCAGCTTTGTTTCCCAGGCTAACAAACTGTGAAAATCCAATACCTTCAGCAAAGCTCCAGTCCAGTATGGAGACCAGCATGGCTCCACTTTGAGATATGAAGGTGATGTCTCCCTGGTATGGAGTGCCCGGAGCAAAAGAGGCGTTAAAAGGAGTATGGGTATCAATCAGGCCTACGCAGTTAGGTCCCAGCATACGCATATTGTAAGTTTTGCAAATATCCAGTAGTTCTTTTTCCCTTTTTAAGCCTTCATGGCCTACTTCCTTGAAGCCCGCCGTAATAACTACTAATCCCTTTACACCGGCTTCTCCGCACTCCCTGGCTACTTCCCCTACTGCATTCTCAGGAACTGTTATAACTGCCAGATCTATTTGCCCCGCATCCTTTATACTGGAGGCACATTTTAGCCCTAAAATTTCTTTTTCTTTAGGATTAATGGGGATAACAGTACCCTGATAACCGCTGTCCGTGATATTTTTAAGGACGGCGTGACCAATTTTGTCGGGGTTTTTTGAGGCTCCTATAACCGCCATGCTTTGTGGGTTAAACAAAAAATTTAATTTGGACATAATAAGCTTCCTTTCTCTGCTTGGTAAAAAGATGCTTTCCTTTTTTTATTTGCGCGAAAGATAACGGAACGATCATGATAAATTAATCTGTGTACTACGTGGACTCTTTCAACTCCTTCTGATAAAATTTAATAGACTGTTTAAGGTTAGTTTTTAGTAAAGTTGATCGGCTAAAACATAAAACACGGGTTTGTTAGTTGCCTGATCAATAAGCAAATTTATTAAATTAAAATGTTGGTGTGTGCTAATAAGAAATTCCCTTTATATCTTACCTTATCAATATGTTTTAATTATGCTTTATAATTATAGTTTCTTTTTATAAATCGTATAATCCTTCTGGTTATTTAAAATCGGGCTTTTTAAAGTATTCTGGCAAGGTATAAAATAAGATTTTGTATGATTTTTGTTTGCATTAATTTACTAAACTGTTTCAATTACTTTACCAGCATGAATACATGAGCCAGACAAAGAAAGGATAAACTAGATTTTGTTTTAAAAGGAATTTCTGTCTTTATCTATGATGTGTAGAAAACGGTAAATAATTTTCTATATATACGAGGAAAATGCAGTTTACCGTAGAATAAATCTTGATAAGCTGTTTTGATTTAGCACTTGATTTTTTCGCAGGTTTGTTAATAAAATTTTATGGTATTAGGCTTAGAATAAGAGAACCAAGGACAAAGGGAGGGCTTAGTTATCGGGAAAAGAACACTATCCAGAAAACAACTAAAAAGGAAACGCAAGAAAAGAAGGAGGTCTTCAAAAAGGAAAAGGTTAAAAGGCCGGACCTGATAATTAAGTAGTATTCCTATTTTTTACTATGGAAGCTGCTTTTCTAGGGACTTAAAATGCCGCTGTTGATGCGGCATTTTTATTGAGTAAAATTAATAGAAAATTGTTGAACATAGAAAAAATCAGAAAAGGAATTTTCTTTTCAATATTGAATACTGTTTAGTACGGAGTTTTATATGCGATAAGCCTTGGGCCGGGAGGTGAGTGTATAGGGGTAAATAAAAAATTTACAGGCAATTATTTTATCCCTGATTTAAACCAGGAGGTGAGAAAGGTGAAAGATTATAAGCTGGAAGTGTGGCTTACGGTAGTTTGCTTTATTTTAATCGTCATTTTTGGTGGCGGTATCAGTTCTTTCTTTGTCCTGGGTGTGGATATATTTTTTGAAGCTCAAGAAGCTCCAGCAGATTTTGAGCTTGGTGACACCCTCTATGTGGTCAAGGACTACGTCCTGGGATTCCCCTTGCACTATTTTTTAATGGTGGTGCTTAGCTGGCTGGGGGTTACCGTGGTAGGTATTATCTGGAGCCTGGCCATGGATCGTTTGGAAGAGCGACAAAAGTCTTGAGACCGGAAAGGAGGTATGAAATATAATGGTAGAAGAGTTATTTGAAAGGGAAGGTATTTTTGTCCTGGGTCTGGTGTTCAGCCTGATAGTACTTATGATTTCTGTAGGCATAGGCGCCTTTTCCAGAAGACTTACCCGGACCCTGGGGGATTACTATGTGGCCGGGCGCAGTATAGGTGCATTAAACAACGGGCTGGCCATGGTCTCCCTGGCTTTAAGTTTGACTACTTTTATTGGTTTGACCGCGTTAATAATACAGGGCCTTTACGTGGCGGTGGCGGTGTATGCCGGTTTCACTTCAGCGTTTATCGCCCTTTTAATCCTGGCGGCGCCTTACCTGCGCCGGCATAAATCTTTTACCACCATGGCTTTTATTTCTGAACGTTACTACAGCCGCAACTTGCGTATTGTTTCCGTGGTAGTAATGCTGGTGGTCAGCATTCTTTACCTGGGCGGTAACATTAAGGGTATCGGTATTGTTTTCTATTATCTGCTGAATGTTCCTGAAGCATATGGCATCCTGGTAGGAGGTCTGGTAGTTACCCTGTATGTGGTTATGGGTGGAATGTTCGGGGTTACCTACAACCAGACTTTCCAGACCATTGTTTTAATATTTTGTCTTATGTTCCCGGTAGCCATTATCCTTCAGCAGCTGGGAGCCGATGGCTGGGCCTTCCCACCCCTGGGTTACGGTAATATGGTACCGGACATGCAGGAGGTTATGCCCCATTATTTCTGGCCCATGGTGGAGCATCCCGTGACTTACATAGGGATAGTTCTGGGAGCTTTTTTCGGGATCATAGGTCTCCCCCATTTTGTGATGCGCTTTTTTACTGTGCGCGATGCCAAGGAAGCCCGCTGGAGTACCGTTATCACAGTATTTCTGGTGGGGCTGGTTAACACCACGGTTTACGCCACTGGTTTTGCCGCGGTTTACTTCATGCAGGATAAAGGTATCTACGGTGAAGTGCCTGCGGCTCATTATGATTACATGGTCTTTGTCCTCACCAACGCCCTGGCCGGTGAGGGGTGGCTGGCGATAGCCATAGCCGGGTCGGTAGCGGCAGGGCTGTCTACAGTGTCGGGCCTGCTTATGATCATGGGGGCGGGATTGATTCACGACCTCTATGGATCTATTAAACCTGAAGTTGATGACCACAAGAAGCTACGGATGTCTTACTGGGCCATGCTGGCAGTAGGTATCGGAGTGACTATATTCTCTCTGGATCCTCCGGAGTTCATCCTGGAAGCTATCATGTGGTCCTTCGGTATTGCCGGTGCTTCGCTGGGGGTCCCCATAGTACTGGGGATATGGTGGAAGCGTACTACCAAAGAAGGTGCGGCTACAGGGATGATCGTAGGCTTTTTAGCATCGATCATACCTTGCTTCTTTATCTTGATTATGGGTATGGACCCCACGGAAATTCCTATTCCGGTAATTTCTACTTATCTCTATGGCCCCCTGGGCTGGATCAAAGTTTTCGCCTTGGCTATCCCCCTTTCTTTCATCCTTACAGTGGTGGTATCCTGGTTTACCAGTGAGCCTCCCCAGGAAGTTAAAAAATCCGTGGATGTTATGCACGGCTGGGAAGATTACCAGGAAGAACGCTATAACGGCCTGGGCCTGCCCATAGCAGTTATTGTTTTTTCAATACTGATCATTGCTTCCCTGTTTACCCTGTACGATACTTTCGCCTGAGACAAGTAGAAGCCATGTTAATTTCTGGTTGTTAAGTTGTTGATATAATTACTGAGAATAAGGTGTCCCTCTTTTTAGAGGGACACCTCCCTACTCAATAGTATTTGGATACGGAGGTGAATAAGCCTTGGAAGACTGGAAAAAAATATCGCAAATGAGCTTTAAAGAGATGCGGGATATGCAAAACCGCAAACTCAGGGCATTTATTGCCAACCAGATATACCTTTACAGCCCTCGTTACAGTGAGAAACTAAGAGAACTGGGTGTTGACCCCGTTAAAGTAAAAGGTGTAGATGATTTAAAACATCTGCCTTTTACTTACAAAGAAGACATTGCTCCTACAGATGACGAACCCAAGAGGCATAAAGATTTTGTAGTCAGGCCCGACGAAGAAATTACCGAAAAATACAGCCATCTTTCGCAGCTATCTCCCTATGGCGGCAAGGCTGCCGTGGAAGACAAGAAATACGACTATAAGCCGGTACACATTCATTTTACTACCGGCAGGACTGCACAACCCACCCCCTTTGTTTATTCCAAACGAGACGTAGAGAATATCAAAGAAGGCGGCTACCGACTTTTGGATGTTTTTACTATAGGCAGGGGGGATGTTATCTTAAACGCTTTCCCTTTTGCCCCTCACCTGGCTTTTTGGCAAACTTTTTTTGCTGCGGAGAAGATGGGGTTGCCTGCTCTAAACAGTGGCGGGGGTAAAGTTATGGGCACTAATAACTTGCTGGATGCCGTGGAATTTTTAAGACCCTCCGTGCTGGTGTTTATTCCCGGCTACGCCTACTACTTCTTAAGGGAAGCGGCCAAGCAGGGGCGCGATTTTTCCCCGGTACAGAAGGTCCTCTTTGGAGGGGAAAGAGTACCTCCGGGGCTTAAAGAAAAAGTCAGGGGGCTTTTGATACAATTGGGTGCAGAAGATCCATTATGCCTGGCCACTTATGGTATGACCGAAGCCCGTACCGCCTGGGGAGAATGCCCCTCCCACGCCACTTCTTACGGCTATCACACTTATCCCGACCTGGAGATATTTGAAACGGTGGATCCTGAGACAGGGGAAAATGTGGGGGAAGGTGAAGAAGGCGAACTGGTTTATACAGCCCTGGATTGGAGGGGCACCTGTGTGCTGCGTTACCGCACCGGAGATGTGGCCAAGGAAGGTATTATCTATGAGCCTTGTCCCAACTGCGGGAGATCTCTCCCCCGTATCAGCTCTAATCTACAGAGAAAATCAGAATATAAGGAGTTTGATTTAACCAAGGTGAAAGGCACCCTGGTCAATTTAAACAACTTCTTCCCCTTGATGATGGGTCATCAAGACATTATTGAATGGCAGGTAGAAATCCGTAAGCGCAACGAGGATCCATATGACCTGGACGAAATATACCTTTATGTGGCTCCTCGAGAGGGGCTGGATCAGGAAAAGTTTACTTCCGAGCTCAAGCAGAGAATCCTGCGGGATACGGAAGTTTCTCTAACCGGTATCATTTTTAAATCAGTTCCCGAGCTGGTTGATCAGCTGGGTATGGAAACCGAGGTTAAAGAAAAGCGGGTGCTGGATAATCGCCCTGACAGCTAAGTTAATATATTATCAGGAGAGGGGATGTGCTTATGGAAGCCTGGAATAAGGTTAGCAAAATGAGTTCCGATGCCATGAAGTCCCTACAGGAAACTCTCCTGCAGGGGATGTTACAAAAAGAAATACCCCGGCATCCCTATTATGCCAGGTTGTTTCAAGAAAAAGATATTGACCTGTCCCGTATCAAGAGAACCGGGGACCTTCAGCAGCTTCCCTTTACCTATAAAGAAGATATGTGCCCTTCGGAAGATCTCATGAAGCCATGGGAGTTTTTCCTTGAAGCGCCTTCAGATGGGGGTTCTCCAGAAGAACAAAAGAAAAGAGGAGGTTTACTGGGGGGCCTTTTGAAAAAGAAAAAGACTCTTGATACAGGGACCGATCCAGATCTTTTATCACAACTTTACTACACCGGGGGAAGGAGGGCAACCAAACCGGTGCCCCTGGTTTTCACTGCTTACGATATAGCCAATCTCAAAGAGATGGGGCATAGAGCTTTCCAGATGTGGGGTTTTACCAGGGAGGAGACGGTGATTAACGCTTTTAGCTATATGCCGCATATTTCTTTCTGGCAACAGTTTTATACTACCATGGAACTGGGTTCTACTGCCTTACAAACCGGAGGGGGACGCATCCTGGGTGCGGAAAAGATTCTCAAGGCCTTGCAAAATCTGGAGGCCCAGGTGTTGTTGACATTCCCGGGGTACGCCGACTTCCTTCTTAAATCCCTCAGGTATTTTGATATAGAAATACCAGACCTGGAAACAATAGTTTTGGGGATGGACGACGCTTCCATGTCACTGGTGGAGAGATTAAAGCTGGGCATGAAAAATGCAGGGACCAGTAATCAACGGATACGCCGTGTTTACTTCCTCTCAGAAGCCAAGGGAGGATGGCCGGAATGCGCCCCTGGTTATGGTTATCATGTTCATCCTGATCATGCCCTGGTGGAAATAGTAGACCCGGAGACGGGAGAAGCTAAAGGGGAAGAAGAACCCGGGGAAGTAGTAGTAACCAATCTGGATGCCAGGGGAACTGTAGTTTTGCGTTTAAGAAGCGGCGATCTGGCTACCGGGGGCATAACTTATCGGCCATGTCCAAATTGCGGCAGTAATTTTCCTCGCATTCTGGGGGATCTGGACAGACTGGACTATATTTTTGAACTTTCCGACTCAGAAGAGCAAGATAAGTTCAACTTCAACCGGGCCCGTAGAAGGCTGCATGCCCTGGCTGAATTAAACCAGTGGTACCTGGAAATTTTAAAGGGAAGCCGTGGAGACGAATTAAAGCTGTATTTTTCCCCTGTAAAAGGCTTAGATGAAGAAGAAGCCGCCAGGAAAGCAAAAGAGGAGATCCAGCAAGAAACCAGAGTACCGGTATCTACGGAAAGATTATCCATGGAAAATATTATTCAAAGACAGGGGATGGAAAAGAAAATCACCGAAGAGAGAATATCTGATATGCGACCATCAAAGTAACTAAACCATGTAAAAGCAAAAACAAATCAGCCGGCACCTGGTACATAAAAAAAAGGCCGGCTGATTTTTATTCACTTGAAATATCGGAAAATACTTAAATTTACTCCAAGACTTTAAAAGCTTTTTATGGGGTGTTATAATAAAAAAGTAAAATGAACGGAGGTGGTAAGTAATGTCTTCTAAAACTCCTCCCCAATTTGACAGCTCAAGACTGCTTGATCATCTACCGGATCCCCTCATTTTAACCGATGTGCAAGGGGATATTGTCTGGGTTAATGAGAAAACGGAGGAAATATTCGGAATAAGCGGAGAGGAAATTACCGGTTGGTCTTTTATTCAGATTATCAAGATAGATAAAATTGATAAACAGTTAAAGGAAGTATTGCAAACTGGTGAAAGCTCTGAAAGTTCCTATGAAGCGGCTACGGTGAAAGTCAGGAACCCTGAAGGAAAGTATTTTTTCAAGATCACTATCAAGCCTATACTGGATAACGGTAAAGTTGGCGGTGCTTTAATCCAGCTTTCGGATGTAAGCCGTTTTAAAGAACTGGAAAGAATTAAAACTGACTTTGTTTCCATAGTTTCTCATGAACTCAGGACACCCCTTTCTTCTATTGCCATGGGGGTAGGAATGCTTAAAGACGGCCTGCTGGGGCAGCTTACCCCACGGGGCAGCGAGATGGTAGATGCTATAGAAAAAGACTGTGATCGATTAAGCAAATTAGCAGGCAACTTGTTGGATCTCTCCAAAATAGAAGCAGGCCAAATAGCTTTAGAAACTCAACTGGTTCAGGTAAAAGGCCTGGTTGATGAAGCGGTTCGCCCTTTAAAGTGGCAAGCTGAATCCCAGAATATACAAATAAAAACGAATATCCCTGAAGACCTTCCTTATGTGGAAGCTGATTTTAACAAAATAGTTTGGGTCCTGGCAAACCTGTTAGCTAATTCTTTAAGGTACAGTGAGCCTGGAGGTACAATTGCAGTAAAAGTAGAAATGTCCGGGAACCGCATGTTTTTCTCCGTCCAGGATGATGGTTGCGGCATTCCCCGGGAGTACCAGGATAAAATCTTTCAAAAGTTTGTTCAGGTTAAGGGAGATAGTGGCCCTGTTGGTGGTGCCGGACTGGGATTGGCTATTTGTAAGGAATTTGTGGAGGCTCACAGCGGGCAGATCTGGGTAGAAAGCGAAGAAGGTAAAGGAAGTAATTTTACCTTTACCTTACCCCTGGCCAGGAGTAAAGAAAATATTGCACCATAAACTGTTAACCTTTTAATACAGGAAAAAACCTGGTATCAAGAAAAAAGTTACGCCTTTTGTGTTTAGATTGATTAAGGAGGCGGTGTTAGGTATGGAGAAAAAAGTTCTTTTGGTGGAAGATGAGAAGAATATAATCCTGGGGGTAAGAACTTCCCTGGAGGCAGTAGGCTACGAAGTTCATGTAGTAGAAGACGGAGAAGCTGCTCTTGATTTTGTACGCAACCAAAAGCCGGATCTAATTTTGCTTGACCTTTTATTGCCTAAAGTTGACGGTTTTGAGGTCTGTGCTAAACTTAAAAAAGATGCAGAGACCAAAGATATCCCCGTGGTAGTTTTGACAGCCAAAGCTACTGAGGAAGACCGCAGAAAAGTAATGGAGTTAGGTGCAGATGCATACATGACCAAGCCTTTCCGTCCCCAGGAGTTGTGGGATGAAATCAAAAAGTACCTTCCTGAAGGGCAGCAGAGCTAAGCTATTTCCATTCTACGTGATCTCCGGGTTTTACTTGGCATGAAAGGGTTTCTTTTCTACCATTTACAGTAACCTCATCAGTTTGGGTAAAATCAATTTCAGTGAGCTGGGATAATTCTTTTAATGTTCCCAGCTCATTTATTTCTACGATATCTCCGTCATCAAGCTTTTTATCATAAGAAGCAATCTCACCGTTTACATAAATTTGGTACGGTATGTACACCCGGTTTCCTTTAAGAAAAATATAGTCCCCCTCTTTTTTTAAGAGTTCACCAGCGGAAACATCAGCTTTTTCACCAGTCTGAGCACTTTCTACCAGAATTTCATCATTAGGAGCCACCGTAGTTTCCAGGTTCGCAGGCTTTTGGTTTACTTTAATGCTGGCATTTTTACCCGGTCTACCGGGAAACTGTTTTTTCTCGCCATTTACAGTTATTGTAATGGTCGCACCTTTTAGACCAATTAGAGAGCGGGGAGGATAACCTGCGGTCAGTAAGCATTTACCTACGGTAGCGGGCTCTGTTTCCAGAAGACGGATCACTTTACCGTTTACGGTAACATAGGAAAAACCGAAAAACTTTTCTCTTAAGGAAGATAGAGCAATTCCCAAAGGGGTAACCTTCTATTTGGTGTATTTGTCCGTCCAGCATATCCCTTTGGGGATGCTCTTCTGCTTCCGCTTCGAGGACCCGAAGATTTTTGCCCTCCGGGTAACAGACCAGACCCAGTGCGAAAACTAAATGTTCTGGATTAACCAGATAAGGTGTATTCGTCATAATTGGCCATATACCTCCCGACTGGTATATTTAAGGTTTATTCAATGTCGATTCTCTTCGTCATGGAAGTATTATTCTCCTTTTTTCGACAGTTTTTTACCTGCCCTCAAAATATTTTGGCCTAAAACCAGGTAGATTGGGGATCTATTTTTGGCAATTTTGCTTTAAAGTCTATTTTATTATTTTTATACGTACTTTTTAGAAGAGGGATTATTTATAAGAAAAGTCAGAAGGGGGAGGCTATCCTGGCGAAAATATCTTAAGAGTTCTTGTTTAATCTCTTATCATAGTTAGTTATTCAGGCATTGCGCCTAAAAATAGTATGTGTTTATTGAGTACCTTAAGCAGATGGGTTATACTTCTGGCAGGTGTAAGCATAAAATCGTAAACATAAGGATAGCAGCAGGTTATAATGAGAACTTTTCTTGATTGATTTAATTGAATAAACGAGGTGATTTAGGTGCAGGGTATACCAGCTATAGAACAAGGTCCTATAAGGCCCCCCAACGAGGCGGGGAGCTTGTTGTTACGGGTGGCTCGGAACTGTCCGTGGAACCGCTGTCTTTTTTGCCCTGTTTACAAGGGAGAGAAGTTCAGTCGTCGTTCCCTGGAAGAGATCAAGGAAGATATTGATAAGCTTTCACATTCGCTTCCTTCGGGTGGTTATCCTGTTTTTCTCCAGGATGCTGACAGCATGATATTAAAGACAGATGACCTGGCAGAAATAATTAGCTACTTGTTTCAAAAAATACCAGGAATTAAAAGGGTGACCAGCTATGCCCGCTCCCGAACTCTATCCAGAAAAAGCGTGGATGATTTATCCAGGCTTAAAGAAGCAGGATTATCCCGGGTCCATGTGGGCCTGGAGAGCGGATGTGACGAAGTTCTCGACCTGGTTCAAAAAGGAGTAAACTCGGAGGAACAAGTTGAAGCCGGTAAAAAAGTTAAAGAAGCGGGATTGTTATTGAGCCATTATGTGCTCCTGGGGCTGGGGGGAAAAGAAAGGTGGCGTCAACATGCGAAAAAAACAGCCGAAGTTATAAATGCTGTTAATCCGCATTACATAAGAATACGGACCCTGGCCTTGCACCCTGCGGCTCCGCTTATCGAGGAATACCGTAAAGGGAACTTTACGCTGATGGCTGATGAAGAGATAATCGAAGAAGAAAAGCATTTGATAGAAACCCTGGATGGTATCACTGGAGATTTATATAGCGACCATATCTTAAATTTGCTGGAGGAAGTTCAGGGGACTTTTCCCCGCGACCAGGGAGCCATGTTGAGGGTTCTGGAAAGTTTTATCTTCTTTTCCCAGCAGGAAAAAGAGCTATTTTGCGTGGGCAGGCGTGCCGGTATCTTTAAATACTTGGAAGACCGTAAGAAGCCTCACCTCCGCGCAAAAGCTGAAGGGATAGTAAATGAACTTAAAAAGAAAGGGGTTTCTCCAAAAGATTTTCTCAGGGATTTAATGCTTCGTTATCTTTGAGCACCAGAGGAGTGAATATTAAATGAATGGGATGATACCCGTAAAAGTAAAAGAGATTGTCATGGATGAATCAGATCATCCTCTCCTTCTTCTATCAGACTTGAAGGAAGAGAATGTATTGCCTATAGGAATAGGAATATGGGAGGCCCAGGCCATAGCCCTGAAATTAAAGGGTGAAATTACTTCCCGCCCTCATACTCATGATCTCATGGGCAGCTTATTTAAAGAACTGGATGTTAGCGTTAACAAGATAGAGATACATGACGTTTGCCACGACACTTTTTACGCCCATATCTTCATGGAGAAAAACGAAGAAGACCTGGTAGTAGATGCGCGCCCCAGTGATGCAGTGGCTCTGGCTTTAACAGTAGGAGCCTCTATTTACCTGTCTGACAAAATAACTGGCTACACTGTTTCGGTTAAAGACCTGGTGGTTGAGGAACCAGAAAAGGGAGAAGAAGATGAAGGGGGAAAACCGCGGTTGCACTAGTCATTTACATATCTAAGGCTTTGCCTGCTGGTTACCTGTTAAACGGCCGGTCTGTATAAACCGGGTAGTTCTTAAAGTGATATTTTCCTGGTTGTAACTGCCTATCCATCAAGATTTAAGAAGAACGGAGCCACGGGGACTGGTCCAGCGTCCCTGGAGCGAAGCGGAGGAACTGCCCCCTGTAAATAAGTTAATAAGTTAGTGGACTGGCCACCCCTAAGCAATATTAATTTCGTCCCGGCGGGCCGGTACCTTCCGGCCCTTTCCCCGGAATTTCTCCGGGAGGACCGGAACGGTCACTGTCTTGCCCGGGAGGTATCTCCGGGCTTTTCCCCGGGTGGTCATCCTGCCCCGGCGGCTTTCCTGGCGGGCCACCTCCGTTAACAGGCCCGGTTTCTCCTGGGGGATGCCCAGGCTCCTCACGGAAGGGAGGAGGCAACTCCTTGCCGTCCTGAAAAGCAGGGACCTCTTCAAGTTTTTCCTTTATTTCTTTAAACATTTGGGCAGGCCTTTTTTCTTTAATTTCGTCAGGTGATACAGGTTCTTCAGTTTTCCGGGAAGCATTCATGAGAAGCATTTCGTTGGAGTTCAGGTTTGCTTTGTTGGCTTCTTTTTTTACTTGGGGATCGATCTCTTTTTCGTTTACCTGATTTATAACCAGTTCATATCCTAAAGACTTATCTGTTAAAGATTGAGACAGGGATGCCTCAATTTTATTTAACAGCTGGTCCTGTTGATCCCGGGAGTTGCAGTACACCAGGGATAACATGATCAGGTTATTGTCCTTGCCCAGGAAATCCATTTTTTCTGCCTGGCGGAGCAGCCTGTCAATACCTTCTTCCGCAGAGTAATACCTGGGTGTTCCGGCTTTTTCTATAAGGTTTTCACCTTCTTCATTAAAAGTTTCTATTTCGGTAATGCGATCATAGCGGTTAAGTTCTATTTCCAGGCTGGGGTTAATATCCAGGGCTACCCTGGTAGCGCCTTGATGGAACAGGTTGAAGAAATACCAGCTTACTATTACCA
>Ga0207421_10004435_pt1 | contig 16134 bp, 14 predicted proteins | sample SodLakKL_010_SED_4_FD_187542 | JGI IMG/M metagenome (GOLD analysis project Ga0207421, IMG submission 187542) | Alkaline sediment microbial communities from Lake Tanatar, Kulunda Steppe, Russia - 8KL_010_SED (SPAdes) (version 2) | ecosystem: Environmental > Aquatic > Non-marine Saline and... | reverse complement strand
CAAGCACAGTAAACGGTTACAGGGTCTGCTTTTGGATGTATATCTTCCTTCATCGAAAATCACCTCTTCCTTAATTTGCTTCAGTTAAATTGATTATATCACAGGCTTTTTTTGGTTGCAACCGGCTACAAAGTATTATTTAAACAATTAATTAAATAGATGATATATTAAGACAGGAAGCCCTCTGAAAGACTAATAATTTTTCAGAAGGCTTTATTTATAGATTCTATTTAATTTTGTACAATAACTCCGACTCCATCTGGTATCACAGTTATCTCTGGTTTTTCATTATCAAGAAAACTTTCTGCCATCTTCATAGCTTCATCCATGCTTTCAGCCTTATGCATATACATATCTTCTACCATCTTTTTAGAGGCTGCAGTTATCATAATAACTTCGAATCTATCTAATATCCTGGCAAGAATCTGTGATTCCCACTGATCAGGTACAGTTTCAGTTCTATCCCTGGAAGCAATATCATCTCTTATCTCTTTAACACTTTCTGCCTGGCAGAAAGTATTATAAAAAGCCTCACCACCATGGCCATCAGAACATTCTGCTGCTATTATAATTACTCCGCCATCTTTACAGGTAGCTTCTGCAGCTGTCATCCCCTTAACTGCCTGATAAATATTCTGATCAAGAGGATATCCACCATTTGTTGTGATTGCAATATCTGCTGGGGCAGCCTTAACCCCTGCAAGTTCAGCAACAAAGTCAGTTCCCAGCTTATGAGCAGCTTTAAAATCTCCAGCAAAGGCATTGATTATTTCCTTATCTTCATTGATAGCAACATTTAAAATAAATGCCAGGCCAGCTTTTTCAGCAGCATAGACCATATCTTTATGCATCGGATTTCCTTCAATAATACCAGTCCTGGCATTAGGATGGGCAATAAATTCACCACAATGATTGGCCAGAACAGTCTCTTTGCTTGCAACTCCAGGGAGAACACTCTTTCTACCACCTGAATATCCAGCAAAGAAATGGGGCTCAATAAAGCCCTCTGCTATAAGAAGGTCAGCTTCAACAGCATGATGGTTTAAGATCAATTTACCCCCAGAAGGCAGAGTTCCATAATCGACCATATCTTCAGCATTGGTGCTCTTATGCATAACTAATTTCTCATTCTTTACGACTTCCTCGCCAAATTTTTCTATCATCTCTGCCTCAGTGGAAGGTCTATGAAAACCAGTTGCAATTAAAAGTTTAATATTAGCATCTGGATTACCTTTTCTTATCTGTTCTAACATTGGTGGAATCATGAATTTACTGGGTACAGGTCTGGTATGATCACTACAAATGATCACAACATTATCTTTGCCTTTAGCAAGTTCAGCCAGCCCCGGGCTTTCTGTTGGATTGGTCAGGGCCTGATCAACAAGTTCCTGCTGACCTTTATCAGGTTCAAACTGATTTGCCTTAGATGTTAATGTTGCTAACACCTGAGCATCTGGAAGAGCAAATTCCAATCCCGCTCTCCCATATGGAATTTTAAAATCCACTTAAAGTCACCTCCAACTAACTATTTATAAACCATTAATCTTCTAAGTCGAATATTTTCCCTGGATTCATGATATTATTAGGATCAAAGCCCTTTTTGATCATTCTCATCAATCTTAATTCCTCACCAGAGACAGCGCTCTTAAAATACTTCTTTCTTTTAGAACCAATACCATGTTCACCACTTAATGTACCACCTAATTTATAGGTGACTTCATAAAGTTCTTTTAAACATTCATGTTCAATTTCATACCATTCTTCCATTGTATGATCCGGGTTTTTAACTAGAGTTGCATGTAAATTACCATCACCGGCATGTCCATAACAAGGAATTTGAATATCATACTTTTCGCCTAGTCTTTGAAGCTCTGGAATCAAATCAGGAATGCTAGCAATCGGTACAGTAATATCTTCCAGGCTCTGTTCAGGACTAACTACCATAAATGCCTCAGCAATATTCCGTCTTACATTCCAGACCCGCTCACTGGTGGTATGATTGTCTGCAACATAAACTTCCTGGGCATTATTCTTTTCGCAAATCTCACCAATTTTAAAGTAATCTTTCTCAACCTGCTCTTCATCTGCACCATCAACTTCAATAAGCAGCATCGCTCCACAATCTTCATAGGGAAGATGTTCATTAAGATATTCGCAAGAAGTTTTAACTGCTAATTTATCCATAAATTCAATACCAGTCGGTATAATACCAGTCTCTGTCATAATCTTTGGCACTGTCGAAATAGCAGTCTTAGCATCATCAAATAAAACTAGCAAGGCCACTTCTTTTGTCGGCTTTGGTAATAACTTAATAGTGGCCTGCGTAACAATCCCCAGGGTACCTTCAGAGCCGATCATTAATTTCTTAAGATCATAACCTGTTACATCCTTAACATTCTTCCCACCTAAATTAACGACCTCTCCATTTGGCAGAACAACTTCCATGCCCATAATATATCTACCGGTAACACCATATTTAACAGCTTTACCACCACCGGCATTTTCAGCTATATTACCACCAATAAAACAGGACTCTAAACTCATCGGATAACCGGCAAAGAATAGGCCTTCATCTTCTAAGTCCTCCTGAACATCATTGGTAATAACTCCAGCTTCAAGGACCATCATCATATTGCCAAAATCATATTCTATAACCTTATTCATATTTTCCAGAGAAATTACAATACCGCCATGATCAGGAATTGCTCCACCAGATAATCCACTACCTGCCCCTCTTGGAGTCACTGGTATCAACTCTCTATTAGCTAATTTAACCAGGCTAGAAACTTCCTCAGTCGAATTAGGAAGCACAACAACTTCTGGAAAACTTGCATATTTCTCTTTAGGAGTCTCATCATGAGAATAAGCCTCAATCTTAGCTTCATCAGTTAATACATTCTTCTCGCCAACAATATCTACTAATTCTTTTAGAATATCTTCTGTAACAGGATTATACTTCAACCTTTTCAACCTCCTCTTGTAACCGTTCATTAATCATCGGTACCAGATCAAATAGATTACCTACAATTCCAATATCAGATACTTTAAAGATATCAGCATCTGGATCTTCATTGATCGCAATTATATGATCAGCTGTCTTCATACCTGCAAGATGCTGAATAGCCCCTGAAATACCGATAGCAATATAAAGATGCGGGGTAACAGTCTTTCCACTTAAGCCGACCTGATGAGGATAAGATATCCAGTCCATCTCAACAGCATCCCTGGAAGCCCCAACAGCTCCACCAAGAATATCTGCCATTTTCCAGATCATCTCAAAGTTATCAGATTTTTTAAGTCCTTTTCCACCTGCTACAATTGTGTCAGCATCAACAATATTTACATCTTCACCTTCAGTCGTTCTAAAATCGACCCTCTCAGCTCGACCATCTAATAATTCTGGATCAAAATCAAGCTCAATTATCTCGCCTTCCCGACCAGAAACCCGCTCAGCAGGTGATGTCGATTTCGGTCTTACAGTAGCCATCTGCGGCCTATGCTTTGGGGTATGAATAGTTGCTAAAATATTACCTCCAATAGCCGGCCTGGTCTGCAATAGGTTTCCTGTCTTTTCTTCTATATCAAGTTCAGTACAATCAGCTGTCAGCCCTGCATTAACTCTAATTGCAACATGAGGGAGTACAGTTCTTCCCTGGGTTGTTGCTGCACCGAGAATAATCTCAGGCTTATACTCTTCTACTAATGAGACCATAACATTACTATAATTTTCAACAATAAAGTCTTCCAGGCGAGGATCATTCATAAGATATACCTTATCTGCCCCGGCCTCAATTAATTTATTAGCTTCTTCCTTACTCACATTATTACCTATAATAAATGAGGATAGATCAACATCTAGCTTATCAGCTAATTTCCGCCCTCTAGTCAATAATTCAAAGGCAACTGTCCTCAATTTTCCATCATTGGTTTCTGCCATCGTCCAGACACCATTGTAACTCATATAGTTTTTTCCTCCTTTATAATAAACCAGTTAAAATTATAATAGATCATTTTCTTTCATATATTCAAATAATTCATCAATTGCAGATTCATATTTAGTCTCATCACTTGCATCGATTAGCTTTCCTCCACGAGTTACCTTAGGTCTGTCAATTTTCACAACTCTAGTCGGTGAACCTTCAAGACCTAAATACTCTTTCTTCATTGGAATATTCTCAGAATTAACTGGTGAAATATTTTTGTCTCTTGCTTTTCTCTTGCCAGATAATGTCGGCAACCTTGGAAAACTAATCTCCTTAACAACTGTAATCAAAGCTGGCATTGGCATCTTAATCTTTTCATAGCCATTCTCCAGAAGTCTTTCAACAGTTACATAATTTTCGTCAGGTTCTGTATAAGTTGTATCTTTGGCGAGATGAATTTCATCTATTTTACTGACATAGGTTGCCAGTGGAATATCAAGGAATGAAGCAATCCCTGGCCCAACCTGGGCAGTATCACCATCAGTAGCCTGTAAGCCACATAAGATCAGATCGTAATCGCCAATATCTTTAATACATTCTGATAAAGAATAAGAAGTTGACCAGGTATCTGCCCCGGCAAATTCTTTGCCTGAAAGCAGTATCCCATCATCGCAACCCATGGCAATCGCCTCTTTTAAAGCCTTCTCAGCTGATGGTGGGCCCATAGTTACAGCTATAACCTCGCCACCATATTCTTCGACAATCTGAAGCGCTGACTCAATAGCATATAAATCAAGAGGATTAATGATACTCTCGACTCCATCTCTCTTCATTGTTCCTGTCTCTTCATCCATTTTAACATTACTTGTCTCTGGTACCTGTTTTATTGGTGTTATAATTTTCAAGCTATTTACCTCCCTAAAATTCTTTTAGAATATTCCTGCAAAAAATGTACTGATTAAGAAAGTTGCTAAAATAGCAACAAACAAGCAATACAGAATATTTACAACAATTGTTTTTCTCATTACCAGACCTGCTTTTCCAATCAATCCAACAGTAGTTATTGCAGCAACGACATTATGAACACAGATCATATTACCACCAGCAGCACCAGCTGTCTGTAAAGCAAGAGTTGGAATAATTGCAACTCCAGAGGCTGCAGCAGTTTCAAACTGAAAAGCACCAAACATAATATTTGATACAGTATTAGAACCAGATATAAAGGCCCCTAAAGTCCCAACAAAAGGTGCTGCAAAATGCCAGCCTCCACCAAATATATTAGATGCTGCAAAGGCCATCTCTTCCAGCATTGTAAATTCAACAGCTGCATCTGAGTTCATCATTATTTTAACCATTGCTAAAGCAAAGAATAGAGCAATAGCTGCCGGTTGAATAGTCTTAAATGTATCTTTCCAGCATTTTGTGGCTTCACCTTTTTTCATGCCATGCATGAATGGAATAAATAAAGCAACTAAAATAAATGGAATTACACCTGGATTATACAAAGGACTTACACCTTCAGTTACTGTAGTGCCAAGAATATTTTCCCAGGTAATTGTTACCCCCTGCAAAAACCCTACCAGACCAAATACCTCAAGTCTTGTAACAACTAATAAAGTTGCAATAATGATATATGGTAACCAGGCTTTAAAAGGAGTGACTGTAAGTTCACTTTCTTTTGGAACATTTGCATCAGCCTTAACTTCATCTTCCCATTCATCAGGCCATAGTTCATGATCCGGAAAGTCCCAGTTATCTTTAGGAATTAAAAAACCTTTCTTAGTTGTAAAGACAAATATCGGTAAAGCTATTAAAGATCCTAAAAGTGAGGGCAACTCAGGTCCTACAAAATTAGCAATTAACATCATAGGAATTCCAAAAAGTAATCCTGTATAAATTGCAAGAGGCCATACCTTTAAACCTTTCATAATTGAGCCCTCAGATATTTTAGTCATAACAGCAACTACAGCCAGAGCAATAAATATAGCCATAGTTCCATTTAAAATACTGGTGAAACCTCCAATAGACTCTAAAACTACTCTGAAACTCTCTATTTCTATTCCCATACTTTCTATTGGAAGCTCAATCACTCCACTTATTGCATCAAATCCACCCCAGATTGGAACACCTACAGCACCAAATGAAACTGGTACACTGTTGGCTATAAGAGCAACCGAAGCTGCAATTAAAGGCGGAAATCCAAGACCTACAAGTAAAGGTGCCGCTACAGCTGCTGGAGTACCAAATCCAGCTGCTCCTTCAAAAAATGCTCCCATCAAAAATGCAATCAATAATGCCTGAACTCTTCTATCAGTCGAAACAGTCGCCATGGAGTAAGAAATACTCTTTACTCCACCACTTGTTTTTAGAAGCTGTAAAATCAATAACGCACCAAATACTATTAATAAAATTCCTATCGAATCAACTACACCGCCAATTGATGCACCTGCAATCCACTGTAAAGGCATATCCCACCAGATCATTGAAATAATAACAGCTGCCAGCCAGCCAACAGGCATAGCTTTTTTGGCAGGCCACATAAATCCTATCATCAAGACACCTATAAGCACTATCGGAATTGCCGCTAGTAATGCTAACATAAATTAAACTACTCCCCTTCTAAATTATATTTTATGTTCTTAAATCAAAACCACTCTACTAACTACGAATAAATTCAATATTAAAAACCAAACAAAATATTAATAAACTTTATTTATTATTCCCTCCTCTCATTTTATTATAATATATGATGGTCTGACCATCATCTCTCTATATGCTTATTTCGAGATAAATAAACAATCTCCTGCTTAATTATCAAAAAATTTTAACATGTATAAAAATTCTTTATTTCACAATAATTTGTTTATTATTTCACTATTTTTTATTAATCCTTTAAATATTAAAATCTACTTTCACTTTTAAATATAAAAAAGCCCTCCCCGGTATTAAATGCCAGTCGAGACTTGATATAATTTTCCTGCAAGAATGCTCTAGCTTCCCTGCAGGAATGCTCCAGGATTCATTTTAAATTTCCCCTAATATCATTTGCAATCACCACATAACTAAATCTAATTATATTTATATTTCCTGAGTTATTAAATAAACTAGATTTGCAAATTATCATAAATATTTAAACTGAGAGACATAATTATATTATTCACAAAAATGAATAAAAATAATTCTCAGTTCTTAGCCTTCAATCTCACGATTAATCAGTTTTTCGACATATTTTAAATGATTATTCATCTCTTCTATTGCTTTTTCAGAATCCCCACTCTCTATAGCTTTAAAAATTTTTTCATGATGAATAGTAAATTCATTCATCGTCTCCTCTTTAGACACTAATTTTGTTCTGGTATATTTTATATGAAAATCCATTGCATCCATAATCGAGGTCATCAGATAAAATAATACCTTATTCTTGGCAGCTCTAGCCACACTATAATGGAAATCCCTATCCAGCTCAATACTCTCATCTTCAAAGCCACTTTTAGATTTCATTTTTTTAAGTACAGATCTTAAAAATTCTAGCTCTTCATCATCTATTCTTTTAGCTGCCATCCTTACACAATCAGTTTCAATAACTTTTCTAACCTCAAGAAGCTCTGAAGCAACGTCATCTTCTAAGAGCAAGACTAAAGATAAAGGCTCAAGAAGATTTTTGTCTGCCTGCTCCTTTATAAATGTACCTCTTCCAGGCCTACTCTCTATTAAACCGATCATCTCCAGCGCACTAAAAGCCTCCCTTATAGAAGCCCTGGAAACATTTAACTGCTTTTTTAATGCTCTTTCAGATGGCAGTTTGTCTCCTCTTCTTAATTCGCCATTATAGATCATATCTTTTATCTGCTCTATAACTTTTTCATATACTTTTTCTGTTTTTATTGGCTCAAATTTCATTGTATTTCCTCCATTAAAAATTGAATTATAAAATTTCCTTTAAAGCTTTAATTAATTCAGAATTACTCTTAGTATTCTTAATCTGCTTTAATAAGGTTTGGAGAACTTCTCCTTTATCCATTCTATCAGTCTGACGCCTTAACTGCCAGAGAACCTCTAGTTCTTCCTCAGTCATTAAGAGCTCTTCCTTTCTGGTGCCTGATCTCTGGATATCAATTGCCGGGAAGATTCTTCTCTCAGCCAGAGATCTATCAAGATGGAGTTCCATATTACCTGTCCCTTTAAATTCTTCATAGATAATATCATCCATCCTGCTTCCAGTATCAACTAAAGCAGTTGCCAGAACAGTTAAACTTCCACCTTCTTCAATATTTCTGCCAGCTCCAAAGAATCTCTTTGGAAAATGCATGGCTGTTGGATCAAGTCCACCAGATAATGTCCTGCCACTGGGTGGTGTTGTCACATTTGAAGCCCTGGCCAGTCTGGTAATGCTATCTAACAAAATTACAACATTATGGCCATGCTCAGCAAGCCTTTTAGCTTTAGATAGAACAAGTTCAGCCACCTGGACATGCTCTTCAGTCGGACGATCAAAGGTTGAGCTAATAACTTCTGCATCTACTGAACGCTCCATATCAGTAACTTCTTCTGGCCTCTCATCAATTAAAACAACCATCATTTTAGCCTCTGGATTAGATAATCGAATGGTATTAGCAATATTTTTTAATAAAACAGTCTTACCAGCTTTAGGAGGAGAAACTACTAATCCACGCTGTCCCTTTCCTACAGGAGAAATAAGATCAACCAGCCTGCTAGAAAGCTCCTGGGGGTGGATATTAGACATCAATCTCTCTTCAGGGTATAAAGGGGTCAAATCCTCAAAATAAGCCCTTCTAGTGGCTTTTTCAGGGGCCTGGTAGTTAACGGCCTCAATCCTTAATAAAGCCAGATATCTTTCGTTGTCTTTAGGCTCTCTAACCTGGCCAGAAACAACATCGCCAGTTCTTAAATCAAACCTCCTGATCTGAGATGCTGAAATATAAATATCATCTGTTGATGGCAAATACTTAGACGGTCTGATAAATCCATACCCCTCATTATTTAATATCTCCAGCACTCCCTCAGCAAATATATTGCCTCCTTTTTCTGTTTCCTGTTTTAAAAGGGCAAATATAAGCTCCTTCTTTCTCATTCTTGTATAACTAGGTATAGAGCGCTCCTGAGCTAATTCATGTAACTCTGTAATAGTCTTTTTCTCTAGTTCTGCAATATGCAAGAGTTTCGCCTCCCTGAATAGTCTAAATAATTGAAGTAATTCCTAAACGATATAAAAGATAAATTGTTGAAAAATATATTATTAAAAGCGAAGCTGCTCCCCAGCCCAGCCTTAATACTGAACGACGAGAACGATAAAATAAACCGATCATAATTATCAGAGTCATAATCATAAATGCCATAATCGGAATAAGATTGGTTAAGTTTACACTGGCAAGAATACTCCCAGGATAAAAGAAATCTATCCAGACTAAAATTATTAAGTTAAAGATATTTGAACCTAAAACATTTCCTGCTGCAAGATTAAAGGCACCAATCTTTATGGCAGATAGAGTTGTAGCAAGCTCTGGCAAAGAAGTTACTGCTGCCAGAATAACCGGTCCAAAAAATGTATGGCCCAGGCCAGTAATTACAGCAAGCTGGTCAACAACAGCGATCAACCTGATCCCTGTGATAACAATTACTATGCTGGCGACAGCAAAAATTAAGTAAGATTGATATAACGAAATTTCTGGAAGGGGGGTATTTCTCTCGACAGCACCTTCTCCTGCCAGAAGTTCTATCATGTCTTGATCTCTCTCCCTTTTTCCAAAACGAATAATTAAGCGAAAACCTATTAAATAAATTAGTAAAATTAAAATACTATCGATGCCCAACCTAAAATTTAAAGCAGGAATGCCTGCCACATTATATAATATAATTGCAGCTGCAATAACTGCACCCATGAGAAGAGAAAAAAGACCAGGTAAAAGGTGGGATAGATTTAATTTGAGAAGCATTGGACCAGGACCTTCAACTATATCTAATAAAGCCAGAATAGCCAAATTGAAAATATTACTACCAACTATTCCTCCTAAAGCCAGATCTGGGGCCATTATTGAGGCTGCTGTTCCTCCAGTAACCAATTCTGGCAAAGACGTAGCAAGAGCTAAGAGGATTGCTCCAACAGCAACTTCCCCTAATTTAGTTTTAGAGGCTATAACATCTGCTGCTTTAGTTAAAAAAGTTGCAGAAAAAATAATTATAGCAGCATATATAAATAATTCAAGCCAAAGCAAATAATCTCCTCCAATCATCTGATAATAACTAATAGAAACCCTGCCCCATTATAATTGTATTATAAATGGCAACAGGGTAAATAATCAATTCAGATAACTAGGCCTGACCTGCACTGCCGAGCATTGCAATCTTGTCCTTAACCCTAGCAGTTATGGCATCTCTACCAGGTCCACAATATTTCCTTGGGTCATAAAGGTCTGGTTTTTCAGCAAAGATCTCTTTTACTCTATTAGTAAATGCCTGCTGGAAAGCAGTATTAACATTGACCTTTGAGACACCGAAAGTAATAGCTTTAGCAACATCTGCATCAGGTACGCCTGAGGCACCATGGAGAACAAGTGGAATATCAACTAGATTATTAATTTTTTCTAAGCGCTCATAATCTATTTCAGGATCACCTTTATAAACACCATGGGCGGTACCAACTGATACAGCCAGGCAATCAACCCCGGTTCTTTCAACAAATTCAGCAGCTTCTGCTGGATCTGTCATTGCAGCATCTTTCTCTTCAACAGTAATATCATCTTCAGTTCCGCCTAATTTTCCTAATTCAGCCTCAACTGTTACTCCAACACTATGGGCAGCTCTCACAACTTCTTTAACAATAGCTATATTCTCTTCAAATGGATGGTGAGAACCATCGATCATTACTGAAGAAAAGCCCTGGCGGATACAGTTCATAGCTACTTCAAAACTGCTCCCATGATCAAGATGAAGAGCCACAGGAATACTCGTGTTTTTAGTGGCAGCATCGACCATGGCAATAACATAATCCATACCAATATATTTAATGGCACCTTCACTTGCCTGTAAAATCAATGGAGATTTTTCTGCTTCGGCAGCCCAAATAATACCCTGTAAAAACTCCATATTATTAATATTAAAACCACCAACACCATAACCGTTTGCATATGCGTCATTTAAAAGATCTGCCATTGGAACTAAATTCATATAATTTCCCCCTTATAATTACCTACCTGGATTTAATGGTGACTTATTGTTTTTATATTTTAAAACTATCTCTGTTAAATTTTCAAGAAACTTTAAATCAGAAAAATTCACTGCAGAAATATCCAGTCTCCCTGGACATTGAAAGCAGTTCAAATGTATTTGATCTTCAGATAAATCTATACCTATGTCCTTTGAGCCACATTCACAGTTCAAGCTGCCATTTGCAGCAAAATCATGTAAAAGATCAAGGGCTGATAGCATAATATCAGGATTAGTAAAATCATCAAATCCTAACCCGGCAGCAAGTAATTCAAGCTCTTTCTGCTGACGGTCGATCTTACTCTGTAAAATATAATATGGACCGTAATAACCTAAATTTAAACCTGTTCTTGGACAATTTAAGCTTTTAACTATACTTTTACTAATTTTTGTCCAGAACTTTTTATAGTCCAGCTTTAAATCATGTCTCTTGCCACAGACGAGACAGTAAGGACTGAGATTAATATCATCTTTCTCTCTAGACAAGTTCATCTTTTGATGTCCACATTCACATTTTAAAGAAACTTTTTTCTGCCCAGAAAGATGAAATATATTTAATTGATGGATTTCCAACAATCCGCATTTTGAACAACGGAGAGCCAGAGCTACATTTTTATCGATCAGCATATCATATTTCCTGATTGAATAATCCAATCAGGATTACACCCCCCTATATCCTATACTATTCTGCATTCAAATTGAAAATCCTCTTTATTCACTAAAGATTACAGGATATAGAAGTCAAGTTAAATCTTATGAATTATTTTCTGGAAATTGCAACTGCGGAAATTTCAACGTCTACATCTTTTGGTAAACCTGCAACTTCTACAAATGCCCTGGCAGGTGGTTCTGTAGTGAAATATTCACTATAGACATCATTGATCGCTCCAAAATCATCCATATCTGAGGCATAAATATTGACTTTAACAGTATCTTTAAGGCTACTTCCTGATTCTTCTAAAATAGCCTTTAAATTTTCTAAGGACTGTCTAGTCTGCTCACTGACATCACCTGTTATGAGCTCGCCCTCTGGATTCAAAGGAATCTGACCTGAAATATAAACAAAATCTCCTGCTTTAACTGCCTGGGAATAAGCTCCTATTGCTGCTGGTGCCTTATCTGTACTAATAACTTCTCTTTTCATGATTATCATATCCTTTCAATTATAATTTATTTGCCTTTAAACTCTGGGCTTTCTTTTTTGAAAAAAGCTTCCAGTCCAATCTCTTTATCTTCAGTACCAAAACAGAGTGAAAATGCATTAATCTCAAATGAGATTCCCCGGTCCACCCCGGCATCAATTCCATAATTAAGAGCTTCTTTGGTCATCTTAACTGCAACTGGGGCTTGTTTAGCAATCTTATTAGCAAGTTTTTCTGCCTCTTCTAGAGAACTGCCATCTTCAACAACTTTATTAATTAAACCAATTTTTTCAGCCTGTTCAGCATCGATTCTATCGCCGGTATATAATAGATATTTTGCTTTTCTTTCACCAACCAACCTGGCCAATCGCTGGGTACCGCCAAAACCTGGCATTATGCCAAGACCTGTCTCAGGCTGCCCAAAAATAGCTCCTTCTTCAGCGATGGCAAGATCACAGGCCATCATAACTTCATTACCTCCACCAAGGGCAAAACCATTGACAGCTGCTATGACAGGAGAAGGAAATTCTTCAATCTGCTGCATTAACTGATGACCTTCCTGAGAAAACTCTCTGGCCTCAGCCATCGATAAGTCTTTCATCTCGCCAATATCAGCACCGGCTATAAAAGCTTTGTCGCCACTTCCTGTTATAATTAGTGCTCTAAGGGTTTCTTCCTCTAACTTTAAAAGTAATCTTTTCAATTCTGCAATAACTTCTAAGTTTAATGAGTTATGCTGTTTAACTCTATCAATATAGATAATACCATAGCCATCTTTCAATTCAAATTTAAGGTTCTTGAGATTATCTAGATTATCAAGCATTATTATCCCCCCATAATTCTTTAAGATTTTTATCGAGACCAATTTCTAATCTGACGATAAAATTTCTCCCTACTTCCTTGCCAATCCGGTTCATAGCCCTGATCTGATTTTTTTATATTGTCCTTTATTAAAATTGTATCGATCCCTAATTTACCTGCAATCATATCTTCTGCCTCATCATTACCAACCATTAAAGTATTCTCTGGAGCTAATTCCATTATCTCAAGAATCTCTTCGTAATACTTAGGGTTTGGTTTGCAGTAATGCATATTGCTATAGCAGGTTATAAAATCAAAGTGATCTTTTGAAAGACCTATCCAATTTAATCTAGATTCAACAGCCTCTATTGGAAAAACAGGATTGGTAGCAAGTATTAAAGTTTTATTATTGGATTTTAATAATTCAATTACTTTAACTGTTTGAGGATCTTTAGTTATATTATCTCCTAGACCAGGAAATTTGTTATTATAAAAATCCTCAAAACAGCTTAATGCTTCTTTTTCATCCAGTTCAGGTAACATTTCAAAAAACTTTTCTGTGAATACTTCTTTATTAGTCGATTGTCCATCATTCTTGATCATTGAACCTGTAGCTTTTAATAGACAGTCAATAAATTTGTTTTTATCTGCCTGACTGGAAAAATGATTCTGCAAGGCAACGAAATATTTTTCCAGAAAACTATCCATATCCATCGGTAATAATGTCCCATCTAAATCGAAAAGGATATTATCATTGAAATCAATAAAATCCTGAACCTCTATTTCAGTTTTATTATTAGTCATGATCAATTACATCTTTCAGTTTTTTAATTCTTTCAGAATGTTCTTCTAGATCAAAACAGGCTCCGAAGGCTTCAGTTTCATAACTGCTGCCAGCTGACCGACCCTCCCAGATACCATTATTGATAGCTTGTTTAACAAGACCAACAGCCTGGATTGACTGGTCTGCAATATTATTGGCAAGCTTACGGCTGGCTCTTAAAAGATCTCTTGGAGTTACCAGTCGGTTAACCAATCCAATTTCATAGGCCGTATTGGCGTCTATTACATTACCAGTAAAGAGCATCTCTTTTGCTCGGCCCATTCCAATCATTCTAGGCAATCGCTGGGTGGCATCAAAGCCTGGTACCAGCCCGAGCTTAACTTCTGGTTGTCCAAAGCGGGCTCTACTTGAAGCAAGCCTTAAATCACAGGAAAGGGCGATCTCCATCCCGCCACCAAGGGCGTATCCATTGACTGCCGCAATAACGACTTTATCGCCTTCTTCAATTATATTACAAATTTCTTTGCCCAGCCAGGATGATGCTTTGGCTTCCTTTTGACTTAAATCTTCAAGCCAATTGATATCTGCACCTACTGAAAAAGCTTTGGAACCTCTTCCTGTTATCATTAATACTTTGCTTTCATCTTCTGAAAAAACTTCTTTTAAAGCTGCCTTTAATTCATTTAACATATCCAGATGATAGGCATTTAAAACTTCAGGACGATTCAGGAATATTTCTGCAATCGGTCCTTCATGGTCCAGTGAAACGTACTTATAACTCATTAGTTAGGCCTCCTCTTGTTTGCTTTTCAGATAAAGCAGCTTCAATAAAATCAACAAATAACGGCTGAGGACGATTTGGTCTTGAGGTGAATTCTGGATGGAACTGAACACCAACAAACCAGGGATGATCAGGAACTTCAATGATTTCTACCAGCCTGTCATCAGGGGATAAACCAGCAATTTTTAAACCTTTCTCCTGGAGAATATCCCTGAAATGATTATTGAATTCATATCTGTGGCGATGTCTTTCATAGATAACTTCTTCCTGATATGCCTCAAAACTTTTACTGGATTTATCTAATTTACAGGGATAAAGTCCAAGGCGCATAGTTCCACCCATATCTTCAATATCCTGCTGATCCAGCATTAAATCTATCACTGAATTATCAGTATCCTCATCAAATTCACTGCTATTAGCATCATGTAATCCGGCCTTATTCCTGGCAAATTCTATTACAGCACATTGCATGCCAAGACAGATGCCAAAGAAAGGTATATTATTCTCCCTGGCATATTTTACAGCTGCCAGCTTGCCTTCAATACCCCGTTCGCCAAAACCTCCAGGTACGATGATTCCATCCAGGTTAGCGAGCCTCTCTTTCTGGTCATCTTTATTAAGTTCTTCAAACTCTTCAGAACAGACCCAGTCAATATTTATCTCAGAATCATTTTTTATTCCGGCGTGAATTAATGCTTCACTGATACTTAAATAGGCGTCAGGTAGTTCTACATACTTGCCGACAATCCCAATTTTAAGGTTATGATCTAAATTCTTAAGCTTATAGACTAAATCTTTCCAATCATCTAATTCCGGTGGTTTTACTCTTTGATTTAGCTTTAAATGTTCAATAACTAAATCAGGTAGGTTTTCTTCTTCAAGATCCAGTGGTACTTCATAGATATGATCGACATCTACCATCTGGATAACTGCTGATTTTTCAATATCACAGAATAGAGCAATCTTATCCTTAACTTCCTGGGTTAATTCACGATCAGATCTGCAAACTATCGCATCTGGCTGAATACCAATACTTCTAAGCTCCTTTACGCTATGTTGAGTCGGCTTGGTCTTAAGCTCTCCTGCAGTTTTCAGATAGGGAATTAATGTACAGTGGAGATAAAAGACATTATCCTTTCCAAGATCGCCCTTTAACTGGCGAATAGCTTCCATAAAGGGGAGACTCTCAATATCGCCGACAGTTCCACCGATTTCAGTAATTACAATATCAAAGTTGCCCTCTTCTCCAACTCTCTTAATACTACTTTTAATCTCATCGGTAACATGGGGAATCACCTGAACAGTAGACCCTAAGTATTCACCTTTTCGCTCTTTTCTGATTACCCGGCCATAGATCATTCCTGTTGTTACATTATTATTCTGACTCAAATTAACATCAATAAACCGTTCATAATGGCCTAAATCTAAATCTGTTTCCGCTCCATCTCCTGTTACAAAGACCTCACCATGTTGATAGGG
>Ga0207421_10004434_pt1 | contig 16137 bp, 10 predicted proteins | sample SodLakKL_010_SED_4_FD_187542 | JGI IMG/M metagenome (GOLD analysis project Ga0207421, IMG submission 187542) | Alkaline sediment microbial communities from Lake Tanatar, Kulunda Steppe, Russia - 8KL_010_SED (SPAdes) (version 2) | ecosystem: Environmental > Aquatic > Non-marine Saline and... | reverse complement strand
CCAAAAGCCGCCACATCTTGCCGAGAAAGGCCTCTACGGGTATCCAACCGTGGTAAACAACGTGGAAACCCTGGCTAACGTTCCTTATGTTATTGCCCGGGGCTGGGAGCATTACTCCCGCATTGGCAGTCAGGCATCTAAGGGAACCAAGATTTTCTCCCTGGTAGGTAAAGTCAATAACACCGGCCTGGTGGAAGTACCCCTGGGAATTCCCTTAAGGGAGATTATATACGATATTGGTGGAGGCATTAAAGGAGGAGGCCGGTTGAAAGCAGTGCAGACCGGTGGGCCTTCCGGTGGATGTATTCCTGAAAACATGCTGGATGTGCCTACTGATTTTGAAGATCTGGATCAGGCGGGCTCCATGATGGGATCCGGCGGGATGATTGTCATGGACCACGAGACTTGCATGGTGGACTTTTCTAAATATTTCCTGGATTTTTTAAGTAAAGAATCCTGTGGGAAGTGCTTTTCCTGCCGGGAAGGCCTGGCACGGATGCTGGAGATGGTAGAAGGATTTACCCGGGGTGAAGGCTCTCCGGAGCAGATAGACCTGTTGAAAGAACTGGCGGACACGGTTAAAAACACTTCTATGTGTGGTTTGGGCAGGACTTCCGCCAACCCGGTTCTGTCTACCCTGAATTATTTCGAGGAAGAATACCTGGCTCACATACAGGAAAATCGATGTCCTGCGGGAGTATGTACCCACCTGATAACGTTTTATATTAACCAGGAGCTCTGTAACGGCTGCGGAGCCTGCAGGAAAAAGTGTCCTGCCGGGGCTATAGAGGGGAGCAAAAAGGAACTTCATCTGATAGATTCCTCCCGGTGCAGCAAATGCGGTATCTGCCTGGAAACCTGTCCTGCCGGGGCAATTACCAAGGAATAAGAGGTGAGAAGCCTGATTAACCTGACTATTAACGGAATAGCTGCACAAGCGGAAAAAGGAGCCTCCGTGCTGGAAACAGCCCGGTTTTACGGCCTGAAGATTCCCACCCTCTGCTACCTGGAAGGCTTAAGCCCTTATGGCGGCTGCCGCCTCTGCCTGGTGGAAGCAGGGCCTGAAGGTAAATCACGCCTGGTCACTTCCTGTACTTACCCGGTCAGGGAGGGGTTGCGGGTAAAAACTCATACCGAAAAAGTAATAAAACACCGGCGCATGTTACTGGAGCTATACCTGGCTACTTGCCCCTCGTCCAAACAGCTGCAGGATCTGGCTTCCCGCTACCACGTCACCGGGGTTCGCTTTAGTGCTAAAAACCAGGAGTGTATCCTCTGCGGGCTGTGCGTGCGCATGTGCCGGGAACAGATGATGGGTAAGGCTATAGGTTGGGTAGACCGGGGAGTAGACCGCCGTATCACCACTCCTTTTGATAAAAAATCCGGGGAGTGCCGTTTATGCGGAGGTTGTATGTACGTTTGCCCGGCCTGCCAGGTGCGCTGCCAGGGCCCTCGGGAAAAGAGCCCGGTTTGCAACGCCTGTTTAAACCTGTATCCCCCTTGCGTGGAACAGAAAGAAGAAGCACTGTGCTACATGGATCCCTGTGTAGCCTGCGAAATGGAATAAAAGAAAGGAGTCTTAATTTATGACTTATTCCCGACTAAACGCTACCGCCGCCACGCTTACCAAGAACCGCACCGAGGGGTCGGTAAACCCCTTCAGCGGAATGTGCGTTACCTGTATCGATGGCTGTATCGGAATGTGCGAAATAGGCAAATCCGCGTATCGTGGACAGGAAACCCTGTATCCACAGCCTTTTGGCATAATTACTACTGCTTCAGAGAAAGATTACCCGGTGGATTACTCCCATTTTTCTATTATGGGAACTGCTGTAGGCGCCCATGGGATTGAAGCCGACAGCGACCAGGCTATCTTCCCCAAAGTCAACCTGGAAACCCGGATAGGACAGGGAGAAGGTATTAAGCTAAAGCTTCCCCTGGCAATTTCTGGTATCGGTTCTACCGATGTGGCCAGGAACAACTGGGAAGGCCTGGCTATTGGTTCCGCCCTGGCGGGAACCATCCTTACCATTGGGGAAAATGTCGCCGGCATGGATCATGAAACAAAAATTAAAAAGGGCAAAGTAGTGGACACTTCCGACCTGGACCGAAGGGTGCGTCTTTTCCAGGACTGGCAGAAAGACGGCTACGGTGCCATTGTAGTCCAGGCTAATATTGAAGATACCCGACTGGCCGTACAGGAGTATGCCGTAAGGGAACTGGGAGTCGAAGCCGTAGAGTTAAAGTGGGGGCAAGGAGCCAAGGATATTGGCGGAGAGGTAAAAATAGATGATCTTGACAGGGCGCAGATGCTAAAACAGAGAGGCTACGTGGTGCTTCCCGACCCGGAAGATCCCACGGTTATAGAAGCTTTTAAGAATGGTTCTTTTAAAGAGTTCGAGCGGCATTCCCGGATAGGGATGGTGGAGCAGGAATCTTTCATCCGGAGAGTAGAAGAACTCCGGGAGGCGGGAGCTCCGTACGTTTTCCTGAAGACGGGAGCTTACCGGCCGGCGGACCTGGCCCGGGCAGTAAAGTATGCCTCCCGGGCGGGAATAGATCTGTTAACCGTGGATGGGGCCGGCGGAGGTACCGGGATGAGCCCCTGGAGGATGATGAACGAGTGGGGCGTTCCCGCGGTGGAACTTCATTCCCTGCTTTACGATATTTGCCGGAAGCTGGACGAGAAAGGCGATTACGTGCCCGATATTGCCCTGGGGGGAGGCTTTGCCTTCGAAGACCAGATTTTTAAAGGGCTCTCCCTGGGAGCTCCTTACGTTAAAGTTATCGGCATGGCCCGGGCTCCCCTGGCCGCTGCCATGGTAGGCAAAACCATAGGCGAAAGGTCCCAGGGTGATGAATTGCCGGTTTATGTTCAGCGCTTCGGACATCAGCTGGAGGAAATCTTTGTTACCGCTACGGAACTCAAGCACCGGCTGGGAGAACCTGCCTTTAACCGGGTGCCGCCCGGTGCGTTGGGGTTGTACACCTATTATCAAAGGCTGTCCCAGGGGTTGAGGCAGCTGATGGCGGGTAGCCGCAAGTTCTCCCTGGAGCACATCACCAGGGACGACCTGGTGGCCTTGACTCAAGAAGCTGCCCGGGTGAGCGGCATCAGCTACGTCATGGATGCCGATAAAGATGAAATAGAAAAAATCATAAACTCCTAAAGGATTAGGTCAAAGTTATTATTCGCCCTTACTATGGGAGATAAGAAAAGCAAGAAGAGAAGTGAAGTTTAATATGAATCTGCTTCATAGCGATATTACCTGTAGTTCAGAAGAAAAAGCTGACAAGTTTTATGCCGGCCTGCTGGGGCTGAATAAGCAGGCGCCGAAAATTTTGCCAGCGGAGATATCCAGTGCTTTGTGGTGTGTTTCCTATGGGGCGCAATCGGCACAGATAGAACGGAACAAGGTAGTGCTCAGGTAACGATCGCCTCGATCAGGCAGAATACATACCAGGGTTCCAGTATCTATTTCCCGGGCAATCCGTAAAGCAGCAGCTACGGAAGCCCCACTTGACATGCCAGCAAATATACCTTCTTTAATAGCCAGTAGCCTGGCGGTTTGAAATGCTTCTTCGTCACCCACATTAATTTTTTCATCCAGGAGTTCCGGCCGATAAACTTCAGGTACTAATGCTTCTTCCATATTTTTAAGCCCTTGTATGGCGTGACCTTTTTCCGGCTCCACCCCCACAACTTTAACCTCACTTTTTTTCTCTTTTAAATAACTACCGGTTCCCATCAGGGTGCCTGTCGTCCCCATGCCGGCCACCAGGGCACTTACTTTGCCGCCGGTTTGTTTAAATATCTCCGGCCCGGTAGTTTCGTAATGAGCCAGGGAGTTATTTTCGTTTTCAAACTGGTTAGGCATAAAATATTTGTGACTTTCGTTTTTATATATTTCATGCGCTTCTCTTATAGCCCCGTCAGTACTTTCTTCAGAAGGGGTCATGATTATTTCTGCCCCAAATGCTTCCAGTGTTCGGCTTCTTTCTTCGCTGACACACCCCGGCATCACCAGTTTAACCTGGTATCCCATAGCAGCTCCTACCATGGCCAGGGCGATACCCGTGTTACCGGAGGTGGGCTCCAGTATGACTTTTCCTTCAGTTAGTTCTCCGGCTTCTTCTGCTTTTTTTATCATATAATAAGCCGCGCGGTCTTTTACTGATCCTCCCGGGTTGTGCCCTTCCAGCTTACAAAATACCTGCACACCTGGAACAGGATTCAGGTTATTTAATTTAACCAATGGGGTGTTGCCTATAGCCGACCATATACTCATTAGCTTTGCCTCCTAACAGTCTCTTTCCAGGTATTATATTTATTCGCGGTGAAAGTATTAACTTCCTTTGAACGATCGTTAAAATCATAAGAAAAACAACAGGCTTAAATATGTAAAAATAGTGTAAAAACTATGTGAACTGGATTGTTTTAGAGAAGGCTTATCATTTAAAATAATAATAGTTTAATGTAAATTTTTTGTTGCTGGGGTGACTGAAGTAAGCAAGGCTCAGTACTTTAATACTTTATATGCCGGTTTAATTTACTTACTATGAGGAAGTAAGAGGGGAAGGGGGCGTCAACACTTGTTAAAGCATAATGCCGGAATCATGTTACTCTTAATTTGCGTTTTATTAATTTCCGGTGTTTATTTAACCGGATGTCCTTTAGAAGCATCTAAAGATACCGAAAACAGGGTGGTATTTGCAGCCGACCATGAGTTTATAATTGAGCAAGACGGGTTAACTGCTTTTGAGGAAACTTATGATATTAGCTTTAATGAAGAGCACGAGATGGCGGTTGGACTAACCCACGAAGCACTGCGCCAGGAAGACGTAGACGTTGCTAAAGGTTTTTTAACCGATGGGAAAATAATTGAATTATCACTGGTTGCCCTGGAAGATGATAAAAATTTCTTTTTTGAACAGTACCCTGTTCCGGTAGTAAGAGAGGAAATTTTGCAGCAGTATCCTGAAATAGAAGAAATTATGGGGGAAGTAGCAGAAAAACTGGATACCTGCACCATGAGGCGATTTAATTACCTGGTAGATATAAACGAAAAAGATCCCGGGGAGGTAGTTAAAGAATGGCTGTTGGAAGAAGAGCTTATCCCGGAAGACCCCCCGGACCCGCCAGTAAAAGGCGGTACGGTGATAGTAGGCTCTAAAGAATTTCCAGAACAGGTAATCCTGGGTGAGCTTACCCTGGCAGCATTAGAAGGAAATGGTATAACAGTAAAAGACAAGACTGCCCTGGGGAGAACCGAATTCATCAGGAATGCCCTTAAAGAAGGGGAAGTACATCTTTACTGGGAAAACACCCGTGAGGCATGGGAGATGATTCAAGGAGAAGAAGAGATTTCTGGAGAAGAAGTGTATGAGGAAATCTCCAGGAAAGATGCCGAAAAAGGAATTATCTGGCTGGAATATACTGCATTTGAAAACAGTGAAGCCATAATGATGCGAGAAGAACAAGCTGAAGAGCTGGGTATAACCACTGTCAGTGAAATGGCGGATTGGGTGGACCGGGTACAGGAAGGGGAATAAACCGTGGTGAAATACGTAAGAAAAATAACCTGAATCTTGAATCACAAGGAGGTTTTTAGGTAAACTGTAGATGTAAATTAATCAAATTGCATTAATAACTAGAAGCATAAGGGCATAAGCACTACTAAGGACACAGGAAATTAATATAATTTTTATAAACAATTCTGGCTGATTCGTGGAGGAAAGGAGTCACTAATGGAACTACCTCCTGTGACGCGCAACTATTTTTCTTCTATACCTTACCGGGAACGTGTATGCCGTTTTTTATGCTTTTTTTTATTGATCATCCTGGTTATATTACTTTATTATTTTTGGATCCCTTTACGAAGTACCGAGTTTACTTATTCCATGGTAGCCATTACCGTAGATAATATCCTGGTGCTGCTTTTTTTCCAAGCAGTTACCATCCTGGGGAGCGAAGGTTTTTTCCTGGTTTTTCTTTCGGTGATATACTGGTCTGTTAACAAACCCCTTGGTTTCTGGGGCCTGGTATTAATGCCCCTTTCTATTTTTGTGACCAGCGAAATTCCCAAAGATATCATCAAGCTCCCCCGCCCCGATGTCAGGGGAGTTACCGTTCCTACTTACACATTCCCCAGCGGTCATACTTCAGGAGCGGTGAGCGTATGGGGTTACCTGGCAGTTGTTTTAAGGATGCGCTGGTTTTGGGTTGTTTCCCTGATTATAATGTTTCTGGTAGGCATTTCTCGTACCATGCTGGGGTATCATTTTTTGGGAGATGTCCTTGGGGGAGTAGTTACTGGAGCTCTGTTTTTGATCGTGTTCTTCTGGGTGGCGGTGCGTATCCTGGGAAGCAACTGGAAAGAGAAAATTCCTTCCTGGTTTTTGCCGCTAACAGCCCTGGCAGTACCGCTGGCCATGTCTTACATTCCTGCCTCGTTTGCGCCTAATTTGATGGGGTATGTTGCCGGAGCAGGGCCGGGTTATTTCCTGGAAAGAAGATACCTAGGCTTTTTAACCGGTGGAAATTTAGGACAACACCTGGCCAGAGCCTTAATTGGCTGCTCGGTTATAGCCCTTGTTATCCCTGGGGTGGACCTGGTATTCCCTGATAAGGCTCACTTGATAACTTTTATTCAGCATGCCGTAGCTACCTTCTGGACTACCTACCTGGCACCATGCTTGTTTATAAAATGGGGGCTGGCCTTCAAATAAAAACGATTATGGGGACAGCTTTGGCTTCTGGGGAAACATGTTGTGTCACCAGGGGAGGGGAGATAGATTTGGCAGTAAAGGATTTACAGGAGAATAATCAGATTAACGAAACTTTGCTGCTTTTGGACAAGCAGCTTAAGCCGTTTAGAAATAAATCAGGTAGTTTCCTGGAAGTAGAACTGCGTGACAGCACCGGCAGCATAAGGGGAAGGTTGTGGGAAAACGGGGAGGAGGTTTACCAGCGTTTGTCGGTGGGGAACCCGGTAGAGGTTACCGGGCGTATTCAAGAGTTCATGGGGGAGTTGCAAATCATTCTTGACAGTATCGAGGACAGCCATAAATCTTGTTCGCCCGAAGATTTCATGCCTTTCCTGGAGAACTACCAGGAGATAAAAGAAGAATTCCTGGAGCAGCTGGAAGAGCTTAAGAGAAGAGCATCTTTTTCTGCAGAAGAGATAAAAGTTTTGCTGGATCACGTTTTTGAAACCCGCTTCCTGGAGGAGTTTTGTAAAACTCCTGCTGCGATAAAATATCACCATGCCTACCTGGGCGGCCTTATGCATCATACTCTTAACGTGGTTAGAAATGCTGAAGCCCTGGCTAAAAACTACCCCGAGGCGGATCTGCTGCTTACTTTAACCGGTGCTTTTCTTCATGATACGGGGAAGGTAGAAGAGTATAGTTTTTCTACCGGCCTTATTGAAACTTCATCGCAGGGAATTCTATTAGGGCATATTATTTTGGGGATTCGCAGGCTTCAGGAAGCAATAAGGAAGCTAAGGGAAAAAGGCGTTTCCTTTTCGGAAGAGCTGGAAAAGCTTCTCCTGCACATTGTTACCAGCCACCATTCAGAAGGAGAATGGGGGTCTCCCAGGCAGCCTGCTGTCCTTGAAGCTTTCCTGGTTCACCAGGCTGACCTGGTTGACGCAGAAGCGTACAAATTTATTAATTTAAGCGGGGGGGAAGGCGGAACTTGTGCCTGGTCAAATTTGTTAAGGAGGAACGTCTATATCAAGAAAAATAACTGGGATACACCTTTTTAAAATAGTCTTGAAAATAAAGTAATCTGAGCATATACACACAAGGAACTGCCCTGCTTCATAAGATTAAAGGGGCTGTTTACTTGCCCGTCTGTTAGTTTCGAATGCTGTCCAGGATGCCCAGTAATATGTGTGCCATGCCAAACCCGGAAAGAGTGTCACCCAGGCGTCCTCCCAGCATTTTACCGATGCCGGTCACCAGTAAACCCAACCCGGCGACTACTAAACCCGTGGTGTTTTCTTTAAACATTCTATCTAACTGCATGATTGATCACCTCCCTTTTTATTTTTGCTGACGTAAAAAAATATATGTATCCAGCTTCAATAAAAATAAAGGCCAGTTAGCCACAGGGGACGGCTTTTTGGCTTTCCCCTGACGGTCCTCCGCTTTCGTAAAAAATAATTTCTTAAGGGCTGGCATTTTACCATAACTGGCGAAAGTCAGGTTCGGGGATAGTATAGATAACGATCCGGCAAAATTATGCTTTATGTAATATAAAAACCCGCTCACCGTGGAGCGGGTTTTTTGGTGGAGGGAACAGGATTCGAACCTGTGAAGGCAGGCGCCAGCAGATTTACAGTCTGCCCCCTTTGGCCAACTTGGGTATCCCTCCATATTAATTTATAAATGGAGCGCGACAACCTAACCGCCCCATTCACACTTATGTATTTTAAAGGAGTTTAGCGGTCTTGTCAAGGGAGCCAACCCTACTTTCAGAGCTGAAGCATGAAAAATATTCATAGCCCTTTTGTAGTTTGACGATAAAGTTAACTATGAATAGACATTGAAAAAAATATGTACACGCAGGCCATTAACAGGCCACTTGCGTGGCTATACTGTAATAACAAAAAATTACTAGTTTTAGATAAACATGAACAACAGCCGTTGATAATTAAGCATGCTCCTGATAAAGTTAAGTTAATCAACAAAAATGAAAGCCAGGAGAGGTTGACTTGTATGTTTGACAGGTTTAATGCCCTGCACTATCCTTTTGCTTCTCGCAGAAGCCTGGTATTTTCATCCCGGGGAATGGTAGCCACCTCACAGCCTCTGGCCTCCCAGGCGGGCCTGGATGCTATAAAAGCAGGGGGCAACGCTATAGATGCGGCCATAGCAGCAGCTTCCTGCCTGACGGTAACGGAACCGACTTCTAACGGTATTGGCAGCGACGCCTTTGCCCTGGTCTGGAGCGGGGGGAAGCTGCACGGCTTGAATTCCAGCGGGCCTTCCCCGGGACTGCTTTCCGCGGAAGAAATCAGGGAAAAGGGCTACCGGGAGCTGCCGCCTCTTGGATGGCTGCCGGTAACCGTTCCCGGGGCGCCGGCTGCCTGGGCAGAGCTTTCCCGCTGTTTTGGCAAGCTTTCCCTGAAAGAAGTAATGAAGCCGGCTATAGATTATGCCCGCCACGGATTTCCTGTTTCTCCCGTAGTAGCGGGAAACTGGCAGCAAGCGACAAAAAAATACCGCCGGCTGGAAGGCGAAGAATTTAGTCACTGGCTTGAAACCTTTGCCCCTGGAGGAGTAGCTCCCCGGGCAGGCCAGCACTGGCGTTTTCCACAACACGCGGAGACCCTGGCTTCTATCGCTGAAAGCCGGGGGGAATCTTTTTACCGGGGGGCGCTGGCCCAAAGGATAGACGAGTTTTCCCGGCGTTACGGGGGATACTTGCGGGGTGAAGACCTGGAAAAATTCCAGCCCTGGTGGCAGGATCCTGTAAAAGTGGATTACCGTGGCTACCAGGTGTGGGAAATGCCCCCTAACGGCCAGGGGATAATAACCCTGATGGCCCTCAATTTGCTTAAAAGATATTCCCTGACCGAATACCCTGGGGAAGAAAATATTCACCGGATGATGGAAGCGATTAAACTGGCATTTGCTGACGGATACATGCACATTACTGATCCCAATTGGATGTCCGTAAAAATTGAGGAATTGCTGGGCGAGAGCTGGGTTCGGTCAAAACAATCCCTCCTGGATAAAGATGCATCGCTAAATGCTCCTTATCCTGGAACCGGGGGAGGAACAGTCTACCTGGCTGCTGGTGACGGCGAGGGCAACCTGGTTTCCTTTATCCAGAGCAATTACCACGGCTTTGGATCGGGGCTGGTAGTTCCCGGCACCGGTATCGCCTTGCAGAACCGCGGCCACGAGTTCTCTCTAAATCCTGAACATCCGAATTACCTGAGGCCGGGCAAAAGAACCTATCATACGATTATTCCGGGTTTTCTTTCCCGGGGAGATGCCCCCCTGGGGCCCTTTGGGGTTATGGGTGGCTATATGCAGCCCCAGGGGCACCTGCAGTTCCTGGTAAACCTTTTGGACTTCGGCCTTAATCCTCAGGCGTCCCTGGATGCACCCCGGTGGAAGTGGGTCCGGGGCAACACGGTAGAGTTGGAGCATTCTTACCCGGCGCATTTTGCCCGCAGCCTGGCTGATCGGGGCCACGATATTCAGATTTCCTGCAGCCTTTCGGGTTTTGGCAGGGGACAGGCAATTTTTCGGGAGCCCGATACCGGGGTAATGTGTGGAGCAACCGAGCCCCGGGCCGACGGCACCGTTAGTGCCTGGTAAACTTGTTATATGAGGCGCCATAAGAAAGAACCAGGAGTTATATAGTCGTCCGGAGTCCCTCTAACCACGGTGCAACTACCTGAGATCTGGAGTTATATGAGATGTATTGCCGGTGGGACCGCAAGAATCAGGTGGTCCATTTCTTTTTCTTTAGCGCTTTTTCCCTCTGGCTTCGGTCCAGCAACTTTTTGCGCATCCTCAGAGAAGAAGGGGTTACTTCCAGCAGTTCGTCCTCCTCCAGGTATTCCATGGCCTGCTCCAGAGAGAAGGTAACCGGTGGAGTAAGACGGATGTTTTCGTCCGCGGCTCCTGCTCTGATGTTGGTCAGGTGCTTTTTCTTGCAAACGTTTACTTCCAGGTCTTCTTCCCGGGCGTTTTCTCCTACTACCATCCCACCATAAACTTTTTCTCCGGGGTGGATAAAAAGCACCCCTCTCTGTTCTGCCTGGTGAATGCCGTAGGAGGTGGCTTCCCCGGGTTCCGAGGCCAGAAGCACTCCCCGACGCCTCCCGGGAATTTCTCCTTTCCAGGGGCCATAAGATTGGAAATTATGCTGCATAATAGCTTCGCCCCTGGTTTCGGTAAGCAGTTCCGAACGGAAGCCCAAAAGACCCCGGGCTGGAATTACGAACTCCAGCTTAACGTTAATTTCGCTGAGGGCCTGGAAGTTTATAAGTTCCCCCCGCCGGGTGCCTAAAATTTCAATAATACGCCCGGAATATTCTTCGGGCAGATTGATGAAAAGGCGTTCGTAAGGCTCGTTAATTTTTCCTTCGCTTGTTTTCAAGATGGGTTGGGGGCGGGAGATTTGCAGTTCATAGCCTTCCCGGCGCAGGTTTTCTACCAGGATTCCCAGATGCAGGTCTCCCCGCCCGGATACACTGAAAGCGTCAGGCGAATCGGTTTCTGCCACCTTAAGGCTTACACTGGCTTCCGCTTCTTTCCACAGGCGGCTGCGCAGATGACGGGAAGTGAGGTAAGTGCCTTCTGTCCCGGCAAAGGGACTGTCGTTGACCAGGAAGTACATGTTGACCGTAGGCTCATCGATGGAAAGTTTGGGGAGGGGAGAAGGGTGGGCGGGATCACTTACTGTTTCTCCGATGTTGATTTGGTCCAATCCAGTGATAGCTACGATGTCTCCGGCGCAGGCCCGGTCGATTTCTTTTCGGTCCAACCCTGTATAGGTCCAAATTTGGCCTGTTTTTTTAGTTTCTACTGCACCGTTTCGCTTGCACAGAGCTACTGTCTGACCGGGGCGTAACACGCCCTGGTGGATCCTGCCGATGGCGATGCGCCCTACGTAATCGCTATAATCCAGGGTATGGATTTGCACCTGCAAAGGTTCACCGGAATCGGCAGCAGGAGCTGGTATTTCCGCTAGAATAGTTTCAAATAACGGCTGCAGGCTTTGACCTGGGCGACTCAAATCAAGGGTGGCAGTCCCTTTTAAAGAAGAGGTGTATACTACCGGGAAATCAAGCTGCCAGTCTTCGGCTTCCAGTTCCACGAACAGGTCGAAAACCTCGTTTAACACTTCCTCGGAGCGGGCATCGGGACGGTCAATTTTGTTTATGACGACCATGATGCGCAGCCCTACTTCCAAAGCCTTTCGCAACACGAACTTGGTTTGAGCCATGGGGCCTTCGTGGGCGTCCACTAAAAGGAGTGCCCCGTCTACCATCCGCAGCACCCGCTCTACTTCTCCGCCGAAATCGGCGTGGCCGGGGGTATCCACAATGTTGATCTTGGTATGGGCATAGTGCACTGCAGTATTTTTGGATAAAATGGTGATGCCACGTTCGCGTTCCAGCTCGTTAGAATCCATTACCCGCTCTACCTTCTGGTTTGCCCGGAAGATACCTGACTGGCGGAGCATGCCGTCTACCAGGGTAGTTTTCCCGTGGTCTATGTGGGCGATAAGCGCAATATTTCTCATAATTTCCGTTTTTTTCTCTGTCAAACTCTTCACCTGACCCTCAAATAAAATCTCCTGCAAGAATATAATTAAACCATTTTTAAAGAGATTTGACAAGGGTGATTATGCGGGTTGGGAAGCAATCTTTACTTTACGGGGATTTTTGAAAACCATTCTCCAATTAAAAGGGGGCTTGGCACAGAGTTTGAACTGTCACAAAATCTGCCGTCCCCGTGGCACTGTTCTTCCTCTATTAAAGAGGCAGTTTTATTTTGAAGGTGGCACCTTTGCCCTTTCCCTCACTGCAGGCAATTATCGAGCCACCGTGAAGTTTTACTAAATTCTTGACCAGCGCTAACCCCATACCCAGGTCACTGCTGCTAAGGTCTCCTTGGGTAAAGGGATCAAATATATGGGGCAAGAAATCAGGACTTATCCCTGTTCCGTTATCTGCAACATTAATTTCTGCCCATTGCTGGGTGTCATCTGATGTTAAAGAGACCCGGGTGAAGCCCCCGCTTTCTGTAAATTTATAGGCATTGTGCAAAAGATTCCCAAGCACTTGCAGCAGGCGGATCGGGTCAGCCTTTGTATAAAGCGAAGTAGACGCCGGCACAAAAATTAGCTTAATCCCGTGTTCCTGAAAAATGTCCTGGTAATCTTCTACTGCCTTACGTGCAGTTTGATTTAGTTCCAGAGTCTGTTTTTGGAGCACAATCTTGTTTTGGGTAATCCGGGTATTTTCAAGTAAATCTTCTACCAACCGGTTAAGTTGAGCAGTTTGCCTTTCAATAATCTCCCTGGCTTTATTCGCCTGGTTTTCCCCATGGGCATTTTGATCAAGAAGGGGTAAAGCCATAGTAATAGTAGCCAGAGGATTTCGCAGTTCATGGGAGAGGCTTCCTAAAAACTTGTTCCTTTTGCGATCGGTTTCTTTAAGTTTTTTGTTTGCAGCTTCCAGGTTTTCTTCTGCTTGTTTGCGTTTGGCATTGGCAAACAATTGTGCTACCATAGATGCAATAAGATCGGCAAAGGTTTCTTCATCACGGTTCCATTCTCTAATATGCCTCTTGTGCTCCAGGCTTACTAAACCAACCAGTTTGCCTTCTGAAAGTATTCCTGCATCAAGGATAGAAGTTATTCCCTGGGGCATCAGGTAATCTTCAGTTAACTCGCTGGTTCGCGGATCGGACTGGGCGTTACTGGCATAAACTCTTTTTTCTGAACAGATGACGTTGAAGTAACGTGGGTAAGAAGCAACTTTTAAAACCTGCCCCTGGCTGTGGGTGTCCTTGCTTACTTCATATATGGATCTGCATTGTAGTTCCGAATGATCATCAGAAAAAGCCCAGATGCTGGCCTGTTCCACCTCCATTGCTTTAGACGCTACCTGAGTAATTTGTTGCAGCGCTACTGGTATATTCCCTTCTGAAAAGGCTTCGTCCAGGGCTATTTCTCCTATAGCTTCCCGCTGGCGCTGTGCGCGCTTTTCGCTTTTTTGTAGTTTTATTTCCGCCTGCTTTTTCTCTGTAATATCCCGGAAAAAAACCAGGTATGCCGGCCTGTAATCCCATTTTATGACAATACTATTAAACTCTATCCATTTTATAGAATTATTAATACAAAGGCGAATCACATTTTTTTGCTCAACTTTATCTCGTTTTATCAGCTGGTCATATTCAGTGATTACCCGGTCAAGGTCTTTTGGGTGTAAAAAACTGGTGTAGGGGGTATGGCGAAGTTTTTCCGGGGTGCATTCCAGTATCTGACATGCCTTGGGATTGGCAAATACAAAGTAGTTATCCTGAGCAACGACAATGCCTTCACCGGCGCTTTCAACCAGTAAACGGTAACGATTTTCACTTTCTTTTAAGGCATATGCCATCTGTTTGCGTAGAGTAATATTTTTGGCAAAGGCTAATACAGCAGGCTGGTTGTTCCATTCTATGCGCACACCAGTAAATTCCAGCCACCTTAAAGTACCGTCTTGTGCATATGCCCTGACAGCAAGGGGAGAGTTATAAGTTTTTCCTTTTAAAATATATATATATTCTTTTCTTATATTCTCTTGATCTTCCGGGTGTACAAAACCTAAAAAAGACCTGGAATTTAATTTTTGCTGAGTATAACCAAGAACCTGGGTTGCCGTTGGATTAGCGTATACTATTTTATATTCTTTAACCACGAAAATTAATTCTCGAGCATTTTCAACTAAGGTACGATATTTTTCCTTATTTTCTCTTAGTTTCTCTTCCATTAATGTGCGTTCAGTAACATCTATGAGTACTGCGATATTTACACTTCCTGTGGTTCCCACGTGAAATTCAACTTGACGAACAGTTCCATCTTTACAGGTAACCGGATATACCACTGGTTCTGCTTCCTGGTTTTTCCCTACTGCCTCCCTGACTTTTTCCTTCCAATCCTGATAAATCTGGTTCCTTAAGGTTTCGTCTGTATAGGCAAGCTTCCACCAATCCTGTATAGAAGATATTTCTTCTAGGGTATAGCCAAATAATTTTTCAAATTTTTGGTTCAAGTAGAGGATTTGTTCATCAGAATTGAAAATAATCAGGCCAGCAGGGGCCATATCGGAAATAAGGCGAAGGCGGGCTTCGTTTTCCTGGATAATCTGGTTGTTCTTTTTGTATCTGGAAATATCCCGGAAAATCCCTACGAAATACTCTGGCTGCTCGCTATACACCACCACCTCAAACCAGCGTTCCAAAAAAGGAGAATAGTGCTCAAATCGTGCACTTTCTCCATTAAGAGCCATTTTGCCAATAGTTTCAATCCATTCAGGGTTTACTGCATCTTTTCCGGAAAAAATCTGGGTAGCTTTCTTGCCTATAAGTTGATTTTTTGCCAGCCTCACTAGTTCTTCAAAGCAAGGATTAACATCTAAAAAAATAAAATCTACGGGATCACCCTTACTGTCTGTAACTACCTGGAGGTAAGCAAAACCATCGGGCAGGTAATCCAGCAAACGGGAATATTTTTTGTCTACATTTTGCACCATATTTCACCTCTGAAACATCAATAAAAAATATAAAAAGACAATAATAATTAAATTTTGACATATTTTTTTATTCTATAACAATATTTTTAAACCTTCTTTTATGATGTTTTTTTCACTTATTTCCCTGAGGGCATCTTGATATAACCAAAATTATAATATAAAATGCAGTTACAAATAATTTACACGCGCCCGTAGCTCAGTGGATGAGAGCAGCGGACTTCGGATCCGCGTGTCGGGGGTTCGAATCCTCCCGGGCGCGCCATTTTTTTAACAGCATAAGTCCTTTTTGTGTGCATATTGTGTGCGAACTATTTTTTTGTGTGCATGGAATAGCATCCCTTCCAGTTTTTCAGTCGCTTTCTCCTGCATGTCCGGTAGAACGTGGAAATAAGTGTCAAGAGTAAGGGTAACGCTTGCGTGACCTAAGCGCACACGCAAAAATAACTTCCCTTGAGGGGAAATAATTTTTGCGTGATCTACCAGTCCAATTATCCTTTTTCCCTGCAAGTGGGATACAGTCTGCACGAGGAGTTAGGTGAAGATGACCGGGAAGAAATAGTGGATGCCTGGAAGGCGCTTATCTACGCTTCCAACCCGGCTATAACTTCCGAAAGCGAATTGATGTCGGTAGTCAACGAACTGGGCTTCCACCAGGCGGGAGCGGAGCAGTTTGGCGATATGAGTGTAGAGAAAACTATAGACGGTTACACCTATCGGCTCCAAACCAGCACTATACCTGACGGCACCATGTATGTCTATACTTACAGTTGTCTATTAAGCTGTTATAATAATGCTATGAGCAAGGACAGATGGACGACCAGTCATACAGTTGTATATAACCTAGGCTTCCACATTATTTTTT
>Ga0207421_10004433_pt1 | contig 16143 bp, 16 predicted proteins | sample SodLakKL_010_SED_4_FD_187542 | JGI IMG/M metagenome (GOLD analysis project Ga0207421, IMG submission 187542) | Alkaline sediment microbial communities from Lake Tanatar, Kulunda Steppe, Russia - 8KL_010_SED (SPAdes) (version 2) | ecosystem: Environmental > Aquatic > Non-marine Saline and... | reverse complement strand
GTTTCTCAAACTGTTTCAGCAACGCCGAAGCAGAAACTGCTGACGAGTGGCTCAGATCGTTCGCTTTCGCATGGAATCAGCTTATCTGAACACTACCGTATTGATCAACGATAAATTTAATTGTGCGCTTTGCCGATCAGTATATCAATATATACGATGGACCACCGGAACACACGGCGTTTGCAATATGATTTTAACATGCCGGGGTGTTCACGTATCGGCATCCACGGTTCGGTCGTCGCTACCGGTTCCCCTGAGGACGAATCATGAGTGACAGTCCCGCAGAGGACGAAGGCGGCAGCCACAGTGAGGACCGAGCGGAGCGTCGTTCTCGGTTCAAACAGCTTTCGGATCGGGTTCGTGGGGATCAATCGGCGGACGAGGGTGCTGAAAACGACGGGGACCGCGAACCCGTCGAAGAGAACGCTACCGGGGCGACCTCGACGGAATCACATGGGACGGAAGACGCCGGTCGTGATCGGACGGAGGGAGATGGATACCAAGTTGACAGGTGGGAGTGGCTTGGGGCGTACACCGACAACGCGGTTGACGAGGGGACGGCAGCGCCCCCGGAAGCGCATGACAGGGGAGCGGATACTGGCGGGCACGACAGTGGCAAAGCCAAGTGGGAGTCAACCGACGCGGAATCATCCGGTTCGGATTCGACGGCGGCGGAACCGGCGGACGCACAGGCACCTCCCGTTGATGGGGTTGCTGGCGACGAGTCGCCATGGGACGAAGTGGGCGGAAGTGAGGAGACGGGTGCAGAGCAGCAAGCCGAGGTGGCTGATGACCGGGAAGAGGATCAAAAATCGGGAGGGACGGACGAGAGCGGTGGCACTCCCGGGTCGAGCGACCGGCCGACCGTCGAGTTGGGGCGGCCACCCAGGCGGGCATCACGGGAACAGTCATCCTCGGAGACAACGGAGTCGAATACGGACGACGCGAAAGCGTCCGCCTCCGAAACGAGCGCCGAGTCGGAACCCGACCCAACCGAAAATGACAGTGGTCGGATCTGGAAACGAACCGGGCGGTCGAGTCGCTCGGAGCGTTTCGATCGGGATGCCGTTGTAGATCAGTCCGGTGCCGGCAGCAAGATGGATGGGGAGGCGCTCGGTGGGCTTCCGTTCGATCAGGTCGCGTTTGACGCCGGCACGAGTACCCTCGTACAGTGTCGTTCACAGGACCCACGCCGGGACGCATTCTGTGTCGAGGCGGTCGGTCACACAGCGGGTGATCAGGATCGGAACGTCCTCCTCGTCCGTTATCGTAAAGCGGATCGCGACCGTCTCGAAGAGATGGCCAGAAGCGCCACACGGATCAAACTACTCACGATAGGCTACTCACAACCTATCCCGGACGCGATCAAGGGACAGGTCGAGACGGTCGAGATCAACAATCCAAGCGACATTACACGACTGGGCATTCTCGTGTCGAGTGCCGTCAGCGACTGGGCCGACGTGTCGGGCGAGACGGTGTTATGTTTCGATTCGATCAACGTCCTGCTCAGATACAAGGAGGTTGGGAAGGCCTTCCGCTTCCTGCACATTCTTCTCGGGACCTTGGATAGCGCGGAAACCATCTCCCTGTTCCACGCCGACCCGCATGCAGGCGACAAACAGGATATCAACACGATCAAACCGCTTTTTGACGAGGTCATTTCCCTCGACGACAGTGCCCAGCAGTGACCGGCGATACAGCTTTCCTCATGATTGGACATCCCTACATCTGCCGGCGTGAGCGAGCGCCGATGGGACCGCGCTGGGGACATGAAGACAGGCTAGTGACGCCAGAGGACTCATTACCGCCGGCGGCATACCGGACACCGAACCGTATGCGCGATCCACCGCGGACCGAACTGATCACCAGCAGGTTTGCTCCCGACAGCCGCCGAGGGGGTCGGGATCGGAATCCCCGGCGGCGACATCGTCAGCGTTGGGTGGCCGGTCGATGACGGATCTCGACCGATCGGTCCGGATTCGGGCCTTACTCGATCAGTGGTTCACCGCCGTCGTCATCGTGCTCCTGCTCGTCATGGCGATCGGCGGCTGGTGGGTGATACAGGTACAGGGCGCTTCCGAGGTCGAACGCGAACAGGTGGTCGTCTCGGAGTGGTCAGAGGAGACCACCTACGAGCACGAAGCACTCATCGTCAACGACTCGCTTCCCTTCGCGCAGGGCGAGCGCGTCCAGAACCGCCCGGTGTACTACACGAGCATCTCGGATGCGCTCGACGTGACGTACATCTACGAGTACGATGCCGGCGAGGGTGATCTCATGGTGGACACGGAGACGCAGTTGCTTTTTGAAGGCACTGAAGGCGATGACGTGTTGTGGGAGGTGACCGAACCGCTCGCGACCGGGACCGATGAGACGGTCTCACCGGAGGAGAACCACACGGTCGAGGCGACGGTCGAATTCAGTGAGGTCTTCAATACCATCGACACGGTCGAGGAGGAGCTCCGTGCCGCCGGCACCATCGAGATCAAGGTCATCTCGATCTCGACGGTCGAGGGGATCGTCGACGGTGATGAGGTCTCGACCACCCACGAGAGCACAATGACGGTCGAAGTGAGCGCCGAAACGTTCCGAGTGACGGATGTCGAGACGATCGAGGAGGATTATCAACAGACCGACGTCGTCGAGCGACCGGTCGAGCCGGAAACAAGCGAGGTGATCGGTTCGCTGTTCGTCGTCCTGCTCTCGGTTGGTGCACTCGGCGGGTTGGCTATCGGCCGTGTGACCGGTTACCTCACGTTGAGTGAAAAGGAGTGGCAGGTGCTTGAGAACTACCAGCAGGAACAGGAGTTCTCCGAGTGGATAACGCGGGGGACGTTCCCGTCGGAGCGCGACTACGAGGCGACCATCCTCGTCGATAACCTGGAGGGACTCGTCGATGTCGCCATCGATACGAACAAGCGCGTGATCAAGGACGAACAGCTCGGGGTGAGCACCGTCCTCGACGCCGAGTATATATACATCTACGTCCACCCCGACTCACCAGCAGGCGACTGGCTCATCAACTACGCGGACATGACGATGGACGAGTTCGATTCATACGAACTCTAAGAAACCGGTTGAGGGCCTTCGAGCCGCTCGGTCGCGTCGCTCAACTATCGAAAGCTGCGCCACCTCACGGGTGGGCGCGCCGTATATAAGTCTGCTCGTCGTACTGACAGTGTTGCAATGCGGATCCGTTCGTCGATCGGCACGGCGCTCACGCTGGTTCTCGTAGCCGTGGTGATAGCGATGTTGGTCGGTCAGCAGCTCGGGCAGCCGATCCTGATCGGGTTCGTCGTGACGGGCAGTATGTCGCCGACGCTCGAACCCGGAGACGGATTCATTGCGGTCCCGCCGGAGCTCGCTGGAGGGATCGAGGACGGTGACGTGGTGACATTTGACGCCCGGGAGCTGGAGGGCGGCGGGCTGACGACCCACCGCATCGTCGAGGAGACGGACGAGGGCTACATTACCCGTGGTGACGCTAACCCCTTCACCGATCAGGACAGCGATGAGCCACCGGTACAGGAGTCACAGATCGTCGCGGTCGCATGGGAATTTAACGACGAGTTGGTCGTGATTCCATCGATCGGGACGGCCGCAATGGCGCTGCAGAGCGTGGTCGCGGCAGCGGTCGGTCTCCTCTCGGGGCTGCCCGGCGGCGACGCGATCGGGGACGGCGACGTCGGATCGATCATGATCGGCGGCGGCGCCCTCCTCCTTTTGTACAGCTTCGCGGTCGACTTCTTCTCCAGTGGACGCGACGGCCGCAACCGCGATCGGGATCGGGGCGGCGCGATGCGGGCGGGAGCCGTGCTCGGGGTTATCCTCCTGTTGATCCTCATCCCCGCTACGGCGAGCATGGTGGTCCCCTCGGGGGTCAACGAGATGACGATCGTGAGTTCACAGTCCCCGAGTGGGAACCCGACGGTCATCGAGCGTGGTGGGACACAGACGGTGGAGTATAACGTGACTAACGACGGCTTCGTGCCGCAAGTGGCGGTCATCGAGCCCGCAAGCGGCGGCGTGACCGTCGAGCAGGAGGCGCACTGGGTCCCCCGCGGCGAGAGCGCGAACACAGTGGCGACGCTGCACGCTCCCGAGGAGACGGGCGTCTACTTCCGGGCGGTCTCCGAGCGACAGTACCTTGGACTCCTCCCGTTCCCGGTGATCCTCTCGCTGCATGCGATACACCCGTGGGTGGCCATCGGGGCGATCAACCTGACTATCACGGTCGTCGTCACGACGATCTTCGCGATCGCGGTCGGCTTCGAGCCGCTGCGGTTCCGTGACACCGACCGGAACACCTCAATGATGGACCAGATCCGGCGAAAGGTTCGGCGGTGGCTGTGAGTCAGTAGTCGATCGCGCCGACGAACATGATTACAATGGCCCCCCGCCAGCGCCCGCGATGAGCGAGATGTTCCAGAGGGTGAGCGCCGTCCCGAGCACCGTGGCCAAAAGCGGCGGCCAGTAGTACGAAAAGCGTTCGCTCGTGTGCGCACCCTGAACGCTCACGGAGATCAAGACAAGAAAGACAAGCAGTTTCAAAAGGAGGAAGCCGGGCACGCCGAAATTGGCGAGGAGAATGTCGACGACGGGGTTTGCCTCCTCGATTCCGGCGACGCCGAAGACCGCATACAGCGTCGAGATGATGTCGCCGACGCCATACGTGAGCCCCGCTAGAAGCCAGAGTCCGTAGAACTCCCGCGGCCGCCGATAGTAGATCGGCTCCATGCCGGGAGCCCAATCGGAGTCGCCGGGCACAGTTGGTTCGTCCGTTTCGTCCGTCGTCTCAGGGTCACCCGTGTCGTCAACATCACGCCCATCAAGCCGGTCGAACAGCGAGAGGAATTGCTGGCGGCGGGCGACCAATTCGCCGGTCAGCAGGCGATAGTCGGGATCGTCCTCAAGGGCGTCCGGATCGGCGTCAGTCTCGAAGGCGCGACGGCTGTCAAGCAGCGAGAGGTAGTCGCTCACGGCGTGTGAAACCGCTTGGTGGCGATCCAGTCGGTCGACGAGCGCACACAGCGTCTCGCGGTCAAGGGGTCTGATCACAAATTCGTCGACCGCAAGCTTTCGGACACGGTAGTCCGGTTCGCGTCCGACGAACATCCCGACGGCCGGGTCGCCCTCGCGAACGCGCAGTCGGCCGAGCAGTCCACCCCCGGACATATCCGGGAGTTGGCGGTCGGTGAGGACGACGTCAACCGCGGGGTCGAAACGGTCCAGCGCCGTCTTTCCATCAATCGCCGTTCGAACCGTGTAATCCGCAGCGAGCCAGTCGGCGTGGCGATCGACTATGTCCGGATCGCTTTCGACCACCAACACGACGGGGGCATCGGACATCGACGCTCCGGGCTAGCCGGTACGGGCATAAAAGGCCGTGGAGTCGGGTCGCTGGGCGATGATCTGAGTTGCGTCACAGCCAGTTACTCATTAAAAAGTTATCTAAATATAATAAAGTATACATTAACCGAGCGGGTATATTCTTCCAATATTATGAGTATAACAGGGACAAATTTGGATATTATTCGACATCGTATTAATAAGAACTCTATCTGGACCTCGGTACATCGCCACTGTTTGTTAGTTTTGACCAGTACCTTGCTCCAATTCGCCGCTGACGCTCCCGATGGTAGTTTCTGCGTCCGAGAGGAGTGTAAATTCGACGTCAAGGTTTCCTGATGCGGGTCCTGTATCAAATCCGGTTACGTCGTATGATACGCTGTCCTCTTCGGACAGGCTTATATTACTATGGATTATCGAGTCACCAACCTCGCCGCCGGAATCGTCTTCAACCGCAATGTCGCCATTCTGACTGACCACAAATCCAGTGAATGTTTCTGGTTCGTTTTCACCTGGCGATTCGAAATCAATCCTAAATCCTCCTACCGATATTGCGCTATCCGCCTCAACGGTAAGCTCGATGTTATCTCCACCGGCAGCTGTTATCGGACCCTCCACCAGTGTGAGTTCCGTCCCCGGCTCGGGCTCGGGTTCGTCGTCGTCGTCCGGCTCGTCTCCGCTCTCCGCGATGATCCGTAACGTGATGTCTTGTGCACCGCTGATCTCATCGATCGGGGCGTCGGGGAGGTCCACCCTGATCCCGAACGGGATGTACTCCCCGGGTGCGAGTTCGTTATTTCCCGCATCACCCGCGTCGCTCTTCTGGATCAGATTCTCCTCGTCCTCGGCGTCGATCTCGAAGACATCTCCGTCGTCGTTCTCGGAGACGATCCGGAGTGCCTCTGCAACGTCCTCGTCGTCCTGGTGATCGTCACCACCGTTGGTGATGTCGTGACTGTCGACGAGAAACTCGAACTTGAGCGAGGTGACAGTTTGCGTTCCCTGATTGGTTGCGTGGACGAGTTCGCCATGCGTCACTCTCGAACCCACCGGAATTTCGCCGAGATCGAATTCGACCAGGTCGTTGTCGTCGAACTGGTGACGTCCTGATCCGGAGCCGGCTCCAATCCGAGAAACGCACTTGCGTCGCCGGCGGTTTCGACACCGACCGACCGCTCCGCCTCGACCGTGTCGAACGCGCCAGTGCTCACGACGGCGCCACCCGCGGCTAACAGACCGCCAAGGCCGATGATCGTTTGCCGTCGTGACGTGGGCATCTATAGCTCCTATGTGTGATCAGTCGTCGGCGGCTTCGGCGGTGATCGTCAGGGCGTACTCACCGTCGTCAGGAAGATCATTCTCATCATTGCCACCGTCGATCAGATCGATTCTCAGACCGAACACCACTCCCTCACCAGGTGTGAGAGATCCTGGTGCCGCATCACCGGTTAAGATGTTAACTGCGCCGTCGTGTTCGACGACTTCACCGTCCGAGGTGATATCAGTCCCATCCGTGTCAGCAACCGGGAAGCTAAATGTCGTGTCTGCATCGACTGGGGACTCGGTGAACTCAAGTGTAATCTCGTCGACATCCTGTGTTCCTTGATTCGTTATGAGAACCAAGTGATCGAACGTCGTAATGGCTCGTCGGTTGAGACCTGCTCCGCCCTCGTCCGTGTCCGGGTCGTCAATTTGAATCTCGATTACTCCATCTTCGGGTGCATCGACGAAATCCTCACCGCCCAAGCCGAGTGCACTGCGTGCCGGTTCAAGTCCGAGGAACGCATCGGCGTCACCAGCCGTCTCGACGGTAACGTCCCGCTGGGCCTCCACCGTATCGAACGCCCCCGTCCCGACGAGTGCGCCGGCACCGGCCACAAGCCCCCCCATCCCGATCAATGCGTTACGTCGCTTCATACTACCCTATAGATCCCTACGCTCTTTGTATTGGGTCGCTTGAACGGGGTGCTCAACTGGGATGACCCTGCTTGAACACCCCGATGGAACCTCTTGAACAGCCAACAACCGGTTCATGTATGACTCTGTGTCCTCAGCACTGATATTCTTTGTCGCGGTTTCCCATGCTGATCAGACGCTCCGGAATCGGCCGGACCGATCGATGGCGACGAAGTGAGCAGAGATCGACAGCCCGGTGAATCGTCGTCGAACCGAAGCTGCTCACCGTTCGTGGATCGCCGACGTCGCCGCTGGACGTTCGTCAGTGGCCGCATCATCCCAGTTAAAAATGGAGCCGAATGGATCGGGGCGGGGTGTGCTTATTCGTCGGCGGCTTCGGCGGTGATCGTCAGATTGTAATTCACATCATCGAGATCATGGATCGGGCCTCCATCTGCGTCATTGTTGAGCAGATCAACGATGAGGCCGAACGTCAGGGAATCACCTGGTTCGAGATTATCGTCGAGTATGTCTTCACCGTTCTCTGTGCCATCGTTAACGTCGACATCGTCCGAGCTCACCGGATAGCTGAACACACCGCTGACATCGTTCTCTTCTTCGGGTACAATCTCCAACGTAATCGACCCGAGGTCTTGGGTCCCTTGATTCGTCAGGTCGACGAGTTCGTTGAAGGTAGTAACGGCTCGCTGGTTGAGACCGCCATCATCATCATCGGCCTCATCACTGGCTTCGCCGGTGATGTCGATCACGATAAGGTCATCTTCGACGGTGACGAATCCATTATCATCATCTTCATCCGCGGGCTCAAGCGCGAGGAACGCATCGGCGTCACCAGCCGTCTCGACGGTGACGGTCCGCTCAGCTTCCACGGTATCGAACGCGCCCGTACCGATGAGCGCGCCGCCGCCCGCTACTACGCCGCCCAGTCCGATCAGCACATTGCGTCGGTTCATATCTATCACATACACCCCTACCCACTTTGTAATGCATCGCTTGAATCACCCCCTCGGATCGTATAGCAGTGCTTGAAGCCGTCTTCCAGGTCGCCGATCCCGCTTCAAGCGGTGCTTTCCGGAAGCGTACAGGGTAGTCGTTAGTGGATTTATGTCTACTATTAAACATTTCCATGCAGGTCAATGACATGAATTCGTGGGCGGAGCCATAAGCCCTCCTCTCTGCTGGATTCGGGGTTTCCGACGATCGGTCGCTGAGTCACATCGGCGCTGGACGGGGTTTCAAGCACCCCTTTCGACCGGTCAGGACCAACAATACAAAGCGTGTCGGGGATGGATCGGTAGATACCCCGCGTGGTCGCTCCCACGCGACCGCGACCCATGCCAACGAGACGACAGACGATCCTCGGGCTCACCTCGGCCGCCGCCGGCGGCGCCGTCCTCACCACGGGCGCGTTTACCGACAGCGCAACGGCCGACGCCGACATGCGGGTCGTCATCGTCTCGGACCTTCGATTGCTCCCGGCGCGTGACGAGGCGGCGTCGAACGACGACTTTACGCACGTCGAGGAGGGTGAATTCCCGTACGTCGAAACCGATGACGGCGAGGTCGAAGCGATCGTCATCGAGCACCTCAATCGCCGTGCACTCGTCGAGTTCGGACGGATCGTCGAAGTCGTGAACGACGGGAACGTCGACTACGATACCCTCACGTTCGAGTTCATTGGCGACGACGAGGCGATCGAGGTGATGAAAATCGTCTCCGAAGCGGGCGTAGATAAAGACGATGAGGGCAGGTTCACGATCAACGAGGACCTGGAACCGGGCGGCGACCCGATCACCTTCGGGGTCACCGTCGATCTCCTGTCGGACAGTGACCGGGAACTCTCGAACGTCGATCTAGAGCTGCATATCACCGCCGAACGGGAGTGAGACCGGTCAATCCATGGACCCTCGCTGCGATCGGCGAGCCCGCGCTTTATATGATCGGTGGACCCGCGTCCTACTAGCTACACGCGCTCGCGGGTGATACCTCGCCCTCGATGTTGTCACAGCCGCTGATGTCGATCTCATCGGACGTATCGATCGTCACGTCGCCGCCGATCGTTGAACCTCCGTCGATGCTGAGATCGACCTCGTCGCTCGTGTCGATCGTTACGTCGCCGTCGATAGTCGAACTTCCATCGATACTGATATCGACCTCATCGGTCGTCGTGATGTCGACGCTGCCCCGGATCGCCGCGTTTCCGGAGAGCTCTATGTCGACCTCGTCGGACGTCTCGATCCGCACGTCGCCTTCGATGACCGAACTTCCCCGGAGCTCGATCGTCACTTCATCGGTCGTCGTGATGTCGACATCGCCGGCGATCCGTTCGTTGCCGTCCAAAATGAGATCGACCTCGTCGCTCGTGTCGATATCGACATCGCCGTCGACCGTCGATCCTCCCCCGATATCGACGACGACCTCGTCCTCGGTATCGATTGCAAGCGGCCCAGTGGTGTTATCGCCGTTCATCTCGACGGTGACCTCGTCGGTGGAGGTGAGCGACACCTCGCTCCCGACCGTGCCGCCGCCGCCGAGGGTGACGTCTATCTCGTCGGAGCCGTCTATCTCGTCGGAGCCGTCGATACACATCCCGCCGCCGATGTCGCCGTCGATATCGAGGTCAATCTCATCGGAGGTACTCACCTGCAGGTGGTTACCGATCGAGGCTCCCCCGCCCATCGAGACGTCAACTTCGTCCGACGTATCGATCCCGAGGTAGTCGGCGATCCGGCCGACCACCGTGATATCCACCTCGTCCTCGGCGTCGATGTCGAGTGCGCCGCCGATTTCGGCCCCGCCACGGACCGTCTCGTTGACCTCGCCGCTTCGATCGATCACCACGCTACAGTCGGTGCTGCCGGACGGAAACTCGTCCTCGATACAGCCCGGTGGGTCCAGCGGCGCACACGGGTCCGGATCGGCCGCGACACAGCTCACCGTCACCTCCCGCGTGAGGTCGACCGATTCGCCGGCACCGCGGGCATCGATCGATACCTCGATCGTCGCCTCGCTGTCGCCGTCACAGGATAGAGTGCCCTCCACGACATCGCTCCCGCCCGCCGGGATCCGGTCCGGCGTCCGGAGGCTACCCGGATCGATCGGTCCATCCGCGCCGCTAACTATCTCGGCGTCGATGGAGGTGAGTTCCGAGCCGAGCCGATTGGTGAGCTCGAAGAGCGTAACCTGCTCCCCGTCGTCGCCGGCAGGGTCTTCGGCGCTGATCCCAAGAAGGGCGGTATCGTCGTCGGCCGTCCCGATATCGAGTATGCGGCCCCCGGCCACGGCGTCGAACGCGCCGGTGGTGTACGCGCCGGTCGCCCCAACCGTGCCGGTGCCGGCCAAGAGGAGAAGAGAGCGGCGGCTAATGCCGCTCTCCGATCGGCTTCGGCTCCGGCTTCGTTTCCGTCCCATAGATATGGTTTGAGACGCCTCGTCCGCGAGACGACCCACTCTGCGTACACCTTGGGGCTCTAGGTACTTTGTATTGCCGTGCTTGAACCGGGCATGAAACCACCGGACCGGAGGCGATACGCACTACGGTGGACGTTCGAGGCGGTCGAGTCGGTGGCGGCGATCACTGATCACCTGTGAGACGGACGAGATCAGGAACGTGGCGAGGACGAGCGCGGCCCAGCCGATCTCCGGCACCGTCTCCGTCGGCACAAACCCGACCCACACGCCCCCGAGGACGATCGCCCCGAGGATGGACAGCCCGAGGTAGTAGGTCCCCCACGGGATCGACTGCGGCGGGACGATATCGAGGTAGACGTCGAGCCCTGCCGCCTCGTCGGTGAGTTCGACCTGGTCGCGCTCGTACTCGATCATACCCGCCTCGGCCATCCGGTCTAGGTGGGTCTGTTGGAGCGAGGTGTACACCCGCTTGCGCTCGCTTGAGGTGATCTCCTCTATGGTCTTGTCCTGCTCCCACGCCGCGATCTGCTCGGCCAGATCCGAGAGGCTCAACGGCTCGTCGTGCTGTTTGCACGCGTGCAGGACGTACCGACGCCGGTGGCTGCTTAACAGGTCGTAGAGCTCGTTTTTTTCCGGCGCGTCGTATTTATTCGAGTTCACGAGGGACATCCGATCATCACATTCGGGAAAGAGGTGCTGGAATGAAGGGAAAGGGAGCGGCATTCCATCCGTGAGAGCCGGTCGACCTCCCTCGGCAGAACGGCGACGTTCCGGTGGCTTGCCGGCCAGCGTGCTGCCGAGGGCATGCACATGCGAGTTACCTCTATCGATCAATATTTAAATTATTCGAAACCTCCAGTCGTGGGGCCGTGCACGGCAGCCCCTTCGGGTTTGGATTGTAAACGGCCACGGGCGCGGTGGCCCGTGGCTTTTGTAGTTCCCCCAGCCTATACCGATAGCACTCCACGCGAAGCGATTTCGCGGGATGGGGATGGGCGGTTTACTGAACGCCCCGACCCGGACAGACGCACCAACCGAACTTGTGGTTGGGTTTTGTGAGTCCGGTAATTAACTGATTCAACGTCTACGCCAGCGTGGTTCGCCCACGCTCGCCACGCCACGTTCACGCTCGCATTCCGGTCAGCATGGTCTTGATGAACCTCACACGAATCATTCGTACACCGGAACCGTCGTCCCTGACGGTAGCCACGGTGTCCACAGCACGAGCAGGATTTCGAGTTGTACGGCGATTCGACCGTCTCACACGGAATCTGATTCCACGTCGCTTTGTATCGAACCTGTTGCTCGAACTTGTGGAATGGGAGTTTGTGCAGACGGCGATTCATGTACGTGCCGTACTCGATGGCGTCTCGAATCCCGCTCAAGTCCTCGAACACGATGACCGGGTTCGAGAACTGTTCTGCAAACTCCACCACGACTCGGGACATTCGATGAAGAACCCACTCAGTATAGCGTTCTTCTTTCTCCCCGATTTGGTGATGGATGGAGTGTTGGCCGTGTTCTTGACAGCGTTTTGTGATGGTGTGATAGCGTTGGCGTTCGGCTTTCACCGTACCGTAGTCAAGCACGAGTGTTCCGAGCGTTTCCATCGTCTCACGGTTAAGAGCGGTGAGGGCGATGTTGCGCTCGTTAATATCGACGCCGACGAGAGTGTCAGCGTCTTCAGGTTCAGGCACTTCGACTTCTGTTTTGACCGTGACGTGTAGGTAGTACACGCCATCTCGGTACAGAAGTTCGGCCTGTCCCAACGACCATTCCTCTTCAGTCAAGGCTGATTCAATCAACGCGAGGTCTTCGGGTCGTCCTCGAAGGTGTCCTTTCACCTTCTTGTACGGCTTCGGACTCACACGAAATCGAATGCGTTCGGCCACGTCGTTGTATGCGAGTCGGTAGCCTTCGGTGTGCGCCATGACGAGCGGGTAGGCTCCTTTCTTGTCCGTGGCTGGTGGAGATGGTTTTCCGACGTTGGTGTCGTCTTGGTCATACCACCAGTTGAGGAGTTTTTTGTAGGAATCCCACGTTTGCAGAGCCTTGGCGACGACCGCGCACTTGTTGTTCCGAAGGAAGTCGTCGCGGTCAACCTCGCGTTGAATATCGGTCTTGTTGCACCCGTCTTGTTTGAGTCGGAGTGTGTCGTTGGCGATGTCTCGTGCGGTGTAACGGGCATCTTTGAGCCACGACCGCTCACCAGACTCTATGCAGAGTCGGGTGCGTGCGGTCTTCGTGACTTCTTCGATACCCATACCTTGACTATCGAATCAAATGATAATAAAAGTAGAGATTAGGATGGAGGAGTACAGGAGTCATGCACATTCGATTAGTTCGTGTAAGTATCACTTCGTGTGGTGTCCGAAGTATCGACACCCCGTACTGGGACTTGTCCAAGACGAGGTGACAGAGTTGTTCACGAAGACAGCCAACCACTTTGGACACGAGATACTTGCGTTGGAAATCGCGGATGACCACGTACACTTGTTTGTCCAGACTGACCCAAAACACAGTCCGGCTGATGTTGCTCGACAATTCAAATCGTACTCTGGAAAGCACATCCTCGAACAGCATCCTGAAATCTGCGAGTCGTACTTCTGGGGCGGCGGATTCTGGAAGGTAGGATACTACGTCGGAACAACGGGTGCGGTATCTGAAGAAGTGGTTCAACGGTACATTGAACAGACAAAACATTAAGCGGGGTGTCGGGCTTCACCCCCGCGTCCGGTGACGCGGGGAACTCGCCCTTGAGACCAGTTTAGAACCCGAGTTCCTCGGCGACCGTCTCCCCGTCGGCAACCGGGATCCCTTCGGCTTCCTCGACGCGCTCCTGGTAGGTCATGATGGACTCGTTTATACTGTCCGCGTCCGCGCCCTCGTCGGCGGCGGTCGACGCTTCGAGGCCGGCCTCGGTCGCCTCGACCTGCAAGCGGGTGTTCTCGGCTGCGTCCGCACAGATCCCGTGGACGCGGTCGAGATCGAGGTCGCTCGCCCCCGCCATCGCGTCCTCGAAGCCCTCCTCGGCAGCGATGAAGTCGTCCAGTGCCGTCTCGATCGCCTCGATCGCCTCCGCGTAGGCCTCGACGTTGAAGTGTTCGATACCTCGATCGCGGACCTCGATCCCGGCGTTGCGCGCCTCGAGGGCCGCCTCGTAGTCGGTGAGGATGTCGCGGCGTGCCTCGGAGTCGTCGGGCCCCTCGCGTCCGCCCGGCAGGCGCTCCGCGAGGTCGTCCGGTACGGTGTCTTCGAGGCAGCCGGCAGCCGCGGAGAGCGATAGCGCGGTCACGGCGAGTACCCGGCGGCGCGTAGACATGGTGTCCGTGGGGAGCGAGCGGGTATAAAAGTGGTAGTGATACGTCGCCGTGGTTGACGCGGGTGACCGATGCGGACGCCACCGATGGAAACGAGCGTCGATTGACCGGGATCCGGATCGAAAGAGCCGAATCGTGCCACCGAGTAGCATACACCCAAAGACGGCGTCGGGGTGCGGGGGTGTTTCAAGGGGTGCTTTCCGTGGTTTCAAGCCGACCGTTCGTCGTTTCAATCTCCCTACTCTTAAGTCGGATATCCTCGATAGGGCAAACAAGGTGGAAGCACCATGGTAAAACGACGCACTACGATACTCGGGATGGGGGCATTGGCGATGGGAAGCGGCGCGGCGTTCACGAGCGCGGCGCTTCAGAATACTGCAGAAGCAGGTGCTGACTTCCGGGTGCTCGTCGAGGACGAGCTGATCGTGAGACCTGGTGACTCGTTCCGTGATGGAGATGGCGATTTTGATCCTGGCAATAACGCCGGGGAGGGTTTCGGTTCGTACGATCGTGAAGACGACGATCTTTTTGAGAATGGCGGACTTGATGACATTGACGAAGACGACGTCCCTGCAGCGGCGATGAACGACGCAGAAAATGACGAACTGGAGATCGACGTCGTGACTGCCCTCAACCAAAGGGACACGTTTGAAGAGTTCCTAGAAGTGACGAACGAGGGTGAGACGGTCAGGGAGGTCGGCATTGGCTTCGAAGAGTTCGGAAGCGATGTTGTTGAGCAGGAGGACGAAGGCCCCACAGAGGACGACGTTGTTGGAATTTACCGATTCGAACGGGACGACTTCCAGATATCCGTGGACGACGACGATGAATTCCCAAATTACTTGACACTTGAACCCGGTCAGTCCAGACAGATCGATCTCGTCGTTGACACAACAGACACAGACATCCGCAATCGGATCCTAGAGGTGGCCGAAACCGATGGGAATCCGTTTGATGATGGCGGTACGCTGGGAACCGTTGATCTGGTCGAGACGATCAAGTTCGGTACCGAAGAGGACGATCCGGCGGATCAAGATGAAGAGATAGACGACTGACGATCTAATAACCTCCATCGACATCTCACTGTTCTCTCGCCGTATTCAACCGACGACGCCCTCCTGCTCTCGCGACACGCTTGACGATCGATTACGGTTCCGGTAAGTTTATGTTGAATATTTCACATTAGATTAGTGTCAACGTATGGCACGCAGAGGGAGCGATCCGTTCGATGCCCACTCATCGAGTCGGCTGCGATCGGGAGGCATGTCGGTCGGCCCGGGCTGTCTCGGCCGGGCTGCCCTCTCGCTCTCGGGGCTGTTCCTGCTGGCGGCGACGAAGTTCGCCGACGCGCTCACCACTGCAGTGGGGCTCCGATATGTACCAGCCATATACGAGGCGAACCCCCCTCGCGGACACGGCGTTCCAGCGGCTCGGCGTTATCGAGGGGCTCATCTGGAGCTCGTTCGTCGTCGTCGTCGCGATCGCGCTGATCACGGAGGCGGCCGCCATCGCCGTCGCCACGCGACGCTCCGATGGCCACCTCGCGGTCATGGTCCGGGTCGTCGGCTACGGGATCCCGGCGCTCATCTTCGCCGCCGTCGCCATATATAACGTCCAGGTGCTGCTCGCCGGCATCGACGCAATGGGCTGGTAATCCGATATGGCCCGGCAGGAGCCCGACCGGGATCACTCCTCCGCCGAGAGCGCGGCATCGCGCAGTCGCTCGCCCTCGGCAGTCGTCACAGTGAGTTCGGGGACGGCCGTGGGAGTTCGGTCCTCGTCGACGGCGACGAACACGAAATGCGAGTCGGTCGTCACCTCGCTCTCGCCGGTAAGGGGATCTTCGCCGAACGCTCGAACACGGACCTTCACGCTCGTCCGTCCGGCTGCATAGGCGTACGCCTCGACGAGCGCGATCTGCCCGATATCCAGCGGGCGCTCGAAATCGACCGAGTTGATGTGTGCGGTCACACAGGGGTTGCCCGCGAACCGCATCGCCGACATCGCCCCCGCCTCGTCCATCCAGCGGAGGACGTTGCCGCCGTGGGTGCTTCCCAGGTTGTTCGCGTGGTGCGGCTGGATGCGGTTGCGATCCTCGATATACGTGTGGAGTAACTCGACCATCGTTCCCCGTTTACCGAGCGGG